>Ga0163217_1082916_pt1 | contig 14468 bp, 15 predicted proteins | sample SynspAceP_FD_185933 | JGI IMG/M metagenome (GOLD analysis project Ga0163217, IMG submission 185933) | Saline lake microbial communities from Ace Lake in Antarctica - Synechococcus sp. Ace-P (PacBio error correction) | ecosystem: Environmental > Aquatic > Non-marine Saline and Alkaline > Saline ... | reverse complement strand
TACTTCGATGTACGGTATCGAAACCCGGCAACCGATTCGTTCGTTCGCAAATGTTTTAATTGGCCCGGAAGGATGGTCGAGAAAAGGGTTCGGGTTCGTTCAACTTTACAACGCACTTTGGGACAGCCACGACTACATCGAGCGGCGCACGCAACTTGGTGCGAAGGCGTTGACCAACCGATCGCGCCTTGATCAAGAAACCTCAAGCAACGGGGAATGCTCGATGATACGTGATTCGGTTTGGTGTGGTTTAGTTTGGCCGGACGCCTGATAACGGGTGCCGGTGGGACCGCCGTACGGACGCGACACCAATCCCAACGCGATGACCATCTGGAGGGCCGGTGGCGGTTGCAACGCGGCCACATCATCGGTGCGACGAGATTGAGACGGGTGATGACGGCAGTGAAGGAAGTCCATCCTGTCGCGACTTCCACGTCCACTCTGCTGCGGCTTGCTCGTTTGGACGGACACAAGCTGACGTCATTACCACGCCGGTCGTTTCAACAAACTCAGCCAATTCGGCGGCAGGTTGTTCGATCGATTGATCGCCTGATGAATAACCCGACACGCTCGGCGTTTTGAAGCTGTGCCTTTCAGACACGTAGGGCGACAGCAGATTTTAGTTCTGGGGCGTCCAACCCTCATTTATCCTACACATCTTATTAGAAACCGCATTGAGCTTGTCTCATGGTGAATGAGTTTGAAATTAGACCGCGATCCCCCCACTATGACATCGACGAAAGGTTCGCAGAAACCTCACGTAGGGCGAGTTCTCTCTTGAGACTCGCAATTTCAGCGTCTTCAGAGAGACGCTTACTACGTTGGTTCCACCGAATTACTTATGAGATGTGCTTAGCTGGGCAGCGCTACTTGATTAGCCGTTTTGGGACGTTAGCACGGTATTTTGCAGGGGAAACCGTGCGCTAAGCCAAAAACGCTAATTAGCGAGAAGACCGCGTGCCTATTCGGCCGCGGATTGTTCCGCTCAAACGGCGGGGTGGATGCCCCACGCGGTGCGGCCCGGCGGACGATGTTACGGACAAACCTTCATTGGTTTTCGAAGCCCCCCTCTCGATTGAGAGCAGGGGTTGTTTAGGTCTTTCACGGCTGATCCTTTAATTTTCGGGATTCCCCCACGGTGACGGTGGTCGATAGGTAATCACCAGAGGCTGGTTACAGGTTCTCCGTTGAGTTCAACCGTTACTCACCTCGTCGATTTCAACGGTTTCCCGATTCCAACATCCAACCTAAGACATCGGCGGCGGTTCTCATGACCCATTCTTTTCGATCCTATTGCGACGTGGAATGACCACTCCGTGCATGGTCTTCTTCTCGTCAACGCGTCAGCTAGAGCGATGGTTGACTCCGAAAATGGGTCGATTTCCATCAACGCGCTCAGGCCGACTACGAGGACAACGGGCAGTCGCGGGACAGAACGGGCTGATCGCGCATTTGTATTCAAGCCAACTTTCGTCGTGTGACGACTTGGCGGGCAGGCGGCAGCCTCCTGTGTTGTGAGTCGTGCTGCGAAACCGGCTACTGTTTGCCCCAGCTTCTGGCGGCGCGCTTGAAGCTGGGATCTTAGCCGAATCGAGAAGAAGTGTTGTAACGATCCCTGGTGGGCTCACCGAAACGTGGGCTTCGGCAATTCTTGTATTTTGTCGCCGGCAGCCCGCGACTCATTCACGCGATCGAAGTAAACCGATCCCAACCCAGCCAATGCCACGGCCGACGGTTCCGGTCGGATTGATGACATGACCCCCAAACCTGGTTTCCGCGCTGGCATGCACGCTCGCGGCGAGCCATTGCAGCAGTCTGACCGGTCCCTACACCCGCTGGGATGGCGATGCTTCGGGACGTACTGCGGGCCGGAGGAGCTAACGTGTTGACTCGCAAAACTGTTGCATCCGATCTTTGACGAATGAGAGGCCACTAGCCTCGAAGCGGTCATTGCACAACACACATGTCGTTCCAACTGCTCGACGTCAATTACGCCATCGGTGGAAGCAGACGTCGCGATGGCATCAACTGGATCGGTGCCTCCGCTCGGGAAAATGGAAAACAAGATTTCACTCGTCGCAAACGTCCAAGCCGCCCACCGGTTTGACCCACCGTCCAAGCCGATATTGATATTGTGAGGGTTTCGGCATTCAACGCGGGGGTTGCGACTTTAGAACGCTACAGCCAGAAAAACCGGGGATTTCATCTACGTCGAGGCATGGCCAGTTGATGGCGTGGGCGATTGGAAAAGCGAGCTATCGCCAAACAACGAAAACGTTGGTGGCGGCGAGCCCGCGAAACAACTACCAAGACTTCCATGCCACACCCTTCTCGGAAGGCGAGTTGGGACTCGGATGGATGCGACCCTGCGGACGCATTCGATTGCAAGCCGCTACATGATGTCCGCGTTGGTACGAATCCTGTCCACCCGCGGCTACATCGAAGCGGTCCCGCGATGCCCAAACTTGGTTTGGACATCGGCCGAAGCCATCACCTTCAGCGGTTTGACAACGGCGATTGTCAATCTTGTTCTAACGGGCGTACGACAGGCTTGCTAGCCTGTTCCAGGCAAACGTACGTCAGCCTGTTTCCAGGCTGACTTTCCTTTTGTGTCAGCTGGAAAAGCCTGACGTACGTCAAAGGCTGGAGCCTATTTCCTGCGTAGTCCGCTTAGAACATTAACGCAATGGCTTCGTCCAAGAACGTCCTTGGTCTTCGTCATCGTCATCGTCTTCGAAGAACACATCGACGCTTTCTTGCCAAGTCGGTTCAACCGACGAATCCGCAAAGCGGTCGGACGAACCACCTGCCAACCGCGTCCAGGTTCATTCAGCGTGTTTGACGAACTCGCAACGCATCGAGGCCGTTAACGTTTCGTGACCATCGACTTCATAGAAGGCGCTGCCTAGAACCGCTTCGGCTCGCAAACGGCTTGCGTTCAAGCATGCCGTCGCCTTCCCATCGTGAGCGCGTTGATCACGATCAAGCATTCGAAGCGCCGTTCACAAAACCGTCATGTTGACATCGGCGGCGAAGCAGTCGATTTGGTCGATGAGGGAACATCGACTGGGGTCAGTGTGTCGCTCAGGACGGGGTCAAAGTTGCCCAGGATCGGCAACGCCGAACTCGTCGCCCCATTGGCGTGAACAAGTCATTGCCGCCGGGGAGGTGTCAGGACTAAGGATGAAAGTTGTCGGGCCGCATTGGCGCCGGTGCTCCCAACGGTTGTCCGACCAACCAGAAGAAGTACTCACCCGCTCGCGTGCAAGACACCGTCGCGAAAGCCTTCCCCAGATTGCCAAGTCATCGACGCGTCCAAGTTCAAGTCACCTACGACGGGTTTTTTTATCGGTGAATTCCACTGAGCCCTGGGGAACCCCCCCCCGGGTTCTTTTCGAACTGAATCGTCGAATCTTCCACGCGGCGTCACGATTTGTGTCAAAGGATGATCACGTTGGTATCGTTTTCGTAGACGGCGAAGTCATTCCACTTCCGGTCGCCGTTTGAAGTCGCCGATGCATGGGATACCAATGTAGTTCGCTGCCAATTTGAGTGTCAGAAATGAAGTCACCGGTGGTTCGACGTTACCAGTTCTGGCCATCGAAACAACGCAACCCATCACTCGCCGTCCCGCCGGCGCCACCGCTGCGATTAGTCCGCAGCACTGTTGAGAACGTTTCTGCCACCGGAATCGCGTTGACTTGGAACGGGACAAAGGTTCGTCACGTCCCCGACACCTTATCGTTCGTGTCGATCAAGAAGCCTGTACTGCGGATTGGCCGATGAGGAATCAACGCTCCGTTACGCGGCCGCTTGTCAAACCCCGACCGGCGGTTCCGGCGGGGACCGAAGTTGCCCTGCGAACAAACCATCACTGATTCGTCCGAACTGATAGACGAAGTCACGATGACCGCGTCTTGTTTTGGCTTCGGGATCAAAAACTTGGTTGCCGTTGATGTCAACATAGATCAACCCTTGCTGCAGCTGCCGACTCCGGTCGGCGCTGTCGACGGTGAACGAGCGATGAAATCACCAACCGGGCGCGTTGTCGCCGCTGATTCCGCCCGATCGTGCCGATCGGGCGCGAAACCTTGGCTTTCGACATCGAGGCGTTGTCCGACGGATCGGTCATCCATCTTCGACGGTCAATGTAAGCGATCATCGGCGAGGGGTTCGGCGAAACGTTCAACACAACTTGGCCGCTGGCGTTAGATTGTGACGTTTGGCATCGCCGGTGAAGACGATCGAAAGTGATCGGAAACAATGCCCGAATGGTTCGGCGATGACCGAGATCGCCGGAATTGGCGTCCTCGACGTTGCTCGAGTGCCGCGTATGTGGAACAGGACGGAACGATGCGGGCGGGCAATCGCAAACCGAGATCGTGATCGAATCCACGCGAGGTTGTGGCCCTTGATCCACGTTGTTCAGGTTTCAACTGAACAATCGAACGCGGGCCGCCGTTGATTCACGAACATTCAGTGACCTGGGGCCCTGGAGTGTCGAACAAACAGGGTCAACGGGTTGCGACCGAATCAGCGCGAAACATTTCCGCACGGTCTTCGCTGAATCAAATCGGACGCACGCCGTCGAGCGTGAGTCGCCGTAGGACCAGTGCCGGCGAGCACGGCGGGTTCGTTCATGCCGAGTCGATGTGATTGTTCCAAAGCACCGCCGGGATGTTGGTTGGTTCCATCAAGCGGTACGCGGAACGTCTTGGGCCCAGGAACAAATTCACCCGCGTCGACTTGCGTTGCTGTTGGAATCCAAGAACATCCGCACGATCGGTGGCTTCGGCGCGACCGAAGAACGTCGCGTTCAATCACTGGGTGATATTGTCGAAAGCGTTCCGACAATGTTTCGGTGTGCCCGTGTCTGTCAGATGCAATCCACGTCAACGATTTGCCGACTTCGCCAAAGCTTACTGGCGGTTGCCACCGAATCGACAATGATTTTCGGAATGACTCGCTACGCGCTGTAACGCGGCTACCTGCGGTGTCGACGGGTCAGAATTGAACGCGAGCGGACAGAAGTGACTTCGTCGGCCAGTGCCGGGGTCGTGAACGTGTAAAGAGTTCCAGGCACGCCAGCGACCTGGGTTTTGCGAAGCCCAACGGAGTTTGTGGGTGCGACGGTGCCCGCACCGGTTCCCGGTGTTGGCACCCTTCGTGGAAGACTGGCGACACGGTACCCGGTTCGGCGGTCGTTGAAACGGAAATCGTGATTTCGCCGCTCATCGGTCGGTCGTTGGCGATGTCAGTTCAGCAGAACGGAATCATCTAACGGAAGGGAAAATCGTCGGCGTCGGGTCCAATGTCACGTTGTCGAACTGCCCGACCGGTCACTTCCCTCCGGAGCGCCATCAATGACGGCGTCATCGGAGTTTCCAAATCGAACGCGTCGTGGTGCTTCGTGGTATTGTCAAATCGTAGCCATTGACCACGTTGGCCGGCGAACGGTAACCGAGAAGTGAAGTCTGGTCCTTTGGCACGCGGGGAAATCGACGCGGCATCCGGGTCGTTGTCGTTGGTTCCGAAGCCAATGACGTTTGGCGGCTGCGTCGAGCCACACTTGAAGTGTCAAATCGCCACCGCCAGGCAAGAGTTCCGACCGCATACATTTCGAAAGTAGGCGGTTGACTCGATCGTGCCGGTCGATTCGGCAACGATTTGATAGAAGTCCCGTGTCGGGGCGGGAACGCCCGGGTGATCCGTTGTTCAGAAGATCGCTGCGTTGTCGAGATTGGACGGTCTCACGGCACCGACGGTGGGTGGCGTTGGTGCGGAATTCGTTCGTTCGCTCGTGTCGGACCGATCACCAACAGTTGCGGCCCACGCCCACCGGCGACCACGACGTTGGGCGAAACGATTCGATGTTGGTGTAAGCGAGTCCGGCATTGGCGACGGCACCCCGGAACAACTCTCACCTCGGCCTTCGCCGGATTAAGTCCGACGGCGTTGACGGCAAAGTCGGTGGCCGGCCAATAGTCGTTGCCAGCGGCCGTGGCGATCCGAGCGCCGTCCACTGGCACCCGGTCACCACCGTCGACGTTGATTAGCAAAGTTGCCGTTGACCCACGCCGCCCACGTCGGGCGGTGTGTGACGGTGAACGTGTCGTTTCCGCACGTCCCATCGCTGGTGATGAATTCTCATCGTTCGGCCATTGGTGACATTTTTCAGCACCGTGCCCCGCCGCATCGGTGACGTGGCGGTTCGGTTCGGTGAGTCGATCGCAATCCGCGTCCTGGCTATTGGTGCCTTCGATGATGATCAAATGGTCGGCAAACGCTTGCAAGCATTGACGGTGAAGGCTCCTGCGACATTCGTGAAGTTGAACGTTGGTGTTGTCATTTTTTTTTCGTTACGAAACGTTACCGCTGCGCCCACCGGTTGGTCGATAAGTCAAAACTCATTCATCGGTTGCAGTCAGGTCCGCGTTTCAACGCGGCCCCGTCTTGGCCGGGTAATGTTGACCGGTGTTCAATGCCGACGGAAATCGACCGGTAAGGAATCTGTCTCAGTCACTGTCGTGCGGCCAAGGTGCGGTGATGGGCCGCACCGGCACCTGCGAAGTTAAGCACATCGCTTTGCCGTTGCGGGTTGCCACCGGGAAACGCTCAAACGTTGTATACGGATGATTACCGGAAACGTTGAAGGTGTTCATCGCCGTCAATCATCGACTGTCAAGTTCTCGACATTGGTTTGTTGAAGCACGACGTGTGTGGCGGAAGTCGTCACTAACGTCACCGCGCCGGTGACTGCTGACGACGGTCAGCGTGTCATTGAGAGTTCGTTCCATAAAGCACACCAAGTGTGTCGTTGCCCGCAGTGCCAGCACAAAAGAACACATGCCGTCGCACGAGGAATCTTCGTAGTCGATCCTAAGTGAATCGACTTCACGGGACAAGTCCGGCATCCGACGACTCCCAGGTGTGTGATTGAAGATTGTCCACACCTGCGGTGACCTGCACCGTCAGCGCTTTCGTTATCGCCCTCGCCGTCGTAAACCAATTCTTCACTATTGATGATGTTGATGGGCTGCTGCCCGCAAGTTGCATAAATGCCAGCTCGACGCACTTAGCGTAAAGTTCGGAGTGTCCATCTTTCCGGCGACGCCGTAAACGCGAAACGCGATCCACATCGGTCGGGGCAAGCCACCGTCAACATTTGATGGTCACACCCAAATTCGCAATATCGAGGTCCAGCGTTAGTCGTCGTTCACCACCATGTCCGTTAACGGTCAAAGCGTTGACGTTGTGCTGTACCGATCGTGGGCCAGCGTGACGGTCACATCGGGACGACCCCGACTGCACCCCGGTCACTGTAAATTTCGTCGGCGTCACGGTAATGCCGTTAACCGTCACGGTTCCCACAGCGTGTGCGAAGGTGACTCCGAATTTTCTCGACTTCGTCAAAGCTGAAAACGGGCTCCGTTGTCATCGACAAAACGTACCACTATCGCCGTCGTTGCCGGCCCGTAGTCAGGCCGGTCCGGTGGTGATGTTGAGCGTACGCTTCCCGGCGCCACCGAGGACATTGTGCTGGAAAAGGCTTGCCATCGGCACGGCCGGTCAGATTGATCGTGTCGTTTCCGCGAGGTGGTCAAAGAAATGTTATCGAAAGTCTCTTACGCCCACGTCTTGCGTGTACGGATTGGTAGAGAATTCCGCCAGCCGCATCACTGCGCTGACCAATGGCGTTCCGACGGCTCCCGCGCAGTTGAAGTCGGCCACTGAAACACGTCTATTGCCACTCGTACCAAGATTGTCGGGTTCTGCCACGAAGCGTCAAACGATTCGGTGTCGTTTTGGGAAGCCATCATCATCGATGAACAATGAAGTCATGGATACGACGAATGCGATATCGACGATCGGGTTCCGAAACCCAAGTTGTAACAACGATTTCGCCATCTTCGTTTCGTCCGAAGGTTTGAATCACATCCACCTCGGAAACTTTGACCACGAACATCGACGTCGGTAGATGATTCAAGATCATCTGAATGTCGTCGGCACTGGGCTCGCCTTCGTTGAAAAACACATCATCCCCAGCCGCGCGGAGGTTATCATTACAGCGTAGGGCTTGAATCGACGCGTGTTCGAAACCAATGGCACTGGGCGTCAACAAGTTCGGTTTGGAGCATTGAGATTCAGCAGTGCTGGCCGCAAAGGCTCGTAAAACCGTAGACGTTCAGGTTCCGTTCATTGCCGTCGAGTTCAGGTCGGCGACGTCAGGCGTTGATGAGCAACGTTGCCTTCGTTGATTGCCATCTCCGTCGCATCGACTCACGGCCACGATGCACGAAGTTGTTCGTTTCTGGTCCGCCGCAGGTGAGGGTCGTTTTGTGTCACCGATCAGATTGACGACCGCCATTGCCTGGCGTCAGCAATTCCGTTCGATCGAGCTATCTCGAATCCGAAAGATGTTTGTTCCAAACGTGGTGCTGACTTCGGGCGGTTGTGCCTTGTCACTAAAAACGTTGATTGAATCAGGCGAAGTTAGGTTTGGTGATAGTCGCCGTCGGGAAACCATTAACATCGGTTTCCGCCTGGGTCGGGTTTTGGCCGCACCGTTAATCTGGATGTTGTACAGGATTCGACGCAGTGTGACATCGAAGCTGTCGGCAAGGCCGGTTGAGAGCGTTAGGTACCGCTTCGTCACACCGTTCGACGATCAGTGCCGCACGCTGCGAACTCATTGCGATCCAGCCTGCGTGAAGGAGGCGTTGTCGATCACGACCGATTGAGCGGTCCGGCATCGATATTGTTGACCATGACCGTGCCGGTCGTGCCGATCGACATTGATTTGGTCATAGGCGTCGCCGGGGATCCAAAGCGGAATTCAAAACGCCGGCTCCGAAGCCGAAAGATGTCGAGCGCTCCGCCCGTGCTGAGATTGCTTTCGTCGGCCGGTACACGATGCCACGATTTTCACCCAGCCCGACCGTCGCCGTGTTGCCGTCACCAAACAGGTTAACGCCGCTGCGTCGTAGCCTCGTTGATTGTAAGTCAGGGCCAATGCCACCAGCCCGCGACGCCGGGGCAGCGGAGCACCAGCCAAGGGTGGCTGGCGGGGCTTCCAACATAGGGCGTGCCGCCGAGGAGCGAGGACCGAGGTCGCGTCCTCTTTCAATTTGCGACCGGTCAGGTCATCGTCGTTCGACAGTTACGGTGATCGAAAACTTATCGTTGTCGCCGATCATGAAAATAAACCGTTTCCATTGTGCGAACTTTGAACATCGATCGCAAAAGCCGTCTTCCGACATTCACACCACCGGCGTCTTGGAAATCGTAGTCAAAAAGCGCGAAGCGGCCTCCGCCACTGTTGTCGTGATGGTGAGCGGCACGATTGTCACTGTCGGCTGCGGGCCTTGCCTTGGATCGAACAGGCTCGTCAGGGCGGCACGGAAGGGCACCATTACCGAGGTCACGGCGACGTTGAGTACGAACTCTCTTGCCAGCGTTGCCTAGAATACTTATCGGCCTGAGGTTGTTTCACCGTTGATTGTCACCGTGTCGTTTGCCGGTGGAGCGAATCAATTGTGGTGGCTGTTTACTGCCGTCGTGGGCATTTGACGTTGATCAATCATCGCCGGTGGAGGGCACGCACATTGAAGCTGTTCCGAGCCGATGTCTGGCGTCGGCTGCCATGTCGCCTGCGGTCGCAGTCGTGGCGCGTAGCAATGTTGGCCGCCGCGAAATTCGACAGGACTCGGGTGTTGCGTGTTATTTGAACCCAACCATATGCAAAACGCGTCGTTGCCGATGTTGCTGATATCGGCCCACTCGGCCAGCGCTCCGGTCCACCGCTGGCATCGAACAGTTCAATGTGTCATTGGCCTAAGCCGGTTGCAACGATGACACGGCCTCGATGGCTTGCCAGCGTTCCATCAAGCACGTTGCGTTTGAAATCGGCGGTGCTTTGCCAATCGTACTGTATCGGCGCCGGCCATTGAAGGATGAGGTACGAGGTTTCCCGCTGCCGTTGCTAGCATGTCCGATGACTCTTACCAGCGTCTGCCCGCAAGGTGTAATTCCTCCACAATTGGCGTAGTCAATCGTTCGGGCGCAGCACCGGAGCTGGATTGCCGTGAGGGTTGCCGTTGATTGCCGCATCATTTAAACGCGTTCAGCCCCGATTTCAATCGTCGCCGCCGCAGCCACCGTCGAGTTGAACCTTGCCATTGATCGTCCGCCAGTGAACTGGTTTCCGTTGGGACAACTCCAGTAAGGGGCGTTAAAGCCGATCATTACCACCGTCGCCGAACAGCGACGGTATCAAAACGCCGGGTCTCGACTGCTGCGTTATCCACAGTCGCAATTACGCGAAATTGACCGCCGCGTTGTCTTCGGGCGACCAAGCCCGCGACACCGACGGCACCGTGGCCCCGAAATTTCGAGACATGGTCAGACCGTCTGCCGTATGTCGTTGTAATTCAGTGGGCCGTATCAGCCCACCATCATTGAGGTGCAGTCTCGCAGTGGTTTTTGTTTGCGAAGCGGAAAGTTCGAAAACGTGGCGTTGTTGTTCGTCACTTGGATCGAGTTGAAAACCGGCCAACAGCCGCCGTCCTGAACCGGTATGTATCAAAACGTTTGCCCGCGAAAAGGACAACATCGAAAATCACTGCTGGGAAACGATGAATCGGCGGGTTCTAAGTTAGTAAAATTAACAATCGACGCATCGCCATCGGTGCCCCAAGTGCTCCCGCCACCCTGCTTCATTGGGGTCGAGGACCACAGTCCCGGCATCCTCGGTCGCACCGACCAGGTAGGTTTCACGAATCACAGCGCACCTGGATCGCCGCCGTGGAGATGTGTCGTATTGGCGGCGTCGTGATCGCGTTGCCATCGAAATATCACCCGATTGATTCAAACCGCCACTTGATCGACGGTTTCAACGTGTGTCAATCGTCACCCGAGCCATTGAACCGTGAATCGTGGCCACATCGGCATAAAGTTTTCCGTCGAGGCGAGGTCACCGTTTGATGTAAACTTCGAGATTGGCACGTTACGAACAATCGGAACGTCGCCGCACCGTCAGCCGCAACGTTGTCGCCACCTGGTTCGGCGTTGGCACTGATGACCAGATTCGAGCGGACCGGAAACTGTCGTACCGATTCAAATGCCGCAGTAATAACGGCATCAGTCCCGGCGAGGTGATGATTGCCACTGCGCACCGTCAACGTGTGACCGTGCCAGTGCACTTGTAATTCAGCACGCGCCAGCAGCGTCGGCAAGACGGGTTGAATTGCCGTGACCGTGGCCGAATAAACATTCGACGCGACGATGGTGATGGTATCGTCCCGGCGAGTGGAATTGACGGTTCCACGTTTTCAACGCCGAAGTTTTCACAAAGAATGCCGACGGAGGGTTCGTTTCCAAGTGAATCGGCTCCACGAGCGATCCGTCGCCGGTGCCCGGTCGGAACGAACAAGGTGTTCGTCGGCACCATCGGGGCTCCATTGAACGTGAACGTGTCCGGTGTCCGCTCCGCCCGTGTTGTCCATCCCGCGGCCGTCGCCGTCTATTTCCAAGAGGAACGTGTCCTCAAAATTTCAAAAATATCAATAAAAATAAAAAAAACTTAAAACAACTCATTCCATATTAAATTGGTTCAAATAAATGTCTTATAAACATTTTCCAGCGTCACCGAAACTGTATGCAGCACCGGACCACGGTGATTCGTATCGTTCCCGGGATCCGCCGTGATCGTGTCAGCAGCAAAGACCACCGGTGATTTGATTGTCGTTGCCCGCTCGCAACGATGGTCACGGAGTGGCGTTTGGTTGCGGCGTTGATCGTGTCGGCCATGGCACCGGCCGTTGATCGTCCAACGGAACCGCGAAATCTGCGTCGAGCAATTCGACGTCAAATGTCGCCCATCGTGCCCAGGTTGATGCATCAGCGATCCGGTCGGGGTTGGATGATCGTATTTCAAACGTCGCACCGTTATCGACGATCTCGATATGCCAACGTGCCGCGTTGTTTCGCAAGTCCGCGCTTGTTGGCGAGGTCCTGCGGTCAGGTTTCCAAGATCGTGTTCGACGGAATTGCCTGCGTTGATCGGTTCGAGACGAAGAAGTTTAATGATCCCGCCGTCGAGGTCCATCACGCGTTATTTGCCATCGGGGACCCGGCTGGGCGCATCGTAATGGTTTGCGTGTTGAAAGCTGCCGGACCACGTTGAACGTCGTCCGAACGGACGGTCGCTTGCATTGCCGCCGAAGGTGATGCGCCTTCTGGTGCGGGGCTGTCCGTTGTGAAGTCGACGGTGAAACACATCGTCGTCATCGTACCGGTGACGTTTCAGCACATTGATGGTCGTCTTGTCGATCGTCTGCTTGAACCGCACGGTTGAATCGACGCATGTTGAATTCATCGTGTTGGTCGTTGGATCGAGCACCGCACGGAACGGGCCGACGCCGGCGCGTTTCGTTTCCAAATGTTTTCAAGGTTGACAAACTTGCAAAAACCCACGTGAAGACTTCGCGAAACCGTTAATTCCATCATCGGCTGAAAAGACAGGGCTCGCCTACCTCAGCGGGGAGAGAGGCGTTGGTTGGAACCAAAAATTCCGGTGCGGATATCCTTGACGAGGGTGGTCCCCACTTCGGTGCCCGTCGGACTCCACAACTCGTAGCCGTTGGTTTCGTTCATTGGCGGGAAGAACAAAGTCCGCCCACTTGGTAGATTCCATAGGATAGATCCATTAAGCACCGTCTTGAATATCCTTGCGAGGTGGTTCCCCTTCGGTCCCGTCGGATTCCACAACTCGTTAGCCGTTGGTTTCGCATTGGGCGGAGAAGAACAAAAGTTCCCGCCACGTGGTGAGATAGCGTGGGTATGGAACCAAAAATTCCGGTGCGAATATCCTTGACGCAGGGTGGTCCCCCTCTTCGGTTCCCGTCGGAGCTTCCACAACTCGTAGCCGTTGGTCGTCGTCATAGGCCGAGAAGAACAAAGTCCCGGCCCACGTGGTTGAGATAGGGCAGATAGGATCCATTAGCCACCGTCTTAATATCCTTGACGAGGAGGTGGTCCCCACTTCGTCCCGTCGGACTTCCCACAACTCGTAGCCGTTGGTTTCGTCATTGGCGGCGAAGAACAAAAGTTCCGCCCCACGTTGGTGAGATAGCGACGGAGGGAACCATTGATACGTCTCGAAATCCTTGACGGGAGGGTGGTCCCCTCGTCGTTCCCGTCGAACTTCCGCAACTCGGTGCCGTTTGTTTCGTCATAGGGCCGAGAAGAAACAAAGTCCGCCCACGGTGGTTTGAGGATCGCGAGGATTAGGACTCCATTAGCACCGTCTTGAATATCCTTCGACGAAGGGTGTCCCCACTCGGTCCCGTCGGACTCCACAACCTCGTGGCCGTTGGTGTCGTCATAGGCCGAGAAGAACAAGATCCCCCACGTTGGCTGGGGATCGGCCAGGAAGAGAACCCATTATTAGCACGTCTCCGAATACCCTTGACGAGGGTTGGTCCCCTTTCGGTTCCCGTCGGATTCCACAACTCTCGGGCCGTTGTGTCGGTCATTGGCGCGAGAAGAACAAAGTCCCGCACCAACGTTGGTGAAGATAGGCAGGATAGGAATCCATTAGCCACCGTCTCGGAATTATCCTGACGAGGGGGTCCCCTCTTCGGGTCCCGTCGGGACTTCCACAACTCTCGGCCGTTGGTTTCCGTCGTTGCGTGACGAAGAGGTTGATGTGCGACTTTGCACGGAAAAACTGTCTGCGTTGAATTGCCGGTTCGGATGATTGTCGAGCAAAAACAACTGCGGGTCGGCGGGCGAGCAATTTGTCGCTGTTCGAGCGTTCTTCAACCTTGGCCCGAGCGGGTAATCAGTGAGCGAAGTTTTGCCGGGTCGAGGATGGCGTTGCGATTCACGGGACGTGCTCGATCGCGGCGGCGGCGATCGTCACGGTTTTTGTCGCTTGAAAAAAAGACCACAGGTTGAATCTAGGATGACTTGATGCAGATCAATGGCGGTTTGAATTGGACGTTCGCTTCGGCAAAAGGCTGTAACCGCAAGCCGGCCCCGCTGGTTGCTGGACAGCAGACCCCCAAATCGGGGGCGAAGGAAAAAACGCCGTCATTTTGTAAGTAAAATCCGAACGGGCCCGAACCGGTAGCAAATGGGAAAATATGTCGGAATCCCTCCATTAGGTAAGGAAATTCTTCGCCCAACCATTCACGGTAGCGTAAAAACCCGGCAACCAATCGTTGATTAATCGGGCCCCCACCGTCAGGTGTTTCCCCCGCCCTAGTGCCAAAAACTGACTTGCGAAAGGCGAAAACAAGGCCGGAACGGCTTTGGCCCAAGGAGCCGGTGTAGGCTGAAAAGGTTGTTCCCTTGCCGCCTTTTTCTTCGAAAAGGGGCCCCTCCCGATTTATGAACCAAAGGAAAAAAAAATCCAACGTTCCCATTTCTTCCTTTTTCCCCTTTTCCCCTTTTTTTTTATGGGG
>Ga0163217_1029058_pt1 | contig 14470 bp, 22 predicted proteins | sample SynspAceP_FD_185933 | JGI IMG/M metagenome (GOLD analysis project Ga0163217, IMG submission 185933) | Saline lake microbial communities from Ace Lake in Antarctica - Synechococcus sp. Ace-P (PacBio error correction) | ecosystem: Environmental > Aquatic > Non-marine Saline and Alkaline > Saline ... | reverse complement strand
TGCCCCGTCTTGTCGCCGGCAAGCTCGCAATAAAGCAATGGTTCGCCAGCGACCGTCGATTTGCAGATAGTTTTGGCACCGCCCTCGTATTTGAAGCCGGTTTTTCCAGCAAACCCGCGCCGAGGCGATGTTTTCAGGCAGGCAGGCGGCCATCTACCCGGCTGAGTCCAGACGGGAATCGTGGTGCACTGTCGTCTTCGATCGCTTCGCGCATTAACCACGGCGAAGCAAATGTTCGCCGTCCAGTAGCCAATGTCCCCGCCTGTGCGGACCCGGCGAGGTTATCAAGCGTGATCGCACCCGATCAGCATGTTGTCTTTTGCGCCGATCAGGAACACGCAGCGCGTGCCGCAGAACATAGCTGTTGCCCAATAGACCCGGATTGGTAAACGCCTTGGCGAACATGTCCGTGCCAAGACGGCTCCCACGGGGAAAATAGTGCTGCTGTCCGACCGCAAGGTTGCCCAAGGCGGAATCAGCATGCACCGCGGCGCAAGTCAGCCTTCGTTTCAATGGCCAGCTTTCGTCAAGCAGTTGCATCAGGCCAGGCGCGACGCTCCGCAGCTCTTCCAAAGTGGGGCCCCATCGACCGGACCATAAAGTGCCAGCGCGCAGGTGCACTGCGGCCAATTTCTGGCAAAATCACGCACGTCACCGGTGGTCAACGGCACAATCTGCGCGATGGTTTCTTTCCAGCGTAAGGCACCGCGTCCCAATCGATTTCAGGACGCGCCAGTCGTTCGCACGGTTTGACGGGCTTCCAGCCCCATCAGCACCCTGCTTTTCATCGCGCCTGCCGCGCGGACCTCGGGCGGGGACATGTTCAGAGGCAGCGCGCTTCATCTCGTCAATGTGATGCCTGCAAGTTTTCGCAGCTGTTCGCCATTGTGCCGGCATAGACCGTCATTCATTGCTGTATCGCATAGGCTCCTGCTCTGCGCAAAGATCGTATAAGCACAGTCCACGTTCTCGCGGACCTCTTGGAACAGCGGCTCGACTGCCGCCCCCAAGCGCGGAGGCATAGATTTGCGCGACATAGATATCAATCACGCGGTAGGCGGGGGATTCGAAGCCGAGCGCGAATGGGCTTCTCTTAGCCGGTTTCAATTGGCGCATTCGCCGCCGCTGAACTTGCCGCATCGACATCGAACAAGGTTTGTGCATATCACCAAAACAGCTGTTCGGCCAGAAGCCACCATCTCATCGTTGATCGACGGCACCGTGCTGCGCGAGATCATCTGCGGGACCGTAGTGCTCGCCGATAAAAGTCCTACAGGTCCGGGGGGAAGTTCGGACACGCCTCGGACTGCCAAAATGTGCGTCCGATGGCGGGTTTGGGATAGGCCTTTTCCGTTTGCAACCAATCGAAAATCACTCGTCCGCGTGTCTAGTGCTGGCGATCTCTTTGCAGGGGATCACGGCGCTCACCCTCTATCTCATCCTTATCAAGCACCGGAATTTGCTGCAGATTCAGCGATCACATTCACAGCTCGAGCGACCACGTCGTTATTCCAGCAACGCGCACGAGTACGCCTGTCACTTCGCGCGAGGGATAGGCGTTATATAGCCGCCTACGTCTTCTATCGCTCGCGATATGCAAATCGATGTGCGCTTGCCGTGCCTTTAAACCCATCATGCTCAAGGGAAAGCCGCGTACGTTTTGCGTGGCCGTTTCATGCCGCGCACCCGCTGAGACCCCAAACCCCGATAAGACTCCGACGCGAGGCCAGGCATATGTTCGGTACAATGCAAAGCCGTGGACAGGCGCGTGTTGTTGCAAGCTCACTGAGCAATGCCCCCTTTGATTAAATCTTTAAAGCCCCTCAAGATTCTTCGGCACGCGGTCACGCGTTCTTCGCGATCAAACGATCGCCAGGTTCCGGCAGCGGGCGGCGCACGCCAGTGCGGCTTGACCCTGCATCAGGAAACTGGCCGATGCGCAGGCCAAGCTGATCATCGGCGTTCGCGGATTCGCGCAAGCGGCCCCACGCGCACACAGATGGCGGGAATGCGGGCACAGCAAGCTCGTTTTGTCGCGAGAAAGCCTTGATCGTTTCGCTTGTTTCTCTTCGGAAACGGGCCGTTTTGAAGGTTTCTGTAGATCGCGCAGGGCATTGTCGCCTACGTTCAACCCGGCCTCTTGGGCCAATCGTTCCATCAGGGTGTTGAATCGCGTCCACTGTTCCTTTTGCCCAATAGCAAAAATACAACGCGCGTTAAAGTTGAGGGCTCACCTGAATAATCCATCGACGGGGCTGATCGAGCATGGGACTCGCTGTGGTATCCGCCCGTGTTCAGCAGCGGTTACTGCAAATGTCGTTCTGGTTGTGGCGACGACCAATCGCAATCGGCCAGCCATTTCACGCGAGTATATAGCCCGCGAAGATATCGCCCAAAGTTGGCCTGTAGGCACGGTTAAAGCTGACTTTGCGGTTCACGCGCCCATGCCATCCTCGTAAAGTAATAGGGACTATCTGCGCCAGCACGCGCCCCAGTAATGCTGTCTGACCCTGCCAGTTGCACCCCGTCGCGGAGCGTTGGGGCCCGTGAAATTTCGGTTGAACATATTCCTTCAGACCGGCCTGACAATCGTCGAAAATCACCGTCCAAGAACGCCACAGGCGTGAACGTTGCTTTCGGATGGCGTGGTCATCTGGACGCTGCACGTCGGACACCCGGCCATGGGAAAGGAAACACATCGACGTTGTCCAGCCCGCGAAAAACGCCTCATTGCGCAGAGCGTATCGCCAGAAGTCGCACCCAACGATGGTCCCCGTTCGCCCTTGCCGTGACAGTGCACGGCCTGAAACATGTGGCCGATCAGCTGCATGGCGAAATCCTTGAAACCCAGCGTGGGGCCGTGGACAGCTCTTAGCAGGAAATGGCCCTGTTCAAGCTGTACCAATGGGGCACGAACGGTGATTGAACCCGGCATAAGCCTTGGCGATCAGCGCCTTGAATTCCTCGTCGCTGAACGTTACAACAAAGGTTTCATCACGCGAAAGGCACATCCTCGTAGGACATTCGTGGCCATCTCGCGCAGTCAATCGGCTAGTGTCGGGGATCGTTTCGGCAATACAGACCTCGCCGTTCACGGCAAGACGGTCAGCAGCGCCTCTTCAAACGACAAAACGGGCGGAACCGGGTAGAGACTAAACGTCATAGGTGTCAGCTTTCGTTGGGTGCGCGCGGCGCAGGACAGAAAAGCTCATTTCCCAAGCCAGATCGCGTGCAAGAGAGAACCAAGTGACGCACTATTGCAAGTGATCGTTGGGAATTCGGCGGTATCAACAGGCAACGGGCTGATCCCCGGCGCCGCGGAGCGGTGCTGCTGCGTGTGACCACGCACAGGCTGCGTTGCCAAGGTTTGGGCCATGGCTGCGCACTCGCGGGCAAACCAGATGTTGCCCATTCAGTTCGCCTCGGGCAGTGAAAGCTACGGTTTCCTCGGCCATGCAGGATTGCCCGTGATGGGTGCGGGCCCATCGGAGCGCGCGGCGTCTTGGCGCTGGCACACCGCGAAAACGCGATCCACCATGATCCGCGACCATCCTTCAAGCACAAGGTTCGATGATCCTGTAGCCTGCCACCTACGTCCTTTTGGGTACCCACGAAGCACGTGCACCTCGCCCCTGTCGAATCCGGCCGACACGGTCACGGGCAGATAGCGTCAAGTAGCGTTTTCCGACCGGGACCAGGCAAGTCAACCGGATCTGCGCAAGCGCATGCGTTTGAGTCGCGATGATCGCCTTCTTTCCAGGCAAACCGCTGAAACTGCCCAAACGCCCAGCCATTATCAGGATAGCGGCGCCCCAAGCCGACAAAATCAGCAAGGAATAGCGGGCTACGCTAAAGCTCTCTTGAGGTTGCCACCCGTTGGTCGGTGCCCGGCAATGCAAAGGCGCGCAAGTCCCCCTCGCGCGCTTGGCTTTTTAGTGATTTACGGCCCGATTTGCAAGCGAACTGCGGCTTAGATGCCTTCCAATATAGACGGCGAAAGAAAGGAACAGCCAGGACCAATCCACAAAGTCCAGTACAAGCAGCGGCCTCAAGCCGACGTGCTGCTCTTGGTAAAGTGCTTTCTGATCCGCGCGACCAGACAGGACCGCAAGAAGATCGTACATGCAACGTGCAAAACCGGGAAACCCGTCGCCATAAAGAAGCTGGAGAAAGAACAGCTCCCCGAAGGTCCAATCGTCGTTGGACCAGCCAGTTCGTAATACTCCATTAGCTTGGGAACGCGACGTGAACAGCCATTTCGCCCAGAACGATCGCGTATGGACAGGCCGGCGATCAGGTCTTGCGGTTGTTCTCGTGGCACCAGCGCCGTGGTGCGCCCAATCACGGCACAGCCCCGACTAGCAGCAGGAGGTCAGGCGTCGTATCAAGCGCAGGTGGAAGCGTCAACGGGTGATATCCGCGCTGCACCATATGGTGGAGCCCGGAAAATCTCGTCCATCGGGTACAGGCTTCTTTGAAGAAGGTCCAGAACCACGGCGACATAAGAACATGCACTTTCGCGACACTGATGAAGCAGGATGAAGCCATAGCGCAGACCGATACGACACATTGGTGTGAATCGCCGACTGGCTTCGGCCAACAACCTCCGGACACCATCGAACAGGCAATACAAGCACAAGCACCAGGACCACCAGAAAACGAAGGTTTACATCGTGCATCCAGAAAACACTCACCAACCAGCATGACGCAGCCGCAATGATCCGAGCAAGCCATGTGTACGGCGCAGACTGTTTAGTCATGTTTCTTTTTCTATGCTGGCCATTTGGTTCAGTCCCTCACCTTTTTCTTAATTCAGGTTTATCGCCCCGCGTGTTGCCGATTCGGGCTCAAGCCCCTCGGCAGTCATTTCAGTTAAAACTGTATAAGACAAGTGTGATCGTATGTTAGCATACTTGCCATCACCGTCTTCGACGATTCGGGGTTCAACAAAGAAAGCTTGACGGCATTTGAACGCGCTCACCTGGGGCGAGCACCCGTCATAAAGCAGAAGCATTCATCTTTTCAAAAAACGCGCCGGCGGCATAGGGCGTCACGTTATAATACGCTGCCCCGCAGACCGGGCTGATCGGGTGGGTTATAGCCTCGTAAAAGGCAGCCCTGTTCTCACCGATGCGCAGGCGTCATCTTCGGTTGCAACGGTTTGAATCCCACGCATGTTGTCGTTCAGGTACCGTCAAAACTACTACGGATCGTCTGGTCAAGAACGTCGCCGTCTGCGCTTGCGACCTGACCCGCGTCCCGCCAAAGCGGACGCAGCAAACCAGTCGTAAAACGGGACAGGACGGCACGCGACCCCGCCGCAATCACTACCACACAGGTACGTCTGCATGACAGTCTTGCGGAGTCCGGACAAAAACCATCAGTGCCGTCTCCTGCGTTTGACTGCTCCACCCGCAGATCGTTTTGAAACGATGTTGGTGATTTTAACAAAGTCACGCCAGACCAGCACAACAAAGCCAGCCAAACAAGCAGACCAACGCCCAGGTTCGCCCGCGACGACGGGTGTGAATTTTCGTGTTCTGCTCGAATGCCCATTACCAGCCGCTCCGCATGCCAATAGCGCCAGGCGCCTCTACCAGAAATGGCCCCGAAGTGCAGGAAAAGATACCACCAGGGACGACGGGGAAAAGGGGGGGGGGGGGGGAAAAAAAACTTTGCGCTCTACGCGAAACCATCAGCTTCGCTGTCATCTTCGTCACGCCTTCCAGTATACGGAAACGCTCAATCAGGAACAGCAGGTTCAAAACGCCGGCGGTGACAGATAGATCTGCCCATCCGATATTAAAGCCAGCTCGTACCGACAGCCAGAAAGACCAGCAGAACGTATAAGCCAGAATGTGACGACGGTAGAGCGGCGACCCGTGGTCACGGTCTCCCATGCAATCGCACCTTCGCGTCGTCAATAGTCGCGCATAAACAGCTCCAAGCCCAGAATGCGGCGGTTCCACCTCAGTTAAGATCAGCGCGAACATCAGCCATAGCCTTCGACAGACAGAAGTGCCGTGGCGATAATCCAGCCAATTCACAGGCGGGAACGCACCGCAGCCCAGCCGTAACGATTGTTCTGCGGTGTCTGCGCGCTTGACCACATGATAGAAAACAGCGTACATAAAAGATCGGAACAAGCAGCATGCCTGCGGCCAGCAGTTTTGCGGCCAACCCGGATCACAAACTCGACATCCCCGACAGCGTTATCGCCAATCGCCAACGCTTCGCCGCTGACGCGGCCCGACCGGGATCGGCGCCTTGGGTCCGGCGCATTACTCGCGCGAGAGGTCAGCTTCCCACCACATGTTCAGTGACGCACCAGGGGCCCCTGCCCAAGATAGCGACCGAACAGAATCGACGCAAAGCCAACAACGATGCACAGAGTTCTGCGCGGCCAACATCGCGAAAAACGCGGTGAAACCACCAAACTGCAGAACGCGCGAGGTTCATCGGGCAAAGTAATCCCCGAAACGCGCTTCGTACTCGGCCCGCAGGTGACGTGCTGTATCAGTCATGCGATCCTCATACAAAAGAACCCGGCGCGCACGTCGCGCCCACCCCGCATCAGCAAGTGCCTTACTTGACGCAACGTCAAGCTTGCGGAATGCCGCATACTCTTCTTTCGCGTTTACCCAGCCACTGTGCGTAACCTCTTCCGAGAGACTTTCACAGTGATCGTTCAGCATATAGCGTGGGCGTTGCGCACAAATTCGGAGCACTGGCCAAAGTACACGCACTCTTTCTCGGCGTGAACCATGTTTCCGCCAGACGGCAGGTACAATCGTCTGTGCTTACGCGAAGCAGGCACTTGCCCACGAAAGGATCACGTCGACCCCGTGACCTGAACCACGATCGTTTACCCACGGCGGATCACACCGCGATATCGTCGCAGCAGGAACTGCGCTCGGTATAAGCCGCGGCTTCAGCTGGCGATTGACCTCGGGTTTTTGCGGTTTGCACCACAACAGCAGGGCGCCCACCGATCATGTAGCTGTCAAAGCCCAAGCCTGTCAACATATCATAGCGACCAGTAACCATTGGTGCCCGTTGCCTTTGATCTCAGATCACCTGGATTTCCTGTTGGCGAAACAGATTGGCAGCGGGTAATAGCCCCGATCGTACCAGAATCAGATAGGTTGCAACGGTCCAAGATCTCAAACCGGTGTGGTTGCTGTAAAGAGCGGCAAACAGGTTGCGCTTTCTTATGTAGCGAACGTCACACCCAAAGATCAAACCGTTGACGAGATGGGTGATCAAGTTGATGACAGGAATAAGATAGTCCAGATCGTGGATGTCTTGCGCACGCGCGGTGACGGCTGGCTGAAAGCCCATCTTTGCCGTCAATCGCTCACCAATGATTCAGCCCGTCGATGCGAAGTTTTCCTGCGCCATTGCTGGCACGGCCGAAAAAGGCATGAGACCCGAAAAGAAGAGAAGATGTTTCATATGTCGTCCTGATCTTGTATGACCATGATAAGCGAAAATCCAGCACCACCCCGCAAATGAGTCAGCTGTTCCCGTTTGATCTTTACCTTACAATCATATTCTAAACTTCAAGATAAAGACTTCTGCTTGCGTCAATACGACGCGAAGCATTTTATGACCACGATCAAGGAACATTTTTATGAGCCAGCCGCCGTTCACCCCTTGAGCGCAGCTTGACCTGACCCGCACTGTCCATGCCTGCGTGACGCTGTTGCAGTGCGATTAACGGGGAACTTGTTTTTCGAGCGCCGCCGCTCCGAAGGTTGTGTTGACGACGGGCGACTTGAAAATCAGCGAGCTACGACGCTTTCCGAAGGTCGGGCTGCGCGCCGTCCGCGGCGATGTTCTGGTTATGGCCACTCGACCGTAATCACAGAGCCGCTTTGCGACGCGCAAGCGAGACGGCGCGCTGCCGTGGGTTTGCGGACGGTCGCATTGGGCCGACGCGCCCGCAGCGACATATCAAAAGCTTTATACCGACGAAGACCCGATCGCTGGCGCGCCTTCCCCGTCAAGTCGATCACCCTTGCGCGAGATCGACGATTTCGCCCGCCAGCCTGTATCCCGTGTCGTGGCATTGTCTCGCTCTATTTCTGCCTCATTCCAGAAGTCGAAATACTGCGCCCGAAGGAACATCCGTCCGCGGATGTGCCGCCCATGACGCGGGTCAAACCGTGTCTGTGATCCGTAGAAACAAACGGACGTCCGCGAAAGCGGAACCGCGGCGGCCGTAGCCTGTCGGGCTGACGGGCTGCTGGACCCCGCCGACTGCAGCCAAAATTCGCGAGGCTTTGCGCATCGCCTGCGTGAACCTGCCGCCGTGCCTGCCCAGCGGGCGATGATGGAGGTGGTTGCTTGGCCCCGTGGGCCGGTATCTGTTGCACGGCATTGGCCCACGGGGCTGGAAGACCACTTAACCGCAAAGGATCAAGCGCGTTGCAGCCTTCATGGGGCAGCGCATCGCCGCGCCAAAGGTCGTGAAACGGTGCTGGATGACGCACGCTGCCGATCGGCGCGTCTATCCTCATACTTGATGACGAGCACGCCCTGGCCAAGATTGCTGATCGAGGTACGCGTGCTGGTCGCTATATGCAGACTAAACGGCAGACGGCGACTTATGGGGGGCCCCGACCGGCAATGGCCGCCGCGAATCCTATGCACACGCGCCGATGACCGCGCATGACCAACACCTATATGCTGGGCGTGACGTGGCCCCCGGTATATCTCGCCGACCTGAAGACGGTATTATGCGTGGCTTTGGCGCGCGTCAGGTGATATCACCAACGGCAAGTTCGTGTTCTCCTGCACCGAAGCCTACCGCGTTGCGACAACGGGGTCGTGGCGATCGGTCAAAGGGCCACTCTGATTGGCATGGTTGCACCGCGCTGCAGCAGATTCGTCGCCATCGGCAACGACCCGCGCTCGACCCAGGGATGGGCAATTGCGGCAAAAGCGGGCCAATGGGGCCCGTTGGGTTGGACAAGCCACATTGATGATCGGCGGGTTTGACCGTCAGCGGTTGCCGCCCCGCATAATGGGCTAAAGGGGCAACCGGATGGGCCGGGGGTGACGCGCACTATCCGTGATTGATCCAACATAGCCGTGGAAATCAGCGGCGTGAGATCGGGGCTGAAGGTCCACAAACTCTATCAACGTCAACGATTATTCGAACCCGTCATACTCTGTTAAGCAGCTTTGCCTAGAAACTGGTGAGCAACGGACCGGAGCACACGGATTACTGACAGGAAACAACGCTCCTTCCTCTTCCGACGCCCCCATGGTCCCAGCCACCTTGGAAGACGGACAGGCTTTGCCCAGCTTCGTCTGGTTTGCGCTCGCGCCGCGTCGGGCCGTCGTACATAATTAACCGGATGACTGCACGTGAAATTACGGCCACAGCCCGCGCCGCGCTGAGCGCTTTGCCCGAAGTGCAGCGCCGCAGGCGGAAGACTATCGCATCTGCCCCGAGAACATTCTGCAGGCAGAGTTTGACGCGCGGCCAAAGCGCTGCGCGCGGCTGGTCACCCACGACAGCGTAGCCCTACCCCCCTCATTAGCAAGAACTCCGAACGACGCACCCCCCCAGTTTCTTATGGGCCATCGACATACGACCTGCATGCACCGCCCCTTGTTCGACTTTGGCGCGCTGAAATGCCTCCTCCTCGGACCGCATCTACACGCCCTGCGCGCGACTTGGATGGCGGGGTTTTACTGTCGTATCAGGGCTGGGCACGGGCATCACGCCGCGCGCATCAAAGCCGCGCTGGATAACGGCACCAGTCGCCGTTCACAGGCGGGTGCGCGACGTATCTATCCTGTCGAGAATACCGATCTTCCAACGATATTCCACCCAAGGCCTGCGCCTTTCGCAACAGCCCATCGGCTTCAACCGACTGGCGCGGCCATTTTCCCAGCCGCAACAGGTATCATCGCAGGCTGGCCCGGCGGCAACCTCGTGTCGAGGCGGCGGCGAATCGGGCAGCCTGATCACCGCCCGCGATGGCGTGCATCCACGGGGCGCGATGTGCTATGGCGGCCCGGCCACCCTCGATGCACGTGGCCCGGCTTGCAACATGTTATCCGTGACGGCGGCCATCGCTGGTGCGCAATGCCGCACGATGTGATCGAGCTTGGGCCGGCTCGCAAGAGCAGCCCTGTTGCGCCGCCCCTCCACCAGCCCACCACGTCACCCGACCGTAACACTGCAGCCCTGCACATCGAGATATCTGTCGCGCCTCGAGCCCTCAGCCCCGTCGCCGAAGATCAACTGTTGCGCGATTGGCCGGCACCGGCTATTGCCACAACCTGTTATGGTAGAACTTGATGAACGCCGCATTCTTCCCATGCGGCGGTCTGTATCCTCGGGCTGGAAACCTGAACACCGCGCGAACCGCGCTTGGGGCCACCCCCCGCTTGTGAATTTCATTCCAAAAGCACCCCGGTAATTTGGACCATTTCGACAGGGCGAAAGAGGCGCGTTCAGCATTCGTCAAAGCGGCCTCAGGCGCTGCTTCAAACCCGTATATCAAAGGGTCGCGCTTGTTCTGCGGTATTTGACAACTTCGCTTTTCCCACGCCACATGTCCACAGTCATAAGCCACGCAATCAATGTTGATCCAAGCTGCCGAATTTTTATTGCCATTTCAGTCGTCGACATCACCTGCCAAAAGCAAAACGATCAAACCGTACTGGGCATGATTACATCGTGCTGCGTCTTACTGCACGTCCGCGGACCTGCCCCTCGAAAGGACGATCGTCGACTCCCGACAACGGGTCGACATGACTTTGAAGCGCCGCCACGAGCAAGAAAAACACGCATAAGCCCATCGCTGATGCGCTGAAAGACGACAACGCTATTATTCTACCCTCGCGACTGACCCCGGACCGCGAAGGCGAAGCGATCAGGTGCACCTGCACAGAGGACGTTGCCACCAAGCGCAAGTCGATCAAGAAGGATCACGCTCGGTCAGCGCGTGCGTGTTTCAAACCAGATCACCCAAATGTGCCGTGACCGAAGCGATGGCGAACCCGCGTCAAGGTGATATGCCGCTGGGTCGAGGCCTATCTGCGCACGGCAGAGCGCTGGATTATCTGGTGGTTCAACCTTGTCGCTCTGGTTCTTTGTCGCGCAAACTGCCCGGCGCATAGTCGCGGGGCGCGTGCCAATCGGTCACTTTACGGCTATTTGTCGAGCGCGAGAGTGGAAATCGAAGCCTTCCCGCCAAACCGCGAATACTGAGAACGTTGAAGGCGCTGGTCGCCACGCCACTCTGGCAGATTTCGAGCGCGGCTCGTGCACAATGCCCGCAAGAAGTTGGACCGCTTTGATCTGACCAACGAAAACGTGCAGGCGAAATGCCGCTGCAAGCCATCACCAGCCGCGATCTTGACCTCACCAGCGTCCTACGGCAAAGCCTGCCAGCCGAAACCCTCGCCCGTTTTCATGACGTTCGACGTTGCAACAGGAGCCAGCGCAATTCGGGCAGGGCCCGCCAGACCTTAATTGAGCACGGCAGCGCCTGTATGAAGCCGTCACATACTATATTGCGGACCGACGCATTCGAAATGGCCCCCGAAGGCGATCGATGGCGCGGAGCGATCGCGGACCGGTTTGCGCGGAGTACGTTCCATCGATGCCTCGTATTACAAGAACAAGGCTAAGAACGCCCAAAGGCGCACGAATTGTGCGCCGACTTGGACCATGACCCAAAGATTCCGCCGCGTTGAAACTGCGGATATCGGAGCAACGCAATCTTTATGAACTGATCTCGGAGCGGACCTGCCTGCCCAATGGAAAGCGCGCGTCTGAACGCACACGGTCGAGATCGCAGCAAGGATGAACAGTCGGCCTACGCGCCATCGGTCAGTGTGAAAAATCGCGACGCTCCTGCGCTTCTATGAAGAAGGCCGGGATGAACTTGGGACCGGAAAACGACAAGCGTCGTGCCGCGATCACTCAAGGCGACAAATGGACAAACGCTCCGTTACGCCCCAGAGCAGCACTTCACCAGCCGCCCCCCCGCTATACCGAAGCGGACATTGGTCAAACGGATGAAGAGCTTGGTATCGTGCGCCGCGTCGACCTTACGCCAGAGCTTTCACCCACCATTCAAGACCGCGAATACGTCCGCAAGGAGGCAAACCGCCTTTCCCGAGACAAGGGCCGTTTTTGGCACCGCATTTCCTCGAGAATTATTTCCGCAAATACGTTTGGGCTTGACCTTACCCGCGATCTGCGAAGACAGCTATAAGTGAGCTCTGCAGCCCAACTATAAAGATGTGCTGATCCCGCTTGCAGGATTTCTCGGCTGCGATTGCCGAAACGGCCTATTCTGCGCATCACCGAGCTGCTGAAAGATCAACGAGGTACTCGAGCCGCATCTGGTTCCCGCAAAACGAGACGCAAGCGACTCCGCCGCTTCTGCCCCCAATTGTGAAATCGGCGCTTGTCGATGCCACAGCACGTCCGGCGGCACGTCATCGGGTCTCTAACTACCCCTGAATGCCGCTATACCCCCCTTCGCCCCCCCGACCCCGGAGGCAGAAGCCTCGCCGTCGTCGGGATGGCAAGCTGTTGGGCGGAGATATGTGCGAGGAGATTTCGGGGTCAAAGGGCGCTTTGGCCCCTATGTGCATCGCGGCCCCGTCACGAAGAAAAACAAGAGCCGCCGCGTCAATCGGCCCTAAGACGGCCGCCAAGAGGCTGAGCTTGGAACCGCTTTCATGCTGCTTCATTCGCTCCGCGGAATCGTGCCCACCCTGAGGATGGTCATGCGTCTGGGCGAATATCGGAGCGCTACGGCCGCCTACATTCAAGCACGCCGAAAGCACGTCGAAAACTGGTGGGACCAACGCCAACCTTGAAGGTCTGGACGAGGTTCACCGTCGAGCATGAACCGTCCGCACAGTTGGCTGAAAAAATTCGCCAAGCGTGCTGCCGTGGCCAACTGCCATCGATCGCAGATGGGAACACCTGATCCTGGGCGGTGATGAACATCATGAAGGCAAGTATGGCCTGTCTACGTGAAGTGATGGAGAAGGCACGCCACCATCCCAGAAGAGGAGAGCCTGCTGATCTGACCATGGAACCGCCGTTGAGCTGATCGAGGAAAAAGCTTGCGCGAAATCCCCCCCAAGCGCAAAGCCGCGACCAAAAAGCCTGCGGCAAGAAAAACCCGCTGCGAAAAAGGCGGCACCCAAGAAAAGCAGCGCAAGAAGGTCCCGCCAAAAAGGCGACCCCTAACAAACCGCGACCAAAGCGCCTCGGACTCCAGACCGCGTAAGATTGCCAACTCACATATATGTCATTTGATGAATATGGAGTTGCCACACTCGCCCGCAGCTTTTACCTTGGCAATCGCCACGTAGAAGGAGATCAAGATGCAGGCAAGACATTTTCACGACGCGGTTTATCCTGACGGCAGGCGCGGCATATTTACGCCCGCCGGTTGCGCTGCCGCAGACGCCGACACCTGAAGTCATCGACTGGTACGCCACAACACAAACGGTTCTCCACCAGAACTGGCGAGGACAACTTTGACACCTGGGTAAGGCTCCATTTCGCCGATACCTCGTCACGCGCGCTGCATTATTGGGGCGCGATCGGTTGAAAACCTACAAAATCTACCCGACGTCATTCCCGCGGCAGCGACGAGCTGACCAAACGCGGCTACACAAGTATTTCGTGCGCAAAAACGTGGTGCCGACTGACGCCGACCTCCAGCATGATCGAACGCATCCGACCGAAATACAGCCTCCGGGCCGGACAAATCGCTTGGGGACCCACCGAATGTACCTCAGCGCCTGCCTATTTGACCCACGGCAACATGCATACGCGCCAAATCGGGCGGCAAAGCTCTGACGGGTGATCTGTCTTTAAACCACATGATCGAGGCCCGTAACAGATTGCCCCCATCGGACGCAGTCCGTTATCGTTGACACTGTCACTCCCCCTTTTGAATGAGGTCCGGCCCTCGCTGGGCAGGCCACCGAGATTAGCAAAATACCAGCAGGCTCCGCTGTAGCGCTGACACCGGTGGCCGTTTGACCATTCTATACGCCAACTCTTCATAGAAGTCGTATAAATATAAACGACAGGCCGTGAGCCTCTCGTGAAAGGAGCCGAATGAAATAAAATCTATGGAGAGCCGCTGCCGGAGCGCTGGAGGACGTGCTCTGCATGGACGGGCATCTGATCGCGGCAGGGCTTGCCTGTGTGGTATTCCTAATTCTGCTGAACGCGATCGCGACGCGCGGCACAGGATTTGACCTGCTCGAACTAACGCGGGCGTGGAACGACTCGCATCGGTATCCTGCTACAGGACAAAGCAGGTCAAAAAGAGATCAGCTCTTAGTCGGCGAAGAACAAAAATTCATGCGCCCATATCTGGGGGCGAGCTTGAGCTGGAATTCAATCCCCAAGACCTTGGCTGAACGCATGCGCGCTGGTGGTGCTTGTATCCCTGGCTTCTATACC
>Ga0163217_1097824_pt1 | contig 14473 bp, 19 predicted proteins | sample SynspAceP_FD_185933 | JGI IMG/M metagenome (GOLD analysis project Ga0163217, IMG submission 185933) | Saline lake microbial communities from Ace Lake in Antarctica - Synechococcus sp. Ace-P (PacBio error correction) | ecosystem: Environmental > Aquatic > Non-marine Saline and Alkaline > Saline ... | reverse complement strand
TTAACCCCCCAATCTTCCTACTTCCAAACCGAAAGATATAATGGTTCCGAAACACTTTATTTTAGAGTCCAGGGACGGAGATCGTGGCACTCTATCGGTGAGGTGGTCGGGAGAACAAGGCATCGATTGTCTGGTTTTGGCTTACAGAAGAATTTCAAAAAAATTTTTGAGTTCTCCTTTCTCAGTGCATGGACCTTTACAGAGTCTGTTTTTTGATGGGAAATCTTGCGATCCCCCGAAGCATGACTACCGCGACCACGAGTATTGCTGGGATTATTGTCAGGTGTCTATATCGTTTCTTAGGCTTCTTATTTTATTGTTTTCGGCGCTGTTTGTTTGTTCTATCTTCTTTTTACTCAGGGATCTTGGGCGTGGATCTGTCTACCTCGTTAGTATACGAGTTGGACTTTTTTATTGATTAGACCACCAGAACCCGCATTTCCTATAACGCTTTTTTTAATTCCCAGAGTTGGTCCGTTGTAGACATTCTTTTTGATGTGTAATAGTGGCAATTATTTTTTTTCGATTTTTTAAGTATTGAATTGAGTTGTGTATTAATTTGTTTTTGTGTTATATTGTTTATTTGTAGAATTTGTGTGTTTTGTTTATATTTTTGTCTAGATTTTGGGTTACAGTGGGTATTTTGGGGTGGGTTTGATAAAGAAATATTATTTTTCTCTTTTTTACTAATAGCATTATCCAATGATTTTGATGATTTCTTTTAAAGGAATGAATTGTTGTCTTTCCCATTCGCTCGCTTTATATACCATTCTTTCTACGTTGCTTTTTCGCGTTCTGGTAATTCTGTTAGATTGCTAAGTGGAGTTCTTGATTCTGATATCTTTTTTTTTTTTTTTGATAGGTTATTTTGTATGGATAATCATTCTTAATTGCGAGGACCTTTTGTGTGTAATTTTTTCACTTTTTGTGTGTGATTGTTTTGCATCTAATTTTGTGATTTGTTAAATGGTGTTACAAGGTTGATTTTAAGGGGTGGTTGGTACCAAGGCATTGGCTCTCATTAGTTGAGATACTTTTAAAGAATCTGGCCTTGTCGGTTTGAATTTGATTTCTTATTTAGTCTATAGATCATTTTGGATTTTGTTATTTATTGTTTGTATCATGCTATTAAATGGTTTAACAGATCTGCCTGGGCCCGCTCTTTTTGATTTATCTTTTTAACTTTTTGTCAGTTTGCGAATCATTCTTGAAGAGCCGAGTATTATTGGTTCTTACTTCTTTTATTTTATCAAGCGTTATTTTTGAAGAGTGGACCACACCTAATAAGTGTTCTTTTCCTGGTGGGCGAATTTTGTTCAATTTTTTGTGGCTACACTTTTTTATAGTCCGATTCCTTATTGGCGTGATTTCTGGTTCGGTTGTTATGTTTTGTTTATTTTTTGCAACCATTCGTTTTTATGGTTCTTTGGAGATATGGGGTGGATGATTTGGTATTGGTTTTTTTCGATGTTCATATATTGTTTTTTTATGGGTGAACATTTTACGCTGGGGATGTTCTCTTCATTTTCCAGGTATTGGGTATCATGATATGCTTTTTTTGTGCTGTTCTGACGGTGTACAATTTATAATGTTTGCCAAGTTCTTTTTTATTGTGTATAGTGTATCATTTTTTCAAAATGTTTTCTTGTAGCACTATAGTTCCTCTTATGCTGCTATATCGGTGCTCTTTTTTTTGCTTTTATAAAGAGATGGTGTGGGTATTGATCGCTGCTCTACTGTTGATGCGATTTGTATGGGGTTTTTTTCTTACAGCTTCCGATGTCGTTATGCTAGTTCGGGAAAAGTTGAAGCTGTTGGTAACTTTCTGATAATGCTCCGGTTTGTTGTTTGTTGTTTCAAGAGGTTTGATTTTTATGTTAACAACTATACCGTGCTTGCCTCTGTTTTTGATATGTGATTGTATTTTTTATTTGTTTTTTTTATTTCTTTGATTTTGATGGATGAATTTTTTTGATTTGCGTGGTAAACTATGTAGTTTTTTTTGTTTCGATGTATGGTGCTTTGGTGCTTAATGTATTTATTGTGCATCGTGTGTAAGGTTGTTTTTTTTTGAGTTGTTATGGAGATATGCCGCTGCGGTTTTTCGCATCTTTTAAAGGTGATGTTGGTTGAGTATTGTATTTCTAGGTCATGACCGATTGACTTTCCCGAGGGTATGGAGAGTGCTTTTAGTAGTGAGTAGCTTGTTTATTGTGGGTTAATTTGATGATTTTCAGTGGATTTCTTCTTTTTTTTGAACTAACCTCCCATATCTTTAATTTTTTTGGTTTGTTGCTTAGGTTACTTTCGTGTATTAGGGTCATTAAATGTGGCTAACGACGTTGATTTCGTTAAGATAATGTGTATTTTGCTCATTGATGACTCAGTTTGGTTTTTGTTTATTATTATCGGCTCAGATGTATTCGTTTTCTGTTGTTTGGCTTTGTTGTGTTTTGGGATTTTGTATTGGTTGATTAAATAGTTGTGTCAAATAATTGGGGCTGTTATTTTGACTGCACTTTGGGGTTTTCGATTGGAGGGGCTAGTTTTTACTTTGATATAGCGCAGTTTTGATTTTCGATGGGTCTTCGATGGCTGAATCATATACTTTTAAAGTAAAGGATGATTTGGGTGATTTATGTTTCGGTATTTTTTCTTTTTAGGTTGGTGTCACTTTGTGAATATGGTGTTGTTTTCCGGTATGGATGGTGTTATTGTCTTCGCAATTTGAAAATAATGCGTTTGTGGGTAGTGAGCTTTTAATTGCTGGAAATTGTTTGAATAATTCTCTCTCTCTCTCTCAAAAGCCCGGTTTTCTTTTGATGATTTTTTTAGCTACTCTACTTCTAGCTTACTCACTCGGCCGTTACGTTAATCTTGGATCTGCCGATGTTTCCAGATGAGGTCGGTGGAACTTAGTTTTGGCTGTGCTTGATGATGTTGTTGTTTTGGGGTTGTTATGTTCTGTGCCAAGGTGGATGTTCCAGCGAAGGCATCTGTCTTTTTATTCTTGTTTTCGGCTGTAGTTCCTGTATTCAAGTGTTCTATTGGATATAGCTCTGCCGAAAGTGGATTATTTATGAACTTTTGAGCTTTTAGGGATTTAAGTTGTTGGAATGGCGATTTGTTCGCTCTCTCAAATTTATTCGAGTCTCACCTTGACTTGAATACTCTCTGTGTGGTTTCTAATGAGGGTCGCTACGCTTTGGAATTGTTTTATGTGCACTTGGACATGTAGTGTTGATTGCGATCCTGTTTGGGGCTGGATTGAATATTATTACTTAACTATAAATCAGGTTAGCTACGCGGAAAGTTTCTCGGCCTGGCCGTAATAATTCTTTGCGAGATGCGGTGTTGGTTTCGGTATTTTTTGGATTGCAGTTGGTGGTTGTGATAGGCTACACGCGGTCTGCTACCGCTCGAAGGATCTGGTTGGTCATTGTGACCGTATTGTTTAAGTATTCTTTTGGTGTTTCTCGTAGTGTTAGTGCATGGTGTTCCTGTCGGGCGGCATTTTTTTCTGTGGGTGCACTGACACGATTCGTTTATGAATAGTATGGTTCTTCTTCAGAACTCGCACCCTTTACTTCTGTCTAGACTTATTATTAACCGAAGCTTTTCTTTTATCATATTTGAAATATGCTTTTTTGCCGGGAATCTTGGAGTATCCTTGGTTTTGGCAGAGGTGATGAGTGGGGCTTATTTCACACGGATTTTTAATTATGATTACCAATCATGTTCTCTTCTCTTATTATCAATATGGATGGTCCCTTTCTGATTACTTAGGTTGTACATTTTTTTCCAGATGCGGGTGATCAAGGTAATTTGATTTAGTTACATTAGGTTGTATTGGATTGTTTTGTTTTTGGATAATTCAAGTGGTTTATTGAGCAGGGAGTTTTTACGGACTTATTAATCAAGGACTTTGGTTTTCTACTCTATTTGATCATTTCAATTTGGGGTGGGTTTTATGGGTTTCATTTTCATTTGAGGGTGGATTTTGCGATATCTACAGCTTAGTATGCGCCTTTTTTCGGGTGTCATTAGATGGATGGGAAATGCGCCCATTCTATAATGAAATTTCTCGCGTTTATATTAATCAAGGTTAATTACGCGAACTCACTGATTTTCGTGGATTTGGTTGTTTTTGGTAGGGTTGGTAGTTCAGTGTGAACCCGGTGTTGGACTTTTTTTAATGAGGTTTCGGATGGTTGGCAGTGGAGGCTTGGTTATTTTATGGCACATTTTAGGATTCAACGCAGTTTTATCTTCATCGTTGGCTTAGTGTTGGTGGGCGTTGGCGCTTGGAGCCGTTTGTCTGCCTCTTTTTGAGGATTATAGTGGATATTGGGCTTACGTTCATTTTTTTCCGAGGTTTTTAGGGATGTTCATCCGTGATGTTTATTGGGATTGTTTTGCACTATTTTGCTGTTGAGAGCTAGTTTTTGGAGGATTTGGGAGCTTTTTGGACGGATTTGAATTCTTTTGACTAGTCTTTGATTTCTGTCGTTGTCTGCCGGGCATGGTGTTGTTTGTTGCGTTTTTTCTGAGAACGTTTTGACGAATTTGTTTCATGCGACTATTCCAGCCACGCTCCGCGCGATTTTGCGTATCAAGTGACGGACGTGTTAAGATTACAAGGTTTTATTTTTATTTGCGGAGTTGGGTTACCTTGTTCCTGAACGTCGGAGATTTTCATTGAGCATTGTTATTTTGAATTTGATTGGATGCTTGCCGTTTGCTGTTTTTAATATGGAAGTGCGGGACGGTTCGGGGAATAACACATCTTCTATAGGTAGATTATTCCAACTATTCAGAAATTGTGGGATTTTCTCTTTATTTAGGAACGATACGCACTATTCTTAAGAACCCAACAGTGCTTGTTGTGAACGCGTTACGTGAATTCGGACGGCCTCGTGTGCTCCGAAGTTTCGGACTAAGCCCCACAAAGGAATCTGGTGGCTTTGAGAGCCAGAGAAGTGTCAGTTTATTGTTGTGTACGGTTTTTTGAGTGGTAATAATGGATTCTTATTCGAGGAATCATAGCACAGTGGATCTCAAACTTCAAGAAGTTCTTTATTTCTAGCAATTTTCCGATTTGTATTGGTGATTTTTCATGGAATTTTTTACTGAATCTAATGTTTTAATGCTCGCGAGATCCGGCCCTCGCCCTCTGATTTTTTAATTTCGTTGTGCCTGAGAAATTTTGCTGTTTTGCCAGCGCGCCATGTGGTGTGATTTACAGGGTTAGTATATTCGTTGTGAAAAGTGGTTTTCGTTACAATCTTTGGTTGTAATCTAACGCGAGCTTTTTTACGCACTTGTTGGGGGGATCTTGTTGGTGTTTTGCCTACTTTGACTTAAAATGTACGATTGCATTCGAGCTCATGAATATCTTTATAGATTGTTTCGTGATTAGGCACTCTAGCGAAATGCTTGGATATCATCTTGAATTAGTTTTGATTCGTTATTTCCATAGTGTGATAAGGATTACCTGATTATTAACATCTCGTTCACTCCGATCTGTCGGTTACAAGTTGGCACCCATTATTGGTTGTGCTTTTGGAGTGGCACAGTACCGAGGCGATCCCGTTTGCGCCTGTTTGCGTTTTACGCCTTCAATGATGGCGTGTAGCAACTTTCTGGGTTCCTTCTTCGGGGTGGTTTATGCTTACTCGAAAAGGCAGGGTTGAGTTACTTCAACATCGCACTCTAAGGTCGGATGTATTCACTAACGAATTATTGTGGAACTATTCTCGGCCTTTTTAGTCTGGTTATAAGCGGCCATTACTTTGCTCGCGGAGTCGATTTTCGGTTCCAGGCTTTTGAATCTTGATGCTTGTCCTCTGGCATATATCATCTTAATTCGGGTTGGCTTAGGGAGAGTAGCTCAATTTCAGTGGTGTTGGAAGGAGATTCCGTGAGGTTTTGGTTAAATAATTGTAAGGCCGCCGGTAGCCGTATTCAAAATGTATTTGGGGATTTAAGCAGTTGCTAGCCAATTGTGCCTGTGAGGGCGTATTTTGGACCGGAATTTTCGCGGGTCCTAATTCATTGAAGGGAGATTTTGTCCTTCCCTTTGGGTCATTTGGGCGGGTTAGTACGCACTAGGACAATCTTTTATGGCGCCGCGGCTGGTTTGATTCCATATTCTCCCCGCCCTGTTGGTGTTGGACCAAGGTGAAGTGGACAGTAGTAGTGGGTCGCTTCTTTTTATCTCTTTTGTTAGGGAGTCGGCGTGAGTGATTCAGGTTTAGCGGAACACTAATGGCGTTTGGTGGACCTTTATAGTGTTATTAATCAGTGTGGGGCCCTAGTTGCGAGTGGGTCGTACTGTCAATAGATTGAACATTATTTACCCGGTTTCGGGTTGGCTTCGAAGTGAACCTGTTTCTGTTTTGATGTCCATTCAAGAACTTTTGGTTTCATATCTTTCCGTACTTTTGCATTTCTCGAACGTCGTTTTTTATTGATGCCGCAAGGGCAAGCTTGGGACTGGTATCTTCAGTGGGGATTGAATTGCATTACCTTCTGCCCCCCCGCTCGACTGCAGTCCCGTACGTTACTGGGCGTTGTTGAAATTTGATGGGAAGGGTCATTTTTTTTGGGTGGGAGGTTGTTTTCTCTCTTTTTTACGGGAGATCGAATTTAATCATATTATATTATTAGTGTTATATTGGTGGGATTGTACAACTAAACGGTTGCTAGACAATGAGGAACTTTTTAGTTGTTTGCCGCTCTGTTTTATGGACTTATCGATCTTCACATGTACTTTTTTAGGTTCTTTTCTCCAGTCATACATTTTAGATCACTGCTGCGTTATTTGGAGGGTCCAAGTACTAAGAAATTCTATTTTGTTGGGCATTGCTTTGTCATATCTTGTCCTTGGGATCACGTGGTGACAACCCATAGGTACTATTCCTTCCTCCCTTTGTCTTTTTGCTTGTGTCTCTAACCTGTTATCTTTGGGTATTAGAGTAGCTCCCCGAATGTGAATTTACTTTGGAATTCTTTTTTCTTTTAAATGATCCTGTGAATTTCTTCTTGATATAATGCCACTTTTCTTCCAAAGTTTTAGGTGTGAGCATATAAATTGGCACTTATGTGCTTCCCTGGAGATACCGAATCGTTCCTTTCTGTCTTGATATATAGTTATATAATAGATTTGATTGAGGTCCACGCCCTTTATTCTGTTTGGATATAAATCTTCATTAGGCCGTTTGGCTTTTACATTTCAGGATTTGCTCTATCTTGGTGGGCGCTGAGCTTCGACATGTTTTCCCGATAATTGTTACCTTCTTGAGGTGTGAATTGGCATAGGTCTGCTCTCAAGTTGGTCCGGTTTATTTTAGGTTCCCATTTTTCCTCTTATGTTTTGTTGCCTGCCTGGTCGTTCCGGCGTGGCTTAAATGCATCTCTTGAAATCACGTTCTTGTGGACCTTTAGCTGGGATTCACTAGTTCGATCTAAAGTTTCTCCTTCTGGTTTTTACCCTTTTGATGAAAGTCGGCGTTGTATTCGTTCTCGATTTCCTTCTTAATTTAATCCATTTTTTTCTGGAATTTGTTTTCGTGTTTTGTTAGCACTTTAGTTGCCACTCTCACTACCCTTTCTGACTGTTCTAGACAATCGGTGTTTCGTGTAGATTTTCCACACCACGACGTTCTTGATTTTACTGGCACCGTTAACACGCAAAGTGGTCGAATTTGTTAATCGACGTATTTGCAGGATCGATTTTAAAATGGTACTTTCATTGCCAATTCCACATTAATTTTCTGTCTTTTTTATTTGATGCCACGGCTTTTTGATGCCATGAAGCCTTTGTTCTTTTTGTTTTTGCCTTATATACGGGTAGTGACCTCATAATGTTATCCCGGGCCTGGCCCGTTTCATTGTTAATGGTTGTTCTTAATGCTAATTTGTCTGTTTTTTTGACTATATCTTCCCGTTCAATAAGCATTGGGCAAATATCTAAAACCCCATTCTTGTTTAGATTTTCAAGTAATTCCAGTCCTGTTCCTGGCGAGCGGCATTTGGTGTCTAAATTTTTTTCTTGGCAGATGTCAATCCCTTGCTCCACCTCGGAACCTTATACCCGGGTTGTTTTCCTAGATTAATTTTTTGTCATATTGTTGATTTATAAAGATGGCCAGATGGACGTTTCCTGCTTTGGTTTGCGTCCAGGTCCGTGCAGGCGACTTTTCCGCCTTTGTTTCTTGCCTGCAGCTGCCGTGAATTGCATGGCACTTACAGTTTGTTATTTGAGCATACTCATCTGTATTGCCCCTTCTTTCCAATTAGGTTTTCAATAAGAGTTAATGGAACGTTCCTCCGTCCCTGCGGTATATACTTGTTTTTTCGTTATGCGTATGGCTGCTAGAATCGGCCGATATTTTTCCGTTTTGTTTGAGAATTTTAATTGTTTGTATAATATTGATTTTGTTAGTTTAGTTGTTTGGTTTCTTGCGTGACATATTATTGCTCGTGTCGCATTGCGGCAATATCCCCATTCTTAGTAAATCAGTGTGATGTGAGGATTTCAACTGCTCCTAGTTTTTTAAATTTAAAATCTTATACGCCCACTATCGTCTCAACGGTCTTGTGTTCCATAGGATTGCGTTGGCGGTTTATTTGCTTGATGCTCAGATTGATAGTTCCGTGTTTATTGGCGGTTCAGGTTGCTCATTGATGACGTTTTGGTTATTCACACTTGGTCCATCTTTTATGCTTCCAGACTGTTTTTTATGGCGCAATTGGTTCGATGATATAAAAAGAATAACACGACTAGCGTTAATACAATTATCACTCATACTCAATCTGGTGTTGAAGTAGGTTTTTTTGCGATTCAATCTCAGTTAATGTGGGCTTGATGCTTTTCTGTGTTGGCATGTTGTGTAAGTTGGTAGTTGGAGTTAACGGCGCTGATAACTGTGCCTAGTAATTGTGCCGTTTAATCTTTTTTGGTTTTTAGGGTGTGTTTGATTGTTATTTTCTTGTTATCGTTGGGATTTGGTTTTTTTGGTTTGTGTTGTCTAGTTTTGATTTTAAATTATAGGTGTCCTTTTGTCGTTTGTTTAGTGATTGTGTGTGTTGTATTTTTGATTGGTGTCCTTTTTTTTTTGTGTCTTTTGTTTGTGTTTTTAATCTTCGTTATCATCTTGCTCATAGTCTTTTGTGATTCTTGTTTTTGTTGACTGTCGTATCTTTTTGTGTGTGGATGTAGGGTTATGTGTGTGTGTTCTCAATTTCTTGTGTTGCTGGTATCTTTCTATCGTGTGTTTGTTCTTAATTGGTGCGTCGTTTTGAGTATTTTGTATATGTTTTTTATATTGGCGCGGTTTTTTGTGTTTTTTTTCGGTTAGCGGTATAGGTGTGTTTTTTTTGGGATTTGTGTGTATAATATGTATGTTCCTTTTTTTCTCTCTTGTGTTTGTTTGGTGAAGTGAACAGGTCGCCGAATTAGATGCTTTGATCGGCCGGCACAATTTGGCTCCTGAATCTTGTTGTCTTTGGTGGTAGTTTGTGCTTTTGCCGTTGTGTTGTAGTCTTTGATGGGTTAGTTTTCTTTTTTTTTTTGTGTTTGTTTCAGTGTTTGCTTTTTTTTTTTCTTGGTTTGTTTTATGGTGGATAGTTATGGGTTGAATCCGTGTATCAATGCCGTTAATTTTTTTTTGTACCGTTCTCAGTGTTATGTTATTTTAACTTTTGTCGGATTTCTTTGTGAGGTTTTGACTTATCGCCTTTTCCATCTGTTGTGTTGGTTTTTGTTTGTTTGTGTAGCTTAGGTGGTGGTATGATGTTTTTTTGTTTAGCTGTTTTTTGTGGTCTGTTATTTTGCTCTATTTTGTGCGTGGTTTGTTAATTTGTGGATTTTGCTTGTTTTCTTTCATGTTTAGGTGTGTCTGTGTTGTCAGTATTGTTAGTTGTGTTGTTTAGTTTGCATAGTTGTATTTTTTTGTTGTTTTTGGGCTTTCCTGTGTGTCGCTGTTATTGGCCTAGAGGTAGATTATGTTGTTTTTTGGTATGATTTGTGGTATTATTTGTTTTGTGTGTGGTTTTTTGGATTTGTTTTGGTTATTTTATGTGGCTTAAATTTTCTTTTTTTCTCGTGTGTGTGGTGTTATTTTTTTCGATTTTGTTTTTTGTTTTTTTTGCTTTTTTTGTATTATGTGTTTGTAATAATGTGTTTGTTGTAATTGTTTTTGGGATGCGTCTTGAGTGATGTAGTGTATTTGTTTTTGTGTGTTATTTCTTTAATCTTGTGAGTTGTTTTTTGGTTGCTTTTCGGGAGTTTTGTTGTTTGTGATTGATATTGTGGTTTTGGTGTTGTGTCTGCTGGTTATTTTTTTGCTGGTTGTTTGTGTGGTAGGGTGAGATTTTGGATAATTTGTGGATAGTAGGTGAATCTTGATGGTTTGTAGGCGTGATTACATCAGTAGTCTGCGTTTTGGGGGATTTTTTTGCTTATGTAATTTTTAGAATTTGTTTTTTGAGGGTCTTGTTTGTGTTTGTTGGTTTGTCTTTGGTTTTAGTTTTTGTTTTGGGTTTTCTTTTGGAGATGGACCTGTATTGTTTTTTCCGTGTTTCTGATGGATATTTTTCTTGGTTTTGTGGTTTTTGTCGTAGGTTGTTTTTCTAGAATTCTTTGTTGTTGCTGGATCTTTATTTGGTTGTGAAGTTTTGTTGTATGTGCTAGAATCTGTATAATTTTTGTTTTTGCTGAGTGTTCTTGAGTGGTAGTATGGGTGACTCTCTTCTCCTCCATAAGAGTGTGGTGTATTTAAGAATAGCCTCGCGTTTTTTTCATGTCGATGTTTACGCTAGTTCTTGTTTTTTACTCCTTTGTATCTATTGTGAGTTTATCTGATGTCGTTATGTGGTCCTCTTTGTTGTTCTTTGTGTTTGTGTTACGTGCCTTTTGGGTGGGCTGATGTTGTCGTTGTAATTTGTTGTTTTTTTATTTTTTATAGGTTGGTGTTGGCTGGCCGTAGTCGTGTTGTAATTGTATTTTCTTATGGGTGTAGACTTCATTAGAATCGTTTTTTGTGACTGCTTGGTTTTTCTGACTTTTAGCATCATGATGTTTTGCGGCGAGGGTTCGGAATCTTGTTTTGTTCCGCTATGTTTTTCGGCCACCGGTTCCTGTGAACTTCTGTTTTCTGCAGTTAGAAGCGTGAGTGGGTTTTATTTTTTTGTGTTTATTTTTAAAGTATTATTTGCTGCGTGCAAGAGTGATTTATCATATTCGGGTTTGTTTTTAGGTTTGGATGGAAATCCGTTGTTTTTTTTTCTTTTGTGGATACAGGTTGGTTTTATGTGTGCTTAGGTTTTTTTGCCCTTCTCGTCTTTCGATCCTATTCGTGTTTCGTATGTCTATTTATCCTACGTTTTTTATGAGTGTTATAGGTCGCTCCTATTGGTTATTATATTATTAACATATATTTATAGATAAGTGGGATTGTTTTGGAGTGTTTGCCTCCATTTGTCAGTGTATATGCTCTCGTATTTTGGTTTGATGTGTAGGATCGTTTGTGTGGGTATGCCGTGTGTTCTGTATTGTTCTTATTGGGTGATTTTTCTCATGATATATGGTGGTTTGTTTTTAGTCTGTTTTAGTTAGTTTTACTATCTTTCTCGTGAATTTATTTTTATTTTTGGTAGTGGATTGCCTTATGCAGTAGGCGAGTGTGCTTATTGGCTGATGTTGGGGTAGGTCCGGATGTTGTTTGTATTGGTGCCTCGTTTGTTGATATGTCGACTGACTTTGTTTCTCTTTTGGTTTATTCCGATCCTTATCCTTGATATATGTTTTTGATTGGTGTTATTTGTGTTGGAAGTGTCTTAGGGACTGTGATAAACTTCTTCTTCTTAATGTTCGCCTTTGTTTTTGGTTTGGGGTGTATTAAATCGAGCAAGCTCTACTCTTTTTGACCTGTTTGTTCTTGCTCTTAATGTTTATTTTGTTTATCCTTAGATAGATAATCATATATAATTATGTGGGTTAATGTATGATGTATATAGTTATTGTATTTTTTGATTGTTTCTAAGGTTTTTTTTTTTTTTTTGATTTATGTGCTAATGTGTCTTGTTGGTTTGTTGTTTTTTACTGTTCTGCATTGGTGTGAATTCTTTGCGTTGTTTCTGCTGACTTTTGCATTCTTGTCTTTTTTGTTGTGCGTTGTCTTGTGATTATTTGTGCGGTTGATCATGTGTCTGTGTTGGGTCGGTTATTGTGCTTTTTATTTTTTTTTCTCTTGTTGTCTACTCGATACGTTGTGTTTGTTTGTTTTCCATCTTTATTCGATTTGTTGTTTATTCTTACTCACTTGTTTGCGTGCTGATGTGGTTAGAGTTTTGTTGACGGTAGGTAGTGGTTGTGTGTGGTGTGTGTCTGGTGAGTAATCAGGAGTGGTGTGTCGCGATGGATTGGTCTTATTATTTCGTTGTTTGTGTTTTGTTTGTCAGTTTGGATTTTATTACTTTAATCAGATAGTGTCTGTGTCCTTGAGGTTTAGGTGTGTGATGTGTTGTTGGGTTTGTTTTGTCTGGTCTTTTGAGCGTGGTTTTGTTCTCTTGATTAGCCTTTCTTGGTTTGGGTTTTGAGATAAGGATGTTATGTTGATCAATTTGCTTTTCTGGGTGTCGATTTAGCTGTTTCGCTCTCGCTGATTGGTGTGTAGATGTAATATGGTTCAACTATGTTTTATGGGTTGTTGTTAGATTTCCATGTTTTGTTTTTTCTGTGGTGAGATGTTGGTATTGTCGTAGTTTTGTGGCGGTCTATTTAGATTTTTTGTTTGAGTTTTGTTGCGTATGCAATATATCTTATAGTTTGGTATGTGTCTTGTGTCTGTTTCTGTCTGTGTGTGGATTCCTGCGTAATGTGGTTGCTCTTTTTTTTGTGCATGCGCCGTAGCTGTGCCCTTGTTTGTGTTCTTTAGTTTCTATGTTTATCGTCTTGTTTGGTGTTCGTTTGCTGTCCCTAGTGTGATTGTTGTTTGTTATCGTGTACGTGATGTAGTGTATTGTTTTGATCTTTTATGTGGTGCTGGTACTTTGCTTTTGGTGGTTTGCTGTTTCTGATTCTGGCTGTAACTGGGTTTTTGTTTAGTCTTGTTTGGTGTGTTCGAGGCACTTATTTGGTCTATGTAGTTGGTCTTGTGTTTCATTAGATAGTTGTTGCCGACCTATCAGTGGTTGGGTGTGTTTTATCGGGATATGTATATAATTGCGGTGTCGCGTTGTATTGGTTATAGGCTCATTGTCTCTTGTTGGTTTGCAGTTTTTATGCGTAGGTTGCTATTTATTGTTTTTTTGTACTTTATTTTTTTGGCGGTTTATTAGTTGGTGTTGTGGTGAGTTTTTAAGCCGTTTAATTTTTCGTGGAAATTCTGGGTATGGGGATTTGTTGTATTATCAATTTTCATAATTTGCCCCGTTCCTGGTGCTGTCTTTTTCATTTCGGCTTATTTGCTTTGTTTATCTGAGTTGTTTCTCGACTTATTGGCTGTCTGTTTTTATCGTTTCGGCTTTATATTTTGTATTGGGTTCTTGCCCAGGTATTCTCATTTCTTTGTATAATGTCTTTTGGGGTTGATCGTTCTTATGTTGTTTTTGTTGCTTTCGGTTCGTGTTTACTACTGGATTGATGGCTTCTTCCTCTTTAATAGTGTCTGTTTGTTTTGGGTGACGTCCACCTTGTTTGTGTTTTTGTTCGGATCCTCTGTTTTTAAATGTTTCTTTTAACGGTGTTGGTTTTTTTTTCTTGTTGTCTTTTTTGTTTTTGTTCTCGTTACTAATTTTGTTTCGTGTTCATTTATGTGTATTTTTTTGTATTGTTAGGTAGTGTTTTTGTATTTTCTTTTGTGTTTTTTTTCATTATTTTTTTGGTGTTTGTGTCGCTATTCAAGTCATAAAGACTTTTTATTTGCTCATGTTGTGTATGGTGATACCCTGTCGTTTATTGATTGTGTGGTTGTTTTTTTTTTGTTGTGCTTTCGTAGAAGTTTCGATTGATTGTCGGTTTTAAGTTCAGTTTGTGTGAGTGTATATATAGATGTGTTTCTTTTTGTTTTGTGGTTGTTTTACTTGAATCAAGTGGCGCGCTAGCGGATAATAGATTTTTAAAGTGAAAAAATAGCTGCAGAGGATTTCCTCGACGGACTGTTCTTTTTCGTGTGTATTTGTGTGGTTTTTTGTGGTTCGGTGGTTATTGTTCTAATGTCCTGTTTTCCCGGTAATTTTCTTTTTCCGGTTTTGTGCTGGTAATTGTTTGATGGATTTATCGTTTTTTGTTTTTGAGTGGTTGTTGATGGGCAAATTACTTTGGTTGTTGCTGTGTTTGTGGACTTTTTTGTATTGAATTACCTTGTCATTATTTTATGTTAGTGGTATGATGCTGGGTTTTGGGGTTGGGGTTTTTTATTTTTTTTTTCTGCGGTCTTGGTATGTTTGGAGGTGGGGTTTTTTATGA
>Ga0163217_1013050_pt1 | contig 14473 bp, 7 predicted proteins | sample SynspAceP_FD_185933 | JGI IMG/M metagenome (GOLD analysis project Ga0163217, IMG submission 185933) | Saline lake microbial communities from Ace Lake in Antarctica - Synechococcus sp. Ace-P (PacBio error correction) | ecosystem: Environmental > Aquatic > Non-marine Saline and Alkaline > Saline ... | reverse complement strand
CTGATTACGAGCGTCCTAACCAGCGCATTTCAGAGTTTCTTTGGAACGCAAATCCGATCCTAGTGCAGCTGAATTGCTGCACCGCGATCGTCGAAGAAGCCACACTGAGTGACTCTGACTAGAATTAATTGACGGCTGCCCTGGTCAAGTCACACAGTGGCCCTGTAAAGCTCGGTGGCGAGGAAACTACTGGTGAATTTGGAATATCGATAAACATCGCGTAGCCCATCGACAGCAGAGATTGTAAAAAGCCACGCTTAACTTTCCCTGTTGAGCCGTGACAAACTCGAGTGAGCTGGCGGAATCCAACACAATTTAGCAAATTCGGATCGATTAGACAGCGTACGCGTGGAGCGACCTTCAGGATGTCGGCATCCAAGCGATCAGCAGTTCATTTCACGTACAAGTGAGCTACTATGTACCCAAAAAGGTGAAGTCTGTATTGGTCTTTAGTCCTCAACCTAGTCAATAGGTAAATCCTACGTCGTTACATTTCCCCTGGTGTTTAGGTGACATGGCCGATATCGCAGCTTTCCTCCGTGAAAAAGCTTAGCTTGAATATAAAAATAAATACAGATGTCGATGGAATGATGACTCGGCGAGCTCTCGATTGTGCCTATCGTTGAGATTCTTTGATATAAAATTCAAACATTTCCTGGCGGCGACTTGATGACGAAAAATTAGCTTACCCGGACTGGAGGAGAGCGAGGCTCGCACCCCAGACCCAATCGGTCTTCGCCGCTCCCAGGGCGGGGTAGCAAGAAACACTTGGACTTCTCTGTAGAGTGGAAAGGCGAGAAACTTAGTGCGAAATTCCTGGAAATGAGCGAGCAGACACCTCACACACCAATTATTTCAGAGGCATTGCCGAATTTGCAGAGAGACAGAGCTCACTCGCGACTGCACAGCGGAAAATGGTTTCACTAGCCGGCACACCTTGACCGAGACGTTGCGTATGCGGAAAGTCCTACGATACTCGCTGGAGCAGAATAGGCGATACGCCGGATCACGATTTTTTAACTAATCCTTTGAAACCAACAATCCCAGATTAAATCATCGCACTCTTACTTCCTCGCACCCCGGCCTTCGATTCAAAGGCAAAAGCTGATTTTATGAATTCAAATCAATCTGATAGTTAATCTAGTCAACTGGGCCTTCCTGGATGTGCTGTTAGCCTTATTGGGGAAGCTCATTTTATCTTGATCAAACGTGGACTTGAAATCTTCCTCTCAATCAGGATGTATAGGTGGAGAGGATTGCCTACGCATTGGATGCTGCGGCTACTTCCTACTACCGCTTTCGCTTACCTCCGAATCAAAAACTCCGTCTCACAGTAAACACATGGGCAAGGAAATACTAGCTCTCTAGCTCTCGGTTTAGTGTGGGTACGCTTTATTGAGCTTATTCTCTCTTCGGACTCGAAAAGCCCAGACGGCAAGTACAGCAGTTACTCTTACAGGTGTTTACATGCGTTGACGCCGCTATTTGTTCGTGTGATAGGGTGCCTTGTTCTGGTGTGTCTGAAGGATCAACTTCATGGAGAGTGCGGTATTAGAAATTTGCTTTGTAGGATTATCATTCTGGTCACAGTGAAAGAGATGGGGCCGGATTTGGGACATGTAAGCAGGAGTGAGATGCTTCTAGCTTCTCTTTCGTGTATATTTAGCGCGTGTGGTTTGCTCACTCGGCTTTCAATCTCAAACCTGCATCACTTTTCGTTATCGAGAAAAACTATATTCTAAGCCCGCTTGAAATCACAGCGCATTTCGCTCTTCCGCCACTAGTATTTTTACCCGGGGATGGCTGGTTGGTCTACCTGCATCTGCCGGCCACCGGACTTTTCGTTAATAAAGTCACTCAAGTAGGATGCGCTCTTGAGGCGTGTTACGCGCTACTCTAAACTTTGCTAGAGCTGTCTTCTGACCGCGAAGCGTCGCTTGCATTCTCTTCAATATTAGTGGGTCGGAAAAAGTCGGACCTCCTGTCCGGTTTGCCGAGTTCTATTGTGACTTATTAATTTATTCCGATTGTGGCTATCATGTTTGGCGGAAGTATTTAGATGGTGAGAGTATTGCTTTTGGGGCCATGTGAGTGTTGGAATCGCGCAGGTGATTTTGGGTGTTTATGGTTTGGAAATTCGAAAAGGCGATTTACAGGCGAGATACTAATTTCTGCGTAAATATTCTTCCAGTTCCTTCTACTCATTTCCTAAATTCAGAGTGAGTCTCTTTTCCGAGGTGGCACCACCTCTATTTTCACACGCGTTTTTTTAGAGGTCTCTCGACTGATTTCCCAAAGGAGTGCAAACTTAGTCGAGATTCACAACGTGTTACTTAAATTTATCTACTCCATACTTTTTCGTCCGTATAGTCACGGAACCGGCAACACTTGCTAGACTCCGGATCGATAATTTTCTCTCCAGCAGATTCTGCCAGCACGTCGCCTTGGAAAAACCACATATCTCCAACTCTGGGTCACTTTCTCTGTATATGCACTTTGTTCTAATACTCCATCTGTTTGGTGCATCTCGGATTACCCATCCGTCCACTGGTAAGATATATCTCGAATACTAGTTTGTCATCTCGCACACTGAGTCGGAGAGCTCAAGATTTTCCTTCGCTATGTCAGTGCCTCTGCCATCTCTTTTACTTCAGCTTTTGATAGATTCGTGTGTCCTCTCGCGAGCGACGTTGTGATGGTGGGCTCTCTCGAGATGCGAAATGAAACCCACCTCAAGTGTGCTCATGGCTCCTATCCTGCCTCCTGTATGCGTAGTGTTTGATGTCAAGTTTTTATTCTCAATGATCCAATTGTCTTGTCGTGCGTGAAACTTTGCGTCCCGGCACCGGACAATGGAATTAGGTCGGACATGGTCTGCTTTGCTTTTACATATGTTACATTGCCTTTGCCGAAGGGAGATAGCGAGTAATTATACTCTGTTGACTTGGCACGGCAATAGTCGGTTTCAGCTCTTCTGGTAAGCTGGCGTGCGGCGTCCGGAGGATGCGATCGCTGGGGCTTGTGCAGGAGAACCCTTAAAAAATTTTTCCCCCCCTTACATTCCTGCGCGAGCCAGTCGGTAGCCACATTTTTGAAGCTGTGGAAAAAATTCAGACATCACCGAGGTAGTGGAATTGTAGTTCAGGTCTATGGGCGCATCGGCAAAAAATCTGAGAGCGTATATCATCATGTATCTCGCGTTCAGGACTCTACCTTGAGAGCTCTGACTACTGAGAACACCTGACGCGTATGATATAAAAGACTGTTAGTGACGATAAAAAAAGGTGAATCGCATCGAACTTTATTATGATCTTAGACTCTACACGTTCCACTATAAAAATAGTTTTCACCAAAATTAAAACAAACTTACCGGCAATAGTTATGTTTATCGAGACTCTCTCTCACCGAGATGATCTCGGTCCTCACCACTAAATCATCTCGCGAGAGAGATTTAGAGTCGTGAATAAGTAGGATAATTTTCTAGGGATGCCGCCCCTGAAGGTAGCTCTAAATCAGATCTGAAATCTGAACTTTTTTGGATGTGTTAAAACTCCAAATTCATTCGCTGACGCCATGAAGAAAGCTACATACGAAAGTTGTTTGGTAGCTATTAATACCCGGCTGTGTGACCACCACTTGACTTATGTCAACAAATATCATCTCGTATTCCTTGAGCTCAGCGTCCATCGAAAAAGCGCGCTCTTCAGACTTTGCTGATTCAGAAGCTTTTTCGCAATAGAAATGTGAAAATCGCCTCTCAGACCAGGCTTTCCAACTCTTTTTGGCTCCCAAATTCTCGGTGACTCTCTCACGCGCGCGCGAGCCATTTCGGGCGGTTAACTTAATTCGCCGCTGAGTGTGACTCCATCATTATAAGCAAGTCGCAAAGGATGAGATACCCTGAATACGGCTTATTACATTAAGAAGTCACTCGCGTGATTACACTATAACATCACCCAAGCGTATATAAAATTGCCTCCACCTCATTACGCACCCCCCATAGCTTTATGCTAACTTCAGTTGTCTCGCTACGTGCTTTATAAAGGGCTTCTTCACTCGCATTATGAAGTTAAGATCAAGCTCGAGCTTTCCAGCCAGCTGAATGGGAATAAATACCCCAAGAATCACCCACTCTCGCGCATCTAAATCCCGGTGGTGGGGAAAAGCTTAGTTCTATGGTATTCCAGTAAAATTAACAATCCTAGCCGGGCGTCGCAGGTGCTTCTCCCCACTATTGTAGCGAGAGACATCTATTTCGGTCTATGATGGATAGTGGCGGGCAGGGATTTCCTCCTCTCGGCTAAGGTCGTCTCTGTGGTGATCGAATTTGAAACTGACGCGCGCGAGAGCGATGCGTGATTTGGAATTTGCGAGGTGATTTCAAGCTATATTCCAGGCACTTTGAACCGACCAGGTGACCTTTGTGATAAGCCCACGCCTGGTTCAAAAATTGGGTCTTCCGCTGGTAAATTAAACCCCAGAGAAAGAGAAAAAAAAGAAACATCCAAAGCTCCTATGCCATTCAATAAAAAATCTAAAGGCATAATAAGCCTAGATTTCCATCCTTTCCTTTTCAAAAAAGCGAAAAGAAACTGATTCCGAAATTGATAAGGGCAAAACAGAGTTGCCTATAAATAAAGTAAACGGCTGGGGAAAAGGTTCAATTATCCCCAGCGGACCATAATCGATCATCATTTCGGATTCTCGCACACAAAAGAGTTTCGTGGGAATAGATTCATCTGTTGGTTTCTCGGGATTTCGGCGCACTGCTAATGTATCGAAAACCCAAAGCAATTAGTCCAAGAACTCGCCCAAGACCAATCTCGTTTTCCCATTATAGAATTAAAATTTATACTCCTCTGCTTGCACTTCCTTCACTTCAGGAAGCATTCTAGTCAGAAGATTTTGGATTACCAGCTTTTAAAGTGCACCCGTACTAGCGTAATTGCGGCACCAGAACAAGAGCCTTGAAGCTAAAACCTTTTACGATTCTCTCGCACACACGCAATGGGAATAGCAATTTGCGCCAACCATCTTGCTCCACAGCAGTCTTAATGTATTCATCCAGAATTACCTGTTTGATTTCTTCACCCAACACTCTCTGAATCATCCTTCATCAAAAAGTGGGAATCTCCGAGGGTCAAAAATCTGCCTGAACGACGACCTTTACCTGCCTTCAATGGTAATGACGGATGTGATCTTCTTATAATCGTCTTGAAATCTCTATCCAATCAACGGCTTCATCTTTGGATGACTGTGACAAAAATTGGAGCGGCCACCACGAAAATACTCGTTGAACTGCCTGGCAGAGAATTAAAGAGATTCTCAGGCAAGTGGGAATTCGTCGCACTAGCTTGCATCTCGCGCGATGAGTCAAAAGCGTTACCCCATCCTGCTCGCTAACAAAAAATTAGGCAAACGAATTTTAAAGAATTAGGATTGGGTTTGGCCTCCATATTAAGAGGTTGAACAGCGTTCTGAGAGAGACTTGAAGTTTCCACGCATATAAATCAATTTTTTTGAATTATACAGAAAAACGCGCGAATTGTTCAGCATTTATAGTTCCGCATTTCGGTTTTTAATGGACATCATTTTTTGTGGACACAGGCCTTCCAGTAGCTGCGTACCAAATCCCTATCGCAGTAAAGGGCTTTAGAAAGGACATCATTCTTCCCAAGCAGAAGATCGCACCACATGGCAATCAATGCACGGGCTATAGGAAACACATCTCGGCCTCCATCAAACTCATGATAGCACAAAAGCATTGGATGATATTCGCGCCCCATTACCTGTCTGGGTTTGCATACTTTGTGGTAAGTGCTTTCATCGGCATGATCAAACCTTCAAAATTTGATTGATATCCTTGTACTTCATAGAAGTTCGTTGTCCACATCCAGTTTTTTGGAAGGTGCAGGTGGCTGGGGTGATTTTTGGTCCACTACTTTCGATCTTAAGTTTGCTGAGCTGGATCGCAAAGAAATACGCCCCCATCATTTGATTATACCATTGGGCAGCACTCGTTCACCTCGAGATCTGCCGCCAGCATGCACTTTCCTTACAACTCCTTTTTCCACACTTACAAATTTCTTGAGAGAAAGCTCTTGTCGCCTTCGTCGAAAATAGTCCCTGTTAGTTGCTGACCAAAATCAACACGGTCGTATGGCTTAGACTTTCCTCAGAAAGAAAATTTTAGGATTCTTCGGAGGTATGAACGGGGCCTAGAAAATATGACCTGGCTCTCTCCCATCTTCTTCAATGCCACCAACCGCATTCGAGAGAATGGATTGTGGACGGAATCCAGCGTGATATTTTGCGGTGAGATACCAAGGCTTTAAATGCTGAGCGGAGGCAATCAGAGATAAGTCATACTTGAACAACCAGGCGCCCACAAAGTGATAAATGTGGCATTTTAGATTCAATATGTTTTTTTTTTGAGTCTTTTTGGGTTGTTGAAAATGAATAGGTTTGAAATTTGAAAATTAATTTTTTTTACGATTTGGCTTTTCTAAAAGGTAATCGTAAAAATCGTATTCATTATTTTGGTGACTCCTTAAAAAATCTAGGGCACTTTCGAGTCACCCGTCATTTCTCTCTCAGCCTTTCTTACTAATTTGCATGATTGTCAACTGTTCTCCTGCTTCGGTATTTCTGGAAACAAGCATTAAAATGCCACTTCGGAGGCCGATGCCGCTAGAATCCTGACGCTCACTTCATTATAGATCTTGAGGAATGTCCACGATTATGCTCTAACCTGAGCTTCGTTGGTATAAGTCCCTCAGAGGCAAGCTCTCCCACTCGGCGCATCCAGAGATCTCACGCCCGCGTACGCCAAAAGAAATCATATCCAGTATCCAATGTCCAAAGCGCCTTGCCCGGATTCCATTGTCAGTAGATGGCTCACAGGTTCGACAGCAAACTCCGCAAATTGCGCGTTAGCTCCCGACTTTTGGATCTGCAGTTAAAGTAGGTTTCTACGATTGTCAGGGCTTGATCCGAGCATTGTCCCACGCGAGCAATTTGAGACTGCACACTTTTATGCGGGTGAGATTACTTCCACTCTCATCCACAAGAGGTCAAGTTATGGGCTAGCTAGCTTGTTTAATTTCTTGAGCATTTTTAAGTCGATCTGCCACTTCTGGTTGAAGCGAAAGCTTTTTCGTCGATTCACCATATACATCCTTGTCCAAAGGAATTATCCGTGAGTACTGTAGGTTTCAATGGTGCGCACCTTAATGCCGGGAACTCTAAACTCCTCAAGACTTTCACCAAACACCTCTGTATCTTGGGCAATTACGCCGCTCAAGTATCCGGCTCGCTACTCGTCAAGCTCCAAAGCCGAATCAGGAATAGGGATCAAAACCTCTCTGCGAGGCGTTGCTGCGTGGAAAAGTTCTCTGATCACTTTTTTGCGCAGAGGCAGGCTAGGGCTAGTGAAAGAAAGATGAGAGCTGATCTTTTCAAGATTTTGCGAATTTCTATTGACAATAGCATAGCACTTGCCTGAGCTGTGGGGTAACACCACAATATCAGCCAACACCACATGTGGAGGTCTATTTACCACAAATTCTGGATGATTTCTGCAATTGTCGTTGAGCGGACAAAAGAGGTTCAAATCCCTGATAAACTTTTTCAGACTTTTTCATCCCCTTTAAAATGCTTACCATAGAAAACTCCAGTCTCTACGTAATTCCCGGGTGCGAATGGCGACTACCCGACAATCCCAAATGGATTCAAATCCATTCGCATTCCTCTTGGGTAATGCGAGCCAATCGACAACGCGCTTTATCGATCCCGAATTAGACACTTCCCATTCGGATACGCTATCTTTTCCCAGTGCTATGAGCCAAATGTGAATCATCCATTCCTGACTCTCTCGCGGGGGCGCACATGCCGGGCGGGATTGCTTTTGTGAATATAGCAGACCCTTCACATTATATCACCATCATGGCCATCCCAATCGTCCAGCCACTCCAGATTGGATTGGGATACTATGCCATGCGCTGCAAATTTCCAGCATTGAGTTTGGACTAAAATCAACTATCGATTCCAGCCTTCAGGTAAGTTGTCAAAATTTTCTAACAACTTTTTTTCCCGATCCCGCACATCAAAAACCCCAGTTGCCAAATAAATCAACTCTCCTGCCCTAATTCACTGGACGCAGGTTCTTCCAGCTTACTTTCCTTTCTTCTGTAGCCAATATAGAATACCCATTTTTTTGCGAGTATTAAGCGCGGTTGATTTCCTAGCTAATACCGGACAGTAGCAACGATGGATCAAAGAGAAGCAATTTTTCTTATTCATCGAGGCAGATGATGGATTTAACAAAAAGCAAAAGAGGCGTAGCAATTGATCGGCCTTTAACGCACACTGCTGTTTATCAGACACCGGGCCTGCAGACATAGGCCTCTCCTTTTATCTGAAATTTAAAGTAGACCTACTGCGGTAACTCTCGCACCCTTGTTTCTCGACTCCGAAGAGATCGCATCCGGAATAATGGATTGGTATTTTTCAGCTTGGTAGAGATTAGTCAAAGCCGTGAGAGGAATCGTATTTCAGGAGCAAACTTGAACTTACTTTGAAAATAAAATCTCAAAAAACCATCCCCATTTCCAAGAAAAGTCCCTTCAGTAGTGACTAATTCTTCGATGTGGGCCTTCATCCGGGCTTTTGGTACGGAAGTTATAACTTGTCCACCTACCCAATACCATTCGTGTATTATTGAAATCGAATGGACCGATACTTGAAAGAGGAGTGGGCAATTCAATTTAAGGTAGCTCAGATTTTATACGGGTTGGCTAGGTGTATTGACCCTTGGGATTTGGGAATCCGCAGAATTACCTGGCAGCGCATTATCTAATGTATGTGAAATAGCTTATTTCAAGTTTGATGAGCTTCATAAAAACCACCTGTCGGCCGTATAACCTCGCGATCTCGAACCTGATCATGGAAACTCAAGAATGTCCTCAGTAGAACACCGCGCAAAAAATCCTGGAGAAAAGGTTGGTTAAGGGAGAATAGATCCTCTAACGGTAGGCCGGCAATACAGCTTCGAGTAGACCGAAATGCAATCAGTATCTCATTTTAATTCCGCATAGGCCGAAGTAATGCCCGCCCAGAGAAATCCATAGGAAAAAGAGGGGGCGAGGATCATCAAGGCCAGATGTGAGTGCTCGCTCAAGCCCGAAAATCCTTGACCAAGACGAAGACCTGCTTCTAATAAGGCTAAGGCTAATCCAACAGGATTACTTTTTACCCCACTTTTCGTAATTGAGCTGTATTCCAAAAAAGTGACGATGATTTGCCACGTTACGATGTGTTGGTGAAAAGGCGACTTTCTTTCAATACACCGCGCAGGAATCGTTTCCCCATCGCGGAAAGCATAGATACGGATTTCAGGAACGCATAAGTTATAAGTCAGGAATTGTCTTTGGCGATTTAACTAGTTTCCCAATTTGAGGCCCAAAAAATAGTATATTGAATAAAATGAATAAGCCTGCTTCATTGGAGGTGGCAGTTGGCTTGCTTAAACTCAGAATTACTGCCTTTCCACAGGCTTTAATACTCGATACATATATAGACAAACCTTCTAGGATTCTTCAAAAGGTTCTCCTTGACTCCAAATGGAAACGATGACTGGCCATCAAAACTTAGTGATCCTCAAAAAAAGGTAATCCTTCTTGAATCTCAAGCTGCAAATCATAATATGCTCCACGTCCACTTCTTCGTTCATTTTTTTTCTTCCCTCGGCTAGCATCCGGCTTCTCGGAGATGATCCACTCCGATAGATTTATATCGGGGTTGAGAGCCAATGCCTCAAAAAAACAAAAACACAAAAAAAGAAAAAACAAAAAAAAATTCGCAAAATTCTCCCGTGCCGACCGGTAAGCATAGATCGTTGGGACTCATGTTCGGTTGATTCTTTTTCAGAAGCTAATAGCCTTTTTTCGCCAAATTTAATATCGATTCCCCAAACTCAAACACGTGGTGCAGGAGGTCATATTTTTCGGGCTGATGTTGTTAAACATGTCAGCTACTTGAGCTTTTTTTTGAGTCTTTTATCTTTGTTATGGACACTACTGACATCACGAATCGTCTTTGAAGCGCACAATAATACTCAAGAAACCTGAGGAAAGGAAAATGTTCTTGCCCGAGTTAATTTCAGGACTCTCCGCTTTAAAAATTGTACTCTTTACAATCAAATCTCAATCATGGATTTTCATAAAGCAGCATTGTCATCAGTTAATTCCAACCAGGAAATTGGCCCAAAACCAGATCGTTGCAGAGAATTGGCATTTATCGACGACCAATTGTGGGCAGAGTTCCCTTGATCAATTTGCTAGTTGGACAAAAAGGGAACTAGCTAAAAACCTCCCAAAAACCGGGAAAAACACAATTGATCATTCATTTTGTGATCAATGATCGCTGGTATTGGTTGATCTTCCAGGTTACGGGTTTTTCCCAAATTAACCTTAAAGTAAATCAAAAGGCTGGGAAAGTATGATAAGTACCTATCTTTACCCAAGCGAGAAAACCTCTGTGGGTTTTTGTATTAAATTGACAGTCGATTAGAGCCCACAATCATCGATCTTGAATTTTTACTTTTGGTTTGCGGTACGAGCGTTTCGACTGCAATAGTATTTACGAAAAGCAGATAAACAGTCCAATCAAAACTGATTCTCAAATCCGAGCCTCCTAAAAGGGAAATTGACGGGAGGTCTTCGAAGAGGAACCAGACTTACTTTGTGGATAGTGCTGAGGCTGGAACGGGGTAAAGCGAAATTGACAGCTTTTATCGAAACGTTAGTCGTAGAATTTACGAAACTGGGAAATGATTTAAGAGATTACTCTTATTATTTGCAACCTGCAAAAATTAAAATAAATGGATTTCAAGAATTAGCAACTGTAGCTTGGTTAAAGCCCGGTTTTTTTCAAAGTACTCAAAGCTACAAGAAGTGGGGGTCATCTTAGAAGTCTTGGAATGGAAAAGATTTCGAAAACTAGAGCCGGAATGTCTTTCAGCGAGTATCCATTACTTGCGATATCAGTATTTATACCCTTTACTGAAGGCAGTGCACAGAACCACTTAAGTCGGTGATTGGGCAAAAAGTCGAGGAAGGAGTTTGCAGGAATCTAGGATTAGATTCTAATCCAGATGATGCTGAACTCCGAGCATTCATGAAGCATGTACTTCCCGAAGTGCGACGAAGCTCGATGTTATACCTCCGATATCAAAAAATTAATTTCTTGGTATCTCTAATAATAGCCCCAGCGCCAGAGACACTTGCTGAATCAGGTTGAAGCGAAAAAAGAAGAGAAAAATAATCAAGCCCGATAGTGGGCTTTTTTCATTAAGCTTATGAGTGAACACACCTCAAAGACACATTCTATCCTTAAAAAGGGATTTTGAATTGGGGGGCGGGCCTGAACATTGTAAGAAAGCTTTCGAGAAGAAAACAGGCTATACTGATTCTTTCCAAAGCGATAAGAGCCCGTCCTTGAACAAGGGGAATTTTGAGCGATTAGCTCCAAATCTGTGTGAATCGATTTTAGGAGGAGAAAAGCTCAAAAAAATCCCCTTCACGAAGGACCGGAGCAGCCGGGCTGTCATTCAAACTGGACTCTCGGCCAGATGCACTCGGTTGGGAAGACAAAAGCTAAAATTGAGGATCCGAAGAAGGCTGATTCTACTCACGCATTGGGTACTTAGCGAAACAATATTCTAATTTTTCATTCTCAATTATAAAAATTTTTTCCCCATGGCAAATCCCATCTGGATTCATGACCTTCAGCCTTTGATACGACTGGCGATCTCAGACTCAGACCATTCACAAAGCATTTAAGAAAATCGGGCGTCAAGGCTATAGGACCTTTGCCCGTGTTTTAGAAAGGGATGGCTCCGCGCAATGAATTTTCTGTAGCGTACGCCAATTTTAGGACTATGAGACTTTTGGTTCGGAGGAGGCAAAGCGGACTCTGGATAAATTCAATGCCGCAAATCTGAAACTATCATCGGGCGCTTTTGAGAAGTTCTTATGGGTGGAGATTCCCAGAGCAATCGAATCAAAAATCAAACCATCTCTGCTCCGGCTTATCCGAATGGCCTACCTCATTGGGAGGAGAGAAAAATGATGTGATGAAAAGTGCGGAACGTTTCGGTAGCGCTCACAAACCCATGAAACTAGTGTAATTCAAGAGGGTTGGGATTGGAAAAGAACCTACCCAATCGATATCAAAAAGTTCGTTACCTCCCAATCATTGCAACTATGCGGCAGAGCTTTGGGTCACGCCGTGCTCTCGAAAGACTGCCCCATGGAGGCTGCGAAGAAGTTCGGGTTCATTCGAGGAGCCTTCAAATAATCTTCCCAGGTGTCTTGGCTGCTCGAAAAACTCATGTACGAAACTCATCCCTTCTCCAATCACGGTGAAATCTATGACCCTTCTTCATTGATGTTTGGGGCGAGCATACGGATTCCCATAGCTGTCATTCAGATTTTACACATTGAACGACTGAAACGGGGTTCAATATCACTCAAATCGACACGGACAGCAAATTTTCCTGGATCCTTACTGGGGGAATATGTACCCTATGCAGGAAGTCTCCGGTTGAGGAACTGCGGTGGGAGAAAACAAGGACATTAGCTCCACCGGCAAAAGGTCCTTGGATAGACACCATTACGAGGCTACACTTCAGGCTTTGGGTTGGGAGATTCTATGGATTGGAGGTCATTGTCATACACTCAAAGGAAATTGGATTTACCGGGACACATTTCGACACACTCGAAGAATGAGGCTTGGGCACGTTCTCAAAGCAAAACTGGAAAATGGGAGGCAATCGTCCAAGGTTGTAAAGCTGCCGTACAACACAGGTCTCGTCTCCATACTTTATGTAATTAGGGACGCGATGAGGGTTTCGACGGCCAATTACCAAAGCTGAATAACAAACAACTTTTGGATTTTGAAATTGCAGGAATAATTACTTTTATGGGACCATGCGGACTTTAATACCTAAAGCAATCAAGAACTCTTATTTGAAGAAAAGCCAAATCACGTGTTGTTAGGAGAAATAGTTCTATGTCTTAGAAGGAAAATTGACGCTTTGAGCCGCACTCTAGAAACTTATGTTGAACCAAAGTGGTTCAACGGGGCTATTTAGAGAAGGGTTATTAATTCCAACATCGGAGCCATCCTACAACCTAACATCTTTTCAGGAACTTATTCTTAGTCTTCTTCATAGCGCCTTCTCGAGTCCGCAGCGCCAGATTGGGTGCAGTCGGCAGCTTCCCACAGCCAGCTGATCACAAGCGGTCAATTTTCACAATATATACCCTGCATGATCGGCCCTTTTGAGCCCAGATGAATTTCGGCTTATATTTCAAAGTGTTAAGCGGGATGTTAACGCAACCAGGAGATCAGATTCTTTTTATCCTTAAACCCTTTTTTCTGCCAACCCAAAGCAACCCTTTCTCGACCGAATCACTACATATTTGCTGTTCCGAATGATCTTGAACTGGAAATTCTGGTGACTCTCTCTCAATTCTTGAGCGCTCGATTACCCGCAAAAAAAGCTCCATTCTGTTATTCGGCGCTCGGGAAAGGACGAAAGAGGCCCTCGCTCGACACTCTTTTCGGGCATGGCCCCGAAAATATTTGAAACACAGCTCCATAGCCGCCCTGGCCCCGGCATTGCGGGTTTTTGCTGCGCCATCTGTATAAATCGTAAATTCATGTCAAAGAAATTAAAAATCGGAGTTAAAGAATCGGAATTGCACTGGCTTGTAGATACTTCCGCAGGAAGGGACATTTGATTTTTAAAATTTTCACTTGCAATTGAAGAGCGAAAATAATTCCAAACCAATATCCTTCCTCAAAACGAGTCCAGTACGGTTGTGGTTACCCACGCTTTCCGCTCCAGCCAGTTCGTACGGTTTTACCGCCACACAGCATTAGACAAAGATCAAATTCAACAAAAACCCGATCGCAATATGACCTGCTCAAATTGCTGCTTTCAGGTGTCAAAATAGTAGTCAAGGGTCCCAGCTCCAGCGATCAAAGGAAAGCAATCGGAACGATCGAAGGCTCCTGTGTAGTAGTAGTAGCGTTCAGGATTCAGCCTTAAATATCTCAATCCCCAAGATCATCTCGGCGGCCGCGATCAGCAAAATGATCAATTGCTCCCGCGATAGCAAGGTCTTCTACTCAAATACCAAAAAGATTGAGGATTGATTTCTTCAGCAACAAGAACACATCATGAGGGAGCCCCCGGGACAAGCAGATTTGCCCTTTCGGACACTATATGATCACCTTTTTTCGCAAATGTGTGAGTCGACAATCGGTATAGACCGACGTATATCGATAAACTGAAAATAAGTCAGGGAAACGGGACAAAATCTCGTCGACAAATCAATCATGCCGCAAAAGTAGTGGGAAATTAATTCCTATTCGTTACAGTTGAGCAATATAACAAAGCCACTTA
>Ga0163217_1033622_pt1 | contig 14474 bp, 14 predicted proteins | sample SynspAceP_FD_185933 | JGI IMG/M metagenome (GOLD analysis project Ga0163217, IMG submission 185933) | Saline lake microbial communities from Ace Lake in Antarctica - Synechococcus sp. Ace-P (PacBio error correction) | ecosystem: Environmental > Aquatic > Non-marine Saline and Alkaline > Saline ... | reverse complement strand
TGCCGAATTTAAGCCTAAAAAAAAGACCCCGCGCCGCTGTTTAGGGTCGGCTCATGGGGCGGGGATTTAGGAAACGAAAATTACATGCGCTTACCACGGACGGGTTACCGATTCCCGATATGGAAATTGACGCTGGGGTCAAGCCCATGATTTGCACCGCGTGGCAAGGACGTGCTCGACAACTGCAGCCGGCCAACCAGTACTGGCGGGACAAGGGCATATGACCGCAGACTGATCGGGGAACATTTGATTCTGGGAACAGGGCGCTATCGACGTGGATTCCCCTCTAGGCCATCCGCAAACTGCCCGGCCGAATTTGACTCCCGGAAATTTACCCGAAAGCGCAACAAAAATTCGAGCGTTTTCTTTGGTAGGCTGAAAAGCTTTCGTTTTCCGCGGGCATTTCGCAACCAGATACGAAAAGGACGGTCACGCAACTTCCTGGTCGATGATCAAAACTGGCATCGTTCAGGCTCTTGGATCGAGTTTTATGAGGGGGCCCGCTGCCTAGATCGACGCGTCTGAAAAAGAAGGACCTCCACGGTCCCAGTTATGTTGGCCAGTGAAAACGAGTTCTTTGTGATTTGCGCCATCTTCCATTTCCACGGGGGCCACAAAGGTTGCCCTTTCGGGCACGGGGACCTGAAAAAAACGAGCAAAGGGCTTTTGGGAATACGGCCTCCCGCGGCCGGTTTTGCTGTTGGACAGGTTTGCAAAGACCAGAAAGAGACCTTTCAATCCGTCTTGGTCGTCAGCCTTGTCGAACAAAACGAGCGATAGGTGAAAGAATGGGACAATTGCTCAGAGGCATTTGTCGTCCTTCGATTTCGGCTAGAAAAACAGCATGTTTTCGGGGACCACGCTGTACAGTTTTTTTCGGGTTTGGGCAATCTGTATAGGCCAAACAAACAAGATCTCGCGACATGCGGTTTGCTAAGGGCTTCTATCGGCAAGGGTTTACCCAAGAACGTATTCGTTCCGCGGACTTGTACGCAAACCACGTTCAAGATTCCAATCTTGGGGCGTAAAGAATCGAAGAGGCCTTTTCATGCTTGTTTGGTCAGTTACCAATTAGTTTAAACGAGGGTCGTCGCGTCCTTGTTTTGGTATTGTGCCCTAAGCAATTCGTTCTGCCCGTGATGTTAAAACGATGGGCCTGTTCACCATCTTTACTATTGACCCGTTTTCCCACGGGCTTGTAATTGAAAAAAGCTACGAATGGCATCAACAGTCTCCGGCAAGCGTCCATTATGATTTTCCTTTTCCAGCCATGTTGATTGCAAGTCGCATTCAGCTTGCGTTTCGCTTTCTGTCAGTTCCGCCAGTCGTTTGCATTGCTGCGATTTTCGCAACGTCTATAACATGCAATAAGCTCCGTTCGTCGGGAGGACAACAGGAATATTGCGAAAGCCGGTTGGATCATCCTGGCAAGAAACGGTTCATGCCAGTCCGCATCCGCTTTTTTCGACAAAGACAATTCCGTGACCATGGACGCGGCTGATTGGGCCAATTTTACACCTTGTCGATCCCGCCCTGGATCAATGGGGCGCCGCAATACAGAGCTGCGGGTCACCAAGGGCCAATAAGCTTTGCGGGTCTAACTTCGACCCCACCGCTTTACGCGCCTGCCCACGCCGCTTGAGGATGATTGAACTGCCTTGGAAACAAGATCGGTCGGCAGCAGTGTGGGGTTGGGCTGTAAAGTCCCAGAATCTTGATGATATTCGCCAAAGGGCGGGGGTGGCTTTTAACTCTTTCCAGATATAGCGGCAGTTTGCCATTGGATGCAGTCCTGATGTCGTTAGTTTTTCGCATAGCAGCAATCACTGCCCGTGTCCGCTAGTGATTGGTTGCAAGCGAGAAACCTGTTCAAACCAGGTCATCTCGTGTTTCGCATGACTCTGTAATTGCCGTTCAAACGCGCAATAACTGGGAGTAATTTGATTCCGCAGAACTGCGCCAGCCGCAAGGCGTTCGCGCATTTCAAGATTGATGCGCTCTGCTGGCAATTAAAGTCTTGCGGTTCTTTCCAAAGCGTCCTCAACGCATTTTTGCGCATTTTCCCAAGCTATAAGGTTTTTTGCGCGTCATGGCGGGGACGCGGAGTTTACTGATCCTTCTGCCATGCATCAAAGATTCTCGGAAATGGAATGATAGGCTTCTGTCTATCTTGCGCGTATTTCGTCATTGCGCATCAGATTTTTAGGGGTCTGTTGACGCGAAATATTTCGTACAACTTGGAACAGTGTTGTACGGCGATTTTTCGCCGCCGCGCTTCAAAGGTCTAGGACTTTGATTGCAGTACATGATTACGGACGTCAGGACGCTGGCAATATTGGGTCTTGAAATATCTCGCTTGTCACGCGCGGGTTCCTTGCATTTTAGGGATTAACCCAGGCTGCGCAACAAAGATGATTTCCAGTGTTGGCCTTGATCCAATTTGATGGGCATCGTCGGGATTGGAAACCTTGTGGTTTTGTTGGCTGTCGCTTGTACACTGCGGGCCGGGCTTAGCATTGACTCGAAATGGACTCCGTCGGCATTATTATTCTCCCATTTTAGAACGGGGACTGTCTGCAGACTTGTTAAGGTTTGCGGCTGTTTGGACGACTACCGATCCACTAACCCACCACAGGGTGGCGAGGGAATCTTGCAAAGAAAATGTTTCTCTGATGCCGCGGATCCACCAGGGTTAGGCCCTCGGTGATTTTCCTGGTTCATTGGCTGCGATTAGGGCTTTATATTGCATCGGCCATTTGCGAACAGACCGGCATTATACCATTCCCGGCACGATATCCATATAGTGTCAAGAAGGTCTCGCTGGGAAGGATCGGCCGCGAACACCTGGTTATATTGCTTGGATTGCCCGCAATCGGGACCATGTGCTGGGAAAGAACCAGCAACGGGGCTGACGTTCCCGTCGTTGGGAGTCGGTCTTGTAAACGCATTCCCAAAGCGTTGGCGCAATTATTGCATCAGGTTCTGTCAGGTCACAAGTTCAATTGATATTCGTTTGTTGGGCGCGATGTCTTCGTCATCGTTGAAAAGACACGGGGTAGCGATTACGTTGGAATTCAACACGGTTGGTGCGTTTAATTGCTGCAAAAACGGCCGCAAAAAACTTGACAAAAGCCTTTTTTCTGGGCCACTTGAAAACCAGACGGGGATGGGAACGCAGTGCGTGGCGCAATCGTTTCAAAAGGGGCAAGCTGGCCGCGGACGGTTGCTTTGGCCCCGCGGGCCCGGTGGGCGGAAAAGAAAAGGCCGTATTTCATTGTACACAGAGATTTTCGGCCATCATCGGTGATCGTGCGGTCCAGCAGGCGACATGCATTGGTCTTGCTTGTGCTTGCAGGGTATGCAGATCGGGTTGCAATCGCGCAGGATTGGGCCAATATCGTCAGGGGAAACCCCATAGTCAAAAAAATCGATATGCGATGCTGATTCTGCCGAGCTTTCGTTCAGACGCGGGCAGAGGATGCATGGCTGCTCCGGCACTGGGCAGAAAGGGTGCGATCCTTGGTCCCATTCTTTCCGCGGGCTAGGTGCAGGGGCGCGCCTAGCCCATTGCTCGGCCTGTGTTGCGGCGGTTTTGGTTTGCGGTTTGCCGGCTCTTTCTCGATCGGGTCAGGCTGGCGTTGTGACAGGGCTCTGCCCATAGGACAAGGCCTCGGACGCGGGATCAGGATTTGACCCAAGGCGTTGGCGGCAACAATTCCTCGAAAACCTGGGTTGCTTCCAAAATGTTTTTCGGGCGGGGCATCAGCCGGTCGCGTACCCGCCGACGGTAAATCTTGATTCCAACCCTTTGTCACCGCCTTCGCGCCGGATTAACAGCGGCAGGTTGTTCCGCGCAACGGGGCAGGGTCCGGGCGGCCATTTGCGCGCGCGCGCGCCGTCCGGATCGCCGCCCCCAGATCCATGGCGTCGCATTGGGGCCAGGTTTGTCGCTTGCGATCGTCCCACGGAGGCTCCTTGGTCATGCTGGATTGCGTTGTCGCGCGGAACCTCTGTTTGATATTCACCCATCTTTTTGACGGACAGGATCATGGGCATTCGTCCCAAGCTCGAACCGTTACCGCCTTTTCCATTGGCTGGTTCGGATTCGGGTTTGCTTTCTTGGAAGATATATTCCGTCATGACCGGGTGGCCTTATCGGTGGATCAAAAATTGGGACCAGTTTCATTTCTAGTGGCCAGTTGCTCGTCGCCAGAGGGGGGACTGTCGCCCGATTCTCGACCCGCCGTCGTCAGGCAAACCGGTGAATGAAAGGACGGGAAAAGTCGGCCCGGATATGTTGACGCAGAGCTGGATAGGTTTTGGCGGAAATTGCGGAGGGAAACCACCAAAAATGGTTTCTTGCCCGGCTTACAGTCTGTTCCTCGTTGTTACGCGCAAAGCGATTTTGGACCATCTGTTCTTAGCCTGATCCGTCAAGCCAGCAATGATCGCCCTCGGACCGCTTGGCCTGAATTGATTCAAAAGTGCTCGAAAGCGCTGTCCAGCGTCCAACCCGGAAAGGCGTGTTCAGCGGCAGTTGTTATGTTTTAATCAGTAAAGGCCGACAAAGAATTGGCGGGCGCAGCGCCTCGGCAGTATCTGTGATGTCCATGATTCTTGCCTGCCCATTTCGAAATTAATTCCAAGATGCGGCGCAGGTCGCTGATGGGTAATCGTTCCCATAGAAGCTTGCCGCGGACGCGTTTTCAGGTTATTGCAGTGGCATTCCAATTTGGGGCACGGGACGGACTGGACCAGCTTTGCGGCCAAGGAAACACTTTGACAAAGAAATTGTTCCAGCAGTTCTTGAACATCATCTTGCCCGATCAGGCTCTGACCGCATTTATTATGTACAAGATCTTGGCTTTAAAATGTGGCGCCAGGCAACCGTTTTCAGGCTCGATGATGATTATAGCCGTTAGCCTCTGCTTTTCGAATTCGCGGGTTTGAACTGGATCCAGGGTTCGCATCAATGGGCGGAAAAAGACGGTTCTTGGAAATTCTATACCCTCCGATTCTTGACGCGTTGACGCGCCGCTTGGGCAAGCGCCAGTTTTTTGGATCAGGGTAAATCTTGTCCTCGGCGACGGGAACCGTCTGGCCGATCTTGATTCTGTATTCATTGGCCCGCCAGCCGCAAGATCGTCGCGGATGCGACGCTCGGCAAGACAAATGCCAAAGCCTGGGGACACTTCCTTGCGCACTGTGACAATGCGTCGTGCCAAAGCCCGCCGTCGTCTTATGTCGGACATCGAACAAAAGCGGATAGCTCAGCAGGGAGTGTCACGCAGGACAGTCGGCGACGTCTTGTGGATGTTCAGGGCACAAGGGGTGTGGAGATTGCTTTGTCATTCGGAACCGGTGCCTTGCGGTCGTCTTGTCTTGATCACCTATTCCAGTTTGTTCTTTGCTTGCGAAAGAAATACGCAAAGCCGAATTCCGCCGAAGAACCAATACCACGAACAAGAGTGTGGGCAATTTTCCCGCACGATGCCGATCAACAGCAGCACGCCGGCTTACGGGAAAACCAGGGCCGCGGAACATGCTGACTTCCACCCTTGATATGCTCGGCCATTATCCTGGCTTCGACCGACACGGCGCTGTTCACGATGAGGCTGTGGCAAAATGGACAGCAACAAAGATGGGATTTGGCGCGACAAGGCCCATCCCCGATCGACACAGGATATATAGCTCGGAGGGATTCGCGGATCGACAGACCATGCTGCAGGCCATTCCCGATCGTCAAGCCGCCGAACCACGTTGATGGCAGGAATGAGAATACCGGGGCGGGACGGGGCGTCAACCCTTTAACGGAAGTTTTTTGGATGCCACCATTCCATCGCGCCATGAAAATCCGCCTCGCGCGAGATTTCGGCGCGCCGCGATTTGTCGGCTTCTTCGGCGGTCCACGACCCCCCGCGTTGAGGTTAACGGCTCAATCGCCATCTGTTTGCCCAGGGCATGGGCATTCAAGGGTTAAAGCGGGCATGGAGACCTTCGATACACGGGCCCGCACCCTTGGTGATTACGGGAGGTGATAATTCACCAGAATGCAAGACAAAATGAGATACGGACCAAACATAGTTTTCCCCGTGACGAAGGCACCGAATGCTTCGATTCACGGGCCCCTGCGGCACGGGTTCCGGTTATTGTCCCATCACTTAAGATTGATTCTTGTCGAGGGGCGGACGTTCAGCGGGCCAGCCGGCAAACCACCGTTGCAACCGGAATAAAAGGCTAGGGATAACGACGGAAAAATCAAGCGGCCGGTAGGTTTGTGTAGTGCCACCATCAGGATCAAAAGCGGACATGAAGCATAATTTGGCGTTTGAAAAAAAGATATTCCCCAGGCAAAAAGGCCGGCAGGGCAATACCATCATCGCCACAAAGTATCAGAATACCAAGCGGCAGGCGTATGCTGGTCAGGCTGGTCCCCAAATAGGTTGCCCGCGGTTCCGCTTGTTTTGACAAGATTCATGTTATTTTCTGCTCTGCTCCCACCTTGCTGCGGACGCCGCAAGGCACCACTTCACGCGATAGAAGCATTTCCTGTGCCAGTAAAAAAAAATGCGCGGAATTTGCGGGCTGGCTTGGCACTGGCACGAAACATATGCCAAGACAAGGCAAAAACGCGGACTTGCGGAGGATAGTTTCTGTGGCGTGACCTTTGGCCTTAAACGATTTGATCAAGGGACCTGTGCGGCCTTCACGGATTGTACTGGCGCTGGGGCGCCTTGCAAACATGAATGGCCTCACGTCATCCAGTTGCCGCGGGCAATATCGCCTTTCCGCACAACAAGTCGTTGCGAATCAAGAACTGCCTGGAGCACCGATTGCCCGCCGTTGCCACAGCAAACTGTTTCCACCGATCATCGGGACAGGGGCTATTTGCTACGATATTCACGCAGGCCCGGGCCGATAACGTCAATCAAAAGCGCCTGATGCGCGATCGCGTTGCCCGCCCTTGATGCCAATTGCGCCCGACCATCACGGAAACAAGGTCACGGGTTGCGGCTAAGTTCGCAAAAAACAGTGATCGGACGCCATCTTGCAAAAAATACACCAACACGCGCCGCCGTCGATGGCACAAATTTTCGCGGTGCGCCCACTGTGCGCATTTCAATTCCGGTTGGCCGCGATTTACCTATTTGAGGTGGTGCTAGTAGAGCTGGGAACCGGCGACATGATCGAAACGCCTTCTTCTGGCTGTGCGATAGGCCGTTCTGGGGGTAGGCCGGTGAGCTCTGCCAAAATCTTTTTGCCGGTAAGATCAGGGGGACTGCTTGGGGGCTTGCGGTGTTGCTCATTACTTGGCGGCGGGCCGAGCTTGCAGATATGGTGCGTTGTCACCCCGGGACGGGGCTGCCGTGACCGACATGATACGACCGCGCACAGCGCTTTTGGCCTTGGAAGATGCCCTTTATTTGTTGCGGCGTTGGAAGGGGGGCCGACCCGTGTCAGGCTTTTCCATGGCGGATATTGGTTGTTCTGACGGTGTGGGAAAGCATTTCTGATGCGTCAATTCCCGCATCTCGATTATTCTGTCGTCAAGCCAGGGGCGGTCGGCCATCATTATCGGAAGTCGTCCATTTTGATGGGGGCCCTACTGTCGCACCGCGGGGCCCTGCGCATTTGGTTTGGCGCGGTGCGTTCCTGCAGTTTTTTCATTTATTCGGCCGGGAAAACCGGCAGATTTACATTCGGGGCCTAACCGCACTCTTTGGGCAAAAAGGGCTTTGGAGCTAGGCGCATGACGCGACCATCGCGGGTCTTCAGCGAACGCCCCACAGATCCAGATTTCAGCGCGCGAATCTCGCTTTGCAGACGGTAGAAACAAAAGCGGCACGCAAATTGCCTGCTGGTTTTGACTTACAACTCTTTCTTATGGCGGGACAAGCCCAGGGTTAGAGCATCCCGGTCAAAACCAGATAACCTGATACGGCGCGGGGGCTGCATCTGTCATGGCACGCGACTGGCCCCCGGGATTCAAAGCGGCCACATTTGACCGTTGAACCTTGCAGGCGGGGCAGGTGCTTGATCCTGCAGCCCCCGGAGCCGCCGCGCAGGCAGGATGTCCACCAGGGCCATGTGGTTGCCGGTTCTCTTGCAATACGCCGTTTCGGGACAATCAATGATGTTGGGCGCGCAAGGATGGCCAAACATTGAGTTTTTCTTAAAAGTGTCGCCGCGACTGAATGCCGCGGAAGCTTAGGCTGGCTGGGGTCGTATTGCTTGCGCCCCGTTGCAGGGGCTAATCTGACGGCTGCGGGAACCGGGACGCTTCCGCATCGATCTTGGGCAGCCGTGATGGGCCTGACCCATCAAAAGCCTTAGCCTTTGGTCCGAAGGCCGTGGACAGCCTTGGGGACGGATGTTTCCGTATCGTGGAAATTGAGGCCCAGCATGCCATTCCTTGAGCCCCTTGAACCGCAAGGCGTGCTGGTTGCGCATTTGGCGGCGTGCCAGGTGCGCCTTGAATAGGGGTGTTTGATGACTATGCATTTGCGCACTTGCGATCTTGCCCTGGTGTGCTTTATTTGGTTCTACTTACTGTCTGCCAAAAAAAGCGCAGAGCCTTTTTTTTTGCTTTGGCCAAACGATTGTGCTGGCACTGGTTGCGCAAGTCGGCACTATACCATCGCACCAGGTGAGAAATCTTTTGGGTATTCCTGCGGCAGTCCGCCTATAGGCCAACAGGCCTGCCAATCGGTGGTTTCGCCCACCAATCGGCAAGGACAAACCCGGCGCGCATTTCTAGGTGGTTGATTCCCAACAGGATGGTCGCGGGGGACAAACCTTGATCTTTGCCGGATATGTCTTGGCGGACCAACTGCCCCCGACAGTATTTATGTCTTCTGATATTGCTGCGCTGGCTTTCCATTTCCTTGCTGTTGGTGGCCCTGTCGCGCTTTTTGGCGCCAGGATCGGGCGGTTCACGCGGATCGTCCACGGGGCCAAGGAAAGTCCAGCAAAGCGGATCATTGACACGGCTTTGCCCAGCATTTGGTGAAGTCGCGGCACCGAAGAATGTCATGGCAGAAAAACCAATTTTTTATGCCTGTGATTGCGCCACTTGAGGGTGGGGAGCAAGCTTTAGCGGCTGGCGGCAGTGTCACGGTGCGTTGCCCGTCAACCGGTGAATGGAAGGCCATCGCCCTGCGCCCGCGCAGGTCCTGGGCGCGGTTCCACATTGTTCCGCAAAGCCAAGGGCGAGGCGTATTGTCACACAAAGCAGTGTTTCTGCCGCAGGGGAACCAACTGGCGGCAGCGGCGACACGTATAACAGGAAGGGGATCTGGAACTCCGTCCGATTGATCCACTTTGTCCGTTCAGCCAGTGGTCTATATACGCGGATCGAGGATTGTTCTGGGCGGGGCAGGGTTCTGTCGCAAATCATTGACCGCCCGCGTTTGCCGGTCAGTCCGCGCCATCTGCAGGCGCAAACTGGGCAGTTAATACGGGACGGAATTTTCACCTCTGCAAGATCGTTGAATGGCGGGTTTTATAGGATAGAAAGTCCAGGCATTTCGGCCTTTGGAACCGGGCCAGATTGGGGATATTCATACTCTTGAGAAAAACCTAAGCAGTGGGCAGTGAAGTGACCGGACGGATCTCCTCCAGGAAAGAAAGTTCAAGTTTCTTTCTAAAATGCACCCTGAACAGTCGGTTTACCTTCTTCAACAGACGACAGAATATGCAACATGATTGATCTTACATCAAAATTTTGACTGGCACGGTCCACTTCCGCCGAAAAATTGCAAGAGGTTAAACGCGGTTCCCAAAGTCAACCTTTCGTCCGCAAAAAAGCGGCGGGCGAGACTGCGGACTGGGTGTAGCATTGCCCCCGGTTAAACCCGGTTATCTTGCGGCTTCGCGACCTGCAGTAAGAGATTCAATTCAGCCGCTTCAAGAGGTTTTGGCCCGATGCAGAGCATGGCCGGTACCGGTGATATCGAGCCGGTGAACGTACGGGCCTTCGATCCAGGCGGAATGAGATCCTGTGGGGATTTGACAGTTACCCAAATCTTTGCCATTGCTTTTGAAGCCTTTTTTGAGCTTCATGTCCGCGACCGGTTGCCGATTAAAAGCAGCTTGACGCGGCGCTTGGGACCGAACCTCAAAGAGTTTGCGTACGGTTTGGACAATGACTATTTTGTGGCATCGAAAACAGCGTGCTGGACGAAATAGTGAAAAATTGGGTTGCCGCGCCCGAACTCACTATTTGAGTTGGGCCAAATTTGTATCATAAACTGATTCAGGAGTTTCTTTATGCTGAAAAATGTGCTTGAGCTCCGTTGATTTTTGTGACGTCGGGTAACAAGAATTCGCCAAGCGTCAAATATTGACCCGTACATGGGGAAGCATTTTTTTTGACATTTCAAGAATTCGAACCTTGGACGATGAGATAACTTAATTGACAATCGGGGGGTTTGCGGCCCCCGTTTGGGTTTTTATCGGGATGGGTTTTGGTCGTGGTCAGGCGGAATTAACCGCGATCTTTTCAGCCATCCCATTGTCGCTGAAACATATTCAAGTGAGGCGATTTGCAGCTCACAAATATCCCGGAAATTAAACACTCGCAGGTCAATATACCTTGTGTCGTTGATCAAAGCCAAGCAAGCGGAAACCATAAAACGGATCGCCGGCAAGATCGGCACCAATATCGGGGGCCGCGGTTGCAGCGCTTTCAAGGCGGGGCAGCAGCTTTGCAAGATGCTGCCAGCAATATTGAATTGACCGAGATGAGGGCACTTGCCATATCCATAAAGCTATTTCGTGATGAAGCGAACCGCATCGGCAAAACAACGACGCATGTCCTGATCAAAACCACAAAATCGCCGTGCGCTGCTTTCCTGGGCGGACAGGGATAACGGGGGCAGCTCTAAAACATTAGCTCGATGTCATTGCGGGTTTTGGCGGCCCCAAGTCGAATATTCAACGCAGGCCACATATCCAGCGTCCAAATATAAGGGCGGTTTTCCAGATTCTGACGCGTTAATATTGCTTGATTGTGAACTGGGGCCATATTGCATTGATGGGCCCCGGAAAATCCCCCGCGGGGGGGAACAGGGCGGTCTTGCAGGCGAGCGTCGATGCGCGCCGCGAGCGTTCCTCGTGGGCGGGGCGGTGTTTTTACGGCAGGCCGAGTCAAGCAGACCTTTTTCGCGGCGCGACACCGCCAGCTGCGAACAGCCAGGGCCCCATTCACAGCGCGTAAGGGTGTAAATTCTGCGGCGTTGCCTTTCCCGGCCGTTCCAGCAGTATCGCTAGGGTTGAATTTGCGCGTCGTGATCGTCCTGTTTTCTGCCAGGACAAAAGAAAGGGTCATTTAAACGCGAGGGCCAAAATCGGTTCGCTTTCACTGTGCGTCAACGGCGGCCATCAAAATGGATCGGCCCAGATATGACCTCTCAGCGGCTAGGGCCGGTTCCGGCGAGGACTTAGCAAGCATCGCGAAAAAGCTTTCCCGTCGTGATCGGGACAAAAAAGCAAGTGGGGCAGGTCTGGGATAGGGAATTGTCATTGGTTTCATGCGGCTGTTTCACTTAGTTTATTCCAAACTCTAATCGGGTTCACTTCCTTTACGCAATCAAATTCTTGTTAAAAGGGAAAATGTTGCCCTACGTGGCTAAAGCCTCGGCCTATGTCGCCCGTTACCATTAACAGGCCGGTTGATTTAGCGGACAGCATGCTTCAGTTTTGGTTGAGAGCGCGCATTTATAGGCCGTGTTCTCTTAATGACATTAATAGGAAGAGATGTGATGGCACTTCACAATTGCCAAAACAATACGCGCCTTGGATGGCCGCGGCTTCCGCGAACCAGCGTTTAAACAAGGACATGGGAAAACCCTCGTGGGAAGCGCCTGTCGACAGGGGCAAGCGATTTCAAAACTCTGCTGCCCGATGACGCCGATTGTTCTTGCGATTCAACCGCGCATGGACTTCAGGTCCCCGATGGGAACATGCAGTCCGGAATGCTCTGACGGTATTTTCTCTTATTCAATCCGCCGAAAGGCGCGATGCAAGAGGGACAACCAAACCCATACTGCAACGGATTGTATTGAGCTGTCGGTTCAGGCATCACTCAACGTTTTCTGAGACAGACCGAACCGCGATCCCAAGCGAGTCACCCAGCTTCAGGCTGAATCGAAACCGCATTGCAGGGGCGATACGCAATTCAACGGTTCAGAACATTCTGGACGGCAATTTTTCCTGTCAAAGACGCTAATGTAGCGTTTCACAAAAGGCCTTGGGTTCGCATGGGTGTTTCAGCAATCAGCGACAAAGTTCGTATTCAGAATCAGCGGTGGGGGCATGCACCACAGATGCCACTTGCTTCTTGATGAGCCTCGGTCTCGAACTCGCATTGGGCGCGGGAACGGCCAGGACGGCGGTTGCTTCAACCACAACAGCTGCGGTTGCAAAGGTGGATAGCAGACCCTGGCGATTTAACCAAGACACCAGATTTTATTGGCCAGAACGGGACCACGCCAGTCGTTGACGTCATCGGACAAGCTGTTGGAAACGTAAGCCGCTGGGTCAGTTTGGCCGAAACGTTTTACTTACGAAAAATGTGGGCACGGCTGCGCTGACGCTTCAGGTATTGAATTTACAATTCACCATAGAAACTGGTATTGGAGAAGGCCCCATGTTATTTACGATCCACTGGAGGGTGCTGACGGCCGACGTTGTTTCCACTTTGGATGGCAACGACAGGGCTGGACGAAAATTCCGCCTCTGCAGCGGTCGCAACTGCTAATCAATGCTTGCCAATGGTTCAGTCGGCCACTGCCGAAGCTGCCTCAACGGGGCGCGGGGTACCACTAACTTATAACGCGAATGTTGGTGGGGGAACAACGTTCTCGGCTACGTCTACGTCGCCACAGGTGGTTCGGTTCGCTGTTTGCGAATTTACAATTGCCCAATTGCAGTTATTGGTATTGCACAGGTTGAATACCATCACACTGTCCGGTGCTTTTTGGCAGAGGGCGGATGCCGTCTTGACGGGTTGGGTGATGACAACTTGGCCATACACAAAGTTCTAGCCTCTTGACCTCCACAGGTTACGGATGCGCAAAATAGGAATTACCTGCGGCTGCGTTTGGTTGGAGCCGTTTCTGCTTACTATCAAACACATTGCTTGGGCGGTGGTGATGGGACTTATTTCACAGTTAACAGCTGCCGCTTGCAGGGGGACTTGCCACCAAACGGACGCTACATATTTTCCGTAGCCCAGATTTTACATCGGCACAAGGGGCCAAGCGGCTCGTTAACACAACAGCATTGCCACAGTAACGCAGGGTTTCATTGGCGGTGTACCGGCAGACGGTAGCTGGTGGTGGGTACTGCCGCTACTGGTACTATTACGATCGGCGGCCAACAGGGCTTTGCAGTGGTTGCTTCATTCGGTTCACGGGATGTACAATGTTTCAGCACCTTACACAAATTCAAAGCGCTGAAACATCAAAAGGCAAACAGACGTTCCTGACACGTGAGGCGAATTTTGCTACGAGTTTTTCAGGCAACAGATCAATGCCAGGTTAAACGAAGCTCGCTGCGGAAAGGTTGGCGGCCACAGTTAAGTGGGGCTATAATTACGCTTGCAGCTAGGTACGGGGTGTACTTGTACAAAACGCGCCACAAACCACTGGCAAGGCTGCCTCAGCCCATAGAAGACCAATCACACTTTGGTTTGGTGATTTTGCTGAAAGGTGATCAAGATCACCATTATGGCCGTGACCGAAAGAATCAGCGCGAAAAAAACTTCGTTAATTATAACCGTAACAGGGATGATGCGTTCGGGCGCAACTGCTTGCCCGGCTCGCATTGTGGCAAGTCCCACTGTATTTTCTCTTGATTGCGGGAGTTTGAATACCAAGCTGCGGCAACCAAAATCATTTCGTTCGGAGTTCCGGACCACGGCAAAAATGATTGTGTTTTCCCGGATTTAACTTTCACGGGTTTAGTGTTTTAATGGAGAACTTTGACCTTTCCGCGTTGAAAATCATTGCCCAAACGGTCCCGCCAAGCAATGGGGAGGCTGCAGGGCAACAACCGACGTTAAATCGGCTTATAATGTTGGATGCTGCGGCCGGCCGGCAAGATTGGGGCTTGAATTGAAGTGGTCCGGACGTTTAAGGGTTCGTTTTCAAAACAATTGGTGGTTTTGCCGTGGAAAAAGACGGGCGATTTACCATCTCGAAATCCAAGCGTCCGGTTAACCGGGACGGGCTTCGGGTACAGGTTTTGCCCCCACTTGCGTTGAGGCTACACGGTTTGGGAATTAAGGGCGACCGGGATCTTGGGTTCAACCGATTTGCCAAAAAGCCCCCAATTTTCCAAGAGGGCAACGCGGAATGAACAGGTTTTTTGTTGGTTCGCTTGTTTTCCAAAAAACAAAAACTTTCTGATTTCCCCCCCCTTGGGGGGGGGGGTTTCACCGTAATCTTCTTTTTTTCTTTTTCTCCCTTGTG
>Ga0163217_1005140_pt1 | contig 14475 bp, 5 predicted proteins | sample SynspAceP_FD_185933 | JGI IMG/M metagenome (GOLD analysis project Ga0163217, IMG submission 185933) | Saline lake microbial communities from Ace Lake in Antarctica - Synechococcus sp. Ace-P (PacBio error correction) | ecosystem: Environmental > Aquatic > Non-marine Saline and Alkaline > Saline ... | reverse complement strand
ACATGGGGACAACTAGTGGGACACTGAGGACAACCTTACGGTTTCAAAAATTGGACAACCAGCGTACAGACCTAGCCAACATTTGTTATCTTCTTATAACTTTAAACAAAGAAAAACTTAAAACAAAAGACTTAATAAAGGCGGCCAGACCTTTTTATGAATTTGAAAGTTTTACTTTTTCTTAAAATATGAAACACAATTGGGTGCCTGATGAGGAAAAAAATTCTTTGGCCTATTATAAATACTTAACAATCGGGAATTTTAAACGGGACTTAAAATTGAAAAACTGGAAAACTGCGCTTTTAATTTATGGAAAAATGGTTTTGTACCAAAGAAGAACGAACTGTCAATTTCTGGCCTATCGTAGATAATTTACGAGCTAGCAGAAGAAGATGTATAATCTTTCCACTTTAAAAATTATTTAATTTTGATCTTAAATTTAGCCATATTCTTTTCCAACTTTCATGTCTAAGATCTTAGCATATGTTGGGATCGTTTTTAAAATTTGTATGTCCTACTTCTTACTACTGATTCTATAGGAGCCGTTAGTCAAGTTACGTTGTTGCAAACGTAATGACGTTGGCGATGGATGTAGATTCTTCTTATTTTCGATAAAAGTTGCAATTCTCTTGGATATAAGCATTCATTTTTTGATTCTATAACGGGCAGGACTAAAATCTTTTTCTTTTCATAGGCTCATATCTAACGGTTACTTTGTCGATAATTACTTTGGCGGATGGTAAAATAGGAATATTACCTTTGTATCAGTTTCTGACCTTTTTGTCTACCCATTGTTCGCTCCACGCGCCTACAACTATATCACCTCTATTATTTTTTAAACATCTGCATACGCCAAACCCGTTGAACAACAAAAAAATTAAAAATATTCCCCGATACTTGATCGGGCTATCCATTTTCACTTTTAAATCTATAATTTTTGAATTTCTTCTTCAGTCAGACATTTCCCGCTCAACGATCTTTAAGCCTGCACGTTCCAGTGAGAGGATCTTTATCGTCAATCTTTGCATGTGCAATGCGAATTGATCTTTTAGTTTGTAATATATTATGATTCAGATTGTGCGCAAATTTGCGAGTAGTCTTAAGAAGTATTCAAGCCTGTGTAAACAAAATTGATCTACATCTTGTTTACAGGAATATCTTCCTCTTAGTTTTATCTTCTTTATTAAAGTCGTTACATGCTTTTTGCAAGTTTGAACTTCTGCGGTTCCTGGATGAAAATCTTTTCCAATAAGACTTTCCACTTCTTCATTGTGTCCTGAAATATTCGAGTACCATTTTTTGGTTTGTCTTTTTCAAGTAGAACATCTCGGATTTCCGATGGCGGAAAATATGATTATTCGTTACAAAATTCTGTTGAATTGGTAATCCTGTTCTTATTAAACACTTAAAATGTCTATTTATTTTCTTCGGCTTCAGCAGAGTTTCAAGCCGCAAGTGAGTTTTGGACAAGTTCCATTCATTGGAACTTTTACTTGGCGCGTGAACACTGATTCGCTCTTCGCCCATTCAGGGTTGTACGCAAGGTAAAATGTTGCCTACGTGTTTTCGTCGGCTTTACTTTTTATTATATAAAATAAGGAGAAGCGAATGTGACACCTTTTGTTTTTTATTTTCATCAATCTACGAAAAATAAATTAAACATATCATGTTAGTATTTGTAATTCAATTGTTAACTTCAATTCGTTGTCCAGTTAGAGAAGTGATTTAAGTGCACCGAATTTTAGGCCCCTTTTAGATTACATATATTTGATATCAACATGATTTGCATAAAATTGAAAAACCTGTAAATCAACGATTTACAGGGTTTTTGGTGCCTTTTATGGTAGGTCTTTTCAGCGGAGAAGAGGATTCGAACCCCGCGAGGTGTGACCTCAACAGTTTTCAGGGACTGCGCATTCGACCACTCTGGCCATTTCTTCCAAGTGTCTATTGCCTTTGCCTTAATCAGTGCACTAGCCTGATGGGAAAATTTGACTTCCGCAGGCGGGTGCATAAATTATAAAACCTTTTTGAATTTTATCAAGGTTTTAAATATTTTTGGTAAAAATTTAATTCTTGCTGAAATTTTTATTCTATGAATCGAGGTGGTAAATTACTCACTGGATTGACTTTCGCTTAATCGAATACAAAGCTTAAATGACTACTTTGTCTGCAAAATAATTGATAAAGGAAAATGACGATAGTATTCACAATTGCAATGCGTTATGCAGTGAAAAATTGGTTGATGATGCCAGTAAAAATTCTCCCTGAGTAAAATTCAATTTTAAGAGGCTTTAAATTTTAACCGCAAACTTCTTACGGTTTACAGCCATAAAGATGTTCAAGTCGATCAAAGATAAAGCTTTTCAAATCAACTTGTAGAGTTTCCTTTTACCATCAAAAAACAAGGGGACAGCGTCGCATCGGTTTATAGTTTTTTGATTGAATCACAAATGACGAAACCTTACCATAAACAATTTTTTTATAAAACGTCAAAAGCTTGAAATACATCTATGAATTTTAAGCTTTTTCAGTTTTTCTATTCAAGATTTTTCTAAAAACATTGACGAAATTAAACTTGGGCTCCAATTCAGGCCTATTAGCAATGGGTACTTATTAACGGCTATGCGCATCGAAGAACATTTGATGCCTGCCCATTGGAAGGTTTTTTAGCCAAGGAATATCATGAAATTTTAAATTAAGGAAAAGGATTGGAAGCTGTATTAGTGTCCGGTGGATATAGAAGCGCGGATGACGTATATTCTAATTTCGCGAAGTCCGAAAAACCATAGGTGACTGTGTCATTGATGTTGTAATTTTATAGTATCAGTTACTATAAGCAAGCTAGAAAGAGGACAAAAATACATAAACTAAAAATTTAAAAATGCCTGGATTCGAATTTTTGGAGACTTAGAGCGAAAGAGGAATGATGTTTTAGTTCAGGCCGTTTTAATGCGTTTATGGTTTTGATAGGGCTTCGAAACCATTGAGGCATTAGAATTATGGAACACAGGTAGCCTGAGCGGATGAAGGCTAAAAGCATGTCAGTTGGTGAGTAGCGGGGAACGCGCCTTGACCGTGTCATTAATGGCAACGCATATCATTCTGGCGATGAAGTATCTTACCCCCTTTACTTTTGTAGCTTCTTTTTGAAGCCATACTTTCGGTTGGTTGCTGTTCCAATTTAGTTGATGCTAGATGATCACTTGGGATTAAATTGCCGAGTGGCGGTTTGGAAAAAGCGATTTCCAAAACAAGCGCCGTTATGGTCCAGTGATATGTGTGTTTCCTTGGCAGACTTAACCAGCTTAGATAGGTATGTAAAAAAGCACACTAGCTACTTAATTGAAGATGCGTGCAAGCTATTGGTGGTACATTTAATAACAAACCTTAGGTTCTATTGGGAAAATAGGCTGTTTTTTCTTTGATTAATGGTAAAAACCTTACATGTGGTGAAGGTTGGGGCAATTATTACAACAGCAAAGATTTGTTACAAGGCACAGGGCGATATACGTATGGTCATGATTCACTTAGGACCGGATAGAGGGGCGGCAAGCGATCCATTTCTAGGTTTTGTTATTTTAGAATATCTGAACACTTATGCTGCCAGTAGGTGGCGCAGTAAAGCTTAGATGATTTTATTGCTATTCAAAAAAAGGCTTATAGTATTGTTGAAGAGTTGTGTTGAAAAAATATTCAGAGTAACATTTAACGGATTACCAGGAGGTGCTTCAGGAATTATTCTTTCCTTTTAATTTCTTTTTGCAACGAAAGCGGCTTGCGAAGGTACATGAGCATTTGGAAACAAGGCGTAGATGCTACATTTTTTGTTGTTCGACAACAACTGGCATTACCATTCGGATGGGACCACCCTAAAAACACTTTTAAAGGGCTTGAATTAATATTTTCAATGCGCAGTGCTTGACGGCATTGCCATTATATAGTCAGACTTTTCTCTTCTTGATGCCATTATTTCTAAGACAATTTTCTTGCCCTTATAACTAGTTGGACAGAAGAGAAGTTAGGGAAGGCTCAAAAATATGGCTAAATTATTATAAGAATTAAGTTCCGTTAGATAATTAATCTAACAATTTCCAAGCCAACTTCAATACCTCTTTTCGTTTGAATTGTGTTGGTTAAGCAGGCGTATTTTTGAAAATTTTAGATCATTGTAAAATTTTTGTAGCGCCAACACCAAATCTTTTTGATCCATCTCTATTTTGGGGCTTTTTTGGGCATTGTTATTGCAATTCTTTTTAAGGCGAAAGGCGATTTAAAGGTTTTAATGATGAATTTCTTGATTTGATAAACACAAGGCTCCTTTGCCAGCGGTAGTTAATGGCAGAAAAACATATCTTCTAGTTTTTTATCTGTTATTCGTTAAAGTACTAGAATTTCTTATTATTAACCGTAGAATTAATCCGAGTCAATATTCCTCGTCTTTTATTCATGAACCTTGGTGGGGCATATATGATTGATCATTGGTCGTTTGTTGATAGGCCGCAGCCTAAATCTCCAAACGTGGTTTTGTAATGTAACATCTTCTTTCTTTCAATCAAAACTATCGGTGTTTCCTTCGATAAGCAATAGGGCCCTCGATGGGATTACATTTAAAGTGATTTGCTTTTTGGCTACTTTTAGTAATTCAGGTAAGCGTGCCATGGTACCGTCTCATTCATTGGATTTCGACAATTACTCCTGCGGTTGTAAACAGACTAAAACGTGCAACATCTATGCAGCTTCTGTATGCCCGGTTCGTCTTAAAACACTCCTCTTTTGGCTACTAGAGAAAAAAATATGGACCAGGTTCTGGCCAATTCATACGCATTTTGTTGTAGCCTCCCGTGAGTGCTTAAAATTGTTCTAGCTCTATCTGAGGCTGAAATTACCAGTGGAACGCCCTTCCCTTTTTAAATTACAGATTACGGTAAAAGCCGTTTCCACTTGATCGGTGTTATTGGTAAACCTCATGGGTAAGCCCTACTCTTTGCATATACTTTCGGCAAAGGGAAGTACAATTACCACGGCCATAGATACGCCATAAAGTTGACATTTTGGAGTGGACTAATTCTGCAGCCGCCAGAAATCACCTCCTTGCATTTTCTCTATTCTCATCATCAACGACGATAAGCAACTTTTCCGTTTTTATATCGTATCGCGGTCTTCAATGAGTTCAAAGATGACTATTTTTTCCAGGTTCATGTATTTGTACGAATTCTTTTTAAGATTACTTTTGAAAAAATCGATAATCGTTTCCAAAATCTATACGTCCTTGTATCTGCTGTGGCTCTTTGGGTTAAAGAAAATACCTAAGGCATCATGTCAAGGTAGGAAGCCCAAGCTCCTAAAATTAGGGTTTATATTACTTCTTTCGCATAGTTTTCAGCAAATAGCTATAAAATAGATAGGTAGAATAAGCAATAGGCAATGACCATAGTAGGCCTAGACCACCTTTTTCGGATGATGCCCTAAGGACGCTCTACTAAAAATAAAATAATACACGATAACGCCAACGCAATTTTTTGTGGAAAGCGATACATGTGCATATTGTAAATTTGAAACGTTTATCTAATTCCTCTTTCTTACTTTCAATAGACCCATAAATTTGTTGTAGTTTTTAATTGCCGAGTTAAAATTTGCGCTTTTTGATAGGGTTCAAATAAATTTATAAGCCTTGCGGTGTCAAGTATTTTTTCTTAACAAACTCTATGAATCAGCAGGCCTGTTCATTATTTTGTTTCGGGCATTACTTGTCCGATGCTGAACAAGTTTAAAAACAGCCCCATTCGATTGAAATACTTTTAGAAAAAGTACCAAACATAGCTTTATTATTGGAATTTACTGAATCGGCATCGCTTAATTAAAGCGTGATAACATTTTTCATCTTATCCGTTGGTCACCTCGTCTTCTTTCTAAATACATCGAGGCCGAGGAAATATCTTGGTTTAGGGCTATAGGTGTCGAAGCTAGATTTGCAAACGGTTGTTTTCTATTTTCATTCGACTTCTGTTCGTCTTTCGTCCTCGTAATAATAACCCATCTTTAAACAAGTTGCAGAATATCTGAGCCGTTCACTACTTATAATTCTCCCGTTTTAGCCTTAATTACGGTGTTGTTGACATTATTACTATTTTCTATGAATAATAACATTGTCAAGGATACGCTCATTTTTCCGTACTTTTCGGTCACTTTCATATTCTCTTGGTTGCCTTCTAATTCCACTTAAAGCACCCTCGACAATAGCAGTGGATGGTTTTCTTAGCCCAATATTTTGACGAAGATTATATTATTTTTTTTGGTTCTGCAGCAGGAATCACCCACTATTGGCAAAAATAAACCCAAACACCTAGTAAAGACACAAAATGATTAAAAACAGCCATGAAATCGTTTGCAAGAATATGCCGGACGCTTTCATCGCTGCAAATTCATCGTTTTCGTGCTAGGGGACCAAAAAGTAAGTTAGAAGCTAGTTATACACGTTAAGGGGGTACTTTCTTCGGAGAGATTTGGGCATTATATAAAACAAAAACTTACCGATGGTGATGACATATCTTAACAGCCTTTGCCTGCCCAAAAATCATCTATAAATAACAAATCCGTTTGGGAATATGGAAGCATGAGCACAAGATGGCAACGAGCTGAAGAAATTATTAAAAACGCTTTAAAATATTAACTGTTAATATTCTCAGATCTTAATTTTTGATTGATTGTAGTATCTTGTTTTTTGTTACTTGCTCATCAAAAGTAATAAGCTTTTGACAAAGCTGATTTGTTTTAAGATGTGTAACAGTGATGGAGTTTTTGTGACATTTTTGCCTGTTTCTATAAGTTTATGTAATTGTTAGTTTCTGCATCAACACCTAATAAAAAATTGTTTTGATTTCAGAATTCGTATACCATGGGTGTTTAACTTGACAAATTGTATATTTTACGTCTTCAATGTGTTTGCCAGAATATTCCAAGCCATAGGTATGCCCAGTTTTTAATAGAAAGTAAAGCATTTTTGATGGTGATGATTAATTGTATAGTTCATATCGGGATTTGTTCTCTATAGTAACTTCTCAGTTTTCCAGGAACTATAAGTATAGGATTTTTTCCGTCAAGATTTGCTGAGCCCTAAATAGTTTGAACAGTACTTATCGCTTGCATCCGTAACATTCGCTCTGTTTCTTGATTTGATATTTCGCTTCTTTTTTTGTAGGCCTATACTTAATCTACGTTAAATTTATCGTACGATTTTACTTAGTTCAATTCATCTAATAATGTTTTTGCTTCGCAGCATTCTGTGCATCCTGCGGCTGACGTTAAAGGAAACAAATCCAGTAATTTTTCATTTTAAATGTTTTAAGCTCTAGATTTTTTTGCAAAGCTGTTATTTGTAATACAAATTGTTTTTTTATCAAAAAAGATCAGGTCAATGATTACGCGATTCTAAATAAAATGTTATCGCGTACCCAAAGTGTATTTTGATTTTTCCAAGGACACTTTTCAGGGCGACTTGCCTTCGTTTTTTAGGTTTTTAATCTATAATTTATTTAGCTTTTTTTCGGTTTATCAATAGCTGATTAAGGCCACCTTCAGAGATTAAAAACTTGTTCGCGCTTTTTACTGCCTTTCAAATTGTTCAACAATACGGCAGCTTCTAGTTGATCTATATTCTCCGCTCTATTGTACCCAATTTTATTTTCTTTCGATTAAAAGAGTGGCCTTGGTTGTGCAATAACAATACTCAGCGGCATCCTCGAACAAAGCAGCTCTTTTGATGATATCATAATCAATACTTGTGGCCAGAATCTCACCCCACATATTCAGGCACAAATGCGCATCTGGGAAACCTCGTTGGGAACCGTATATATTGCACTATTTTGGGCAACCTCTTGGAGTCAGTATCTCAAATGCGCACAATGATACGGGTACACATCGTTACCGTTGGCGTATACAACATTCACATCTACCTATTAACTCGATCGGGCCTTGGGCATCTAAATGGTTCTTGAATCTATTTTTGAGAGTTATTTCTAAAGGATTTCTCGCTGGGAAATTTCGCGGTTTTTATATCCCCGTAATTACTGTTAACGACGGTCTTTGTGTGGCTATATTAAATGAATTCAATGGCTCTAGCTAAATTCGCGCTAAACGAGCAATGGTCGTTCTCTACTTCTTTACCAGCCGTCATAATTAAATCGGCCAAATTCTTCAAATCACTTTAAAAACATTATACGGCACAGTACATGTGTCCGTCATTGGATTTAACTTCCGTGCTTTAACTTGGTATGATTCTGTTGATTATTACGAACGAGGGCTATTTTCAGCAAGTTCGTACTATTGTCCCACTCTATACGAAGTTGAATTTTAAAGTGGAATTACCTTTTGTATTCATCGGTTATAAATAGCATATCGGGGTATCGGGCAATTTGGCTAAATGTCGTTCCAATTTTATTTGAAAAAGAGTAAGTTCTTACTTTTTTGGTCAATAGCACGAACATTTTACTTCCGAGGGTGTTTTTTGTATAAGGACAGTGCGGCAATTAAGCATTTAATTCCGACGAATTTACCCTTGTCCTTGGCACCTTTGCCATTACAAATGCGGCATTTTTGCCAAATCACTACAAAGGTTTCGTTACTATCGTTTTACAAAAGCGATAGGAAAGTTGCATTTCTGCCTTTTGGAACTTATTGAACGTTAATAACCGATCGTGGCATCGAAACATAGTGGGCATTTTCTTAGGAACTTCAATACCAATGTCCTTTACCTGGGAATTGGAGCATAATCCGAAATGCCTAAAGCCGCAAAGGTGAATAGGGCTATATATTTCTAGTTTTAATTTTTGGAAATACAGAATAACCGGCTTCGGGGACTATTCTCATACAAAGTTACGGTTAGGACGATAGTAGCTTATTTGAGCATACAATCTTATATTTTTAAGTTTCGACCAATTCTCTATTTTTTTTTCTCTAAGTTCTCCTTGATTTATCTGTTAATTCCACCAGGTAAACGCCATGTTGGATCTAATAACTTCTATTGTTGGAATTTTATAATTCACCCCAATTCTAAGGCTAGATCACTCACCAAAAATCTTCCACTAATTATTAGCCAAGCGAATCTAAGTCTTCCACTTCTTCAACAACACTTTTTACCTCCATTTTAAGATCGTCATAACCTCTTCCTCTTCTGGAATCGTAATTTCAAACTCCGTATCATAGTTTTAGCTCTGGCTCGTAAAGGCAGCGATGTCTTTTTATGCGGGTTAGGATATCATCAGTGCTTTGTTTTTTTCCTTGGCAATTAAATTCTTTCAATTTCTTCGTCAGTATAGGTTTTGAAGTTTCCTTATTTTTAAATTTCGGAAGATATTTCTTTTTTATTATTGGTTGTAAAAATTTCAGCTATAAGATCAGGGAGTTACTTTGAAATAAGGCGCACTAATAAAAACTAAACCAAATAGCAGTCAGCAGAAATTACTCCTAATTTTCCCGTGTATCCTGTAAATAATCTCATTTATAGCCTACGTACCCCCTACAGAGGGTATGAGTCCGCAAAAAACCAAAGAGCATAGCCGTCCCATATAATGAATACCACCCCAACTCATTTTCTTGGGGAGACACAGTAGCTTTTAACTTCAAAAAGTTTTAGACCGGTTAAAAAATAGAACGTAAATGAAAGAAGCTACCCAAAGCCTTTATAGATAAAAATGTGGTGATACTGGCCCCAAATTTGTGAGTTAAGTTTTTGGTTTCTTTATTTCTAGAACAATTCAGACATATAAGCTTGATCTTCCTTTCAGTAAATAGAATGAAATAAAAGGAAAAAGAGCGCTTACACTAAAAGAGCTAATTAAGCTTCTGGTATTTTATTTTGTTTTGTAATGAAAGAAATCTTTGGAGTTGCAGTTTTTGTGTTGGCTTTTTGTTCTCTTTGCCATTAAGTCATTAATTCTTGGGCTAAAATTTACGAATTTAGATTTAAGCTTGGGGGATTGTTGTTTTCAAAAAATTTGGGGATATAGTGATGTAAACAATCATAGTGGCGGTATGGAAACTATCATCACGGCTCCGGCGGCAATATCTTTTATAAACCATTTTAGGATCGATTCGGTCTGCATAAATCGGCTACTTTTCTCTTTACGCAGTTTCTACTTCAATGGGACCTATCACTAAGCAATGGCGAAGATTTGAAGAATCCATCTCTGTTTTGATATTTCGAAATAAAAACCAGCAGCGGTGGATTAAAAAGCCCTATAAACACTTGAACTTAATACTGCTTTCTGTTTTTATTAGTTAAGCTCCGCGCAAGCAAAGCCCAACTTTTTTTTGGTTTTACATAACCGTCCCTTTTTTTATTCATCTAACAAAGCCTCTAACGCTGCTTTATAATTTGTTCATCACAATTTCAGCAACTTGTTCGGTATAAACAACTTTTCTTGTTCATTTTAAAACAACTACGCTCTCGATGTAAATGGTTGCTAAAGGGACCATCAGAAAGGATATCCATACGAACTACAAATTTACCGTCTTTTAAATCAGATCACATTTTCTTACACTCTTAATCCCTTCCGCACACAAAAACGAGCTTGTGCAAAGGAAATCTTAGAAATACACAACACATTGTAATTCTTAATTCAGCTGCTTCTTGGTTAATTGGGCGTACAGATTGTGCACATGTTCCAGTATCGATGCTTTGGAAATAATTCAGCACTACTTTTTTTACCCTTTATAATCGGTAAAGTTGCGTAGATAATTCGCTTTTTAGTTGGCTCAAATTTGGGTGCTGAAAACCCCCATTTGTGGTAAATTCCTATGGTGTGAATCTGATTTCCTTTTAGTGTTACTGTAGCCATTAATCCTAGTATTTAATTTGGGGTGAAAATTATAAAAATATATCCTGAAAATAAGTAAATTAGTTGAAAAAATAAAAGTCCATTTTTATTTTAGTAAAAAGGACTTTCTTTTCTTAATTTATTTGTCGAGGATATGAAAACATATTGGTAAGAAATTTGTACTCGATACGTTTATCAAATTCAATGCTTAAAAAAAACTAGCCGCTAGAGGCTTCAACTTTTTATAATGATGTAAACTCTCATTAAAAAATGAATTCCAAAATAGTTAGGCTATCAGGTTAATTTAAATTCACATAAATAACTTACTTATCGTAGCACCATAACGCGTTGCATAAAATATTCAAAGCTTCTTTTTGTTGGGTTCCGTTTTTGATAGCTTTATGAACTTAAGGGCGCACATATTCGAAATTAATTCTCCGATAACGTCAAGTTCTTCTCTTTTAAAGAAGGATTCTGTCAAGTCTCTAAGGTTTATCGTTTCAATATATTAGTCTTCATCGTTTTTTCTCGATTAAACTTGTTATGTTTTAATTATGTATTTCATTTAATCAATCTTTTTTAAAACCTGTTTTGTTTGTTTGTATTGATTTTTAGCTTACTCGGCTAAAAGCGGCGAATGTGGTAATGTCTACGTCGCTAATTTCTTAGATTCAGGAATTTCTCAGCATCGACATTACAAAATAATCGTCTCATTTTCTGAGCTTCCTTTTTGAATTCTTGGTTTCATAAACGGCAATTTCGCACCATGTAGCCGAATTATTGGACTAATTTTGGTTTTGTTCATTATCTCTTGGTTTTTATATCTTGTTTTCTTAATTTCTAAAATCATCGGTATTATGTTTTATTTATATTTTTAACAAAATCCTATGCCTTTAGTGACAATAGATCTATTTCTATAGGTTTTGGTTCTTAGGTTGCGTTGAAGACAATATAGGCCACTCCGATTGTCAGCAGTCATCGCATTTTGGCCTTCTTCCAATTGTTGTGGACAACTTTCCTTTTTTCTTGTAACGTGGAGTTGTAGCATCGATTAACGTAATATTCATTTCGTTTTCGGCCCTAAGGCATATGATTAATTCTTCATGAAAACAGTACTTCTTCATGATTAAATAGGTAGCTCTATAGGTACTTATCGCTTTCAAACAGTAACTACGACTGTTTCTTCGTTGTATTGTCATTGTTATGTCTGAATACTAAGGTAAGACGCTAAGTTTCTATTGCTATCTGCTAATTGGGTAGGTACCCACCTTTCTTTCGCCGTATATCTTTGGCTGTGCTTAAACAGCAAATGAACTTCCGGCAGTATCACAAGAGCTCCGATAACATGGTGTTTTTTTTCTCCTCTCCTTAATGACGCCTGAAAAGCATTGTAGCTCTGTTAGGCATACAAGTGAAAATCTTTTGGATACCAAAAAGAATTCTTTTTTTATTATTTTTTGGCTCTTCTAATACATTTATTTTAAGTGTCTCCTATCATTCATTGCATTTACGCTTTATTCGAAACATTTTTACCTACAATTGCCATAGTATTTATATTTTATATTGTTTAATCTACGGCAAAATTAGACTATTATAAACTTTCTCTCGCTTTGGATTGCTCTATATTTGATAGGTGTTATTAGGCGTTACAATGGCATAGAGTTTAATGCATTTTCTTTGTCAAAAAAGATTTTGACCCCGATTATTCGATGGTTTGATAAGAAAGAATCATATATTGACAAAAACTAAAAACTATTTTTTAATTTTATACGGGATTTAAATGCTTTGGTCTTTGTTTTACGTTTTTTGGCACTAACCAATTGTTTATTTTTAATATTGAGACCAGCAAAGTGAGGGTCATTAATGGGCTTAGCCAGTGAAATAGCATAATAAATATTCTCTGTGCTTACGGGCCTGAATTTACCCTGCTTGATAAGCAAAGGTATTCAAGGAATTCATACCGAGTTACGGTGCCTGGTCTTCTAAGTTCTACCTTAAATTTTTCTGGCGCTTAATTTTTTCTTGGTATGCCTTTTTAAACATTTTACCGGAATCACAATCGTAGGTATTGGTCACTGCAATGGTGTTAAGGGCTAACAACTTATAACGGTACTTTGAAAGTCGAATGTGGAGTAGCGATCGTAATTAGGGTTGCCTTTTGTTAATTTGGCTAGGTCCGATCCCATCCATAATACCCCCAAGGACCATAGCACAACATTAAGTAAATGTCCAAAGCATCCTCCCATTTCCCCGGGGCCTTTTGAGGGGTTTTTGAATAAATTCATTTAGTTTCTTCATTGTCCGTTCAATGGCTGTTTCGGTAATCGCATTACAGTGCTGTTACTTTCCGATTATGACGTGTTTCTCATAGTGTGTTTGAATGATAGCAAAATAGCGCCCAATCCAACGCCTCGCTAGGCACCAAGGGCTTTGTTTAAAAGATTAAAACAATAACCACATGGGGAACTATAAAAATGTTAGGGTTGTTATGGTAAAGGTGGTTTCAATGTTTTTAGTACCGTGTATCTGCAGTTCTGTGGTATCATATTTAACTTATGATGGTAAAAACTAATAGAGTATTAGTATGGTAGTCGGTGGTATAGGCATTATTTATGTGAGTGCAAATTGTTCCTGCCATGCTGGAGCTAAATTTGTGGTATCACTTAAGGCGACATTTATCACCGAATATAGGCCAGGAAATACGGCACCAGCTATCATTCCTGTCGGATGTCAAGGGGGCTGTTCGTATTCCTTACCAATGCATACAACGGTGGGTGAAGGTCCTGGAACTCCCGTCCCTAGCAAGAGAATAATGGCTGCATTATTCAGAGGCTGGTAAAAAAATAGTGGGGTTCATACTTTGTAATGTAATACACCATTCGCCGGATATTACCACTTACCAACGCAGGGCCTTGCCAAGGCTCAACTAAATAAAATCATGATGGATAAAACGCTTCGTAATTTTTCCATATTTCTGCTTGGCCTTGTTTTAGGGAGGACTTTATTATAAACCTACGATAGCGGCAAAACACCTCAACAAGGAAATAAATTGTTAGAATTTCTCCCCAGGGACTTCACGCCTGCAAGGAAATTTTATAGGGCTACATAAGCCATAGGCACCGGAATCTAAGTTTTGCTTTCCCAATACTTAATTTCTCTGTTTCTTTACAATATGTTCATTTCAGGAACCGGCAGGGGTTTAACTTTGTTGTTTTGGCTTAATGTATCGTTTCGTTGTTATCTGGTATGATTTTACGATTTTGCTTGGTTTTCAGCAAGTAATGTCATTCTCTAATTGTTAATGATACAGGCTTTAGGTTCAAATGTTAATTGTTTTCCATTTACAAGCCTTTCATGGTCTTGTTAGTTCTTTGAAATATCGTTGTCTAAAACAATAGAAAATCTGCATTTAAGCCCTTTTCTGATAATCCATTTCTCTATTTGTTCCTCTAATGAATTTTTTCAGAGATTGTTGGAGTGCCGGTGGCGCTAAAATAGGGTTTTAAAAACCAAGGGACTAAACTGCTAAAATACCCCAAGTTTTTCTCTTGCATCACTCCATTAGAGCGTTTGCATTTTTCTAATGAACCAATTTAGGGTTAAAAAGGAACCAATACCTATCAGGATTCATTTGAGTTTTCATTGTTATCTCTCTCTT
>Ga0163217_1004469_pt1 | contig 14478 bp, 8 predicted proteins | sample SynspAceP_FD_185933 | JGI IMG/M metagenome (GOLD analysis project Ga0163217, IMG submission 185933) | Saline lake microbial communities from Ace Lake in Antarctica - Synechococcus sp. Ace-P (PacBio error correction) | ecosystem: Environmental > Aquatic > Non-marine Saline and Alkaline > Saline ... | reverse complement strand
GAACAAAGTCCTCTCCCACCGTGTACGTACACCGGTTTCAGGACTCTATTTCACTCCCCTCACAAGGGTTCTTTCCCTTTCCTTACGACTGTTCACTACTCTGTCATTCGGAGTATTTGCCTTGGGTGGTCCCCCATATTCAGACGGATATCACGTGTCCCGTCCTACTTCGTTTCACTATATGCATTTTCCGTATACGGGGTATCACCCTTACGGCGCTTCCAGAGCCTTCTACTAACATCCAAAATAAACTTAAGGGCTATCCCTTTCGCTCGCCGCATTAGGGAATCTCGTTAATTTCTTTTCTCCGGTCTTACTGTTTCAGTTCCCCGGTTCGCCTCGTATGCTATGTATTCACCATTACGTTACCCGCAAGCGGGCTGGGGTTCCCCATTTCGGACATGGTTCGATCAAAGTCTGTTTAATCGACTCCTCCGAACCTTTTCGCAAGATTGACCACGTCCTTCATCGCTCTTGACTGCCAAGGGCATTCCACCGTGCACGCATTGGTCACTTGACCCATATACCAAAGTAGTTTCTTACGAAACTTCAGTCACTATCCAAAGAGTTTTGTTACCTCTTGGATTTACGATAATAGGAAGTCATAAGTTAAAGTGATAACTTTCACCGTTTTACACTTAGATATTCGTATTCAAATTCGAATTGTTAAGAGCAAGTTTGTGCAAAGCACTAAGTCAGGCTAATATCATATCACACTATGTGTGGTGACTTGCTCTTGCTTAGACCTAGCTTTAAATCTTTTCACACAGAAATAAGTAAAAAATGTGAGCTCTGCGGGATCGAAACCGCAGACCTCCTGTGCAAATAGTCAGCGTTTCCACTGAGCTTAGGCCATGATTTTTACTTATTCGAGTTATTTGGTGGTCTGGGCCCGATTTGAACGCCGACCTACCTTTATTCAGGTGCGCTCTAACAATGAGCTAAGACCCAATACTTTCTGTGCTTTTATAATTAGACATCAATAATTTGCTGTGACCTCTCAGAGTTCATCGGTTATAGAGTGATCCAGCAGGTCCCCTAGGCTACCTGTCGGAAACTTTTCAACCCCCCACAAGGATTTTCCCCATTGACCCACTCCGTATGTACGCATCCCCAAGGTTAGCTAGCTATTCTGACGCAATCAACTCCCCATGTTGTAGGGCGGTGTGTACAGGCCGGAATATTCACACGTGACATTCTGATTCCACGGATTCTAGCGTTCCGGACTTCTGGAGTCGTTTGCAGACTCCATCCGGGATCGACGTATTGTGGGATCGCACTATCGCTAGCTTGCAACCCTCTGCTATACGCCATTGTATCCGTTGTAGCCCTATTCGTTAAGGCATGGACTGACGTCGTTCCCACCTTCCTCCGGTTTGTCCACCGCGTTCCTTAAGTTCCCACCATTACGTCGCTGGCAATAGACAAAGGTTGCGCTCGTTACGGGACTTAACCAACATTCACAACACGTCTGACGGACAAGCCATGCAGCACCTGTCTCACGTTCCCGAGGCACCATCTGATCTCTCCAAATGTTCTGTGGATGTCAAGAGGTAGGTAAGTTCTTTCGCGTTGCTTCGAATTAAACCAATGCTCCAACGCTTCATGTGGGGCCCCCGTCAATTCATTTGATTTTTAACCTTGCGCCGTACTCCCCGGCGGTCTACTTATTGCGTAGCTGCCCACCTACGTATTACAAACCAACGGTAGTAGACATCGTTTCGCGTGGAACTTTACCAGACTAATCCTGTTTGCCTTCCCACGCTTTCGCACCTCCAGTGTCAGTATCAGTCCAGGTTGTCGCCTTCGCACTGATGATTCCTTCCTCTACTACGCATTTCACCCTACACAGAAATCACACCCCTCTACTACTCTGCTAGCCAGTTATCGGGTGCCATTTCCACAGGTTGGCCTTGGGATTTCACCATCCACCTTAAACCAACCAACCACGCGCGTTTACGCCCAGTAATTCCGCTTAAGCGCTTGACCTCGTATTACCGTCGCTAGCTCGGCACAATGTTAGCCGGTGCTTTTCTTCTGGGGAACTCAAGATTGAGTAACGTATTAAGTATCACCCTTCCTCACCCCTGAAATTGCTTTTTCAACCCTAAGGCCTTTTTCACACACGCGCTGGCTGGATCAGTTGCCGCCTGTCCAATATTCCCATTCTGCCTCCGTAGGCGTCTGGCCGTGTTCAGTCCAGGGACTGGTCATCTCTCAGACCAGTTAAGACTCGTCGCCTTGTAGGCCTTTACATCTTACCAAACTAGCTAATCTTCACCGCAGGCTCATCTATCGCGGAGCTTCCGAAGAGTCCCCTCCTTTCCCCTAGGGCGTATGCCGGTATAGCATGCGTTTCCACATGGTTGTCCCCCGTCACTTAGCAGATTCCTACGCGTTACTCACCCGTCGCCGACTCGTCAGCAGGAGCAAACTTTCCCCTGTTTACCGCTCGACTTGCATGTTAGTTAAAGCCTTGCCGCCGCGTTCAATCTAGCCATGATCAAACTTCTTTCATTAAAAATTATGCCACCTCAGAATCTTATTACCACTAAACTATAACTTAATCGATCCTATCCCGAGGAACAAAACCAAATAAGCGATTAACGGCTGGACTCTCGTAGATTCAATTTTTTTGATCAAACTACTCCGCAAAAGGCCGTCGCGATTGGATCTCTTGAGCCTTTCTAGCGAGCCCCACAAAATTATCTGCTTATCTATTTTAAAGAGCGCCGCTTACTTAAAATAAGTTACTTCAAATAAGAAGTTAACTGAAATCCATCGTCTATTCGTTGTTGTGATGAGTTGTACCGTTGTCAGGAGGGCGTTATATTTAAGGTCTACAATTTGTGCAACACCTTTTCGATAATTATTTAAATAACATCAAAAGATTTTACACTACTAAAAGCTCCATATAATAGCGAAGCTCTTTGAGGCATGGAGAAAGAAAATTTCTTCACGCCCTTTTAACTTCTTGAGAACACTTCCACCCTTCAGCCACAGACGGCAATCCTTCCATTGACTACACCTTCTGAGCGACGCCCAGCCGTTTACACCAACACTAGTAACACCTGCAACCAAGCTGTATCAATTTGTTTCCATACAATAGCGAAAGCTTTCGCCCATAACGTCAGCAAGCTCTTTAAGACCGAGTGTTAGTAGCTGTTACAGTAACCACACCAACAACTTAAGAGCTGACTCTTTGGCTATGTTTTTACTGCTCTTTGGCGATTTGCGCTTTGCTAAACAATATCATCTTTTGGACACGAATCATGGGTATTTGTTGACGCACGTATCAATCACCACGAGTGTTCCATCCATAAAGGTGGTTTGCGTCACCAAAAGCAAGGCGCTCTGGATTCTTCTCACAGAGCGTCGCCCTATCAGGTCTTCTTACTAATACATAGCCACCTTGGGAACGGGGGGGGGCTTAATCATACTGCCCATTGTTTCCTTCCAATTTCGGGATGCCCATCCTGACCAATCAAACTACTTCCATACCTGCCGAGAATTGCGAAGCATCTAAATGCCTTTCGTACACAATGACAGTCGCATCAAAAATACTTTAAACACGGATCTGTCCTATCGCTAACGAACCGCTTTTACACACCATGCGCACTGAAAGCTCAACCGAATATTGTCTCTGGAACTTATTCCAATCATATCAACAAATTCTGCACCACGCGCTTTTAAATGATCGACCACAAACTTTATTGTGCACCACTCATGGCGAACGTTAGATAGTTGCTTCAAATAAATCTACAGCCTTTCACTATATCGCTCGCTCGATCCACACCAGCACAAACCGAGGGTTGGCAACGTTAAATTGCAACCCTTGCACTCCTCGATAGCACATCTGCAGCTCTAAACGTAACAGCGCCAGCTAAGGGCTGATTAAATCAAACACCACCTCCTTCTCTTTCAATCACTATGCTATTACACCCGGAAGTATCGTTTTTTCATACGTCAGCAAAAAATCACCATACCTTCCTCTAAGTCTAGCAAACTGAGAGCGAGGATTCGCTGGAGGTTATGCTATTTATGAGCGCCAAAGCCTTTTTTGGAACATAACATTAACAGAGCTCCTGAACCCACCGATACCCAAAAGCGCCTAATTCAAATCAGGCAATAAGCTGCCTCCCAAATACAAAAAACTGGCCCTGTATATGGCGAAAGTCTAGATCAACTATTGCCATCTTCAAAGGGACAATCAAAAATGCAGCGTTACTCGACACTATTTATTTAACTAAATTCTTCTTTTTAGCCTTCCTCTTGCTTCTTTTCACCACAACTTTCTAGCAACTATGTTCCATAAAAAGCAAACACCAATGTAATCGCCACTGTCTGCAAATTAAATCCGGGAAATACACGACTGCATGCCAATGAAAGCTGAAGAAAAATCGACACATGACCATTACATCAATCTGGTCATTATAAATTCCAAATACGCACACCTAGAAACAAAAAACTCACAGGATGATTCGAGGCGATTCGATATTAGCGATTCTAATAAAGCGCCAACTAAGACAATCATCCAACCGCCCACACGCGATCACCGGAAAAAACCAACGCTTGCCAGCCTTTCCGCTCCGGACAGAAAGCTAAACCAGCCCTGTGTTCATATATGAAGCGTTAAATCAAAAAAGGTCATACTGGATTCTTGCCCATAAAACAAAATTGATTCAACGCTTGTTCGTCACCCAATCCAAATGATTAGATGAAGCCAGCGCCACCAGCGCTTGAATCGTTTCCACTAATAAGATCGTCATTAGCGAAAAGGCGTTTCTCCTTCTCCGTCTGAGTAAGTTAGAAACATACAGCATCGCTATACTCAGATGAGTCTCACGCAGACCACCACTCTTCCCGTTAGTTGCACAGCGAACACATTAGCTATTCTTACTCAACTCAACACCCTTTAAGCCCACAGTCCGTCGCCACCGCCGCATCGTTCCCGCTTCAGGGACGAATGGCAGTAACATTGACTTCTGAAGCGTCAATACAACGCAACTCTCTCGCCCAAGGCATTCAGATCGCCGCAAAAGCCAGCATCACATAAAAGCGTTATTTCAGGCTTAGCTGGCCTTCATTTGCTTCGCTACGCGCCGCTCTAACACTTATTAGTTGCCTACCTTGCCTCTAACAAATCGCCCGAATTCTACGCCCCATTGTTCCATCGCCCGACAATTTCTACTAACCCTATCCAAGTTATGCCACAGAACACAGATCGCTGCGACTCACCTGGAGATGCTTGCCATTTCATCCCCGGTAAAACTCAAATCTGTGCAATCCAACGCGTGACACGCCTCCATTAACTGGATACAAACGTTTGTGCCCAGAACGAGTTGCCAAACTATCTGATTGCTGTGTTAACTGACGGGTCTTTAATAACTCCAGATTAAACACCTAGATCCAGAGCAAAATTCTAATTTTTGATTCACTGCATGAACATATTCGTTGTAAGGCCTATCTATTTCTTTTGAACAGGCACACTATCCAAATCAACGATCCAGCGCATCATCTTTCTATTGGCACAGGACAGTTACTTTGCTGGATCAAAGCCATTGAGATTAAACATCATAACGCGCTGTATACGATACCGATACGAATCAGCACACGGCTTAAGATCTCATTCAGACCTTCATTTCTTGTCGTTGTATCCGTAGCCGCACCACATCGATTATATCGGCGCCCAAAAGTATCATCATTTTCGGTTGAACACATACATACCAAGATTTCGAATTTTTTCGACCGTCCGCATTCCACGGTAAGCCGTGTGTTACACTTGTTTATCATTGCGTTAACACGAATTTGCGATCGATGTTTTCAAAGAAGACTGAACCAACACCGAGCTGATCTGCCCTCCAAATACAAATCAGCAGGAAAGTTCACCTTCACGCTGAGCGTACCGAATAATCGTGCACCTGAGTGTAACCACACTATCTTAGTATTTCGGTTTACCCTTGCGTATTTTTCAGCATCAGTGCAGCACTCTTCTGCGTCCCGATTTCGAACCAAAGCCTCGCTTACCTTCTTTTCACGCTTAGCCCTTCTTCGATCATCGCGGCGTTTCTGGTGGAAGCTCTTGAGTTTCTTTATTGATAATAAAGCCAGGATGGTGAACACCCCAAGTACGCTGACGAGACACACACCTGTCCGGTGTTATTCACATTCCCTTCCATCCGATCTAACCCAGTTAGGCACCCATTTCACACGTTCTTACCGCGTGTATGCGATCCAACGAACCTTTTGGTTCACTGATAATCCATTGGAGGCGTCGCGCTGAACATAAGCGTGTTTTGTACGCCACCAACTGCTGATAACTGTAAGATTTCGATTCACCCCTAAACCACGCATTGTTACGATTAAGCGCTTCAATACCGCACCATCTACTTTCATTAAAAAAATTGCCAAAGCAGCAAATTCACCCGTCCTGCCTATCAGTTAATAAACCATTTCTTGAACAATTGATAGTGCAATGCCTTTTTCCGACGATTGTGAAATGGCTACGCGGATCTGGTTCCGTATGCACACAACCATGTACCGCTTCCGTTATGCTCACCCCAAAACAAACGGGATATCACGCACCAAAATGGTGATCCAAATCAGTACTTGATCTGCACCAACCAGCGACCCACAATACCGAAGATCAGCACCCGACGGCGCCATCAACTTCAAACATGTCTTACCACGATCAAACGCTCTTGCCCTAGCCCCATCACTCTCAGCTAAGTCATAGTAAGTCAGTATGAACAAAATAAGCCGACAGCAGGAGCGTCCCAATGTGTGGTTGGTCCAAAATAACAACAGACACTTTCCTTCGCCTTCCACGTCATGAATTATAGCCAATAGGCCGTTCATTTGCGCACATACCACACTCTAAAGACAAATGTTTTTGTTTGTTTCAAATTCTGGCCTCTGCCGCGCAGAACGCACCTTACAGCACTCCGTAAACTGCTTTTGAAGCCTTTACGAGATGACCATTTTCAGCATCTTACCCAGCGCGACGAACAGTTCCTTCGTTGGCAAAGTTCATCGTCAGGTAGATTTATCCAATGCCCCATAACACCCCAAACGATAAAAATCTTTTTTCTGCTCTTCGATTTGCGTTATTAAGGTAATTCCGGCAACTTTAGAGCGAAAATCTTTGTAAGACACTTTCGTGCCGGGCCTTCCATAAGTCTCTCGACTTGTGCTCAATCGGCAAACCATGACAATCCACTGATATTAGGCGCATCAAGCCTCTACAGTTTTTGCTAACAATAATCTCTTTGAAATCTATAACGCTATGACCCGTGTGATATTGCCATTTTGCTAGGAGGGCCATCATGCAGTAAATGTTTTTCGCTTTGCTTAATTCACGTACTTTTTGGTACAGATCCAATATCCGCAACGCTAAGCATTGCAGGTTCACGTTTTGCCAGATCTCCACGATAGAGAATCAGTGTTTGGCAATCAGTGTTCGGTCTTATAATCACTCATGGTTTATCGAATTATCCTCAAAGATCCATCGGTTCATCTGATTGGGACAAAGAAACGCAAACGCGTCAATCTTAATCACATATGAATTTTGTTTTCCAGGCATTCTAAGCTGGTCATTTTTTACTTCTGCCCGATGAATAACAGAAAGTCACCTGCAGTATTGTATCTGTACAGATCGCAATTTAATATCGAACCCCAAATGCCTATCTATATTGGCGTTTTACCCTCAAACAGTCGGCGCATCACCAATATTCGCCATCTCCATATATGGAGCCCATTCACCGTTAAACCATCACGCATAAACACAGAAAGCGCAGTTTAAATACCTTTAAGGTGACATTCGCCGTAGGAACTCCCAATTTACGACAGCTCTGCCCCAATGATACGCGACACTCAAACATTCACCAAGTGCCCCATATTCACCGAGCACCAATTACATCTCACCACTCTATGCATGTCTAACCAAACGTACGCTGATCGCTCACCAAGGGCATTCATCCTGATGTGTATTCCTCAACATCAATAACCATGCCCACCACAACTCTTGCAAGTAATCAAAGTCACTTGTCGATCACAGCCAACTAAAATCATCACCAATCACCAAGTGCTCAAGACAGCCCATCCAGCAAAAACTTCGTGCAAACATTTGCCTGAGACTTTAATTGCTGCAATCTTAGGGTTAAATGCATGCAGAGCACTAAATCTATTCCCTTATCCTTCAACAACCGTACTTTATCGCAAACGCCCAATGCGCGGGCGCGTTTTCAGCGCAAGAAACTCTCGTGCTGAGGGTTCAAAATCACTAATCCGCGTAATCATTACTGTTTGCTTAAGGCTTGACTCGCGCCACAATAGCACTGGACCCAAATGACACATCAATCTTTGCCAATCTCAGCACACCTCTTTATGCTGTGAACGGATTTTATGAATACCCGAATTTAACTCCATTAGACCCCGTAAAAAACAATTAATCCAGCGTCAAAAAATCAATCCGCATTATTAGCGTAGCAAGTATGAATGTAGCCATACTTTGCACAAGCGTGCAAACCACCACTTCAAATAAAAAAACGCATTAAAAATACCTAATCTTCAATAGAAGGGATCGTAACCCCGCGCGACCGCAACCACAGCAATACACAAACCACGCCGCAAGACGGACCCATCAAGGTACAGCCCTCGATACAAATCGTCCATTTGCGTCTCCTGCCCCTGCTGCCAAAACAGATACAAGCAAACACCCCAACGAAACGTTGCACCAACACCAATACGCAACAAACTACGCCACTTGATCAGAAAAAACTATGATACTTTTTCTTATACAGCCCTCGCCAAAGAAAAAAGGCATTCAAGCCTGCGACAAACTTTCGCGAACAGCAACCCAACATGCCCCACGCCATACTAAAATTAGGTTTGAGAACCTATTAACACCATCCATAAGTACCGATGCGCAAGTCGTTCTTGTATCTTGTCTTGCCTTAATTATCCTGCGCCAAGACTAATCAGATCATAAACACCAATCTAGCGAACGCTGCAAACTTGCGCAAGCCAATCTGCGCACATCGGATTTACCGTATGGACTCTCCTCGGTAAAACATGGTCGCAATTCAAAGGCCAGCAACATTTAAAAGAAGCCAGATACGAAGCGGATAGCAATTATAATAAAATACGCAGCGCCCAAGTCCAATGTATCAGAAAACTTTGTCGACCACCCCAAAAACTACGCGACCAAGAAGCAAAATGACCGTTACTGATTGCGATTGCAAAAAATGCCCAAGGCAGTTTCATAACCGATCACAATACAAACCACGTGTACTGCAGTTTGTAGAAAGACGCTAGCACTGTATCCGTCAGCAAATTATTGACTGACCGAACGCACAATAGCCGGCCCCATCAAACGCAACAATACGCTTACGCCGGGATGGCGAAAACCCAACCTTGCATTAGGCAACATTTGCAGCTTCGCCAACACGGCATTGAAAACAGAGACTGAATCAACCGCAAAAAACACACCAGCACGGCAGTTTTCCGTGAGCCGCCGAAACGGGCAAAAACAAAGTGGCAATTTGATAAGAGGATGTTCAAAAAAATTAGGCGTAATTGCGAACTGCATATCCCATGAAGACATTTAAAGAATACCACCAGCACCAGTTTATGAAATAAATAACAATAAGGGATGTAGATCGTTCAGCACTTCAGCGTTAGAAACCGACCTGACTCAAGGAACCAACAAAAAGCCGAAGCAACACATACACCACCAAGAGCACCATTACATAAACGCACGATCACCAAAACATAACACTAACGCAAGCGAAGCCTGGACACGACTGCACCAGCCACGAATCTCGGCTTCGTCTTCTTATCACGGTAATCACTTTAAAACCAGGAACAAGGCTTGTGCACACAGCCCTTCTGCAAACAATCGTCGAAAAAAATAGGGATTCTAACGCCACATAAACATCAGCGCTTTACCACTCGCCCTAAAATAAGCCAAGGCGTCTCTCACAAGCCCAAGAACGAGAAGAGTTACAATAAAACCTAAGACCCAAACGTATAAGACAAAACTTACTTCTTTGCCTGATGAACGGTATTTATTTCAGACATTACAATCCATAAGCAGCCATAAAAAAGTTCGCCAGATAACACCTGCAATACGGTACGCAGCCAATTATATAACTCATTTCCTAATATTTTGTAGAATAGGGTTTTACATGCTAAAACTGGTAAAACGCGCGAATTTTAAAGTTTTTAAAACTTGACATTAATTTCATGACGCAGCAGAAGTGCTGAGTCTTCTTCTATTCCAAAATAAAGGCCAGACCGTGGCAAATTCCGCGCGTCAAAAAACGCGCGCGCATCTCGTTAAACGCGCTCACAATGTAGCTTCTTCAAGGTTCGTACAATATTGAATAAAAGTACGATGCGGTATCAAGCAGGCATCAAGTGACGCAAAGCAGGCTTACGTTCTAGCAACTTCAAAGCTAGACAAGCCGGCTGATAAGCCTTATATTCTAAAACAAAGCAGCCTCGCATAAGAGCCTGAGTGACTAACAATCAAACATGCTAATCTATAAAAACGACATGCCGGTTTTTCCTTTATTTTTCATCGTACGCATTAAAAACTACGCTAATAGAATTACAGCACACAACCGCCGCATAAAAAACAACTCAAACATAACAGCTGCAAACCTAAATTTGCTCGCCCAGGAAGCTCATGATGCTCATGACTCAATTCTATCACACAACCGCTTCAAACTCGAATTCATGTTTTAACAAATCAGACCATGCCACGGAAAATAATACGTAAGCTCGCTCCAGCCCACTGTCGCCAAGCAAGCAAAGGCAAGAATCAGACAAACAATCTTGACGAAGTCCGCTTCGTGTTTCATGCGCCTGCACCCGTGTGATACTTAAGCACTTCATTACTCATCTACCCTTTCCGCTTTCCATATAACGCACCTTTTACAATAATAACCATCATCGCGATGAATTCATTCACGTTCACCCTTGTACCATCATATCACCATTACTAGACGTGCCCTTACAAGCAACTTAAGCGTTCAGTCGCACGTACACCAAACACGGGCACTAAACCACCATCGCTCATTCACAATACCATATCCTCCGCGGGAAAAAGTGCCCTGGGATCTTTGCCACCACAGGTTAATAGCCTAGTTCCTTCTTCTTCTCACCTTACCGTTTCTCATCAAAACCAAAGCACCACATTTCGTATGCCCGCAACCACTGCTTCACGCCGCAGCGGACTCGACCGTTGTCTGCTGGCAACCCGACCCAACAATTCACCAGGCCGCACCCGAAAAAAAAATGACATTTTCTTCACGAACCTGGTGTAATTCAATGGTATCTGCACCTGAACGCTCATCTGACGAGCCCACTCACCTTAGTCAAATACCACGCTTCCCAAATCGCCAGCCCACACTGCCATAGACTTCTAAACGGTCACGATGCTGAAATTAAAGATATCATTGTTGCTCTTTTGAATCACGCGGGTTTTGTCAAAAATAGCCCTGCGATTGTAAAATTAATTAAACAACATTCTGTTCGCTAATGGCTCACAGAGCCCCCAAGTTCATTTTGTCACCAAAACGAATTTCGTCGGTTTTAAACCGTATTCGTTATCATTAATAATAGTTACACACCAGAACCACCAGCACGTTCTCAACGAGAGCGGCGTTTTATCGTCGCCGATTGATAGCATCCATGCATCAGTGAATGTTGCGCCGGCACATCCATGTTTCTCAAAATGACTCATTAGACAGCCGACTGCTTCATGCTGACCAAAACAGCGCAGCGGCTTGCAGACTCATTTATCTGTGGGGGCGAAGAAAACAAGGCGCTTCATACACGCATAGACAGAAGGACTAAACAACTTCGTTCTTGCCCCGACAACGGCAATTGAGCCAACCCAAAGACCATTCGAGCAACATCAACTTGACCATCGTTTGTCAATAAAGCATGCCTATACTAACGCGATCGCTTTGCCTTAGCAATTTTTTTGCTTTCCTATCACTTACCGTTCCACCAAAAAGATTAGCAACGTTATTCCACTTCGACATCGTATCATCTCAGTCAAAGTCATCATCGCATCCGCGCTTACTGCTTACCCGCTTCTCAATCGTTATGAATATTACGATTCCGGACCCTCTTCATCGATCAACGTACGATTGCTTTTTTCTTTTTCACGCGCTTCAGCACTCTCAGCAACAACTTTCGCTGTTATCAAACGCCGTCTCGATCAGACAAAGACTTCTACCATCCAGAGAATTGCAGAATTCGGTAAGCCATTCCTTTCAGGTCCCGCGCATCCGTCCATTTTACAGCGCTCCCTCCCAATTCGTCTTCTGGCACCATTCGGTTTATTCATACAACACGATCCGCTCGCCAAAGCAGGGCTAACTATGCAATTCATGACTGGCATCAAGCCTGTTCTGCAGGTGTAATTTCTCCAAGCGCCAGTCACAATGTGTGCAAATGATCACGTTACGTACCATGTCTCTCAGAATCGGATACCGACCCGCACCTGTCAGACGCCCTTCAATTAATTTCAGGAAATATCGGGCAATACAAGTCTGTGTTTTCACTTTACCACACAGATTCGCACCAGGTTGTAAAGGGATATCAGCTACTATTGGCTTGCAGAAGAACCGGCAGATAAAAGGTTTGATTTCTGTTGGCAGCTACAACCCACTCCGCCAAGGATTCATTCTGCTTCAATGTAGCTCTTCCCCTCCGTATCTTTCGTCGTGTCTGTTTGGGCGCACGTTTGTATATGATTGTAAATCGAGTTTCCAAACCAATGTCCACCTTGAGCCTTTTAAGTGTTGACGTCCACTAACAATCCCCAAGCGTCTCGCCTATCTCTCGATCGGTCTTTCCAAAGGCACTTTATCTCAGATTCGCCTTTCGAACCCGTCATGTCTGCTTGACGTTCTCATCTCAGCCAATGTATTTTTTCGTAAAACGAATCATCAGAGCGTTAGCTTCCCGGCACCAGCACAACACTGCCGCATTACCCGCCATCAACACCATCAGAACCCTTTAGCGACGTATTTTTTCCGCCAAAGCTCAAACACCATTACACCTTCCCTTTACCTAGTACTCTTCATAACAATTCACAGATTCACTCCTCGGTGGATTATCAAATCAAAAAACTCTGATTATAGAATTTCTTCAAAAAAGCCCGCGTTCGCGAGCCTTATTTTTGTTTCTTTTTGTTATGATTAAGCAGCACGACAGAATGTACGACGCTTACTTACCTTTCCTTCAAACTTCCAATTGCCTTCAAAACAGCTGAACGTGTGATCTTTACCATTGACAACAACACCCGGGTGGGGGGATTGGAAATCGTTACACGTGAGACAAGAATGTTACCGGTACACTTGACACAGAACGTTGAACCTATTCGTTTCGACTCGATCGCGACCTTACGAGTCTACCCGCCTTTTTATGGCCATGATTACTCTAATTTGATAGTTAGCGCTTTATTAAACCAGTTATTTTCACTTCCGTGAACCACTGCGATATGGACCCTACTGCTTCTGTTGCTTACGACGACGATTTCAAAATTTCCTTTTCTCGCGACAGAGTAATCAACTTCGCCGTTACTTTAGGCCTTAGACACTGTGCACCAACCTCTTATTGTCGCGCCATTGAATTACAGAGAGGCGTCGATTGAAAACCCCCTTTTCATAGCTTATTTTCTCACTTTTAGGTTGCCTTCTCTACACGTATGCTTACGGCAGTTTTTCACTGCAAACATGTTATCTCCCATAATTTTTCGTTACTGAAGTTGACATTGACCTAGTTAGTGCAATTTAGTTTTATCCTGTGGACAAAAAATTCTACCATATATGGACGCAACATTTGGTAATCGACGCGGAGATGTACAAAATCAACCTCATACAGCTAAGCCATGTCTTTATACATTTTCACGCATTTAGGTTGACCCTGAACAAGCCTTAACTAGATGAGGCCACTTGCTGATCAGGTGGAGACTATTTTAGGCCTTCGAAAGTTTGCATGCAATCCTATTAACAAATCCATGACGTTGTGGCCCATGAATTTGGCCAAGTGGAGACGAGTTATATTGGTTCCACAACTTAGTGTGACATCCCTTTAATAGAAAACAGATCGGTATTTACCAATCTATTGCATAATGGTGGAAGCGGGACTGCGGGCCACTTATTTAGTATATTGGCGCCAAGGGGGCCAGCGCAAAGAAAAATCGATTTACAAAAACCCCCAATTTAATATTTCAAGCCTATTCCAAAAATGCAAACCGAATTATAGAGTTTCATTTTTTTGTTCCATTTTTTAAACTCTTTACTTGGCTTAAACATGATGGAATGTTGGTCGGATTGGGGGGGGAATCCGGGATCATTTTGGCGCCCGTGGCAAAAAAAAAAAAAACCGCTAATGAAGGAGTTTGGGCAATGCACGGGTTTGGTTGGGCGACTTCTTATTCTCGCGAATCTCTCTCTT
>Ga0163217_1017950_pt1 | contig 14480 bp, 9 predicted proteins | sample SynspAceP_FD_185933 | JGI IMG/M metagenome (GOLD analysis project Ga0163217, IMG submission 185933) | Saline lake microbial communities from Ace Lake in Antarctica - Synechococcus sp. Ace-P (PacBio error correction) | ecosystem: Environmental > Aquatic > Non-marine Saline and Alkaline > Saline ... | reverse complement strand
AACATTTTCAAAGGGTCGCCCCTATTTAGTGGAACGCACTATATATATCAAGTGTGGTTCCAGAGAAAACTATAATCAAGTAACAGTATCCAAACGGGCCGAACTCCTTTTTACGAGAAAAACCGGGGATTTTATTATCTTGACCCAAAACCGTTTCCCGCATGAAATTTATCAATAGTAAGTGACTAGGAGGATTTTAAGCTCAGTACAAAAAGTGAACAAATCTGATCAATTTTTCCTCCGAGACGCATAGGAATCGCATTATCATATTATTGAATACGATGACCTTTTTCATTTCCCCAAAATGGACTTTATTATGCCAAATACTGCGTCTTAACAGAAAATAACCGACGCAAATCTGGTTGGTGTAGATCTATATGAACAGCAACACCCATTACCATGTGGGAAACAAAAAACTTAAGGACATTTTCACCCTGGGAAAAACTTGGACCAGGTTTAATTAAAGACCAGTATCAGTACCTCGATTGTATTGGAAAAGTTCAACTACCCGACAAAACCGATTTTTCCTATAGGCAAATCTTTTTTTCTTAGGGCTTCAAAGATTCCTCCAATGAACACACATTAAAACCACATACAATTAATATTCCAATCAGGAAAAAGTCCTCTCAGCTTAAGAAAAAAAGCCCCAAGAGCTTTCAACGGTTCAGTTCGGCAATGGTGGCAAACAAAGAGGGACAGTAACGCTCATCTATTGCAGACCAAATTTATGATTATACAAAGAAATTTGGGAAATCATAAGGAATCTGTTTTTTACCATCTCAATGTGTTTTGGGTTTGAAGAAATACGGGAATCAGCACAGGCCAAACATGGAAAACTCCGATTACAGCGCTTTCAAAAACTAAAGATAAATGGGCCAAACACCAAACACCATTAGGACCGAAAGAACCTATGTCTTTGCAGGAAGTAGCTTGGCGGGTCACGCCATCTCGCGCCCAATATCTTCAGACATGTACTGCCCATGCCCAGTGATATGGCCCACTGCCCTACTGCTATTTTTTGAGGCGGTCCTAGAAAGATTGGCAACCAGGGATGGTTGAAGGTTGCGGTTGTTGAGTTGACGTGTTGTTACTGGCCCACCGCTTTCCGTATCTGTCTGTACAGGGATCCGGATAAAAAAAAGATTGGAATCTTCAATCGGGGCATGTTGGTCCGCCTAGGATTCGGAGTGCGGTGGCAAGTCCAATTTAGGCAATCATTATTTTGGCTTCGAACTTAAGACAGGGCCGGTGGAGGCCAGAATTATGGAAGATGGCAACTCATACGAATAAAACTTACCTGAAAAGTATTTGGCGGTGGGGTAACCGTTGCAAGCACCGATGATGAAAAAGCCGATTTACCTTCAACCCCTTTTTATTGGAAAATATGATTCTCTTCAAAGCGAAATTTTCGAGGGGGCAACTTAGATGAGGGAAAGCTTAAGTTACCTCTGTGAACCCTTCTAAAATTGATTATTGGTCAAGGATGGGAATATAGGGCGGGCATCAGGGAAATCACAAATTACCGTTTTTGGAATTTTTGATGTCCGGACATTTACGAAATGGATGATTGGAAAAATTGGAGACAAACAATGTTTTAAGTTCGAAATCACATGTTCTTGAATACTGGAAAATTCACATTGTAAACCTATATTTAAAACTAAAAAATCCAAAGGAAAAGTTCGATTCCGATGATCAATGTTCCTTGGAGAAATTACATATGCCAATGGTTACTAGGGGAAGCTTACTGAACAAATTGGACGATCGGATTTCCAGGCCTTCAAAGGATTGAAAAGATTATTTATTTCAAATTGGAGCAAATTGATTGATTAACGAACTGCTATATTACCTAATTTACCGCCTTTGGATGGCATTATGGAAACCATTCAACAAGAAGATGCCCGGGAACCTACAAGATTATTCAATTAATAAAATTACTGGCCGTCGACGGAAGCCTGGGGAGGCTCCTGTAAGACCGGAAACTTGTTAACACTACTTTAACAGCCAGTCTAGGAATGGGGCCAGAAAGTTGGGCGGCCAGCCAATCTTCATTTCCCAAAAAGTTTGATGATTTTATATATCCTCTGAAGATCATCAAAAATGCATATTGTGGGTCAATTCGCATATTAGAAAGTGTTTTTGGGATATGGGCGCGACTTTGCCGATCCTTTGATAAAATACAGTCCTTAATGGGGGGATTGGGTGAAAAACAGGAAAACAACTCATTCTTGCCTCCAACAAAGAACCATACCAAAAGGAACAGGAAAATTCCGTTGAGGTTGCGATTTTGTTGCATGGCAGTAAAGGCGTCGTATGGCGTGGAAACGTCTTTGGAAGAAAAGATGTATTTATGAACCAACCCCCACGAAAGTGCCAAGATCAAACAACTATACAATAAAAATCATAAAAAAATGGGAGTTGACGGGCTAAGGCATTATGCTTTGACAATGACTCCATAAAAACTAAAAAAAAAATGAAAACTAACTCCGGTAATTCTGAGCCTATTTGCTTGCACCTGGCCGCTTTTTCCCAGATTCCAGTTACAGATGGTTGCTTTACAACGCTTAGCGTTGGCGGTGCGTCAACAGCCAGGCTAAGAGATAGCAACATAGAAAGCTAAAAGCTGTAAATAAAAAACTCTGTCCCAGTTGATTAAATCTAATGGAGAAAAACAATAATAAACTTCCAATTCCAGAGGAAATTCGAAAAGAAGAGCTAAGAAGCTAAGAACAGGGCACCCAAATAATGTGACCGGGATCGACAGATGTGAGCTTGGGCAATAAGAACCTAAAAAACTAAGATTCTCCGAAAGCATATTAGAACTTCCAAACAGACCGTCCAAGAATTGGAATATTTGGAGCGAAAGGAAATCGATGAATTTAATTGGTTATGCCACATGCTTCTTTTAGGAGAACTAAACAATTCTATTTCAACAATGCAATGAAACGTTATAAATACCAAAGCCATCATTTTTACCTGAAAGAACGGCTAAAGGAGGGTCAGATGCCATTAACGTTAAACTGGAAACCATTTTAGCACACCTAATTGTTTACATCATAAACAGTCACAAATCAATATCCCTCCGAAGAATCTCGCCGCACACTGATCAATATGAAAAAATAAACTAATCATGGTATGAACATCCACTAGACAAAGGAATACGGGAATGCGGTCAATGAACTATTTGACCAATATTAATTTTAGATGCCTACGAAAAGTGGTTGACCCGACTGATAGAAATCGGTCAGCAGGTTTTCGCCCATGCATAGTATTCCTCCTGTTGGTTTGCCATTCTAGTGTTTGTAGCAACTTAAGGTTAAGCGAGCTGATTTTTCGAACATCTCAAATCGGGTTTTCCATTGGCCTTTGTCCTCTTTAATTATCGCGCCCTTGACAAGACCATTCTTGAATTCTACCAAGAGTATTGGAATGTCCTTAAAGAGCAAATGATATTTCATGGGACGTTTCTCCATATTAAAAATCTTGGCTGGCCCAGGCAACAGCTATGGTGCGCGATTTTTGGTTGTATCCGTGGGTTGGCTTCTACAAAGGGGATCCGGAGCGCCTATACCAAGTACTTATCCTGGGGCTATTACCTCCGGAGTTTAATTGCATTGCGGTCCGTTATTTTCCGCAGTGGATATCTTGTGGGAATAAAGCGATCTGTCCGTAGTTGTCTATTGTCGTGTTCGATTAATATTTGGGCCATTAAAAGTATTAGGGTTATCCTTGGTAATCCTGTATTTTCTGGAGTGTCATGGCTACAAAAATATCTATGAGTGTCCTGCCTATGGATAACCATGCTTCACCTTATCTCTCATATGATGCATATATTGAGCGTATGTGGCTAATAGACTCATTTACTGTTCCGAGCAGATACTAATTTAGGGGTTTGTGCTTCGCCTGCGGTTTGGTTGTGCTGATGGAAACGGTTTTGTTTATCTAAAGGTTCTTTTTATCCAACTTCATCGTTCGGAATGAGCGTCAGTGCCAGCCATTTAAAGATCAAGCAAAACACTATGTTGAAAAAAGTAGCAAACAAACGTGTATGCTCTAGTGGTGGATTTACGGGTGGATATGTAAGTAAGAAACCCATGATACAATAAGCAGTTTAACGATAAAAATTGCCTTTTTTAAACATAACAAAAAACAGCAGGACGGTAATATTAAGATTTCCTTCAACGATTTAAGCAAGATTGGTAGTAGAAGTAACAATATAATTCTTTAATTCTCACGTTTTCGTATCCGCACTATCCGCAATATCTTCTATACTACAGGGATACGACGCAGGAGCGCCAAAAACATTTCTATCTGCGTCGATAACGGCCAGAAGCTGGCTTGCAGGGTCCAGGATAAAGACTACAAGCGGGCAATAGATATTTTATGTTAAGGCCATATGTTTTTGTTTTTTGCGGTTGAGGAACCGGCGATTTACGCCATATCAGGGAGGAAATATAGGAAGATTAAGGCGCCTGTATATGGCCGATCATTCGGTACAAAGGCTGTGAATCGTTTGATCGATCAAAACTATTACGCAGGGGAATATCGCCAAAAAGTGGCTATTCGATAGAGATAGAAAAGGATTCAATTTTCGATGGATTACTCCGGAATATCCATTTCCATTTCGATTCGTTGGTAAAACAAAGGATTTTAAAGAGTGGCAATGTGGAATATCGGAATATGAGAAACCATAGGGTACTTTGGTAGGAGAACCAGCTTCCAACTCCAAATAATTTGAACCGGACTAAAGACTTATTAACAGTTCGATGTTATTGAACAACGAGATTTGTTAACACTGATGAACCGCCAAAAATTGACAATATCCAATCTTTGGATAAAAACGCATAGGTCTGGGTCGCTTTCTTTGCCCCTATTAAGTACTTCTGGCAGTATTTTTGTATGACCAGATCAGTTCTATGGATAAGACAAACAAAAAAGACCAGTATGACGATGCGTAACACATATTGCCGACCTAACAAACAACTCAGATGCTAAGAAACCTAACGATATTTACAAAAATACAACAGATTCCCTTAGATCAATTGGAGGTCAAAAGGCTTTCAAGAGCATTTTAGAAAACCAAGAAAAGCGAAACGATTCGGTATAGAACGTATGTTAGAGGAACTCAATAACGTTTCATTGCGATGCAAAGGAAAACAGTTAGCAATAGGACTGTCAGGACACTTCATATCCCGAAACAATTATTCCCGGTACAATTTTCCAAAACCACGGGATGCACAAAAAAACTGGAATTTACAGAAATTTAATTGAGGCAAGCAAGGGATTCAAAGCTTGCCCGGGGTTAAGTCAGGATTATTCCGGCTCCATATACAGAACCACTATCACCGACTCAAAGCCAAATGCCAATTGCATTCGATGCAGCAAATTTACCGTGACCAGTTTTATTTGTACCGGGTAACCGTGTTACCCTGATCTTAAAGGAGATATCTATTTTCAAGGGTAGGCGATTCCCTAGGAATACTTTTTGATTTTCGCAACAGCCAACGTGAAGGGATCCGGGTTTTATTGGATATAACAATATGACAATTTAGAACTGGGAATTGACCGCAATGATCAGGGAAGATGGCTGGTCGGACTGCACAATGAAGCGGAGCAGGTCAATTATTGGCAGGATTGCCACAAAGCCGATATTCAAACAACAAAGTGTAAACGAATTATCGGGAGGCTATGGCGAAAAACTGGAGAAATTCCTTTGGCACAAAACCTAGTCGCTCGTTGGTAATTTTTGTCAAAAGAAAAATACAAACAGAAAGACAAATACTTTTGGTAAAATGGAGGACCCGTGTAATTCTAAACTAAAAAACACCAAAGTAATTGATCAAGCGCTATGCTTATATCGCCGGTCCTGTTATCAGGGTTGCGTTGTGTTAGCCAAGTCTCTATCGATCCTTGGCAATATTAAGGACTTCAAGACAATTCTGATCTTTTCTGAAAACATTTCGGAAGCAGTATCGGCAACGATTTTGGTTTTATTGTGCGACTACCAAAACCCCGAAAGAGGGCAAATCTTTAGTGCCGAATAATAAAAAACTCTATTACGATGAACGCGCATTGAAAAAGAAAATGTAACCAACTATTTGGTCTTTACTGATTACAGGAAACGTTTCGCTTTTGTATTGAACTAGTGAGGTTTCCAGAAAAAACGAACATGGTACATCACGCAAGAAATGCCGTTGCCAACATTTGAGGGAAAACCAATTGAAAAAAGGAATGAAAAGGAGGAAATATGGGCATCTCTGAAAAGGCCTAAACAATTGAATTCTGGGGAAAATGGACACTACTCTCGATGCAAAAATCTTCCGCCAAAATAGTTTCTGTTAATTCCCAAAGTTTAGTGCTACAAAAGAAATTGTACCAATCCGACCCTTTGGAAATTATCGCCTTCGATGTTATTACATGCAATTCGACAAGCCTAAAATCAGTCGGATTTTTCTCGATTGGACGATGTGTTCCTTTGAGTTAAAGGTGTCTATTATAACGATGGACGAGCTGTATTTTCATTAATAGATAGAACACAAGGGAGGGCCTTGATATGGAATCAACTTTATAAAGCATCAAATTGCGACCAACTTATTAAAAATAGCAGTAGTAACCAAAAAATGCGAGCTCAAAACCGGTTTTTGTATATAAACACCTAAAACATAACAGGAAAAAGTGAGAACCATTTTGTTGTGGTATTTAAAAAAGTTTGCCCTGGATGAGAAAAAAGGAGGTCCTGGTGGATTGGTACGAGGGAATCTGGAACACCCGCAATCTCTCCATGCGCATAAGGCCATGAAATATCAATTAATCATAAACTTTTAAAATGCAGGAATTCCATAGCAGTTTTGGGCAACTTTTCATCTTCGACCAAATGGCATACACGCAAAGTGGCAAGTATGCCTCATCGGTCGGAATAAGGCGGGCGGTTAGAGAGGCATGGTTATGTATAATGGCCACGTTCAACTCCACTGAACCGGGGACGATTATATGCAATTGAGGCATATTTGCCGCCATTGCAGAGGATAAAGGTCGTTTGATATTCCTTATAACATTTTCACTGTAACAAGCCCGGATACTTTATCAAGGATTGGGCAACAGAAAATTTAAAAACGGTATCCCCTCAATCTTTGGCCGAGTGGGGCAATAATCGGACTACGAGGTCAAGTAACAATGCCAGCAACTTGCTTGAGAAACGACGCGTATAGATTGCTAAAAGTCAATTATTATATTGGGAGCCTCTTTGGGACTGGAAAGGGGAAATACCCTCAGCAATGATTTCTCCTTTCTACTAAAGGCCAACGAAATACTATACGTCAATAGCGATGTAGGAAATTTTTATCCTTATTCGGAATCGGTCCTTCGTATTTCTGTCTAAACCACTTTTTGAAGATTGAAAAAACTACAATAGAGTAACTAAAGTAGTACTGGGGCTTGTGCCTTAATATCGTGCTTTATCATTGCTTGCCCCATGTAGCAAGGATTCTTGAGGGATATTTTTTGGATGATTTTGATTTCAATTTTCTCCATGAACAGCCGGAAACCAGTTTCGCTTTTGAAAGTGCCCAGAAACTTTATTTTCAATTGTTCCTGAAAAAGAAATAAGTACTGTTCATTGATTTATGCGCGATATACGACTTTGAAGGGCAAGCGATACTTTCATGAACATGGCAGGGCGATACTATCCGTGAATAATGATACGCTGAAACATTAATGACAAGCAGTGGTCATATTAATTATGTAGCCATCGATTACAGCATTGCAAAATTAACTTCATTGCATGGGATTCAAATGCCAGGGAGAAAAAATTGGAACCTATTGCACTATGCTAATTTACCCGCCAGTTTTAGCTTTTTGGCTAAACAAAGGGCGTCACGATGGTTATCATTAATTCCAAGAATCCTGTGAACGAACAACTACTTAGGGATAAGGGAAACGAAAACCCAGATAATAAAGGGGAATTGAACATAAACGTATCAGATTGAAAATGGGAATGGGAAACTTCTATTTAAGAAAGAAAGCTTTTGATTGCTGGAAACCATTTTAGCCTTACCAAAAAAGGAAATTTCGGAGATGGGGATCCTGGCCGGATACCTGGGGGGGAACATCGATTAATCGTTACGGCCAAGCTCCTGATGGTGCTAGCTTGACCGAGGTCTTCTTTCTTACTGTAACCTTAAACTCGGTGCTTTACATTTATGCCCCCACTGCGGCACTCGACCCCAAGTGGAATTGAATTACTAATTTGGCCATCGCCAGTGATCTGAGGACTCAGGCGAGAATCTGACGTGCATATGAAATTACCCCATTCCTTTTCACCTACTAGCGAGGTGCAGGTACCGTGCCGAACAGGAACGGTTGTGTAATGGATCCAGATGTAAATCTGAAACCTATAATACCCAATTCCTACAATTTCACTTTACGAGTCACTGAAACTGGGAAAAACGGACAATATTCTCTTGATGTGAGGGATCAATGGACAGATAAACAGGACAGCGTTGAAATCGAGTGGCGAAGCATTCCATTTACTTTTTCCGGTAATTCGGAAAGCAATTCCAGTTTTTTAAAATTGAGCGCACCAATTCAATTTTAATATTAATCCAATGGCAACCACAGAGAAATATAGATTACAATATTTCCTACTGAAATTGTGAGAGGGCAACGGACGGGGTCTGACCGGGATCAATGGCAAACACTCTTACAGAACTCAACAGGCTACCATGTGGAACTTGGTAACTTTTTCACTTTGTATTATTTATCCCGAAAAATTAGGTTCGCACCAGATTATCATTTATTTGTAAACCGACAATTACGGGCAAGGAGTGGGGCGGTCAATATTGACCCTTGAAACCAAACAGAAAGATTTTACTGTAAATATAACCCCATCGGAAGACTTCGGAATTTGCGAATTTACCTGAAGGTAATTAATCGATATCAATGAAATACCTGAAGGAACCAATGTACATATGAAGCCTTTTTTATGCATCCGGCAAGAATAGCTCATTGCGGTGTAAACCGGAACGGAATATGGTCCAGGCGGAAAAAATTTCAACTTGGCCCAAAACAATAACATGTATCTATTACAGGTACTCAAGCTGGATCCAGCATTGATATTGTACTGGAGTGTAGAATCAAGTGCGAAGTTTACAACCATACTGCAAATACTTCGGTCAACTTACAACCAAGTGGAGTTCTTGTTTCCATGGAGGAGTCCCAAAAACCGATATTTCCAGTCGGCGAGATCACCTCGCTTTAACTTCAACATTTTCGAGAAAAGTATTCGGTTCTTCCGAATTTACCATGCGATATAGCTTAAAGGAAAATGCCTCATCAAGAATGAAAATGGCACAGAGTGAGTGCATACCTGGATATTTATGAGGTTCCAAAAGGAAATTTCAACTGCGAGCCGGAAGGCACCGACGAGAGCCAGTATCAATTTGACTTTTTATGTTCAAACGTACCGGTCTTGAAAACGGTTCACTTTATCCCATTCGAGTAAACACCAAGAATTATAATTTTACTGGCAATATGCGAACACTCCAGCAGGTTTATTACAGGAGAAATTGTGGCTATTAATTTTCATATTACCCGAATTGGGCATGCGAGGTGATACCTATGTGATGGTATTTTTCATCGGGAAGAAGTACGGGTAGCTTTGAATATCAAGGGCGGTATACCTATGCTGCAGAGAGAAAGTTTTAACGTTCCAGTTGGCTCTTTCAAAGAAGGTATACAGGAATATCGAAATCCAACCCATAATGATTGAATTTCAGGTCAGATCATCTTTCTGAAGTTGAAAAACAGCAGGATGTAAAAATATCAATTTCGAAAAAATATGAAGATTTTTGATTCCTTTACCACTCGGCCAGGCCGGTCCCACGATAATTGAAAACAAACCCTTTCGAATTTAAACGTGGGTAACAAAATGCACCTCTGGGCACGATTTCAACGGTCATGTACCAATTGACCTTTGAATTTGCCGATAGAACGGTGGGTTACATCAACCATGGGAAGGTAGACAGGAAGGTTGAGGTTATTCCCTTGGAGTACGGTTCTGTTTGCGATGCAGTTTTAATCCACAAATCGAGACAGTTTACTATATTTTACGTGTCGAAAACTCACCGATATATCCAGACTTACCAGTGAATCCCATTATAATGCTTAAAAAGCCAACACAGCTGTCAAAGGAGGAAGCCATAATTATCCGATGTGGTGGGTCTTAATGGCTGTGATTACGTGGTTCGCATATATGACTGGTTGTTGCTGCCCAATGTTCAGAAGCTTTATACTGTGCAACCTTACAACAGGTGGGAGGTTCGTAGTGCTTCAACAGAGATACTAGTAGATGGATACATGCTATTCAATTACAACGATGCCAGAGGCATCAGGTGTTGTTTGAACGCTGTTTTTGAACTAGAGGAGAACGAGGGAAAATAGACTTCGTTATCCAAGACCAGCCCTATGAAGTAGGGTTCTGGATTCTAATGGGCAAATGGAGCGTGTAAAAGCTACTGGGAAATATTATCGTTTGTATTAATTTTTATTGATATACTTAGCGTTTCTTATTTGTTGATGTATACAATAACATCTCTGGACACCTAAAATTATCATTTGTTTCAATTTGCCCGATATTGCTGTTAAGCTCGAGGAATGCGCAATCTCATTTTCTCAGTCAAATTGAATATCGAATTTATTTTGGTGGTAGCATCCTCATCATAGTTGGAATAAGGGTCTGGCATCCGATTGCAAGCCATTTTTCGTTGATAGCGTATTGCCCCTTTCACCTACGCCCATTTTTTGTAAAAAAAAGTAAGGTTATCCTTCTAAAACACTGCCTAAGTTTCTTGCGTATTGACAAGTCGATTATTTACCGTTCCTCTCCCATTGGATAATTCCCACTTGGCCCTATCGGTCATAAGATGATTAATTTCCATTGGCCAGAAGCGCTTTGAGCCTTGTCAGACTCTGAACATTGTCTTTCATTACTTTAATTGCAAAAATAACAACTAAAAAAATGGGCAAAACATAGTAATAACTTTTCATAAGAACATGTTTTAGACCCTTTGCATAAATATATTAATCAGCGAAGGATGGCAATCATTAAACTTCTAATATATCTTCATTTAATTAAACTTCCAGTAAATTTACAACTACCCTTTAGTGTGCATACCTGTTGCCCTGTGAGGCCTCATGGCTCTTGGTTTAGGGTTTTGTTCATTAAAATTCTTAAAATAAAAGGATTTTTAATGCCCGCATGAACCCATATGTTACCAACTCTTTCATAGAGATGTCAATGGCCTTTTCAGGAAAGTTCCTTCGTTCATTCAGGAAATGCCGTAGGGTATCTTTGCATTTTGACAGTTTTTCCTCCAACTCCTAATGGGAGAGAGGCTTCCCGTTTCCCACAACCAATTTCTGAGGGTTAAACTTATAATCCATAGTGATAGGAAATTTTTGATGCTTATTACAAATGTACTCAAAGCGTTACAATTTAAACGATATATTAGTCCAAAATTGAAGGGACTTAAAAGCCCTTATCAGCGAAGGAGAATATCCCTTCCTGGTGAGTATTATTACTGTCATGGGTTGATATGTCTACAACTTAGAGCTCCTCAATTTGTTGGAGATTTGTTTATCTAGCTTCTGAAGGTTTCAGATTTCCCGATGGTATGGTTGTGGACCAGAGATTCAGGGGAGCTGTCTTTGATCAGGATGGCATGTCGCAAAATACATCCTTTGTCGAAATAGGACAACCATTATCGTGCCAGAGTAAGATGGTGTATGTTCACCACCTGATTTTACGGTTCAAATGTCATGACCTTCACTTCTTCGTGATCGTCCATACTCGTTCAAAGAGGTATATGAACTCCTCACGGAACTGGAGAGGTTATTTGAAACTGGGCAGTTCAGTTTCTCCTGTATGATGGCCGTTAACTACCAACGAATCTTTAAAGGTTGCGATTTCGAATGTCTTTAGTAATAGTGATTTTTAAGATTATGCGGCGAAAAAAATCAAAGGAGCGTGCGGTGGGGATAGGGGCCATGTGGAGATTTTAAAAATTGTCGGTGGGCTTCCCCCGACAGGGAGGATACCCATTTTTCAAATACTACAGTGGACAGGGCAATGCGGCTTGATTTAAAGTGCGGCATAAGTATGAAAAAATGAACTTTTTAGGTGGCACCTACGTATTAAAAGTTATGCGGAATCGTTTTGAGGGTTCGATTCCCTTTTAAAATGAATAGCCTTGATCGACTAGCTTGGCAAACTTTCAATATAGTTCTATAAATTTCCACTACTTCCAGAACCAAATTAGGGATTCCATTTTTTATTTTTATCATGGTGTTCGTATCTAATAGAATATCATAACTCCCGAATGCCAAAGTCATGTTACCACTTAGGTTCACGATCAAAAAGTGGGTATTTGACAAAATTTTCCTAAAATATTTGGTAAGGTCAAACCATGTCCTTTTTATGATAGACCCAATGACATACCTTGGTAGGATTTAGAAGAAAGTCAAAAATAAATTATCATAAATTGATGATAAAATGATTCGAATTAGAAAAAATTTGAGATAAGCTGGATATTCTATAGAGACTGACCCCCATTCTAGTGATGTTTGACCCCTCTTGCTTATTTTGCGTTTAACAAAGATAGACATGACAATATTACAGCTGGTTTTTCTAGACGATTTCCTTTGAGTTCAATGCGATGTGATGAGCTGCACAAGGCGATCTAAATGGCATCTGCATTGGTTGCTTCCCTATGATTCATACCAGAAGCTCCCGGAAGTTGATGGCAATATAGTGGATGATCTCCGTGCCTATCTTTCAAATGTTTCCATAGATCATTTGTTGTTGTTGTCTAGATTGGTAATTCCAAATCATCAAGAATCAGTAGCTCCACTTTTGGCATACGCCAAAGAGTTTAAATATGCCTTTCCATCGATTCTTGCCATGTTTGGTTTGTGCAGTAATTTTTTGCGCATTGAAGTAAAGTACTTGGAAGCCTTGGGGCGATGCCCTGTGCCTAAGCAGGGCTATGTGAAGCTTTTTTGCCCATCCTGTAGGCTCCTGTAATAAAGTACAGATTCCTTTGACAAGGTACTGCCCGGTAGCAGTTGCGCTGTCTGTATTTGTTCAGGCTCTAAAGGGGTAAAACTTATTTCTCTATAAGTGACTATATCTAAACTTGCGGTTCTTTTTAGCCGCTCAAGGTCTATTGAACGGATCCTCTTGATTGCTTTGTAGTAAGCATCTCCAGTCCTTTCGCTTAGCGATGGTTGATTTTTGCTGTTCTCTGTTTCGATTAAAGGCGTCCCAGCGGATCAGACATTCCCATTAAGCCGTAATTGTTTTAGTTGAGTTTCAATGTTCGCTCATTTGTTATGATTTAAATTATAGCTATTTTTCATTGTATTTAATAGGAGGCTGTCTCTGATATTATTGTGTTTTGGCATGGACTTTGGACTACTGACATCTTCGTTGGGCTCTACCATTTGTTTTCTAAATTCGCCTTTAAAACCATAGAATAATTTGGTGCATTGATAGCGATCTTGACAAGCTTTGATTAACTTCTGGGTGATTGGTTTGTTTGGAGAGTTTTAAAATCCCCTTCACAAGTTCTGTAGAGCTGCTCTGGGTATTTATTCTGTTTTGAATAGTGCCTCGATATATGGTAAAGGGTTGTCTTGAATGAAGGTAGCCTCGTTGCATTATAGAACGTCGGGCTACGTTGCTTGTAATAATTGAATGGTAGAGCATAAGATGATCTTTTTGGGTGGATTCCTTATTTCTTAAGCCCTCTGGGCGTGCATCGCGATAAAGGTTTCGCATTTATCCCGGAATTATCCTTTACCGTACTTTCTGGTATTAGATGACCCTGGTTTGGTTTTCCTATATGAGCAAAAGGCACATGTAATTTAGTGTTTGTTTCGTTACTCAAATTAGATTATGGTTGTTATTATGCGCTACTTTTAGGGCTTTTATAATATCTTTACTTTCAAAAATCTTGAGTGGCAGGGGTAACCAATTACTTTGTTTTTTCTTCATCGGGCAAGGAACTTTTCTCTACCCTAGAAAATAGTCTTTACGTTGCCATACGGGTTTGGTTGCTGCGCCTGCATTTTTGTGTTGCTTACTGCATTATTGAGTGAGAGTCATATCGAAGGAATTTGTTGGATTCGGATTTTGGCATACACACCGGGAAGTAGATTGCAGTTTGGACATGGTTCTCCCACCAAGGCTTTTCATCGGTGAGGGTTTTCGCTTTTACTGTCTGGCCGGCGTTACGGGTAGTTCCGTTTAATTGATTGGGGCGAAGTTCTTCCAAATACCCTTATTGATACTAGGCTCGGTTTATCTACTAGCTTTTTTAACCAATGGGGGCCCGCCCTTTTTAAAGTTTATCAGGAACCAAAGGTTTTTTGGGTTTTTGCCCCCCTCCTTAAATCTTTCTTTCCTGACCTTTTTTTTGTTTTTGTAC
>Ga0163217_1008269_pt1 | contig 14480 bp, 18 predicted proteins | sample SynspAceP_FD_185933 | JGI IMG/M metagenome (GOLD analysis project Ga0163217, IMG submission 185933) | Saline lake microbial communities from Ace Lake in Antarctica - Synechococcus sp. Ace-P (PacBio error correction) | ecosystem: Environmental > Aquatic > Non-marine Saline and Alkaline > Saline ... | reverse complement strand
GACAGCATCCACCGCAGCATCCGCCCGCCCTCTTGTGTTTGTCGGCCATAGGCCACAAAGCCGTCGGGGCCGCAATCGGCGGATATCCGCAGCAGGCGCAAAACCCATAAACAACGACCCGAGATGCGGCCCTGCCGCCTCTACCTCTGTCACCCTTCATGACAATCCCTTTGCGGGCGCCATATCCGTGTCTGGAACGGGATGGCACCAGATAGGACATGCGCCGGAACGCTTTGGCAGGGCCGCGTGCCCGGTTCTTCATCACATGATCCAGGCAACCGCGCCGCCGCGGGCACCGGTACTCTGCATTTGTGCGATATGGCGGATAGGTTCGGAAAAAACCTTGCCAGGCACATCCACAGTTATTTACAAATGCCTCGGATTAATATTGCCAGTTGCAGGTCCAGCGCGGCTGCAATCGGCCACGTTTCCGGTCGTCCCCACTAGCGCACGCCACCGCCCGCGTTCGCTTCCACCCATCATCGTGATGCACAGCGGACCATCGCCGCCATGCAAATCCAGAAACACCCCGCATCCAATGGGCCCTGATCATTGCGCAGCCCGTCCAGAATGTCGCTTAGAATACTGTCGAACGCATCTTGTGTCACAGGTGCCGACGGAATCGCACCCGCCCCAAAGATAATAGGCACGGACATCCCACCCCGAATCCTCGGCGACTTTTCAACGCGCCGGTTTCATGGCCAAGGTTTTCACCTCTTGAAAGGCATCGACCATCGCGGGGGCGGACACCATCGTACGTAGCGCCACCGGACTTTGAACGCCGTTATTATCTGCGTAGTTTTCAGGCGCCAAAGGTGTGGTTTCATGGAAGAAATTCCAGCCCCAGGCGCACGCGCATCAAATTATCCACCTATCGGTGTTGTCTGACATCACAAAGCTAAATGTATTTGGCTTGGCGATACGAGCGGTATTGCCCTACGATGCTAGGCATTGTCTTATCCCCAACGTCAACCCGAGCGTTCCAAATGCCTGACCCCAAACGTCCCACATTTTCATCGGTCGGTTCTAATTTTCAGGGCAGATGCCGACAGGCTTTTTGTGCGCTCCGCCGCCGCGCGCGATGCCATGTGCTCAGCGCCTTTTTCACGAGCAGACGGCCCGCTGAGTCTCACCGACATCGCCAGCGAAGGCAGAGAATCGGACCGCCAGCGCGCAAACGACTGGTGCATACGCCTCCATGTCTCTGGGGGCACATCCGCCGCAGCGCCGATGATCGGGGGCTTACCTGCCCGGCTTGCCGCTTGCGGGGACCATTTACCATGACACCTTGCGACTGATCCCGTGGTGCAAGTCGCGACACCTGTCATCCTCGAAATGCCGTGAAATCTTTGTCAACGCGAAAGCGGATTCCGACTTCAGCCTCTATGAGAAACGCCGCGGGATCTATTGCCCTTGCGCATGCCCAAAGGCAAACGCGAAACCTTTTACGCCACCCCTCGTTGCGCCACAGCGGTGCCGACCTTTGCCACCGCCGGTGGCGCGCCACGCTTTCGCCCTGCCCGTCGGACGAAAGCACGCGAGATCATCGACGCTTTCGCTACAACCAATATACATTCGCAGACCAATAATCGACCCCTGATAGCATTTATGGAAAGGCCGAAACATGGCGCGTAGAGACGGGTTTGCTCTGGTAGAAAAATGAATTCGTCATGGGCGAAGTCGCCGTCGTGCTTGCCTATTCTCAACCGTCAGGGGCGTCCGTTAGGCGCGATACACATTCGCCGGTTCCCCTCTCGGAAATGGCGCGTCGAAGACTTTCAGCCGCAGCAACCGCCCCCATCGCCCAAAGAAGCCCGCCCGCAGCCATCAACGGCCAGCTTCTAGGCCCTGAACTCGATCCGCGTCACAGGGGCCAGCTCGCCTCGACCGGCCGTAACAAGCGGGCGCGACAGAGCGTTTCAAGTATAAGCGTTGTGCGAATTTGCTCATTGTGCGCAACACCAGCCACCCCGCCTTCGAACGACACATTATTTCAAGCTGCGAAAACCACGCTTTGAACTGGTCCCCGTTTTTCTCGCGGACAGCTGCGCATGGCCCGCTGCACGTCCCCGGGCACACTGGTCAGGAACGCCGATAACTCGGGTTTCGCGTAATCTGCTAATGACCACTTTCACGCGGGCGTTTCGCCGCGATAGCGTTCTTCATCGCAGCATTCGTAATCCGGCCCACCAACGGCCAAGCAAGGCTCTGACAGCCGGGCACGATCTCGCGCATTAGAAATTCAACCGATAGCCGCCACCTGCCCCGCACGCCCATCCAGCGCGCGTGCAAACCAACAGCTGCGCATCCATTAGCCGTTTGATCTCGCGTTTACCGTGCGTTCATTCGACCGACCACATCCGATTCGAGATCCCGCTGCCCAACGCCTCAGGCTTCGTCCGACCGCCAAGTTGTAGCGCGAAAGTCAGCGCTGCGATCAGCCGCATCAACGAGGTTTTGCAAAGTCGGTGACCCGTTCCAACCGCCCACGCTCAGAGCGGTCAAAAGGTCGTTACTGTTGATCACCCGGCTTCAGGGCCGGTCAGCCGCACAATGGGTTCATGGTTTTTGCCCCTACTCGATGTATCGTCCTTATTTGGCCGCGCAAGCCTCTCTGAGCCGATTCCGTTTTATGCTTCCTACAAAGCTCTAAATCCCGTCGTCTGTCAACCCGATGGAAAAACACGAATTTCACCGTTTTCCTTATCCAAATTTCAATTTGATAAAGGTTAATAGGTTAAGGGGGGACGCCGGAGGTGTCACCTTATCAGAGGCCTGCGTCACCAAAAACAGGCCCATATTGTATTTACCTGTCACCAAAAATCTCTGTTGATGCGTTCGCCCCTGCAAAATAAACCCGTTCTTCAGCGCATATCGGACGCCGAAATTCCGCGAAAATTAAGTTTTGCAAACTTTCCGAATTCCGCTGTTATTCGAAATCAGAGGCTAAACAAACGCGAGGTAATAAAAAGATGAGAATCACATACGACCTTCTTACATTGAAACGAGCGCAAGCCTTGGAACAACAGGCCGCTGTGCGTCGCGCCACCTTCTCCCCCGGAGGAGAATTCAAGGCCCTCGCCCCTTCTCTAATATGGGAGATCAAGCCAGTTATGTTTCGACGTCCCCGCCGACACATTTTGCGCAAAGGAAACTGGCAGACGGACCCGACCTTGCCCCAAGGGATCCACCGGAAGAGGATTGGCCGCCAGCGTTGTTCAGCCCGAAGAGATCAACGAACTGCGCCGGCCAGTGCGAAATTTTCCGTTGCACGCAAGCTTACTTCCCGAACCGCCCCCGTGGTCGCGCCATGCCGTCGCCGTGTCGAACTTCAAGGCGGGGTCGGCAAAGACGAGTCGTCGCACAGCACCTGCCCACGCGGCTGCTCTTATGGCTACCGCGTTGCTTTGCGTCGACTTCGACCCGCAACGACGCTCACCCAACTCAATGGGCCTGAACCGAGGTCAAGGAAAGCCACACGGTTCTGGGGCATCATGTGCCGCGACCTGTGCCGTGAATCCAATTCGGGATTATGGACCAGCTATGACGACCCCGCATGACTGCGCCCCATAACCCGCCGCAGAACCGGAATGCCCGAAGACGTAAATCCCATCGGCGCGCAGCGGTTTCAGGAGTTTCATTCCAGCCGACTTGTTGGCCCACCGATCGACATCATCCCGGGCTTGCGCCAACGCGGCGTTTGTCGAATTGCCTTCGGGCCAATACCCGCGCCTTGCACAGGCATGGAGCTTTTTGCTGCGTTTGCGCGCTACCTCGATGAAAAACTGCCCGACGATCAATATACATCAATCATTTTCGACTGCCCCGCCGCGATCGGTTACCAGTCCCTTAAATTGCCGCGGTTTGCGGGCTGATATACTCTATATTCCATCGGGCCCCGGGCTATTGGGGAATATGACAGTACGACCAGCGATTCGGCCAGCTTGGCGATGCGGATGGCGAACATTCCGAAGGGTTCGGGCGAGCCTCGCAGGCGGACGCAGGCATTACGCTTCCTAAACAGTTTTTCCGACATCCGTTTTACTTATGACCCCGTTTTCGAATCCAACAAACCCGTTGCACAAGCGCCATGATCGAGCGTTCAAAAAAAACGTTTTTGGCGCCGACGTCTTGCGCTCAACCCGATTGAAATGACCCGTGGCGTCGAAAACAATCGGCAGGATTCCAGATGTCGGTCTACGAAAACAGGACTACCGCAGATTGACGCGCGAAAACATGGAAACGTGCACGGCAAGCTTTGACCGTGCCTATGACGAATTTTTTGGGACACTGTGCTCGACGCGTGGAAGGAAAACGGAAAAAACGTAAGGGAGAAGGCAGAAGAGCAGTAAAAATAAAATTCGCTCGCCCCGGTCGAAAGCCTCGGCCCTCGGTAGCCGCCGCAAACCGCCACCCGGGCCCATGGGCGCCGCGGTGCGTGACGTGGCCGAAAACCTGCAAGGAGCCACCGAAGCCAAAATCGAACAGCGCCGCCGCAATGCCGAAGACGCCAAAACGTTCGGCAGGCCCAGGGCGAAGGGCGCGTGCGGTTACCAGATCGACCTGTCTGAAAAATTCTTTACGGATGATCTGCCGCGCATCGGCTCGCGCTGGAAGAAGTCAGGCGCAGTCGGACGGATGGAAGCAGCTGAAGTTTTCATTCCGAACGCGGGCAGCGTTCCGTGAAACGCCGTCGAAGTCTAGTCGGGCCAAACGAGACGCTATTCAAGCTCAAGAAAGGCTGGCGCCGGTTCACCGCGCTGTCGCAGCTGTTTTTTCCGAACCAAGGACGGGACCGTTTTGGGGACCATCACCGCCCGCGATCGAAGTCGGCGAGATGACCGCATTCGCGTGATGTCGATTATGGTCGAAGAAAACGGTCGTTACGGCGAAGATCTGCGTTTCGCCGACGAGATGGCCACAGGTTGCGCATTCACTGCGGCAACGACGACGCCGTAGGACGAGATCACCCTGCCGAAACTTGGTGAGCCGTCTTTACAGCGCGCTGCACACAAGACTAAACGGTCCTACATCAAAAGCTTTGTGTTCCTGCTGACTGCATTAGAAGTGAGCTTGCCAGTGGCCCAAGGCTGTGCCGCGCAATCTGGGCGTCGACGTGCCCGCGCCCTGCGCCACACCGGACCAAGCCGGCCACGCTGCAAGAAGCTTGCCGACCGCCTCGACGCCCGATGAACAGAACAAAAATGCTCAAAGATTTTCTGACGGCCTCGAACGAGCCTGCCGGACAAACCCGCGAGCAAGCGCGGGAGCCAAGGCAGAAGTTTCATTCTACGTTGGCCAGACTAAAGTCCACGGCCGCCCATGGTGAATGCGGTTTGGTAAAGCGATATCGGACCTTTGCCACCATGCCGAAAAAGCAGTTGGAAAAGCCGGTACGGGCTTTTGGAAAAGGTCCTTAAAGGGTGGGCCGCGCATCGGGACCGGTTACCCATGGGTAACACCCTCTGTCCGGTTACCATGGGTAAACCTCGGCACATGTCGGGTTACCCACGGGTAAACCATTCACCGCCAGGAGCAACCGATACAGACTAGATAGGACGGCGAGGGGGCGCAGCAGCGTCCCCTTTTTGGACCATGGTGGCAAGATCCCATTATCCGGAGTCGGAAAAACCACTGCGGACACCCTAAATAGCAGGCAAATTCGTTGTAACACGTTGATGCATAACGCGTTTAGGAGCGAAGTAGCGAAAACACCTCTGAAATCCCCTAAAACACCCCGATTAACGGCCTCTCAGGCCCAGGACATCCAGTTGGAAACAGAGGGATTAACGTGCCGTCCATGGGAGTGGAGGAGGGCTGACGTCTTGTCAGAGAGACCTTACGAACATAATCTGATACGCGGGAGAAACATCATGATCGTCGTTCAATTCATTCGTGCGCAGGCGTTGCGGGGGCAGGGGTGCCGCCTCGACACTGGCCGCACCCGCCGTGCGCAGGGCAACATCACGTGGCGCATGGTTACCACCTGGCCGAAAAACTTCCCCGGTCTGGGTGTCGGGACGGCACAGCGTCTGCCGACCGTATCACCGCGGCCTCTGGTGGCCGGCTGACGGGTCAAAGTCTTCTCGGCCTGGGGAACTTGGTGCCGCCACCTACAGTCGCTTGGACGCGGTCATCGGACGCACCGCCGAAATGAGCCACGCCGGCCCGCCTAGTTACTGGCAAAAACAAAACCCCTGCGCTGTGTCGTTGCTTTACCGGCTCGTGCTACGCATGACCACGCCAGAGCTGGAACAAGCCTGATGCGCTATATGGGCGGTCAGAAATCTGGACGGATCTATGACCAGGTTCGGCGTTCAGGGCTTTCTTAGTCCGGCAAAACACCGTACGCAAAACCGGCGGGCTGGTTTCCGTGACGAGCTCCAAAAAGTTCTTGATGATGTCAAAGGGCCGTGCGATCCGGACCAAACCCGGCCCTGGTGGTCGCGTATGGGAAAAAATGCGGTGCCACGGTCACCAACATGCGGCGGGCGAAAATCTTTTCAGGCGCTGCAACTCGGGCACGGCTTGATTGCGGGCTGGAATCGTGCCCCTACAACGATCTGGCACTTGGGTTCCATCAGGTGCCCAAGAAACTTACTACATTGGCCGTCCTTCGTTTGAATCCGCCTCGCGACCCGAACTGGTTGTCGACAAGAAAAAGTACAGGAACTGCCCGAAGACCTGCAGGCCATCATCCGTGACGTCAAGGCCAGGCCAGAATACGATCAGGGTTGCGGCAGCAGATTCTTATGCCAACGATCCACGCCGTTTGAAAAACGCTGGTGGAAGAGCACGGTGTCATTGTCCGCAACTTCCCAGACGATATCATGGAAGCCGGTTGCCAAGGCGTCGTTTAGAAGTGCTTGAGGAACTGCGCAGCAAGCGACGGACCCTGTGGTCAAGAAAACCTGCCGAGAGCTGTGTCGAAGCGTTGAACCTTGTCCGCCACCAGGACAGAGGAAGATCGACAAGCCCCTAACATTTCAGGCCGCGTCAAGCTACCTGAAATACTAAGGTCCGAGATTTTGGACAAAGAAAAGCCCGGTGGGTGGAACACCGGGCCTTTTTTTTGCTGGTGGGGTTAGGGGGCGTTTAGGCCCGCGATCAGCTGGGCAGCCACGGTCACGATCTGGGGGAAACATGAACAAGATCGCCAATCGCCACCACCTGCAACAAGCACCAAGGGCAGAATGCCCTTTGTAGATCGCGCTGGTTAGGCAGGTCCGCCGGGCGACCGCCGCGCAGAAAAGAGCGCAAAGCCCAAAGGGGCGGGGTCAGAAAACGATGTTTGCAAGGTTCCACGCCCACAAGCACGCCCAGCCAAGATCGGATCGACGCCCAGCATTCAGTAGAAAACCGGTGCGGTGACGCGGATCACGATTAAAGATGATCTCGAACGTGGTCGAGGGATTTGAAAGCCAAGGAAGAACATGTTCAGCATAACACCGCAACAGCGGCCAGGCGTGCCGCCGGGCAGATTGCTGAGGAATTCATGCACCAGATTGTCGCCACCCATCATGCGGAAACACGGACAAGAAAACCGACGCCCCCGAGCAGGATCACGAACAACCATGCTGATGTGATCGTTGCCGTCGCGGAACCGATGGTTTCCCTTGAGCACGCCAAAGGACAACCGCCAACGCAGCGCGGCGAGGGAATCATGGGCCCCAACCAGCCCCGACCGAAGCGGCCTCTGTCGGAGAGATAGACGATGCCGCCCAGAATAGAGCCTAATACGGCGGAGAATCAGTGCCAAAGGTAGGTACCAGCGCGACAAAGACCTCGCGCAAGCAAAGCTGATTTTTCATCTTGGCCGGAACTGGTGTGGCGGGCAGGGATTCTTGGCATCGGTTGCGGCTTTGAACAAAAAACGTTCCAAGATACAACGATTACGAGCAGCAGACCGGGCAGCAAAGCGCCGCAAAGAGATCGGCCGACAGACACGGGCGTCGGGGCATAGTTGCCTTTGGCCATCTGCACCTGAGAAGTTAATGCCCGACAGCATATCACCCATTGAAAATGAGGACGGTTAGAGGCGGGATCGATCTGGGCCTAAAGTACCGCTGGCGCAGATGACGCCGGTGGCCCAGTTTCGGGTCATATCCGCGCGCAAGCATCGCGGGCAGCGTGATCAGCCCCATGGGTCACCACGGTCGCCCCCCACAAACCCCGGTAGAGGCCCAAGCATCGCGCCGACCAGCACGACAGAGATACCAAGCCACCGCGCATGATTGCCGAACATACTTGCCATCCGTGAGCAACAAGCTGTTCGGCGATCTGGCTTACGTTCCAAGCATCACGCCCATAAGATAAGAGGGGCACGGCGACGAGGACTTCGTTCGTCATAAAGCCGCATATAGCGGTCGGCAAACACCCGAACAATTCGAACGGGTCGAACCACGCCTAAAGCCATGCCTACACCGCAAGAATAGTAACGATGTGCCGGCGAGGGTGAAGGCAACCGGAAAGCCCAGAAGCCAAAAAGCGAACGACGCCAAGACAATCAGCGCGCGAGCATTTCGCCAATCAAGATCCGGGTCCATCAGGCGGCTCCCTTAGTGGTGGCGGGTTTGATGGGCATCGGGCTTACTGCATCGCGCGCGGGGGACAAGAATCGACCCTGCCCCGCAGCACAGAATAGACCGGATCGCCATCGCAATACCTTGCGCCCGGATCAGGGCGGCAAAGACGATGGATAAAGGTTTTGAGGATATAGAGCCCGGGCATCCCACCGACGTTGCGGGCCCTTCGTTGATAGCTCCAGCGCGCTGCACGAATGGCATGGGAGTAGATGTAGACGCATCAGGTAAAGGGCAGCAGAATAAAAACCACCCGCATCAGAATCTGTAATCGCACGGTTGCGCATTTGGGCGGGGCGGTAGAAAATATCCGACCCGCCAACGTTGATCTTCGCGGCAAACAAGCGCAAAACCGGGCCAACGGCGGTAAACATTGCGCCGTTGAGCCAAAATAACAGGCCCTGTCATCAGACATACTGAATGGCAAAGAGGTAATCTTTGTACCACTACGGTGAAGCAAACAAATTGAAATGGCCAGCGCGAGCCAGGAAAAGACTTTTCCGATAATCAAAGTTAACAAGCGCAGATGAGTGAGGGCTACTTCCAGCGAGAGAAAACGCACATTCCACCCTTTTCTGATGGTTTCTATCGTCCTTAACGCACGTCAATCAAAAGTGCCGCGGGGAATGTCAAGCGGCGACGGAATCTTGACGTGTTAAAAAGCTGCGCAGATGGCGCGGTAAAGGATGCTCATAAGGATAGTTTTTGACAATTTTTTGTGCAACTTCAGGTTTACAGATTCGCGCGTTGTATGTATCAGTTGATAAGTTCCCGTAGTTAAAGATATTTATGAAAATGCCAAAAACAGCCAAGTGTCCATGATGAATACAGGCGCTCTTCTTAGAACGAGAGCAGGGGAGGGCGGTTTTCTCGGTGAATTGGCCCCCGGTGATCTGGTCGCGAAAGTGCCGAGCAGGGCGGGTTTACGCCGGCAGGCAAGCGCGTGTGTTTACCGAAATTGGTTACACAAGCATTTTCCAACGACACTGCATCGCGTTTGTTTTCGCGACAGTGCTCTCAGAAAATGGAAGGTGCGCATGCGCAGTTTTGCACCGCTTTTGCCTCTCGCTGGCGACGAACGCATGGAGGATGCGAACGGACCATGGGACTGGGCCTATTGATGCAGCGCGTCGGTCCAAAAAAGCTGGCGGGCTCGGGCTGACGCTGGATGAATTTATCGCGCGGGACAGCTGGATTACTGCGGCTCTGAAGGCCTTGAACGATTTTTCGCGGTCGGCTTTGGGCTTGTGTGCGTCGTATGCGAAGCGGATTGCCGAAGCATTCGTGTGGGGGCAGGATGACGGCATCTGCCGACCCTTTATCGTAGACGGGTTTGGCGAAACCGAGTGTCATCAGGCTGCGTGCGTGGCCTGCCGGTTTCTGCGTAGGATACGAGTGCACCGCGGGATGGACGTATCGCCGGCGAAATCGGGCTGCCATGGTTGCGCGGCCGCGACCAAGAAGATTGTTTTTGCGGAATAGGTACGGGGAGCTGGATTAGGGGCCGATTTATTGCTGCGTCAAATCAATGAATTCGGCAGAATTTCCAATCTTATCGGCAAACTTAGTCCAAGTATCTGTGAATTATCAACAAAATAAGGAAAAACCGAGGCGTAAGCACGTAGCGCTTTTTGGGTGCGGCGGTCTAGTTTTACCACCTGGTCGAAACAAAACTCACACGGCCATGTGACTGGTTCGTTTGGAACAGAGGCGCGTTATCGGGGGTTACTTCTTGTCAAGCAACTAAACTAAAGCACTAACTTAATAGGAGCGTGTCCGCATGCTGACCAAACGAACATTTCATCACCAGCACCGCTGCCGCGGTTTGTTTCCGCCCCTCTGGCCCCGAACCTTGCCGCTTGCTGCCACGATAACCGGTCTATGTGGGATGCGTGGGACGCACAAGTTGACGCCCGCCGGCTTGACCCTGCAAACGACAAACCCGTGGGGTGTTGCACCGCAGCTTCCTTGCCGCGTCTTGTTCGAATCGAACCCCGGATTGATACCGGGTGACATTCACGTCGATGCGTTGCCCGCTATCTTTACCACATTCAGGACAACGGACGGGGCCATGAGATATGGGATGTGGCGATTTGCCCGTGGCGATCTGTACGAACCCGGCACCTATTCGATTCAAGCCGCAAGGCGAAAGGCCGACGTGGACGGCCGACCCAGAATATTGATTCCGTCGCGATCCTGAACTATGTATGCAAAACAACATGCAACGGTATGGATGCCGGACCACAGAACCCCTTTAAGTCGCGTGGCGCTGATCTGGTTTGTGGCAACCGCGGACACCTATCTGCGCATTTCACGGGCTCGCCGAAAAACCCGCAGTCGATCGGGGGGCGTGCGAGCTCTGGTTGCGTGCGGATGATCACTGCCGCATATCAACGCATTGTATGAACATGTTAAATACCGGTTCGCGCGTATTCTTTATCCGCCAGAGGAAACGCATCACGCAACGAGCTAAGCGGAGTTTACGCGGTGGTACATGCAAAAGGGCGCCGGAAGCATCGAGCTTCTACGGCGGCCTTTTACGTCACGATGCTTGGGCGCAATAGCTGCCGCTGCTGCTTCGAATCGTGCGGGTACAGATCGGGAACGGCCATTTTCGGCACGCAGGGGCAGGAAGGTTTGTTTCGACGGCCCGCAGATAGCGGTAGGACGTAGCACCCGTTGGTGGGGTCGATCTTAAACCGCGGTCAGGTCCTGCGTTTTGGGCAGCAGCAACCCAGGGCGCACATTTTCGGGCAGTTCCGTGAAAAACCCCTGGTCGTTTGGTCATCTATCAGTGGTAGTTGGTTACTTCCGCACAAAAGCAGCCAGCCGCCCAAAAACGGCACAGCCTGCAATCCAAAACCCGTACGCTTCATCGTTATCTCCTCATATGAATCTGCTATGCAGCTACGCGTATTCCGCCGGAGTTGTAAAAACAAGGGGCATGTGTTTCGTTTTCACGTCACAACTGTTGCATTGCTTGCAAAGGGTAGATCCTAGTCGTGTTCCTCGTAGGTGCCCGCGTGTTTTTCCAGCTTCGCACCAGTGCAATTGATGATCAGGGCCAAGGGATCACGTCATTGCCCGCGATGGTCCATTCGCCCCAAACCGGGCATTGCCAAGCCGGACAGCAGGCGGCAACCCACATGCTGGCACCTGTCGTCAGTCCGCGGAACCTTGCCCTGCGAAAAGGACGATCAACCCGCCGCGAGCGAAGGCGACGCCGCTGACGGCTTTCGATAATGGCGCAGGCGGGTCCAATCCGGATGTGTCACCAAAATTTCAGCGCTCCGGGCAAGAAGGGCGAGGGTCAGCAAACAGTTAGATGCAGGGGACGCAAGACCGATCAGCATAATGGGTACGCAGGCCGCGGGTTCGTTTTTGACGTGTTCACGCTCCAAGCCCGATGAGCCCGCAAAACACGGACTGTCGCGAGCGTAGCGCGCAGATCACCACGGATAGAAGCAGGGCTGGGGGAGAGGCGCGAAATGGTCAGGAATGTCATCCCACCATTCAGCGTGGCTTCCTGCGGGCAGACAGAGAGGCGGGGGCTGCGGGGGCATGTGCATGGGTGATCTTTCCGGAAGGCTTCAACGCCGATAAAGCATTAGATTAGGGCGGCAATCGGAAAAAGACCGCCCTCCGAAAAGCGGGGGGACGGTCGGTGATGTAGCTATGTGCGGGGATCAGATCCAAATAGTTGGGGATCATGTAGGTGTTCATGCGTCCGCGTTATTCCCAGTTCCCCGATCCGCTTTCCAGCCGTCGGTTGCGTCCGGCGCGCCTTTGACTTGCTCTTCCGGTGTGATGTTCGGTTACGAAACCTTCTTAGCGTGTCGTAGTCGAGCTTGCCCACGGCACTGGATGTGTTCTTCGCCGAGGCCAAGAAACCGCCCAAAAGCCCATTACCGCATAGGCGACCTTGCCTGATTGGCTTGTCGATCACTTCAGGTGGTCGGATGAACCCGAATGTTGTGTGCCGTCGCGGCTGTACACATTCGGTCCCGTTCACGTCAGAGGAAGATACGAGGCTAGAGTGTGATGTTGCAGTCATGTCGAAAACTGTCTCCTTGTTGTTTGTGGTTTCGTAAGTTTGAAACGATGGACCACGCCGTGCCGGTTCCGGCGGCTTTTACCAGCGGCCAAGTTCTGCCGAGGGGCGTAGTTTTGGCCGAGCGCCCTGTCGTCTTGGAACCCTAGCTAAATCGGGCGGGTTGCGTCTTTGACCAATCGACACAGCTGGCCGGTTCAAATCCAAGGCATAAAGGGAGATTCCATGAAAATCGCATTGCACCACTGGCCGTGGCCTGCGGCTGATGAGACAAGGCGGCCGGCATTTGCAGCAGAGACCACAGCGACCGTCATGAACGGCGACGGCGCAGAGGTCGGACCGTTTCGCGTAAAGCGACACAGAGTCGCGGCGTTATGCGCGGCGAAAAAACTGCGCTTGACAGACCTGCCCGAAGGGCGGCATCGCGGTGCACCTACACGAGACCGGCGATTGTTCGGGCGACGGCTTAAATCAGGCAGGCGGTCATATTGCAGGGGGACTGTGAACATGGGCGTTGCTCGGCCGCAGGTGGCCCGCACCCCGGCGACATGCCGAACTCACCGTAAACAGCGATGGCACAGTGGCAGGCAGGGCAGGTGTTTCTGCCATTCCTGAACGTGGAAGAAACACCTGATGGACCGATGATGAGCGGCATTTGTATCCACGGCGGCAGGATGATTACAGTCGCAACCCGTTTCTGGCGATGCGGGGGGATCGTATTGCCTGTGGGACCTTTCGGGGCCGACCCTGCTTGATTCGCAGCCCCATTTACAATGATGTGAAGGATTCAAGCCGCGCCTGGCACTGGTGTGGCCTTGCGTTTGTTGCCATATGCTACCGCGCAGGGCCCCCTGACCGACAGGAGTGTTCAGAATCGCCGGATTATCAGCAAGGTTTCCCATGGCCTAAAAACCCCCCAAGCCCCTGTATCGACGTGTGCAGTTCAAAGCGAGGTCAATTGCTCGTGGTGTTCGATGACCAAGGCGCCGAAATCCAGTTCAAGTGCGCTGAAGAAGGAAAGGCCACGCGTGGGGTTTCTTGCACATGCTGACCGCACAGCAGAACGTCTGGGCAAATATAGTCACTGGGATCTGGCGTTACCGCAAAAGCTCGCTAAAACGCAAAATCGCGGCCGAGAAGGCTTCTCTAAGCCGCGATTTGTTTCGATGTGCTGACGGGGTCAGCGTGCAGGGCGGTTAAGCCTGCGAGGTGTGCGCCAGGAACCCACGCGAAATTTTTCATGCGCCGTTCCGCGTGCGATACCACAGGTCTTCGTCAGCGTGTCGCCGGTTGTCGGCGGCCAGCTGGCCTGGCCCCGCGATCGGTAGAGGCCAGTGTCTCTTGCGCTTCCATCATCATGCGGATCATTTCCCTGATCGGTCGCTGGCCATCATGTTCGTTGATCTTTGGGACCGTCTTGGCAGACCGGAAAGCAATCCCTTCGTCGGCGATGGGACATTCAAGGGGCGCGGATACGCTCTGCCAGATTCATCCTGCGCGATAAGTGGGTCTTCGTAGATTTTCTGGAACAGATCGTGCAGCGGGCCGAACGACATGCCTTTTACGTTCCTAGTTGAAAGTTCTCGCGAGCATTGTTTCGTCACGGCGGTTCCGCAACGCAGCGTTCAACGCATCCGGCGATTTGCCTGTTTTGCATCGGTGGTCAATGGCAGCGCTGTTCTGGTTCATTTTTTACGTCCCCCACATGTTTGGAAATTGTAACTGGCTGGCACGTACAAGCTTGCTGTCTTTAAGATAGACGCGGAAAACGGTTTGCAAGGCCTTGTTTAGAATAATTTCTAATTCTTTAGAAAACTGCTCGAAATCTGGGCTTAGCAGATAGCCGA
>Ga0163217_1068097_pt1 | contig 14481 bp, 8 predicted proteins | sample SynspAceP_FD_185933 | JGI IMG/M metagenome (GOLD analysis project Ga0163217, IMG submission 185933) | Saline lake microbial communities from Ace Lake in Antarctica - Synechococcus sp. Ace-P (PacBio error correction) | ecosystem: Environmental > Aquatic > Non-marine Saline and Alkaline > Saline ... | reverse complement strand
CCACTTTAGAAAAAATGCCCAACAAGGTTATCGTTTCCAGCTCTACAGGAAAGTCTTTCAAAATGAAAACCTAAAGAGCTCCTAAGCCCATTCGAATCCTTTATTCCTTACAGAATTATTACGCAAGTGAATACTTTGGAACTCGTCCAAAAATGCATTCAGTTTCTAAAGCGTTAACAGTTTGATATTGAAAAATTCCAACTATCAGACATATTATAATAAAGCAGGAGGAAACCTTCGGGATCATACAAGAAAGATATAAGGACAGCCTGACCTCCACGTCTTGAACTCAAAACAATTATATTAGAAGCCCATGTCTGAAGTTGTAAATGCAGAACAGATGATATTTATCAAGCACATTGCACAACAAAAAATCATCACCGTGACGGGGATCTCGAAGAAAAACAAAGAACATCTTCAAAAATTAATACAGGCGCAACCACTAGATTAGATGTTATAATTATCTAGCCTCTAAAACAATCCGAAGCGACTAAGATTATGCAAACCTTCGAGTACTATTTAATGAATGCTCCAAGAAAGCCTAAAACAACTTAACTCATCTGCCGACACCAAAAACCACGCAAAACTTCCACAAGGGAATTTTATCATTGCTGACCAAAAATTTTCACAGATAAGAGAAATACTTATATGCTGGAGAATCCGTAAAAAACCATTCCGTCTAATGGGAAAATCCCAAAACTGTAAAAACAGTCATCGCACTCAACAAGAAATAGCAATGTTCATTATTATTATCGCTTTTGGATTGCACATATTTTTTGTTATTCATCTTAAAAATCACGCAAATGTTGAAAGTATGTCTCTTAGGAATCCGTGAAATCCAGAAGTATGGCCATCTTAAACGCACATATTAACTCTAGTACAAAAGATGAAACTGGGAGACCTCCCAAAGAATTTGACAATTTGTAGAAACAACTACGGTAAATTCATCAATAACATACCACACCCAATCAAACGCATTAGTGCCATGACAACAGACTTAAAAAAGCGCCTCAGAAGACACCCAATAATAATCATTGCTTTAGTGAATGCCTTTCAGCATCTATGATCAGCGCATGCATTAAATGAATTCCTCCAACAAAAATAGGCGAAAATAGCAACAACACCACAAACAGAGCCGAAACACAGCAAACTGGACAGGAGCAAGTATTCAAGCTGGTAAATACACACATAAACCATTTCAGTTTTGATTAACGATATTAAAATCCACTAAGCAAGCAGCCGTACTTAGAAGAAATTCAGAAGCATCAGCTATATTAGAATTATTAGTAAAATAGCTGAGCAAAACCATTTTGCTGCGCCTAAATGCTGCCATGAAGCCGCTAGAGCAGGAGACAAGCCGCGATCGCAGTGTGCAGATGAATTCAGACACTGGCCACTCAACTCAAACAGCACATGATGAAATTGAAAAAACCATCATTTGCGTTTGAAAATTAATTCAAGAGTCTTCAATGTACACAAAACAGTCGAAAGAATCAGACAATACCGCCTCGAATTTTCTGATAGGTGATCAATATTTTTATCACTGAAAATCGTCGGAAAATACAAAATAAGCATCACAAACAGCACCAACGACTCATGGAACAGCCTCTTCTTGCCCTATATATTAATTCAAAAATTTAGCTACTAAAAGAACAAAACGGATGGGTTAAAAAATGTATCCAGAAAAAACTGTCATTAATAATCAATCCATCACATAATGAACGAAACTTTATAAACCCTAAACAAAGAGTTGACGTTTAAAGTGTAGACTACTGTTAAGCTAAAACAACGCCGAGTATTTAAACAAAACTACACTCGGCGTGTAATCACATGATAGAAAAAAATAGAGCTAGAAGTTTAATATTCCAAACATTGTTACGAAAAATTCACATTCATGATTCTAATTAGCTATAAGTAGACCAAACTTTCGTTTTTCCATTCGAAAACTCGACAACATTTTCAAAAGCGCATCTAAAATAAAGCTCATAGCTGGATTTTCTTTCATACCAATATGTGCTGGTACAGAGCACATTGGCCACTGTTAACAAGTCGTTATCAAATTAGCTGCTCTGTTCAAATACATCAACCGCCGCCACGTTTGGATGGACTGGACAGCATCTCATGCGTTACAAAAAGCCCCACTTTCCACCAATCCGCACGAACTGTATCACGAAACAACGCATCAGACTCATTGCTAAAATCTCCCTAATCACACACGCTTTTGCGATTCATGCAGCCTTAAATGCCAAAGAAATAATATCGCGGTGTGAAAAGAATTCAGCTTTCGATTGCGCCGCTGAAAAACCCGTGTTTCTGCGCCAACGTCCTGGAATTCACTCCCCAACAAGAAATTTTCATACCAATACTTTCGCCATACTGTAGCCAATACGCTGACCCATTTACCGTACCCCCAAATACCCCCAATACAGACCCATTCACACCCGACCTAGACCTAAAAGTTATCCAGATTGTTCCATAGTCCTTTGAAAAATTATCACGTACGCAGGAATAGTGCCGACTCCAGCCTAGATCATCCCCCAGCATAATTCAGAAGCAACCAGAAAACAACGCCTCCGACACGCAACACCATATTGGTGGCAAACTTGCATCAATATGATTACTGACCTTTCGCTGTTGACTAATCAGCTTTAAAGTAGGCAATCAGACAGTAATTCCTCAAGTAGATTACCGTGCGTTCACGGATCAAAAACAAGACATCAAAATCCTTTAGATGTCGCGACTAAGTCGTCGTATTGGTAAAGGTATCATTAAATATATTACTCATGAGCGTTTAAAATAGGAAAAACACGCTAGTTTTTACAACTTTTTGATTAATCATCAATACCCTATTTTCACCGAAACGACCCCCTTACCAATTTTGTGTCACTTGTAAATGACTACTCATCATTCTGACAAAACAACAGAAACACCAGCGCAAAAAAGCCCCGCCACAAGCGGGGCAAAGAACAGAGATTTTAATTTGCTTTCTAATATCAAGGAGCCACATAAACTTCATGCGCTTTAGTTCAAACCTTTTTACACCTCGACACGGGTTGCGATAACCTTGCCTCATACCCCAATTACACATGGTAGCAAGACCAATGGTGGCGTCTTTTCACGCATCACGTTAAGCAAGTAGGGAATACGCGTTACCGAACAACCTAAGTGTCCAAGCAGCATTGCGCCCCATTAAGTTTACTTTCTGATCGACCATAGTCAATCAATTTGAAGTCTTCAACACTGGAATAGATGCGCTGCGAAGCTTACTCGTTTAGCTCGACAATTCTTATTCATCTATGAAAAACCGGCACGTTAAAGTGCTTCTTCGTCGCTGAACCGGCCATAACCATGATCGCTGGATTCACAGCCAGCCCACACCATGCTGGCTACTTTGTGAATCGCTGAGACCATTCTTCCCTTTCTTTCCATGACATCATCAGCATCCAGACGCACCGTCAGAACAAAGCAAGAAGGTACCTGCTGTAAACCGTACCACTTTATGCATGAAAACAGTTTTAATGCCCGCTAACATCATAGGACGTTCTCTGGGCGAATCACCGCCACTTCACTAGGATTTATTCCTTCAGCATCATGACCTTCAATAGTAAAACAGTCGTATTGAAACCCTTGAAAGCATTGCTTTCATAACAAGCGCTGAGATCGCACCGCGAATTCGTCTTGCGCTTTTTCACGACTCACGCCGTGCATTTACCTAGCATTCCGCCGTTACACCCAATCTATTCATTGACGCTTTAGCCATGTGCTTAGACAAACCGCTGTTTACGTCAAACGCCATGCATCATGCCTACTGCCCAGCTCAACACCACCGACCACGAATACATTCACCTACCTTCATTAATCCGCTTGCGCTGCGGGTGAATCGCCACATAGACGAACCCACATAAACGTTACTGTTGCGCTCGGTTGTGTATTGGCCAAACCCAGCCAACAAGACACAAGCCACGAGCCATTTAAACCTTGTTCAGATCTTGTTAACGACACCCCAATCAAAATCTTCTACGTCTTTGGATCACTCGGATACGCTTGAACAAGCTTTCACACCCTGGCCATAAATTATCTCAGCTCGAACATTGCCAAAAAAACACCTTTTTTCGTTTTACCCATCAGTGAGCGAACTGCCCCTCGATAATCACGACATCATTGATTCAGTTCATGAATTCTCCTCTAGCCTCTGGGAAATTAGCGCCTGAATAGGTTTCATTGTTTTCCCATCTCACGCATTTTTGCGGTCGGCTCTACAATTTACCTAAGTGGCCTTATTTGTCTGCAAGTCACAAAAATGCCTTGCAGTCATTGGTCTAGTAGTGCAATTGCCACCGCCAAGGGTATGGAGAAACCAATACCATATATTCAATCTCCATGTTCTGCTTCCGCTGCGACGCAACTAAGTTTCTTCTACGCATCAACAGTCTCGGACACAACGGAATCATATACGAAAGCAAATAATGTCTTCTTCGTCAGTCAGACTGAGAAGTAACAACAGGGCCAACAAAAGCATGATTTCTTCATTGAAACACTTTTTCGGCTTACCTCGGGCGATCCAGTTCTAACTATAAAACCTTTTGCCATTTTTCTGCCAAAAACGCTTCAAGCTGAACCAAACGATCAAACAGCATTTGCCTTCATGTCATTACGACAGGAAAAACCTTCTGCCATCACCTATCGGCATTGGAATGCGCTGTCGACACCAACCACGTCTAAAATGTAAGCAGGGCCCATTGGCCAACCAAATTCTCCATGGTTTTATCGACCACTTTGAAAAAATCAGCACCTCTGGCATTCATCAAAAAGAAAACTCCGAAGATAGAAACAAGACGCCGTTTCACAAGAAACCTGGACAATCATTCACTACAACTGGAGTTTTGCCACGCTTTGAGCATACGCTACGTTTACAATAGCGCATCACGTTTGTTTCGCCACGAATACTTCTACCAAAGGCATACGATGCACAGGAAGATAATGCAACCACAGAAGTTTCTACGTTTTAATCTTTTCTAATTTCATAATAAGATAGGACTTGTCGACCTTTAAAAATCGCTCATCGGCAATCTCGTTCCACTTCACCAAAGATCATTTCTTTGATCTTCACATTTTCAACAACAGCTTCAAACCACTAAATTCAATCATTCTTCAAATTCCGCCGTACTAATGCCTGAACAAAATGGCACTATACCTTTAAAGGCTTTCTGCGTTAAAACGCCACGCTCCACTTGACCATTAAACAGGTTTATTCGCTTCACTCAAACCAAGCTCTAATGCCTCGTGCGAAGTCTTTCATATGATTGGTGTCCTTTAAGAACGACTGTAAGCAAACACCGCCCAATATAACCGCACCTAATACAGCAGCTCGCTTAAAAGGTGTCCCGTTTTATAGCTATTTTCCTCTATTTTCTTAATCTGTTGATCACTTAAAAAAACAGGTTAACCAAAGATTTTGCTACAGCCTTTCGCCAGATTAATAAAACCTTTATTTCAGTATCGAGCTTTGCATGTCCTGACTGATGCCTTTTCATATCGTTAATCCGCCCCATTGGTGCAGGAAGGTTTGCCGCTTTTTCTCCAACCACACCACAACCGATTCGAAAATCACATTTTTTCATTTAGAGAAAATACCATAGGCGCACGCATTCATCACGGCTGTGCTCATTTATCAAGTTTACCGTCAAAGTACCCTGTTGATTAATGCGAAAGCCGAATCGTACCTTGCAGCAGGAACAACCATCACCGCACCATCTTTTAGCCATCCCACTCGTTTCTGAGCACCACCACAAACCATTCACAAGCATTATCTGGACATCAAGCCGGAAGCGTACTGTGCCCGCCCCACCCGAAGATACCCAACTGTGGTTTCTCAGCCAAAGAACCAATTTTGCGCTTCAGCCAGCACACATAATCACACATAAAACCAGCTCCATACCACCACCCAAAGCCGATGCCCATAATAGCAGCAACCGTTGGACAAGATAAATGTAAAATATCATTAAAAAAATATGGCGTTCTTGTTAGCCTTATCCGCTAAAATCTTCTCATCCAGTTTGAAACCATGACGTAAATTCTTGATATCTGCGCAACGACGAAACAGTCTTTCGCACCTCGCAAAAATAGCCTTTAAATCTCCGTTTATGTTTCAGTAGTCGGACGCTTTCGCTAATTCACCCAAGGTAAGACTATTGAATTTATTACGACTCACACACCAATATCCAAAGATGACCGTTGCCACTCCTGCATCATCGACTGCAACTTACTGCTTGTCCTCGAATACATGCTGGTCCTTCAATTATTTATTTGATACGTGTTTGACGCACCGTAATCGTGTATTGAAATGTTTTACTCTTCACAGAGTTGATTAAAGCTCTTTTCAAACTCTGGTACGACAAATAGATCCGCCCAACCAAACCATAAATCCGCTACTTGAAAATAGCCGCTCTCATCTTTTTTGATAGCAAACAATGAACTTTAGAGCTTCATACCTGCAATGCTGAATTGCACCTGAATACCTACGCAATATACAATTGGCGCAAACCGGTTTACCGGTTTGACCCACTGTAAATCGTTAGGAACCAAACGGCAATCAAAACGCGGGCCCGAGAAAGCCCCATCGCCGCGCCTAAATTTGTCTTCAACCCTTTCTAATATTGAAGTGTCACCGTTGCCCATGCCATCGTCCCCAGGAAATACCTACTCTAGCCGCCGTAACTCTGAACGACCAGATTCACCAATTGTTCTTTTACGAAACGCTACGCAGAAACAAACGCTGTGAAAAGCACTTCACCTCAGCTATTACACCTTCACTTGCAGCTGGATCAAAACCTGTCGTACGATCCGTCAAAACTTAACCGATCGCTCTTTTCACCGCGCAATAGCATTACCGCATAATGGGACGCACAAACGATCAGCGATCTCAAACTTTAGATGACATCTGACAACTCCCACATTCAATAACGCGGCACGCGCGCAAAACTTATTTTACCTGTCGTCTTCTGCGCGAATATATGTTGTATACCACGGCCACTTCACGATTCTAATTTAGAAACATTTTCGCCAATTGGTTCGTAAAACCGCATTGTCAGCGACCATAACTTTGTTCCACCCCCCACTGCTTGCTTGCCTCAACCACAGTTTGACATTCAAAACCGGACAACCAATTAAATGAACGTCAGCATCAATTGAGTCGCTTGCGTCACCGTATCAAGGTTCGCAGTTTTAAGTTCTATTCATCATGTTCTGCAAAATTAAAACGCTCATTGACACCACCTTCCGCTTTCAATTTTTAAGTTGCTACCAAACGTCAGCAAAAACAGAGCCAACTTTAATACCCCCGCACGTTGTGCGGAACGTTGACAAAACAATCTGACATTAGAGCCAATTCACACCGAGATCCCGCCGGTTTTCACACCCAATGTTATTTTTCTTAGCTTTCATAATATTATAAGAAGCAAACGCGGTTCGCTTAACGTAAAAATCTGTAGTAATACAGCAGAAACTAATACGTTTAATGTTTGCCAAACCACCCATCCACTCACGAGTTACTTTGCTTTCCGCCTTTTTCCAATCACCACTCAGAAGGCAAACGTTGCTTGGATAATCTAATAGCGCTGGCCACCATTTAACCAGTCTATTTTTATCAGAAATGTTTTTTTCCCAAATTCCGGGGCTTTGGGGCTACCATGTTCACTAAATCAGCCGCTTCCTTCTTGGCACCTTTAGCCAAAGTTAGGCCACCGAAAGAATTCTAAACCTCTTCCTTTCTACTTGAATAGGCCCCGATCTGCACCTAAAGCAAAGCGCCGTCTCAATGTTTCATGCAAGCTTTTAGAACCAACGGAAACCACAAAAACGACTTCTGTCGCCATCCCTTTTCTTTTAGGCGAATAGCCTCTTCCACTCGAATTTCACAGAAAGGTTCATAGACAGTTTAACGTGGTCAGATTCAACCGCCATATGTCAGCTTTGACGCGAACTTTGGACGTTGTAGTCATATCACTCGTAGGATACTAGGATTTCATAATCCTCATTAATATTTATTTTCTCCTAATCTAAGGTAGTTTGAGGAGATCTTCATCAAACAAAAAAGCGCCAGTTAACTTGACAAAAAATTCACCCTTAACGCTAAAAACACCCTGAACAGCTATAATCACGCGATTTCAGTGTAAACATCTTCCCTGATTTTCTAGTACGAATCGATCTGAAATAAGTAACGCAAAGGTGCATAAAAAAGACGAATATATCTGGGTATGACAGAATCATAAACAAAAACTCACACTAGAGGTGAGCTCTTAATAGATTTGTAAAAATATACTATTACGAATACAAGACTTAGAAAAGCCTGAGGTGCTTCTTTTGAACCATAGCATCTTTAAAATATTACGCCACCTCTCGCAATCAATCCATTGTACGTCATTCCTGACCTCGATATATTAAGTAAATTTTACCTCCAAATGCCCACCGGCTTCGACGGTCTAAAGCGTCCACCCCTTTTTTCAGCATACAATAGAGCTACTTAAAACGCTCACCCTTTCACATAAAGGTTAAATTAACCCCATTTCATACCCATCGCGCATCAACAAAACTCACCAAACACTAATATTTCAAACGCTTTTTGGTGACCAACCAAACCTTAGTAGTAAATGCTTGATGCCGCTTCAAACTAGAACCTAACTGGACAAATCGTAACTTACTCTTCACGTGAAGCCAACACCAAATCACCAATCAGCAACTGTCGCGCCAACCCCTCCGCTCGGCCTCAACACCAGCATAACGTTTCTTTTACCAATTAACCTGTAAGAAAAGCCATATGGCTCCCATTTTTCAGGCTTGGCAATTGAAAAACCGAAAACTCCATTAATTCATTCCCAGAAGAAAAAAATCACCCACCCTAAACCGAGATCAAACGTCATCTTTTATATCCGGCATTCTGCTCAGCCGACGAAGTCCATTCGTTAGCGCTGATACATGTCTAAAGTGATGGCGTTTTTCTTCTCTACTCTATCGAGTATAAAAATCTGCACACCCACGACTCCGATTTTTTCAGTAAACCAAAATCACTCACTACTTACCACTCCTCAGAATATATGAATATTGTTCATCGACTAAACTTACTTACCATGGCCATCATCGCCCAAAAACCATAGCAGCTGTTAAACCAATTAGTCAACGCTATTGTGAACTTGCTCTGCGATTTCACCTAACGTTCCACATGGTTTGAAAACCAGTCGTTGCAACCACTGAAAAAGCTCAAGACATGAGTGCAACCGACCTACCGTCTGAATGTTTCCTTCAGCCAGCGATTTCCAACCTGGCCCATATACCGCGTACCTTCCAGTTGGCATTAAAACTGGAACAGCGCCACCACAACTCGAAAAAGAAAAAAAGCGTCCATAAGACAACTCCTCCTTAATCAAAAGTGTCATCCAGTGTTAAAACGAACGGAAATATCATGAAATGGTACCTTCAGCACCAAACTTACCATCAAACTTCACGGCATTCACATGATAAACTTTAAGTCTTCATGTTGCTTCAATATCCCACAAGCCATCATCGCGTAAAACCCATAGATTCGATGCAGCCAATGCATTAACTTACGCTTAACCTTTGCTCATGATTGTCATCCTGTTACTGCTAAAGGCCGCTATGAAACATGAGACTTAGGCTTGCTCTTCTTCTCGCAAAAGCTCGACGCATACTTTCCAACGTTTGTTTTGGTATCCATCTGATTCAAAGTACTTAGGCACTTAGGCCGCTAAATGCTCTTTGCAAAGCTCTTAATTCTTTTTACATCTGCTTTTCAGCATTCGCTTTTAAACGAGCAAACGCTTTTACCGCCTCACCCGCTTTGTCATCTGGCACACCGAATGCGCAGATTTCTAGAATCGCTGGATGCATTGAAGACATATCTTCCACTTCCGTCGGATAACGACATTAAAGCCTGACACTAGATCATACTTTGCCGCGATCTATCAATTTGTAAATAAAAAACCATCGATGTTGCATAAGCAATATCACCGTGATTAAACCATCTTCCGTCATGCTTCACGGGTCGCTTCTTCACCGATTCCAAACCTTCATCACCTGAGGACCACGAACATAACATACCGGACTTCGCCTTGCGCCAACGCAGAAGCCATCTTTTTCCTTGAAATTTTAATTATCTTTTCAGAACAGAAACCAATCGTTCCATGCGACTCTTTCCCTATTGGATTAAAAACAACTGGCATGTTCGGTCAAGCCATAACCTCTACAACTTGCAACCTTCACTTTTTTTCCCATTCATTGCGGTGCGTTGTCAGCGCATACGCCATAAACATTGAGCTTAAGCTTGAAAGTCTAAGCACGAAATCTGGCGTATTTACACAAGCCCAACAACAATTGTATTAAGCCGCAGAAAGCCGGTAGCGCCATTTTTTAAGTTCTTTACAAAACCAGGCAAGTCTCCGGTGAATAAAAAACATCTATGAGCACCCGCGCTCTAGAATTGTTAACCATGTATCAAAAGCATAGTTATGATAAAGAGCAAAGCCGCAATATACACTCTTCTTTCTCATCAATAATCGAAATAATTCTTAAGGCTCAGTTATACATGTTAAGATTAAATTGCGTGCTAAGCATGGCGCCTTTTCTACACCCTTGTACCGCCAGTGTATGCAATACCGCAACTTCACCGTGTACTGTTGACTTTGTCACCGCCTTCCTCCTTAGCCAACACTTCATTCAGTTTAGAGCGCTAGGAACGGGAAAGCAAGGCACCATTTTTCACATATAACAACAGAATTCACAGAAGCGTTTATTGGATGAAAGTCAGCAATTTCATGATAATAAGATTTTAATTGGGTTTTGCGCGAGATTTTTTCATACGTTATCCGCCATATTAGCAAACCACGAAACGCTTTACATTCGGCATCGTTAAATTGATTGCTTCAAGCTTCTTGTTGCTGTTATACAAGGGTAGTATTAACAACAATTAAACCGCTTTAACGCACCAAAACATACAACAGGGTATGAATAACATGGGTAATTGAATCGAATTCGACACCTACCTCTAAGTCGGTTGCATGTGAGTACGCTCGAAGATCCGATTTCATTAAATTCACGATAATAATGGTTGACCAACACTCGTAAAAGCCGCTCATCTGCAAAAATTTTTCTTGCTAAACCCAAAGACATCCGTTAACGAACTATAGCGGCGGTTAATATCTGTAAATAACTAACCTGGGGCTTTCCCCATGTATAGATTGCTATAGCAGAGTATTCCATTGTCATATAAAGCTCCTTTTTTTTTATAGGAGAATAGGTAAAGTACAAAACTCAACACGCAAATTAGTTGAGCTTTAAAGCAATTAATGGCAACAATTAAACCTACAACCGTAAAATTTGACGTATTGTGCCAACTATAATGTCACCTCTGCTCGAATCTTACCTTGCTATGAAAGCCGCCATCCATCTAATTCACCGCTCATGACTTCTTTGAGTGGTCTAGTCCATACTTAAGCTCACGCTTTGTCATCTCCCCTCCACCATCACACATTTCGCCATCAGCTATGATTAAGTTATATTTCAGCATCGCTAATCAAATTGAAACACCGCCTCCATATCACCTCTTTCATCTGCATCACAAAAACGACCCAACAATAGATTCAAATTACCGCTTTTGCTTCGCTCATAATTCTGGACCTTTTTAAAATCGTATTAAAATAACATGTCCATTTCCACAGGTTAATCTCTTTATATTCTTTTCTATTAGCGACTAAGCGTTAAGAAATAGAAAGTTATCTTCGTCCATTCCAAATAAATATCAGCACAAAGCAGCTCGGCATGCGCCTTTACGAGCAGCAAACGTCATAGTTAAAAGTCGCATGTTTGTATTTCGCGGATAGAAACCGACTCATTGAACCTTTCGTCTAGTTTTGGTTGTGCCACCACGCCATTACCGCCCAAATAAGCCAATACAACGTAGCCAAGAACATCCAAATTAAATCAACATCGGGCCCCCACTCTCTTTGACGCATGGCTTTATACAATCTTCATCTGAGCATCTCCCCCACCGCTATTACTTTGATCTAGCGCAGAGATGTTAAACTTAAGATTACGCTTATCGTCCTTTTTTGTGTTCTTACAAAACTTGATGGAATTATTTTGTGAAACACGCAAAGTAGCACCTTGCGTCATCCAGTACCTTACGACCTAATAAATCAACGCCGAATACCTTGTTCTTCATATAGGCATTTGAAATACGCAACCGTACGTTGCTCCAACCCCATTCGGCAATCATTAACGTGTCCTACCTAATACTTGCAGTCCTTTTCCGCTGATTCAAATACCTTATTCGTTAAGAGCTTATCGTATCGTGTAGTACAGACATTAATTCATCGCTTCCGCTTTTTCATCACAGAGCCTCTTTGGTTGTATCTACTTAGCAGTATAAACAATAATGATTCAATGTCTCGACCGCCTTCTGAAAAACGCTTTTGGCTCAGGAACATCACGTACATTCAGATGAACAAATAGGATCTGCCGCTTTCTTGGTGCTTTGTCCAGGACAAAAGAACGCATTTGTAGACCATCTTGGCGTAACTCAACGGGAGTTGCAATGCATCAGCATGAGCCAAAACTTGAAGTCCGTGCCAATACGTCTTATCATAAAAGGTAACATGCATTTCAAGCCGTCATCGGCTTCACCAATCAAAAAGCTTCGCCATCAAAGTCATTCAACACTGCATGCCGGTAAAATGCCCATTTTATGTTCAATCGAACCACAGACACTTGGATTACGTCGCCTTTTCACCTATTCATCAAACACTGAATTTGGAACAATGAAAGCGAAATCCCCTTCCGTCAGCAGGCCATCCGTAGACACAAAACACCCGATATGGACATATTCAGCCATTCTGCTCACCAGCAGAGATGAAATCTTACCTGTAAGCGAACTACCACCGCTTGCGTCCGGCTTCGTTCATCATACCAAGTCGTACACAATAGATTCGGTCAAACACATAGTGCTGTCCATTCAACCAATACCTAGTTCGTTAGGTATTTGTTTTTGCTTCAATATCCGTACCATGCGATTCCAATCGTATTCATACCATGACCAAACCTGATACATGCCCCACGACCAGTTAGAGTGGCATCATTTCAAGTCACCAATCAGTCCAATGAGTCAGTAGGCCTGTCCGCCTACACTTTCTGATTGAAAAGAATGGACCAACCGCCTTCAACATATTGCTATACGCTTCTTGAAAAACCTCGAGTCGTAAACTACACCGTCTTTATTTATAACTGACAACCCTGCTGTTCGCCAATACTTTTTAAGAGGAGAAAAGACCACGTCAGCTAACTTTCGCCGCTCTTCTAGAATATGCCGCACAATCAGCGTTGCCTCTCAGCACCGGCAACTTTAGCTAGATTCCATAAAACAGAACGCTCTTCATAACAATTTCATTATCGCCAAGGGCCTTTATATTCAGCATGGCCTATGACCTCTATGTTTATTTCATTCCGTTCCAATATAACTGCTTTATCTAGAAAGTTCCTCTATTATCGCTTTTCTCTCAATACAAAAATGGTGCCAAAGTAAATGACAAAATAGACCAAGGATATTACATTTACTAGTCACACAAAGAGAACTAGAGCCAAGCATAAAAACCTATCAATTGACCTCACCATTCTCTGAGAATTGCTGAACGGCTTTAAGAAATATCATGCACAACGCTGCCGAAGCGCATTAGCCAATTGCTTCAAAACCTCCTATGCTCCCATTTCGACTGGTTATTGCCTACAATGTTATCATAAAATCTCCCTCGGCCACTATTCACAAAAAAACAGCCTTAGTTGAACTAACAACAAAACACATCCTTAATTCAAACCCTCAAAGTACCTATTAAAATGTAACGATTGAATCTGACCTTCTCATCAAAGGCAAATACACGAGACCAACGCCAACCTAAACACCTGCATCCCATTCTTGCTTATCTGATAATAATTTGAGGTGTCATCGTCCAGTGGGTGCTTTCTTTGCGTATAAATGATGAACGTGGTTGTGCTCAGGTGGACTATGCTCCTTCCCTCTTTGAATTAATTTGAAGGGAAAACGGGCATGTCTTTTTAAATAACCGATATCCAAAGATTCAATTTATCAAACGTCAATAGTCAGAGGAAAAAACAGGGGTTGGCTTAACGTGTATTAGAAAAAAGGGGACCCAAGACCAGGCCTTTACTAAATCTGAATAATCCATTCTTCTTGATTAAACGGATTACAGCTCCAGCACTAATGCCATCCAAGCAGAATCCAATTTGATCCATTTAAAAAATGGCATATTTTGGGGTATAGCGTTTCGTCATTTTAAAATTACGAGGCATCTATACTCACCAAAAAAAGCACCCGTTAACAGCAACAACCATCTGATAAGCATCACCACGAACTTCTGAAATAAATTTGCTTAGATGACCAAACGACATCTCTCTCTTCCA
>Ga0163217_1090717_pt1 | contig 14482 bp, 7 predicted proteins | sample SynspAceP_FD_185933 | JGI IMG/M metagenome (GOLD analysis project Ga0163217, IMG submission 185933) | Saline lake microbial communities from Ace Lake in Antarctica - Synechococcus sp. Ace-P (PacBio error correction) | ecosystem: Environmental > Aquatic > Non-marine Saline and Alkaline > Saline ... | reverse complement strand
AAGTACATTCCACCCTTCATCATGAAATACGTAGTCGACCCCATTCGATCATAATTGACAGTAGTAACGCAACAGTGGAGATCTAACCAACACACATCTGCGAGGCTCGGGCCAGTGGTACTTCCAAATTCTAATTCCTTCCTTAGCATTGCCCTCTCCCTACTTCCACGAAAAAGCTGCCGCGTTGGAAAAGGACCACTGCCGGACTCTGTGTTACAATTTGCTTTGAATGGATGCCAACACCCTCTCCTATTTTGGATGGAGGCTCACACCTAATTCCTGTACATGCCCCAAACGTCATGGGGCCTCGCTACTTCGATCACAAATGGATTTTACGAAACCAATCAATACTAAAAGTGAACCTTGCGCACCTTCAGCTAAAGAATTCTTTATTTGAAGCTTACAAGCATCGTTCCCCCCCCAACTAAAACATTCTTCTACTATCAATCTAGTATTTCCAGTGTCTTTGAAAAAATCAACCAGCAGCGTAAAACAACTGTCTCCATTTTGCTAATGCATACAGCTCGATGATGTTGAAAACGCAAATGTTGTTTTTATCTGCTCTTCGACTAAAGTTTCTGATATTTCTCTTTGAAATCTGGATTCAAAGATATCTCCAACCGCAAGGCAGTTCTGCCATTTTATCTTGTTAAGTCGGTCCAATTTTCCTTTTCAGAGTAGATCCAATTTGTTTTATCCCTTTGGCAGTTTCCATAGGCTGCAATCCAAGCAGCTTATGAGTAGGTTTATGATTGTTAGCCTTTTATAGATCACCAAATTCTTCAGTAGATCAAGGAGATTTACCTAATCACTCGATTCCTCTTTTAGAAACCAATTGGGTCTAATACTACTCCATTCCCAATAATATTAGAATTTGAGGTCTAAGATCCCCGATGGAATCTGATGAAGGACATGCTTCTATTCCCATCAATTCTAAACGTGATGTCCAGCATTATGGCCCCGCCGCCTCTGAAATCCTGCTTACGACTTCCTCATATTTAGGACGCTTAAAACATCTACAATTTTTCCTTTTCCTTCACAATCTCCCCACTGGAGGACCCAGAGTACATCCATCTCATATTTGATGTTCCGGCCTAAAAACGGTTTACTAAGTCTTTTGAAGCGCTGGAAATTTGCGGATAAGCCCATAGTAAAACCAAGATTGACAGATCTTTATATCAGAATCGGTCTCCTTTGCCCACCATTGTTCGAGGTTTTGAGGGCTGTGGCTATAGTTAGGAATCAATGACTTCTTAAATTCTCCACAGAGTCAAAGACTGTAAAAATATTATTCCAGCTTTGGTGATGATAAAGAGTTATTCCTGACATGCTCCTGAAGGTGGCTGTGAAGGGTAGAACTCACCTCCTACATTTCGCATTTTGGTTAGCATCGGTAATTAGTTAGGACTAGTTCCGCTTGAACTGATATACCTCACTTCCGCTCAAGTCAACCACAAATTTTTTGCTCCTTCCTTGGATATGCATCAGACACTATATTCAACCATTTTGGCCCCACTTCATCTCCTATCTTCAAATCGCCTTTGAATAAAAATGGTTAATTTTTGAGTAAAATCGTCTTTAAGGCTGTTAAATGTAAGTTTCATGGAGGTCTTTGTTAGTTTATATTGACAATTATCGTTGTTGCAACTCCCATTAAAAATCAAGGATGATGCAATACTTGAAGCTTCGTATTTCTCCTAAGGTATTTGGATGTTTTGCGATTCCTTGGGATCGCAAAACTTACCAATGACCTCATTGACAGTCACCAGATTAGCATGATCAGTGTTGTTTGTAGGCCATAAGACTTTCAACAACTGAGCTAGATTTTTTACCGAAACTTGATTGCTTCGTCACCAAATCACATTCTACCGAGAAGATCAAAGCGTTATTACTATACTTGTAGCCTTCCTCACACGATAATTTTTAATTTTTCATACTGAATGTTAAGTGATTCTACATCAAAATTGACCTCCAGACTATAAATCTCTTTCAAGTATAGCGTAGCAGCTCGGGAGTTTTCTAAAGCTTTTTGGTTTCGAGGTAGCGGTAAAAACTTTTCTTAACCTCTTCCGAAATGGGCAATATTTAAGGTACATTTTATGCATTTTTTCAAATATAACTCTTACTAACTATAAATGATTCATTGCATCAATTCAAACCTCGTAACTTTTAAAATACCCCTCACCTTTGTTAGGTTCGTTAATTAATTTATCCAAAGTGACTCGTGTTATTTACATTATAAATTTTAATTCTTCGCCTCGAAAATACCAGCATCAGAGTCAACATCGTTATGGACGCAGTATTACGTTTCAATTATTTGAAATCACTTATGGTTCAGGTCATTTAATTAAAAGACCTACCGATCAGTTCCCCGACGTCGCAACCCTGCTAAAAAAGCTATTCTTTTTGGCCTAGTCCATCGGGCTTTAATTACACCCGTTGCCATTGATTAGAAAGCAGCTCTAAGGATTCGGGCAGGAATTTCGATGGATCTTATGCCTTCATTCACGGATACACAAATGCCAAACAACGGTCACCCAGGAATCGGATTGCAGCACTTTGCAGACATAGTCAACCACATCCCATAATCCTCCCCTAATTCAAGAGCTGATCCAGAATCAGACCTTTGAGGCTTTTTATTTCTTTGGTAAATGAAGTTCATCTTTTAACCTTTTCCTGAGTTCCTCGTTTATAAGTTTTGAGCTTCCGTTAAACTCTTTGAATGATTTGATCGTCCGTTGGTCAATAATCTCCCCTTTCCTACCGATAATAAAATTCATTTGCAGTCTTCAACTCAAAGCAAGCACGGAGTTTTTCGACTGTTTTCAGAGCTTAAACTCCATTTCATCTGCATTGACTCTTTCCGCTGAACGATTTCTTGCCATCGAAGATTGCCTGACTTTTTTCCTCCCATTATCGCTCCTTAAATTCTTGGCTTTAGCCCTAGAGCTGACGACAATCGACAACCAATCTTCTGTTAGGTTTCTGCTTATTGGAAGTAAAGAATCAAACCTGATCTCCTATTTTTTAGGCTTATGCCGAAATAGGGCACCTGACGTTGATTGCTTAGCACCCTTACACTTAGCAGCCTACTTGGCGTATGTATCTCAAATGCAAATCTAAAGCAGTCGATCCAAAATGGTTAAAACTTTGAGCTCGCCTATTCGGCGTGATACAAAGAAGCCTCCTTCTGAAAAAAAAGGTTGGCCACCTGGAAATCATCATGAATTTCGATTGCATTCCATCGTTTGATCTCTACAAGACCCCGAACTTGGATAATCAATCATCTAGGCCCTTTGCGAGCTTTAGAGCCCTCCTTGTCTTGTAATTTCCAATGTGCTCTGGCATAGCCCCGCTTCGGCAATTTTCATCCCATTACTGATCGGTTCGGATCTGCACTGCCACCTGGGGGCCCGGTATTACTCATCACAGTGGTGTGGAAGTGATTCGTATCCATTAGACCTCGGTGTACTGATTCAGTTTCCCGGAAGACGATCTGGATTTCGGTCGATAAAAATCGTCGTTAAACGATGGAATACACCTGCCAGCAGTCGGCTTTTCATTTTCAACTTCACTTTCAAAATGATCCGTACTGCAACAAGATCATAGACCTCGCTCAAAATGGGATACCCTGCTTTTCATTTGTTGAAAATAAATAGACCGAAGGTCGGTCTTCCCTTTGATCACCAAAACTTAACCCTTGACGTACCAGCTCGTCCTCTAATAGGCTGAAATAAAAAAACTTTTTGATAAACTTATTCCCGGTAGGACTTGGACTCATTTATTTTTGACATCTCATTTCATTGTAGGTATTGGTGTCTGTAAATTTAGGTAATAAATCTTTCCAATTCTGATTTTGATGATCGTTATACGCAATCCCAAACCGGCTGCGCATAGCGACGAAGCAAAGAATACATGCTCTCCGAGCTATCTTGAGGTCTATGGCGAAGGTTCATACTACAAGAGTCCTCATATTATTCAATCGATCCGCAAGTTTTTATCAAATGACTGAACGTCATTCAAGAAAGAAGTCAGAAGCATTTTTTCGGAAGTTCTCAGCTTGCTGCGACTTCCATAATCAAATACACCAGCTAGTTTTGCGTCAAATCCATCATGATCTCATCCACTCTTGTAGCCAAACTCCCGCTCAATGATCTGCCAACTCCAAAATCAGTATCTTCGACCACGCGTCAATAGTAATGCTGCCACAATAAGGTATACAAGGCCAATTTCTTCCACGCAAACGAGCAGCTACTTCCAAAAGGATTAGATATAAGGTTCGACCTGACTTCTGCGCTATCCTTATGAGCTGTCCATTGAGATATTGAAGGCTTTCTTTAATCAATTTACGCATTCTTCCTTCCTTCAATGCAGGTTTGTGCTTGCTTAAGTTAAGGCCTGCGGTATCGTTTTAATAGTTGTCTTTCGCTCCTTCTTCTAAATCCTACTTGGACATACGTTAGAATTTAACATAAAAAATAAGGCGATAGGCAAAGTCCCTTTTTTGATTTCTTATTTTTTTTTCTGTGATAGCTCTTGCAAGAAATAATATTAGAGTCCTTACATTTGATCCACCAATCACAAAAACGGAAGAGGAAAGTCTTTTCATTGTTTTTGATGATGTTAACTGGGCGGATGTGGCGAAATTGGTAGGACGCACTGACTTAGGATCTAGCCGCCGCGAGGCATGGAGGTTTCGGTCCCTCTATCCGCACGTTAAGAAACCCTCAATCACTAGAACTGTTTACGCCATTGTGGTTGGGGTTTTAGTTTAACTTTATTTAATTTTACAGCATTTGGAAATCACCATTAGACAAGGCATTCTGTAAATCAAGCATTCAATTCAAATTTAAATTATCAAGAAGCAGATACCAGCCTAAGGTAGAAGCCAACAACTTCAGGATCACGCCAGAAAAGCAAAGCATCAACAGGAATTTGGAGCCGGGGAAAAAGCACCGATACCTATGGTGGAAAAACATGTTTAATGGCACTCTCGGTTTTGGTTGAAAGCATTAACAGATTCTAGGTGAGTCAATTGAACGGCACTTGAAAGAGCAAACCTTCAAAATCTCTAGGTGATCCACTTCAGTAGCAAAACCCAGGAGAAACGATCGACTGGTAAAACCCAAAAAAGAATTTGAGTTTGATACAAAAAATCGGGCTTTGTCGATGAGTATAAGTTGCCTTTGGACAAATCAAAGCAACTATAATCTAAGTATCAGGATAGAGAACAAGATATAACATAGAGAGATATTAGAAGAAAAACATATAGAATTATACACATAACAGAGGAGAAACAGTAAACAAAAATCAGAGTAGTAAAAAAAGAAACAACGAGAAATCAAAAAGAATAAAATAATGGTGACTTTAGCCAAGACAGAAATACCACTAGAAAGAGAATAAAAACAGATACTATATGAAAAAAATTGACTAAAATCAAACAAAAAAAAGCTATGAACATGAAAATATGTTACAGGGAAATTTCAGAAAGAAAACGCTGTAATCACGAAAGTTGAAAGAAAAGAAGTGAAGAAGAATCAATAGGAGAAAGAAGCTTATCCCAGTTTGAGAAAACAGAAAGTAGAACAAATATCAGAGCTTACTTGGCGCGATACTAAATATATACAGTAAAGAAATAACAATAGCACTGAAAAAGGCTGAGGAATGAACCAAAAAGAATTTTATTGATTAAAAAATCTTCGGCCAGATTATAGATAAAATATGAAAGAGAGAAGATTTTAAGATGACTAAGTAAGAAGAAAATATAAAAAAATAAACAACAGAGAATATCAAAGTAGTCCAACTAGAAAAAGAAATATAAAAAATAACCGATCACAAGAACCAAAATAAGAAATACTAATAGAGAACCATAAACAATAAAAAAGAAATAGAGAAATTAAATATATTGAAGACAAAATAAAGAGAATAAGTATAAATGTGGAAAAACGAAATAAAGAAGAATTTCCACTTTACGCGAAGCAAATGACTTGGTTCATTGATTTCAAACCATCTGCAACTTGAGAATAAGATCCAGGCAGAACATGGAGGGAAGTTGTTTGAGAAGACCTAAACACAATGGTAAGAGAGCAATTGCATTCTTCCGCCTAGCTCTCAGATGGAAGATAGCGACCTTGGACCATGTTTGTCGACAATTACCTGAAAGGTGAGAGGACAAAAAACATATATGAACCATTGCTTACTTCAGTTCAGAATTGATTAAGTTCTTCTTCTTTTGTAGGAAAAATCAGGTTAACTGAGGCGAAAAGGAATCAGTATAGATGAGTCTCAGGACTCTTTAGCAAGTAATTTGCTCTAAAACAATAAAAAAAGCTCACTTATTTTAAGGGCTTTTTTAGTTTTGACTAACTACAACTACTAGAAGTATTTGTGATTCAACAAGGAAGAATCTCAGAAATACGCCCATACACAATCAAGATCTGTAAAGTGCGAACAGCTTTATGACCCAGTATACGCAGGCATATTGAAAATATTGACTCGTCGGTAATCGAGGAGCGTGCCTCAAAAATTTTAGAGGAAACTCACGTATTCTCTCGCTTAATTCATGGTGTATCACTATTTCTAGGAACTGGAATTGCGATCATGTGGCACAATATCTATCTGTGGCCCATTGCTATTTTTAGAATCAGTAGATTTCTAAAGAAGGTGTTTGTCGTATGTCAATAGTCCAGGTGGATACGGTGGACTGCTGGGATTAGGAATCTATGATACATGCAATACATTGGTCCTGACTTGTTTGGCTACGATCTTGTACAGAATCGCTGCCTCCATGGAAGCAGTATTGCTTGCTCGGCGGCCGCCAAAAGACAAGCGTTCTGCACTTAAAACATGCACGAGTGATGATTCACCAGGCCCATCTGGAGGAGCATGGACAATCTAGCGATTATGGCATTTCCCTTAAATTGATACTCTTCAATGCGTCAGGAATGTACCAGATTCTCGCAGAACCACACTGTTAAAACCATACGAAGAAATCGATAGAGATTCTGACGAGATTTTGGTAAAAGCCACCAGAGGCAAAGCATATGGCCTAAATCGATGAAGTTTTAGTAAAAAAAATATAATAAGGCACAGTTAACCGTTCGTTTTGCGTAGAAATAAGAAAGACGTGGATTGATGGTGTGGGTATCGGCACATATTTGCATCATTGCATAGATCAGGCCCCATTTGTATTAGGTGAGGATGGAAGAAAACACAAAACCAGGCATCAACCTAAATCAAGCTAAAGAAACTAAGGAATTGACGGGAATATCTAGGTCAAGAGTAACTTGGTCAAGATGATGCGAAAAAGTTCCTTACAGTCGTGTTACATCATTACAAACGTTCTTTTCAAAAGGATGAAAAAGCGATGTCAAGATCGAGAAATTCCAAAACTCATCATGGTGTGGTGATACTGCGTACAAGTAAAAACTTGATTAGCTAAAAACACTTGCAAAACACTCGAGGTACCTTTTGGTATTGCTTTGAGTGCCACCGTACTTACGGAAAGCCGGTTATGTAGGAGAAGATGTGGAAAGTATTCTTACAAGACTTACTTACAAAGCCGCAGACTACAATGTAGAAGCAGCCGGAAAGAGTAAGTGTTATATTGATGATTAGATAAAGTCGCTAGGAAATCCAGAAACAATCCTTCTATTTACACGGCGACGCTGAGCGGTGAGGGATGGCAACAAGCCACTACTCAAACACTTGAAGGTACAGTAGTAAATGTACCGCCACAGGTGGAAGGAAAGCAGTCCTGATCAGAAAAATGATGCGTAATACAGAAAATATTTTATTTATCTGTGGTGGCGCATTGATGGAGATCACTAGACATATCGGTTAACGATTGATACCAGCCTATGGGATTCAGCAAAGGCATCAGCTAGCAGGAGATGCGGATCGTGAAAACCCTACTTCAGTATGTAACTGCTCAAGATTTGACGGCTTTTTGAATTAATTTCCAGAATGATCGCAGAACTTCCTGTACTCACTCATTTAGATCCTTTAGACAGAAGACACCGCTGACTAATCCCTAGATAGCCAAAAAATGCACTAGTGAAGCCAATATGCTAAACTGATTGAAAAAATGGAAAGATGTGACCTTGACCTTTGAGCAAAGCGGAATAGATTTTATCTTAGAAAGGGAAGAAAAGCAGTGGAATATAACCTTGAGCGGCTAGAGGTTTGAAGGATCAACTGTTGAAGCGATATTTACCGATGCGATGTACGAACTTCCTTCAGATGATTTCTATTAAGAACTCGTAATTGATGGGGGACTATGCAAGGAGTAAATATTTGGATAAATTCAAGTTTAAACAACTTCCACAGATTGCCTAAGTAAAACAAAAAACCTGCCCTTAATTAAGCGGCGTTTATTTATTCCAGAGTATCTAAAATCTACCCGGGCCGTATTTTCTGAAGCTGCGGTCCTCTCCAAGTCGTTCTTCAACGAGATCATACCTGGAAAAATAGTCCTTTTGCCACTTGATTTGAAAGAATTTTAGTCAACTCACGCGCAAATTTTTAAATGAGAAAATCATTTTGAATGCAACTCCTTCACCAGCTTCCTTGTCTGCTAAATCAAGGTTGACCAGTGATATAAAAAGCGAACTCGGATCAGATTTTTTGCCAATGGCATAAGACCATATTGGGGCTTGTCGATAAACTACAACTTGCGGGCCACTCGAAATAGGGCAGTTTCCAAGGTTTGCTGCTGCCGATTGGACTATAGCAAGGCCACAGCATGAGCTAAGCTCAAATCATAGGTTTGGATTGAAGATGACCGAGATGCCAGCATTTTTTGCCGGCTACGGTAAAGATATCAAATCTAGATTTTCAACTCCCGCAGCATCACATAGTGAAATTTTGTGAAAACTCCCTTAACCAAAGTATCATTGGCATCCAGCATCGCTTTCGAGCTCTTGCTTCTACTTCCCGAAGCAATTTTGCTAATTATTGGCTGATAGCTTTAGCCATTTTTTGAAAGAAAAACTCATTGCGGTGTAATTTTTTATTTCATCCCCGAAGTGGGTTCCCTTACATACGGGTGACATCGAAGCTTCAAATTTTTTAAAAAAAGCAGGTTCAAATGGAAAATAGAATAATATGGTCAGTAATTGCTTTCTAACTTAATTCGCTCTTTTTCTGATTCCAAGCCCATACTTTTGGAGGAATATATACCTGACACAAGGAATCCCTGGCTTTTGCAAAAGGCTGCAATTCTCTATTAAACCCCCATAATTCTACCAAAATGACTTGCGCAAGCTTAAAGAGATTATATCCTGTTTGATCAAATTTGAATATTTTAGAACTTTTCTAAAGCTAGAGACCACCTCCAAAAAGCCCATTAAGCTAGCTTCATCGTAGATCTACAGCAAGCTTTACTCCTGCTTGGGGAAAAGCTCCCTCCAGTTCCCCGAAAAGAAAAGTGAGCATCTATTCCTTTAGAGCAGTATTCAAGTTTGATTGCATGAAGATCTCCTTGATCGCTCCCCTGAAATGAAGTATTTTGAATTCACTTTTGAAGTGGTTTGAAGTGGCAGGTGACATACCTTTAATCAGTCAGCTAAAACTAATGAAAAGAGTAGTGTTGACACCTACTTCCAATCTATTCAAATAATTCAATTTATTTTAAACCTATTCTCCCCAGATTACTCTACAAAATTTCTCGGGTCTCATTAAAGGGTCAATTGTGAAAGCCTCCCCAAATTTACGTTGATCTCACTCACAGCTGGGTCCAGATTTTCCCAAAAATCCATGGACAAGTTCTCACAAACTAGCAATATCCCCTCCATAAGTCCACACAAGATTGAGGTTTTTAATGATCAAACGCGATCGATACAATGCTCGATAAATGTGCTGGGAGTAGTACCTTTAAATCTACTACAATCCAGTATCAGGATCCAGGGAATTCCTCTTAACCTCACTATCAATTCAAAATTTGACCATGCCAATTTCAATTGGCACGAAGGTCCGAATACTTCGAATTCTTTTTTTCAGCCAATCTTGGATCCAAAGTTTTATGCGCCGCATTGAATGCTCTTTTACAAACGTAAATCATACCTTTCATTAGGGCTGCACAGTTATGGAAAAGAAAAATAGATTAAGACTTTTGTTGTAAGTAGATTTAACAAAAAAGCCTGATGGAAATCAAGGCTTCTAGAACTAGGCGTTATTTAGCTTTTGAAAGAAGAATCACCAGGTGATCCTTCTGCTTACTCAGATCAAGTTTATTTTCTATTGATAAATCGTTTTAGCTCATTCTTGATTCTGGACTCCTTCAAGATTTAAGGATACTATTGCGTATCTTGTTTTCCAGTCGTCCACTTTTTCATTCGAATCAATGAGTAAACTGTCTCTTCAAAAAACGGAACATTCTGTGCCAGGAGTCGGTTGCTGCATAACTATTCTTCGCGGGGAGTTACGAAGGTTGTATAGAACTTACGAATAGAGTGTGGTATTTATAGGCACCATTTCTTGCAATCACATTTACCACAGTCTTTTGGCCCAATCCCTGGGCACGAAATCAAACCTTTTTTCACCAACAGCATTGGTCAGCATTCCCAGGTGTTCCCAGTTGCATTAGGATTGAGGGTCGCCCAATATGGCGATTTACTCCAAAGTCATCTGTTATGCAGGAAGTGGTGTTACCAGCATCATTGATCACTTCTAACTCTTATCATAAACATTGAAGCGTAAAGTACATTTCTTTATCCAGCATTAGTCGTGACCGGATATTGCTTAGACCAATCTTCGATAGGATGGCGAACCCATCAATTTCAGCATAACTCGAACATCTCGCGGGAGCCCATGTAGATTGATGTTAGAAAATTTTGTCCGATACTCCGTGATGAGAGCAAATAGGCGGCTATGATTAACGCTTTCTTCATTCTTAATATTAATTACTCTTTTTTGTGTAAAAATTAAAATTGTTGGTTTGAATATTTGAATGTATAACCGCTGATGGACCATTGAGTCTCATTTCAGCTGAACTTTCTTCTTCAGTTTTGTGTTCACTCATTGAATCAGGTAACTTCTTCCTGCCATATCCAAATTTCAAAGAAACAGTTGGCCTTCGTATCATTATGATGTTATATTTAACTTATCCGAAGTTTGATAGGTCTAAAAAATTCCAATCTGCTAAGCTCTTATTTTGGTCTGGATCGCGAAGATCACAATTGGGTCAGAATATTCGGCTTACACGTAGTGTTGAAAATTGCAACTTGGCTATAATTCCATCCCCTCCTAATTACAGGGTCTACTCGTAACGCCTTCGACCAATTTACTATGTATACCATTGATAGGAGGTGCCTGGCTGGTTGCGAAGTCAGCACATTTTCCAGTTTGACCACAATAGTTGGCTTAAGCTAATTCATTTCTCCGACTATGTAAGATGATCAAAACGGGTTGACCAGAAAGCATTTAAGAAATTGTCGTTTCACATTCAACCACTCTGCTTGGTCCAAATACGAAGAATTGGATTCGTTCAGTTGAAGTTTCCCTTCCCTCCAAAATTCCCAAAAGTAAGGTAAGCGATAGATCCTTCACTTAAATTTCAAATGAGATCGCTGCTCCAACACATTAAAGTTGCTCTAATTTGGCAAATGACGTCGCTTGAAATTTTTAACTTAACCAAGCCTGTTGCATTTGAAACTGAAGCCACCGACTCCAAGTTATTATTTGCAGTTACCCTGATGATCAAACGTGGAAATGTTAACGATTTTTCAAAAGCAGTATTTTCTATATATGTATGTGTTAATTTGTCCTTTTACCTACAAGCTGTTGATTGATGCTTTCGAAGCAGAAGGAACGACTGAGGTAGCCACCGAATTCAATAATATTTGCACAGCTTGATCAAGATTAAGCTCAGACCAGGCCATAGAAAACGCGAGTCAAATTGATGCTTTTGAACTTTCTGAGGGCTTTTCCTCAACTTAAGATTAAATTTTTAAACCCACCAGAATTTAAATAAACGTTACCTGATTTATGTCGAGGCGACTTTAGAGACCCTAAGAAGAATTATTGTAAAAACTAGCCCAGTCCGCCCCATTGAATTTAAAGGTGTTATGCCTTCCTTAATGGTGAACCAGTAGTTCCGATATTGAATCACCAGACACTTCAATCGTATTTAGATCTCCATTAACGACTGGACGTGACCTTGTGAGTACCCAAGTTTATTTAGTTTAAGAATAGAAAATCCTCAACTTTGGCATTGGAAATGTTATTGATCCAGTTTTCCCGCTTCCAAGCATCTTTGCCAATTCCAGCAATAACTGAGTTCGACACCATCAAAACAGCCTCACCTCAATGCTACGAGCCTGTCAGTTAACCGTCTGATTTAGCAAATACAAGCTTACCATTCTTTATGATGTTGACCTGATTACTTACTTTAAGCCATTCGAAAAGCGCATTGAATTACCTTTGGATTTCAAAAATTACCAACTGATTGCCAAATAGATTTAACTAAGGCATTCGCATCAACTGGAAAATTACTGTGACAGCTCCTTGAATTTGAACCTTCGAAAACAACTCGTTACCGGTATCTGAGAATACGATTTCGCCACTTGGACCATTGAGAATTGAAGAGACGCAAATTTACAGGATTTGTCCAGTCACCTGTGGCACTTTACCAATCCATAAAAGTGTCTCTTCCGCCCCATCGGCTCGTACCAGATTTCAATACAACACTGAGAAAATCCTGAGGCCATTTTCAATTCGCCTTTATGAGTCACTACAATTTGGTAGCGCTGCGCTTTGCGTTAGGAATGTAAAATCTGTTCTACGTTATCTCGAATTATCTGAGGGTTTTCAGCTTTTGGCGACTGTCTCAAGGCGGTTAGTGTTTACGGGGAATATCGAGTCTTTCCGCTCTTCATCCACTATTCGAAGATCAAGTCATTGACAGCAATTCCAGGATCTTGAGGATTTAACAGAGGGTGGAGAGTTACCATGGAATCTGTCCAAGTATCGTACACGAATCGGTTGTAACTCCATCAGAGATAAATTCATTCTCAAAATTCGCCCCTGTGCTAATCGTTCTTCCGGGGAATAACATTCGAACTTCCATTATTCTATTAATGCATCCTGCCGCGTCTTTTGTATCCAGCTCCCACACCATAAGATTAGTCCGGCCAGGATTGGGACCAGCCTCCTGGTTGGTGTTAATCATCAGCGCCTTGAGTGTAGAAGCCCACATGTAAACGCACTGAGTTCTAATTTGAGTAAAGTTGCTGAAGCAAAAGCAACGAACTGTTACATTTGGGAGCAGGCCTTGACGTTCGCTCAAACTTGCAAAGAGCAGTCGCTCCTCCATCTGCAATTGCCGGAGCTAAAAACCATTAACCCCATTGCGACTACATCAGCTTTATCCGCCCATCCATTTACTGGTCCAACGCTGTGAAAAACTGCTTATGCTACGCTTTGTGCGTCCAGCATTAATTTCAATCACACTAGATACTGCCCCCTCTGTTATCGCGTTTTTCGCTACACCTTCAGGGCATACTATCGTCAGGACATCTGGATGTCGACATTCACCTGAATCGTTTCTATTCATTACTGCAGGCCATGACTACGGTGTATATGGGCTTTGCAAAAATATGTAGATCATCCAAACCTTTTACTTTTTCCTCCAATAAATCCAAATCGGTATTCTTCTTTTGGAGTCGACAGGAGGCATTGCAGCCCAAAACTCGCTTACTTTAGCATTTCGATACCAGCCTAAAACCAACACCATTAGGAATGATTGGAAGCAGAATTGACATCAAGCTTTGTGACTGATATAGGCTTAAACGTTCATTTTGGACAAATCACTCTCCCAATTAAAAGCCAAGCGTCGCTTCAGCCGCCTTCCTTTTGCATTGGAATTCAACTCCTCCGGCCATAATAGTACCAGAAACGTGGGTTGCGTGGCTTGCTATTGTTTCAGTAGAACCATCGACTGATCAATCCGACCTTGAAATTCAACATGGTCAGGTTTAGGGCGTGTTGATCTAGATACCACAGTCATTTCCCTTATCAGTAGATTATCCCAAAGAACCTTCCACCTTGAAGTGCATTGTTGCTTGTAGTAATCAGCTGCTTGCGTATTAAAAATTGGAATAATAAATGGTTGAAGTCTGATTCAAAAATTCCAATTCTTGCGATTTCGTGTTTTCTAATTAAAAAATTAGGTAATCCTCTTGCAGCTGCCTTTTGCTTCAAAGCTTCTTAATTAAGATTCAAAAGAAGGGTAATTGGTATTAAATTCTTTTGAAATAGAAGATTTGAGCGATTCCAACGACGGTTGAATTTGCACCGGTCATATGATCCTAAGGACTACGTGGAACTAGTCTGAATAACAAATAGATAATTCAATATTCTCCATAATTTTAAAATCTTATTATAGTTTCTTATTCAACGCCTTAAAAAATAAATAAAAGTTTTAAAAAAAAAAGGGCTCGAACCTCTTTTACTTTAAATTTAAGGAATATTAAATTTTTGTTAG
>Ga0163217_1044631_pt1 | contig 14482 bp, 24 predicted proteins | sample SynspAceP_FD_185933 | JGI IMG/M metagenome (GOLD analysis project Ga0163217, IMG submission 185933) | Saline lake microbial communities from Ace Lake in Antarctica - Synechococcus sp. Ace-P (PacBio error correction) | ecosystem: Environmental > Aquatic > Non-marine Saline and Alkaline > Saline ... | reverse complement strand
GCCGGACGCGACGCATCCTGCACGCGCTTCTGGAAGCAATCCCCCGGACTTCCGCCGAGTTCAAGAAAGACTTCAAACTCAAGGCCGTGCCGCGCATCACGCGCCATCGGCCGGTTTCCTGCGCCGCTCCAGCCTTGATGGGAACTTCCCCAAGTTCTCAACGTGCTCAGGGGACAAATGAGTGTGGTCGGGCCTAGGCCGATCTGTCAGAGCGAGCTCGACGCTACGGAGACCAGATGGATACGGTGCTTGGCGGTCCGCCTGGCCTCAGCGGCCTCGGCAGGTTTCCGGTCGCAAACAACCTCTCCTACCCGGCCGGGGTCAGGCTTGATGGTCAGCTACGCCAGACCGCCAAGACCTTCTGGCTCATCTCACGATCATCATCCGCACCATCGGACTGATCCTGTTGGCCATGGACAGGGGCGCCTACTGAGCCAGAAACCCTGTCAGCGAGGAGCGCCGAGGGGCCAGGGCCATCAAACAACCAAGCCACTTCAGTCGCTTGTTTCAACGACAGGATCTCTCAACCCCGGCTGATCGACCGCCGCGAAATCCGACGCCAAGCAAAGCGCTTGAGGCGACGTTCTCCCGGTAGTTGATTGACCCCTTCCGAGCTGCACCTGGCCGCCTGGCATAGGCCGCCTGGAAAGGCCGGCATTGGGGGGAAGGTCACTGCGGCCCTCCCCCGAAACGCACATCCCACCTCCCCACGGGCCTGCAGGCCCGGCCGCTGACCAGGGGGAGGGCTCAGGGCACGAACCGCAGGGCGGCAAACCAGGGAGCAGGTCATCGAGGCGGAGCGCCGGCCGCGTGCGGAAGCCACTGCACCTTCCGCGGCATAGCCAGCATCGATCGAGGGTGCTGGAGGCCTTGTAGGCCCAGGCCAGCGTGAGTGGCCCTGGCAGGAAACCTTCGCCCGGATTTGGGGTTGCTTCCCACAGGACCAAATTTTTTTTTCCCCCCCCCAACCCCCCCAGGGGGGGCCGAATCCCCCAGCCAGCCCCACCAGCATCCAGACAGGGGAGCGAAACAATCCATCCACGCCGTTCTCCGGCGGCTGTTTCCGCGTTGCCCGCAGAATGCGGCCCCATCAAGATTCCAACATCGCGGCCGACGATCAGGCAAGCGAGCACGGGCCCGCTCCAGCCCATTGCTCGCTTGGCCCATGCGCTGGCAGCCCAAAGCCGTTCAGCCAAGCCTTGCGGCCAGCAGGGACCCGCAGAACGCCGCGCACGCCCGATCCGGCTTTCACCCGCCAGCAACTGGCCAGGGCCAGCAACAGCAGCGGCTGGCCGATCAGAGGGCTGCGAGGCGGAGCCAGGGATTCCAGGGCCCAACCCAGCGCCGCCACTTCCGCCCACCAGCAGGCACGGTGATCAGGCACCGGCGAGCCGTAGGCGGCCAAGGCTGATCACCTGCCGCAGGCCCTCGGCCCGTTGGCGAAAAACGGGCGCGATCCCCCAGCCCATCACCTTGAACCGGATGCAGCCAGCCGGCGGAGTTTCGCCGAATCAGCGACTCGAGCAGGCAGGGCCACGGCGACGGAGCCAGGGACCAGGGCAGGGGTGCGCGGGATCCGATCAGGTGTTCTTGAGGGCAGCTGAACATCGAGCGCAGCCCCTTGCCGACATGCCTCAATCGGGTGCTGGGGAATCCACGCTTGGGGCTGCGGTTCATCGCCGGTTTGCCGGCCGCATTCGGCCACCGAAATCTTCGCGAAGGTTGCCGTTCCTGGATATCAACAAGAATGCGCGCATCTCCGCCTTGGTCTCCGCCGTTGATCAGGGCGAGGGCCACGCACATAGTCGCGTTATTCGCGGTGTTGGAGATCGAATCGCGCATGGCGGTGAGGCCGCCTTGACCATTCAGATCAACGATTCAGCTTGACCTCGTGCAGGCATTCGAAGTAGGCCACTCGGCTTGATAGCCCGCTTCACCAAGGTTTCGAAAGCCGGCTTTCACCAGCTCACTCAGGCCTCCGCCAGAGCACGCCTGCTCACCAAAAGAGACGGTTTCGGTTTCTTCCTTGAAATTTGGTTTTCAAAGGATGCCGGCGCGGGTGCCGCCGATCGCCCTTGGCATGGCATCGCCAGCCGCGGGGCCTGGCCCGTGGCGTCCTGGTGAATGGCGAACAGTGCTGGAACGCCCTGGCCGTTCTGATTACTCCCAGCGACACGGTTGTGTCCAGGACCCTTCGGCGCAATCATCACCACGTCACATCGGCGGAGGAACGATTGGCGAAGCGGATGTTGAAACCATGGGCGAGCTTGAGCACCTTGCCGGCGCTCAGGTGCGGCGCGATCTCGGCGGCGTACACCGATTTCTGGGTCTCATCAGGGAGCAGCCACATGATCCAGTCCGCTTGGCACAAGCCCTCGGCGACGCTGAGCACCTCAAGAACATCCGCCTCCATGGCTTCTCCACGAGCGGGCTTGGCCTTTCGTTAGAGCCCCACCACAACCTGACGCCGCGGTCCTTGGAGGTTGAGGGCGTGGGCGTTGCCTGGGAGCCGTACCAATGATGGCAACGGTTTTGCCGTTCAGAAGGTGAGGTCGGCGTCGGGTTGTCCGTAGAAGAGCTGGGGCCATCCGGCTGATCGGCAGGGCAGAGGCGGGATCCTACGGTTGTGCCGATCCCCCCAGGCTGTCGCTGGGGTGCGCGATGACCCGATCGATCAGGCCGTACTCCATCGTTCGGCGGGCTGAGAAGTTAGGTCGCGATCGTGTCCTTGGCAACCTTCTTCATCGGGCTGGCCGCACATCTCGGCGGAGCGAGTGGTGAGCATTTGTCCCCTTTCCATGCGCAGGATCTCGGCGGGCTTCGATCTCGATGTCACTGCCTGGCGTGGGGCTGGTGCCCCACCGAGAGGGCTGGTGGATTCATTGATCGGGAGGGACTTGTGTGGGCAGGAGCCACCCGCTGCCCTTGGTGCCGGCCGCCAGGAGAAAGGCGCCCATGCTCGCCGCCAGACCGGGACGCAAATGGTACCACCTCCGATTTGACGCGTACTGGATGGTGTCGAGATCGCCAGACCGGCGGGTGACGAAACCACCGGAGGGAATTGATGTACAGGTAGATCGCTTGCTGCTGTCATCAGGAATCCAGATACAGCATCTGGGCCACCAGGGGCTGTTGGACATCCCGTCGTTTGACTTTCCTGGCGAGAAAGGAGAATGCGCTCTACACCCGCCGGGTGTAGATGTCGACCAACCGCTCGACTGGCTTGCCGGGGCAGAACGGTAAAGGAACGCTGGGGGTGCGATGGGCATGGTGCTGGAAGTTGGGGTAGGTGGGAAGGGAGGGAAGGGAAAGGCAGTAGGTAGCCGTCAGGCCGCGCCGGCCCACCGGGCGCTGAAGTTCCTTCTGGCTGTGTCAAAGATCCGATCGGATTCAAGCCGACTCCAGGGCCTCGGGCGGCGTGGGTAGGTCATCGATCGGAATCCCTGTGGCTGAGTTGCTCGGCGCCTGCCGGACCGGTGTTCTCCGAAAGAGCATGTCGACATGGTTGCGGTTTGTTGTGCAGCACCTCCTGGCCTGATCTGGATGTCACTGGCCTGGACCCGCGAGCGCCGGAAGCGGGGCTTGGTGCACACGATTGAGGCGTGGGGCACGGCGGCGCGGTGGCCCTGGCGCCGGACCGAGAGGATCATGGCGGCGGTGGCCCATCGCCTGGCCCCGATGCAGATCGTGTGGACGGGGGGTTTGACGTTAAGCGAATCGTGTCGCAGATGGGCGAAGGCCTTCGTTTCAAACCCGATCGCATCGCCGGGTGTACCAACTCGTCACCGGTTGAGGTTGAGTATAGAAAAAAGATTGGCTCTCGTGATTGGTCGAATTCCCAGATAGAGCATCTGCGCGACGATCAGCTCGGGTTTCCATCCACGCCATTCGGCGCTTGGCGTCGTCGTCGGAGAAGAGTGGCAAACCCCAGATAGACGATTCGCTCTGTCAACAGCAGCGACGCCAGATCCGCGCGGTGTGCGCATCGCTGCCGAATCGCCGTAGTAAGGGCGACACCGAACAGGTCTTCAACGGTCACATTCAGGCCGGAGCCTAGCGGGGGCCAGCTGTGGGGCCGAACCAACAGGCCCCCTCCTTGGGAACGTCTGGACGCAGACGGGGGCAAAGACCATGCGGCCGGTCGAGGTCTGCAGGGCTCCGGTCACGTGACGGGGCAAGCCGTTTGGCCGATCCGATTGCGGGCCGCCTCCACCACAACCATGGTGCCGTCCTCCAAGGTATCCGAAACCCCCCTTATTCGGCTTCCTTCCCTCGCGCACGATCTTCAGCTGCAGGGCATCGCCGGGTTTGACCTTCTGGCCGCAGGGCGACACCCAGGCGCTTCAGATTCATCACTTGAGTTCCTGCACCTCAGCCACCTGTGGCCAGGTTGTTAATCGGCGGTGAAGCAGCGGTAAGCGGCCGTAATCGGCGGTCAGAAAACTTGAGGCAACTTGGGGCGTCGGCGCCATTCCCTTCGTAGCGGGTGCTGTTCACCACCAGGCGGCGGGCGCGTAGCGCTACGCAGCAACCGCCAAGCAGGTTGAGCCACGGCGGCCCCTTGCCGCGTTTTTCGTGGTTGCTGAGTCGGCCAGCTGTTTGGAGTCGTCGATCACGGGCCTGGGCCACGATCACCTGGGCCTCCAGGCAGGCCGAATCGAAGGCAGCCCAGGATGGGCCATCAATGATCACCGTTGGTGTACGAGGATCTTAGGCCGGCGGGGTTCAACACCCCTTCGGCACCAGCAGGGGCGTCGGTGCTCGCGGGGTTGAACAGGGCAGCAGGGTGCGTCCGTGCACCTCGGCCAGTTGTAACCCAGCACCCCGAAGAGACGTTTGCTGAGCACCGCCGCCAGGGCTTCACGAAAATTCACTCCCAGGGAGCGGCAAACAGAGGAATCGGGGCCAGCAGCCAGGTTGGCCACCAGCAGGCCCCATGATCCCAGTCCGACTGGGCCCGGCTCACAGCAGGTCGGTGGGGCATCGCCGCACCTGGCCGCATCAGTCGGGCGGCGCAAAACAGCTGAAAGAAGAATCCGGCCAACAGGCCGAAAAGGCGCCGAAGCAGCCAGCACGCCAGCGCAGGCCTTCCAGGTCGTTGACCGATCCAGCAACCCAGCAGGCAGCAGGTCGACGCCCAGCCAGCCGGTGCAGCGCCGGACGATCAGAAACAAACAAAGCAGGATCCAGCGGGTCCACATGGGTTGGTTCTGGGCTGACCGTTGCTCAGAAGCTGCAGCATGGCCGATTTCCGGTCGATTGCCTTGCCCTCGGATTTCCATTACCGTTGCCCGCGCGCCGGGCCCGCGTCCATGCGGGAACCCCGCAGCGGCCTACCTGCACATCCCCTTCTGTCAGCGGCGCTGCTTCTATTGCGACTTCGCGGGTGGTCCCCCTCGGAAGACAAGCCGACGGCGCCCACTCCAACTCCGATCGCGCCTACCTTCCCGCTGCTTGCACTGGGAGATTCAGCAGGCCCCATCAGGGGCCGCCCCTCTCCCACCGTGTACCTGGGGCGGTGGCACCCTCCTTGCGCACCCCCGAGCAGATCCGGCGCCTTGCTCAGCCGCCTGGGGACTGCCAGTTCGGCCTTGTGCCCGGTGCGGAGAGCAGCATGGAAATGACCCGGCCAGCTTCGTCAGCGCCGCCTCACCGGCGTGCTGGCCGCGGCTGGGCGTCAACCGCGTCCAGCCTGGGGGGCAGAGCTTCGATGACGCCGTTGCTGGAGACGCTGGGCCGCCGCCACCGGCGCGCCGACCTGCTTGAAGCCGCCGGCTGGCTGGCCAGGCGCAAGCGGCAGGGGTCGCTGGGCAGCTGGAGCCTCGACCTGATCCAGGGCTTGGCCCCAACAGGACCTGAACCACTGGGCACAAACCAGCTGCGCCAGGGGTGGCCGTTGACGCCCCCCACCTTTCATCTACGACCCTGATTCGTTCGAACGGGCACCTGTATCGCCTGGCGCCAAAAGCGTGGGCGTTGCCATGCCGATTCCGACCTCCGCCGCTGACCTGATGGCACTCACCTCGAGCGGCTGAAGCGCGGGCTACGGCACTACCGAATCTCCAATTACGCCAGGCCCGGCCAGTTTCACGCCACAACCGGGGTATGGAGCGGGGCAGGCTGGTGGGGTTTGGGCTGGAGACCCACCTCGGCCCCCCTACGGACGGCGATGGCCAGGCCACGAACCCGGGCCGCCTATGGGGGAATGGCTGAGCGGAAGCGCAAACCAACCGAGCAAACCAGCCAGGCCGAGCCGGGCCGACCGCCAGGCCTCAGGCCTGAGCAGAGCGCTTCTGAGCTAGGTCTACCGTTTGATGAGCTTTGTTGATTGGTGGGCCCTGCGCCGGCGCGAAGGGGTGGCGAGGGGCTGAATAGCGATCCGGACTACGCCCTCAGCCGCCGCGCACTGGCCTCGCTGCGGCAAGCGGCATTGCAGCCGTTCCTTGAAGAGGCCTTGCTGCTGATTGAGGGGGACCGGCTGGCGCGCTCAGTGACCGACTGGGCCTTGGCCCTCAGCAATCGGTGCTTGGGAGTTGCTGGGGCTGGTGGGATGATCGTTCTGGGCCCGGCCACCACCTCTGAAGCGCCTGCGATCGCCAGACCACGACCATCGATCAGGGCCGGCTGACGGAGGCTGGCGGCACTGCCGAGCCGAGGCAGATCGGCGGTCAACCCGCACCTGGCCGTCGCAGGTCGTCACCGGCTCCGATGCCGATCACAGGGATCGCAACTGCCGCCGCAGCCGGGGCCAGCCAACTCGGCAGGCACATGTTCGAGCACCAGGGCGAGCAGCCCGCCGCCTGCAGATCCTCGGCCTGGCAGCACAAGCGCTCCTGGCTGATCGGGTCGTGGCCTGGCGCCGGATAGCCGAAACCGATTGCAACCGACTGGGGAGTCAAGCCGAGGTGCCCATCACCGGGGATGCAACTACGCACCAGGCGATCCAACCAACCAACAAGGGTTTCGGTTCAGCCCCTCCAGCTTCACGGGCCGCCGCCCGCCGTTTCTCCTTAAGAACCCTTTCCGGCTTGCCGCCACAGCCTGATTCAGGCCCGCACTGATAGACTCAGGAAGGCAGATCGCAATCAGCAGGGGTTGCTGACCGGGCGCTCGGCTCAGGCCCCGGGCCACGGCGCGGTTGTGGTGAATCATCTCGTCGAGCGTCACCGGAGGGTGGTGGGGTGACCAGCGCCACCATCGCCAGCGAATCACCCACAAGCAGCGCCTCAGCGCCTCCTTCCTCCCCCAGGCGCCGAGAGCGCATCCCAGGGCGGTTCAGCAGCCGGAATCGGTTGCCCCGCCTGTTTGCGCGCGATGAGATCACCGGGACGATCGGCACGACAGCCAGGGCTTCTTAATCCAGGGCTTGCCTATCATCGCTTCGACTCGGACCGATTGCGGCCGGGGACGCCCAAAATCTGGTCAGAACCGGAAGGGAGGCAGTCCCACACGGGATGCTGCCAGCAGGCGTCGGCTCCGGGTTCACCCCTTTTGCAACCTTGCTGGACTTCAGGACGTTTGACCTTGAAGGTCAAATCTGTGGCATGCCAACGCAAGGGCCATACGAATCCAGCCGCACCACAACGCAGCTGCACGGTCAGCAGGAGGAATGGCCGGCCCCGAAGCTCCGGGCACTCGTCCTCGTGCGGTCTGGCGTCAGCAGGAAGGGAGGGATCTTGGCACCCCGTTGATCGCCGGCGGGTTGGCGGTTAGAGCAGCGGCTTGGGCTGGCGAAACTGGGGTACCCGTTGTCTTGGTGCCTGTAGGGGCAATGCCACTTCAAAGCCGGTTGGCAATCAGGTGACGTGATCTCACCTTCGAGCTTTTCATCCACCCACGGCGCCAACAATGATTGTGGCATCGGGATCACCGGTCGTCGTAGATGAACCTCGGGCGCATTGGATGTCCTCAGGGGCATGTCCTTGCACCGCTGACGTGATCACGCAGCCCTTTGGCCCATCGATTCGTGCGTGATTCCAAGGCGGGCTGCTCACGCGGCCTGGCCGCTTCGGTGCACGGGAAGCGGCCTGAACCCACGGCCAATGCCAGCAGGGCTGTGCCGGCCATTCATCATCACCGAAAGCACATCGGCAAAGTCAACGTTGACCAGGCCGGTTTTGGTGATGATGTCACGGTGATGCCCTTCACCACCCTGACGCAACACGTCGTCGGCGGGCCGCGGAACGCTTCTTGCAGAGGGGCGAACCGGGCGATCGCATCACGCAGCCGGTCATTTGGGATGACGATCAGGGTGTCACCATGCTCAGCCAGCCTGCAATTGCCTTTCCTCCGCCTGCTTCTGGCGGCTTGCGCCCCTCGAAGCTGAAACCGGCTGGTGACGATTCCAACGGTGAGGGCGCCGCACTCCTTGGCGACTTGCGGCGAGGATCGGTGCCGTCCTGTCCCGTGCCGCCACCCATTCCGCGGCAATAAGACAGATTCAGCGCCCTCAAGCGCCGCCAGCAATTCGGGGGGCGATTCTTCCGCCGCCTATTTCTTGGGCCGATGGCACCGGGGTTGCCACCGGCTCCAGAGGCCCCCGGGTCAATTCGGCCAACTGCACCCGCTTCTGGGACGCCGACTGCTCGCAGCGCTGAGCATCGGTGTTGAAGAACCCTGTAATAAAGCCCACCCCTTCGAGATTGGGAGGCGATCATTCCGGTTGGACCGCGTTACTGCCGCCGCCGCCGAACCCCGATCACTTCGATCGCGCGGGTCTGGCTGGGGCCACGATGCCGTTGCTGCTGGGAGAAGGGGAGTGGAGGGTTGTGTCACGGGAAAAGTGCAGGAGAATCTTGGGTAAGTGGAAAGGTGGTTATTTGGCGTCAGTGCAGTCTCCACGAAGAACCCTGCATCCATTCGGCTTTCGCAGGCATTATGTCTGCCAAACGTGAAAACCCCATCTTGTTTTAAACGATCACTTTTGCTATGGAAGCCTGATTCGAGACAATGGACGGTTCAATTGGTCCGGCCGTAACGGTTCCCGGTGGAAACCTTGGCAGCCTCTTGGCGGGGGCAGCCGCAGCCCCAGTTCCGGCTGCTCGGGATTCACTCAGATCAATCGATTGGATGGTTCGGGCCCTGAGTTGGCCTGGCAGCCCCCGGTGAGGTGATGCAATCAGCTCAGGCGACGCAGAGTGCGGCGATCGCGGGCCCAAAATCTCACCTGGCCCAGGGCGCCTTGGTCCGCAGCAAAAGATGGCCATCGGCTCGAAAACGATCTCTTGCAGTGGGCTTGCCCAGGCTTGTTGCGCCGCTCAGGATCTGGCCAACGCCGGACGGTGCCACTCCTGCCCAGCCAGCAACCGAGACCATCGGCCTGCGGCTGGTTCCTGGTGAGGGCGACCTGGCTGGTGCTCAGGCTTCATCCCAATTGCCACAGACGATCGACGTAGCCCCGGCTCCAAGACCAGCCCCTTTCCCCGCTGCGCCCGTGCGACGGCCTGGCGGTCGACCAGATCGATCCCGCAACCGAGGAGGCAGCATCAAGCCGCTCAACTCGACGGTTCTCACGGCAAGCCGCCGCCGCGCCAGGCCTCTGCTGCAACTGCTGGGGTTGGAGGTTTGAGCAGCCAGGACGGGGGAATTGGCAGCCCCAGCGGCCTCAACCACCTGATCACGGCTCACTGCTGGCTTGCCGATCACGTTCACCTGCTCAGGACCGCGCAGGGCTCCAGCCATGGCGGAGTAGTCCTAGCCGAGACCAGGCCGCACAGGCCGAAAGAGGGCCAATCTCCAGCAGGTTGTGGAGCCGCTCCCGGCGGCGCTGATCGCGAGCTGCCGCCCTGCGCTCCACACCTCGGACTAGGGGCTTTGGGGGGGTGGGGACTTTGGAGACGTTGGACTCACAGCTCACAAGGGAGCGCGCCATCAGGATCTCCATCCCAGCGGGCGTGCCCCTCGGCATCGAGAAATCCAGATCCTTCTGTTCGCCATTTGCCGACCAGGCGCAGGCGGCAACTGCCCGTGTGGCTTTCTTCGGTGGAGCGGCGCGTCACCGGCAGCCGAGGGCCTAACTTCCAGCAATTTCGAGCTTGGCTGATCACAAAAACTTGCCCTGGGGGCTTGAGCTGGCGGGCTCGAAGCTGCCTCCAGGTGAGCACGCCATCGAGCACCGGGCGGCGCCGCAGCCATCAAGTTTGGCGAGCTCAGAGCCTTCCAGCCCAGCAGCGGGGAACAGGCGTGCCGGCGGCGCTCCAGCCAGCCAAGGGCGGTGAGCATCACAAAAGGAACCACGCAGGGGCAACCCAGAGCAAGGCCGTGACTCATGGCCCAAACGCCTCTGCAACCATGCGGAACCCATAGTCTCGACCGCCTCGAACCAACTGGTGCACCAGATCCAAAGTGATACACGGCTGGGCCTCCCACAGGATCGGCCATGCCTGTGGTGAAGCCCGGCAGTCGTAGTTGATTTTCGTTCAGCCAGAGGGTTTTCAGCGCTTTCATCGGTAAAAAAAGTCGACCCTGGCCAAGCCCCGCCCGCCGCCACCGCCTGGCAGGCCCGGATCGCCAGTCGTTTGCAGTTCCCCTGAAATTCCCAGCGGCAAGCGCGCTGGGATCAGCGTGCGGCTCAAGCAAGCGGGTTTGTATTTGGTCTGGTTAGGTTCGTACCAGTCGGCCTCGAAGCAGATTCACCCACCACCCGACGCTTGCCACGTTGCGGCGGCGCCCTGGCCCGCTCGCCGCGCACCGCACATTCGAGTTTCCCGCGCGTTACCCCCTGCTCCACCACCAGACGGGGATCGAAGCGGGCCGCCTCTCGCAGGCCCTCCAGCAGGGAGCGCGGTCTGTGGGCCTTGCTGATTCCCACGGAGGAGCCCAGGTTGGCCCGGCTTGACGAAAACAGGGATAGCCGAGCTGACGGCTCCAGCCTGCCCAGCAGCTGTTCAGGTTTCGGCCTCAAAGCTTCAGCGGCCTAACCGCCGCATAGGGGACCTGGGGTATAATCCGGCGGCGGCGAAGGCGGCCTTCATCGCCTGCGTTGTCCATGCCCACGCGCGAGCCGAGCACGCCCGGAGCCCACGAACGCACCTGCATCAGCTGGAACAGCCCTGGATTTCGTGCGTCTTTCGCCATTGGGGCCATGCAGCACCGGAAACCAGACCTCCACATCCAGCGCTCCCTCGGGGAGGCCCCTGGAAAGCCATCCCGTTAGCGAGCCGCCGAGAGATCGGCAGCCGTGGCCGGCACCCCGCCCTGCCCAGCACCACCTCGGCAAGGGCGGCGAGGCCACCAATGGCCCCGCTGGTCGATGTAATAAGGCTCACCTCGATAGCGCGCGGCATGGGGGCCGCTGCGCAGGGCGCCGAATCACGGTGATCGCCGATCGGATCGACACGCATGGCTCACTGAGACACCCCCGACACACCAAGCCCAAGCAGCGGGGGGAGCGCGGGCATTACGCAAGGGAAGGGGCGGATCCGGCGCCAACGTATCAGCGATCGGGTTCTGGCCCCCAGGGCAGGGCTCAGCGCACGGCCAGGCCGCTGAGCGAGAAAGCCCCGCACCCGACTTCGATCTGCGACCATCACCCGATCACCGGCTTGGTAGATCTTTTCCCCGCCTGTTTGAGTTGCCGGGAAGAAGGTGAAGCCGGTTGGTGCGGGTCGGCCATCAGCGGGGAGGGATCGCGGGGGGTTGTCCCCTCACCAGCACCTCCTCGCGGCGGCCCAGGTAACGGCCACTGCGCCGGCGGGCTTTCACTCTCCACCAGGGCATTGAGGCTGGAGCCGCTCCACCCTTTGACGCCTCACTCACCTGTCCTGGCAGGGTTGCGGCAGGGGTGTTGGGCGCGCGAGTAGGCGGCGGGTGTTGAGCAGGTCGAAGCCGATTCCTCCACCAGGTCCATGTGGCGCGGAACTGGGCCCTTCGGATTCGCCCGGAAAGCCCACAATCGCGTCGGCACTGATTCGCCGCCATCGGGCATCTGGCTGGCCCGGATGCGCTCGATGGATCCGGCTTTGTAGCGGCTGACGCGGTAGCGCGCGCCATGTGGGCCTTGAGCAGGGCGTCCATCGCCGCTCTGAAAAAGGGATGGAAAGTGTTCGCACCACCTTGCTCAGCGAGGCGCAGGCGGCGAATCAGCGTTTCGGCTTGAAGTAGCGGGGGTGGCTGGTGCGAACGGTGCGTTCGATCCTCGCGTCGCTGAACTGTGATGGGAGCAGGTCGGTGAGCCGTGTGCTGACCGCCCGGACCCCGGCAGTGATGCCGGGCAAGTTCACGACCGTAGGCATCAATGTTCTGGCCCAAGGCAGGGGTGGATTCGCGGTAGCCGAAGCCGACCAGGACTTCGATCTCCTGGCGGATCGGGGTCTCGGGTTCGCGATGCTCCTGACCCCGCACGCCAGGCACAAACGACAATAGGTGACAGCGCTCGTTGCAGCCGATAGATCACATTCACCCAACCGCAGACGGCGCTGCGCGGCGGGACACGTGGTAGAATGTTCTTCAAGGATGTGATGGCTCGGCCGGTGGCCACACCTGCTGACCGCTTCCACCTGCTCCAGCAAGAGCCCAGGCGGTTGAGCGTGCTGGGGCCCCATGACCAGATCCAGTTCGGGCACCCGCACGCAGCAGGCTCTCACCCTCCTTGCTGGGCCCACGCAGCCGGCCACCACGAGTGGTGAGATTGGGATTTGAGGCGTTTGCGCGGGCCTGGGCGCGGGGGGCCGGGGGGCGCGGCGGCCGGCCCAGGTAGCTGTAGGACCTTCTGCTTCAAGCGTTGCGCGATCGTTGCAGGTGTTGTTAGAGACCAGATCAGCCGCTGTGAACTCATCGGTTGCCAGGGGCATAACCATGGTTTCGAGAATCCCGGGCCATCCGCTCGGATCCGCCTTGTTCATCTGGCAGCCGAGGTGGTGATCCAATAGCCTCCCCGGCGCGTCAGGGTCGGTGTATCCTCTCAGTCTCAACCACGGCAAACACTGGGTTCCATTGCAAGGCGCCTGCAGCGATTTTCGCTCATCAAAAGACGTGCCGTGGCGATCCAGTCGCGGCACGGACCGCTTCGTCGAACGCTGCTGGTGGAGGTGGAGCACGGGGGCCTTGATCGGCCAGGGCAAACGGCGGCTTCGAAACAGGTGATCGTCAACTTCAGCACTGACGCCGTGGCCAGGAGCTGGGAAGCGGGTGCTGCCCCAGCTGGAGGGCCTGGTGCCAACGGCACAGCCCAGGATCCCTCAGCCTGGGCAAGCGCTGGAGCCCCTGCTGGCACCCCTCTCGCCACCGGCCCGCTGTGGGCCTGGATCTGGCCCTGCAACGACTGGTGGGGCACAAGGCCTCGAGCAGCCGCTCTGGCGGCTCTGGGGACTGGAGCCGCCAGGCCTTGCAGTCCACCAGCATCACCCTCGGGCCTCGGCTCCACAGAAGCGGTGCTCGCCAGGGCTGGCAGGGCGTTGGGGGCCAGCAGCTGGGCGTCACTCCCGATTTTCGCATTTCAAATGAAACTGGGCAAGGCCCACACGTCCAGGCCATGCCGGGCCCTGGTGCGCACAGTTGGCCAGGGCCCTGGCGGGGCCGATGGCCGGCAAGCCGGCCGAGCTCCAGGTGGATGCCCATGGGCGGCTGGGACCTGGCACGCCTGTCAGCTGATTCCCTGTGGCCGAGCAGGGGTGGTGCTTGGTTGGGAGCAGCGCTGCACCGCCCTGCCGATCCGGACGCTGACACTGCCGGCTTCGCCGCCCTTGACACCCAACTGCCGATCCCGCTGGTGGCCGATGAGAGCTGCTGGGACCTGGCCGATCTGCTGCGGCTGGCTTCCCCATGTGGGATGGGTGAAACATCAAGTTGCGGCAAAAACCGGCGGGTGCGTGGGCCGTGGCTGATGGCCCAGACGGCCCGCAGGCTCGGTCTCGATCTTATGCTGGGCTGCTATTCCGACAGCCCCCTTCTCAATTGGCGCGCGGCCCAGTTGCTGCCCCTGGTGCGCTGGCCGGTCTCGACAGCCATCTCAAACTTGATCAACGACCGCTTCAGGACCCGATCGCTGCGGCGACCTGGTGCAGCCCTTCGCTTGGCGCCCGGCCTGGGCGGATCGCCTCAGCGCAGATGCTGAAGCGCCACACAGCGCCGACGTGCTTTGCTGGCTGCACGGGGGGGCTCGACAACCTCATCGGCAAGACCGGCCTTGGCCTGTTGCGCTACCGGCCGGGGCCGATCGTTGCCGGTGGTGGATACGGGGCCATGCCGGCGGCAGCCTGGAGGCGATTCACCGGCATCCGGCGGTCGGTGCCCGTGGTGCGGCGATCTGCGCTCTTCCCTCGCCTATTGGGCCCCAGTGGTGGCGGTGTGGGGCCTGGGCCCCTTACGGTGGAACCTTGCCAGCCGGGCTTCGCGCAAAACGACTGCTGGTCGCCCTCGACGCCGCCTGTCGGTGGCCAGGCGGCCGTGCACCACCCGGCTTGGCGACGACCTTGAGCTGGCGGCCACCAATGCCAGCCGGATCGTGATCTGGGAATCTGCGCAAGGAACGCCGGGTCTGGAG
>Ga0163217_1053948_pt1 | contig 14484 bp, 20 predicted proteins | sample SynspAceP_FD_185933 | JGI IMG/M metagenome (GOLD analysis project Ga0163217, IMG submission 185933) | Saline lake microbial communities from Ace Lake in Antarctica - Synechococcus sp. Ace-P (PacBio error correction) | ecosystem: Environmental > Aquatic > Non-marine Saline and Alkaline > Saline ... | reverse complement strand
GTGGGCCCGTGTCTTTCAGGGAAAAATTCTGATTGCTTTCGGCTTATAAGAGACCAAGGATTTTTTTGGCATTTTCTTTCATGGGGTTAAGCCCAGTTTCAAGCTGCCGGCAGGTACTTCTCTGGCGGGGGCCACCGTCAACAAATTAAGGCTCAACGGATTGAGGGGCGGGCATTGGCGCAACTGATTTCTTTAGCGGCCAGAAATCTATTTCGCACAACTTCTGGGCGTTGCCCTTTCAATCCTAAATAAGTTTTCTTTTTCCAGCCAGGCAACATCTCAAATTTTCGCGGTAAAGCGTACCAGGGAGGCTCATCAACCTAGATATTCTGGCATAAGGCCGGGGCTCGGAGGCGAGGGCTTTGTAATACTATAAACGATTTTCTTTGCTTTCTTAAGCCCCAACTGTTTCAAGCGATTAACGCGGGGAGAGTTTCCAATGGCTTCCATCTAAGGGGCCACCTTTGGACCAGGGTCCGCTGGATTTGATTGTTGGGACAGGCCGTTGAGGTTCGTTTCATGAAGGGTTCTGCAACCCAAATTCGTGAGGAGTTGATATCCACAGAAAGGGGCATGGCTGCCTTAAGGAGACAAGGGGCCCCAGCGAGTTTTTCATTGGAAAATGTACCCGGAAACGGTTGTTTGTTTTTCCGGTCCGGCTGTGCTTAAGAACGGTCAGAGGCTAACCTCTCTGACCACTTAGGTTTCTTCAAACCCATAGTCTCATCAAGGGGCTGCTCGGATGTTGATTTGCCTGAAAATCCGCAGGCATTCTCGTCACACTTCTTACTGTCACTATCTGTACTCCACAAAATCAAGGATAAACTCAGGATCGTGCCAGGCAACTCAATGCAAAGCTCAATTGCTCCTTGATTCGCTCAATTAAATTGATTCTTAGCATTTAGATTGCGTATGGCACCTGGTAGGCAGGACGTCGCTACGAAACCCTTCTGAATCTTTTTTCGACTACTACGTCAACAACTGTTAGACATTGAAGGACACCTCCTCAAATTACTCTAGCTGCTTCGCCGGCGGTGGTAAAGGGGCTCCACTACGGTCTGTCAAACTTTGTATTGGACGGTTCTGGAGAACCGCTTCTTGGATTGCCGCTGCTTCCGTGAAACCCTTGGCTGATGCGCGGTTACTTCTTTCGTCATGAACCCAGTCGAATTCGAGATCCTCAGGGATCCGCAAGCACTGCCCCCGTCGTTCCTTGCGTCAGGAAGCACATTTGTTTTGGCTGGAACAAGTCTGCGGGGCTGTTCGCGCCCAGGGGAGTCCACGGTATTAAGAACATGGGTGTAGATCACGGGTGCGTTGCCTCAAGATCCTGATAGCCAGCAATTCCTGAATCGCACGGATGTCATTGGCCCGCTCTAATGATAAGTGAATTGGGCCCGTGTTGCGCACCTCGCACCGCGAGTCGTTGAGGGACTAGGCCAAAAAACGGATGCGCCGGAAACCCCTTCTGTTTTGGGCCTGGTAGCGTTGCCGCCTGCCCACTGCTCCAAATGCGAAGCGCCGCCGAGCTGTGCAGGCCTGTTCATCCCCCCGACGCTTCCGCGGGCGAATGGCAGGACACCGCTACCCTGCGATCTCGCTTAACATGGAAACGCGCCTGATAATGCAGGCCGGGCACGCTCATGTTTCTTCCGGAAAGGTGTCGGTCCCTCACCGTACCGACGTGGTCACCAGCGGGACCTTCGGAGGCGGCCCTGAGTCACCGCCTATGGCGGGGAAGGGCAGACCGGTGGGTCTGCGTCGGTTTCCTCCTCTCCCCCGACCAAGCCTCCAGCTTTGAGCGATGTCATCCTATATGGACCTGTGCCTCGGCCAGACCAGAAACAATGCCGTTCGTCGCAAGCCGTCTGCCACGCCACAACGCTAAAACGATGAGGGGCGGTAATGTCCACCGGCGTGCCCACACCGTGCGCAGAAACACCGCGGCCGTGGCGTCGTGTGTGCGGATGCAGCCGTGGCTGCGGTACACGCCAAAAACTGCGCATTCTCCTGCCAGGGGGGCGATGAAAGCAAGCTACCAGGGATTGAGCCGCACCCACCAGACACATCACGTTCGGTCGGCGGGATGCGTGGTGTATCGGGGGCCCCCACCACGTTGTTTCGCCTTGCCTGTACTTGCTGCGATCTGAAACCGTCTGTCGGGCGCCGTTGGCGTGGCGCCCCTTAGTCGACACGAGGGCGGCATAGAGCAAGCGCTGTGATGTCTCGCTAAGCTTCTTGCCAGAGAGTATCAATCAGCAGCGCGTCACCAGCTCCAGCAATTCGAATCGCGGCCCAGCTAGCTGTTTCCTTCAAACCCCTACGCTGCTTTCTCGAGTTCGTCGGCGAAACTCATCTCTCGAATGGTGGTGTGAAGCTAGGCTCGGCCGGTGCGGGGGCGCCGGCGGGGGAATTTTTTTGGGGGGGGAAAAAATAGGCCAAGAGGGGGGGGGGGGGGGCCGTCATGAAGTTTTGGGGGGGGAGGAGCGCGGTCGAAGTGCTGGTGCAAGTGGTGGCCACTGCGGATGCAGATTGTCGCTGCATCAAGGCAAGCGCAGATGGTCGTTGGCATGCAGACCCTACCAACGCTGAAGCGTGCCAGCGGGCCCGCCGATCCGGTGTGTGCTCCGGGTGGGGCCGAGAATCTCAGCCCTCAATCTCGCCTGCAGCGCTCGAACAGGCGGCGGTGAGTGTGCTGCTCATGCGGTTGATGCGATTCAACGAGGCTCGAGGACGTGTAGACGGTAAGTCCAGTGGGCCCGCTACCATACCACGGGGCTCTACAACGATCGCCGGGGTTGCCCGCTTCGAACTTATGGGCAAGTCGGCAGCTAGCTTGCGTCTTCGAGGTAAACGTCTCTGTCGTCATTCATACCCCCACCCAGGAACGGGCGCATCGCCTGAAGCATGCGCTCGCTCCCCAGGGAAGCATGCGGTGGGTCCGGCAGAGTCCTATGGAAGGAGCCACCATAGAATCAGCCCCCAGGGCCGTCAAGCTTACCGCAGATTGCGTGGCTAATGTTTGGTCAGCAATCCACAGCAGCAGGGCTGCCGGCTGTCGTGGCTGAGCTTGGCCGAATCGCTTCGATCGGGTGATTGAGGGCAACCATGGGTGTTGCTGATCTGAACAACGCAGCACCAGCCTGGTTCGGTTGCAGAGTTTTTGCTTTGAAGTGTAAAATTCGAGTACACTGGTAGCCTACACACTTCCAGTGCTATTCCGGTATGCGGAGTCCGGCACTGCGCAGCACGCTGTCACCTGTTACGTGCAGCCAGGCAACGCCAGTCGATCACAGATTGACGTTGTGGTGCTCCGATAACCGGTCATGCCAGAAATCTCATTCGCGCCGGCGTATGGTTCCTCTCGGCGCCAACTTGCGGCTTCGCCCCCAGTAGATCGCTCGTGGCGTTGCGGCGTGGAACACAAATTTCGCGCGTTGGGTGGCCGCACGATGATAACGGTTGGCCACTTTCTTCGGCGGGCCCTCAAAAGCGTCGGGCGGGGGGCCGCTGTAGCTTGTGGGCGCTCGCGCGTTGAACGGTGGCGTTGTCGCGGCTTTGTAATAGGGTCTGAGGGCTACGAGCAGCCTGCTGGGGCTTTGGCTGGTGGAGCGTGATCCAGATAAATCCAGACCCCGTGCGCCAGGCAAGGCATGCTGAGACAAATCAAAAGGGGAACATGCAGCGGTCTGTTTCGCCAGGTTCTAGAGCACCGGGCGCTGACTGGGTTCTGGAGGTTCTGGGGGCCGCCGGGCAGGCTCACTGGCGTGGTTGGATCCAACCGGGGAAGCTGGCTGTTGCAGTGAGGCTGTCATCGCTCCCTCAAACTCGCCAAAAGGCGCTGCAGGGCTGCCAAGCGGCAGCAGCGGCGGGGAGATCAACGAGGCACCGTCCCTGGCAGAAGCACGCCTTGAGCACGACGCGAGCGTGCTGGCATCGATTCCCCCCGGCTGGAGATTAGAACAGTTAGGTCATGCTGGAGCGGCTGCACCGTGGCGCCGTGGGTAACGCACCGTCCATCGGCCACGGATGCTCCAGTCCCGGCTTGTGGGTGTCGAGCGGGCACTGATCAGAGAGCGAGGTGCGGTTAATCGGTTGCTTGGTGCGATGGCCCGTAGGACGCTCACGCGACATTCAACACCGCCTATGCCATGGCCGTCGACGATTCGCTTGTTGCAGTTGCTCAGCGAAGCCGTCCGGCCCGACAACTCACCCGGCTGTTGCCGTCAACCAGTGAATGGTCTTGCGCCACCTGACGCCTTCAGGTCAGTGTGGCTGCCCCTGTCACCTGGGTGATCGCGGTTCGGAAGCGCGCCAGGGCACCAACCACGGCTGGCACCCGGAATGGAAGGCGGCTCTCGGATTTCTGCTCACCGCCAGGGAGCGAGGAGACAGGGGTTCCTCACGAAAGCAAGCAGCCATGCTGCACTTCGGTCTCGCGCGCACGATGCATTCCACCACCCAGGCTGCTCGAGCTGGAGCCTGAACCGAGCTGCACTTGCAACACTTCAAGGCTGGCCTTCTACCGTCGAGCAGCAACAGCACGCGATCGGCAAGACGGACGACTCGCCACTTGGCCGTCACACGGTGTCAGAGGTTTCAAGGACGCTGCCGCTGACCGCAGCTCCAGGCAGTGCAGTAGCGCTGTGCCGGTTTGAACTCCACGGAGCAGTGCTGCGTCGCACAGGCCGCAGCGGCAGTTGTGTGGCCGAGCCTGCTGAAGCTTCTTCGCTCGTTCGAGCTTGGTCTTAATGCTTCCTCCTGGCTGCAGGGTATGGCGGCCAGGGGGTCATGGCGCCGTTCGTGCCGCTAGCCGCATGTGCCGCAGGCGGATGCTGCAAGGCACTAGCCAGAATCAGGCAATGGGAATGGGCCGCAGGGTCGGTCCCTCGGTTGCTCAACCTGGGCCAGCAGACGCCGGAATCGAGGCTTTGAGGACCCCGGAGAATCATGTTGAAGCGCCAGTTTCGTTTTGCGCCGCCGAGGGCAAGCCGGTTGACGGGCCAGGGCCTCACGGACCGCGCACTGAACGGCTTCAGGTCACCTCGGAGCGGCAGTCGCTCCAGAATTCTTGTGCAGTCAGGCATGGGCAGCCATCGCTGGGCGCTGCTCGTCCCGTGGATACGTGTGATGGCGGACCCCATATTTCAAGCCACTCCGGACGGCACTCCCTGGTTACGCCGTTCATAAACGCGTGTTTTCGAGTTTCCAGGGCGAGTCCGCTCTGCTAGCCGGTTGCGCAGGATCCGTCCCGGCCGCCATTATATGGAGTTAATCAGGGGTGATCACCATCAGAGCAGCCGCTGTAGTGTCGTTTGATCAGCACTCAGTTGTGCGGTTGTCGGCCTTTGCTTGCGGCCAGCAGGGGTTTGACGCACGGCCACGATGCCGACGTGCTCATCGATCTCGTAGGCGCGAATCGTGCTTTATCAGCTAATCCTCCACCACCGTGCTTCCAGCAGAGCGCATCTGCAGCTAACTCCTCCATTGCTGTTTCATCTTCTCGCGCCGGGACAAGCCTCTCCTCGTTGACGCTGCGCTTTCTCTAATGGACTAACGAGGGCTTCTCTTATCCTCGGCACTCTGTCTCAGCCGCTCCACAGCGCGCAGATCTCAAGCGCGAACGCGTCAACCGGGTCTTCGTTTTGGCAGCTCGCTGCGGCGGGCATTGGTGGCCACGCGCCAGAAATTCGAGATTGCTTTACCAGGATCTTTTCTCATTGCGCCCCCTGTGATACTGGGAACCAGGCAACAGCTGATCCGTGGCGCCCGCGTGTCGGTGCTCGCCTCCAGTGGTCAGCTCTTTGGCTGCCGGGCCTTAGCGGACGAGCCGCACGTTGCGGTTAACTGTGTAGGAGGGTGGGCGGCAGACGTCACCTTGGATGAGGGTGCTTTGCCGCTGCCGTTGCGTCCTTTCACAGAGTTGGATCTACTCCTGCCCTGATCGTCAGGTTCAGCCTCCTTGATGGATAGGTTGTTCTCCCGCCGGCATGGAGGATCACGTCTCAAGCAAGCAGGTTCGCGTCGGACTGATCCGGGGAACGGGGAAGGAGAGCGGTAGAGGCACCGCTGGGCACGGCAACAGAAAGAAGGATTCCAAAGCCGGATGAAACCAGTTGAGGGCGGTTCAGCTCGCGGAACCTTCGGTGTGGGGCGAGCAGCTTGTCGCTTCGGGCGGCTAAATTCCATCTCGGCAAAGCTGATGAACAACAGTCTCGGTCAGCGCCAACTCACATCATCGGACACCGCACGCCTCAAAGCCGATTTCCGGCTCTAGCAGGTAGAAGAAGCTGGTTCGGCAGAATGCGACAGGAGTGTGCTTTGTGCTCACCGACGCGTCCGGCTGTGGAGCGAAGTAGGGGTAGTGTTGCTCGCTGGCCGTGGATCGCGTATAGCTCGAATCGCATGGCTGTAGTTATCTTTCGGCACCCACCGCCTTGGGCCGATCTGCACCAAGGCCCCGGTATGCTGTTTTGGAGAATGGCCAGCGTGATCTTGTACAATCGTCGAACGGACTGCGCGTGCGGGCGACATGGATATATTAGTTGCGGTAGTCGCCTGATGACGGTTGTTGGTGAGCGCCACGAATAGAACTCGACAACGAATTCAGCTCTTTCCGCGAGCAGCACAAGTTGGTATGTGTACTTCCAATGGTGATGGCCGAACGGTTCCACCTGGGGCTCCAGCTTTATGCTTGGCTGCGGTCGCCCGGCATTGACCCCGGCTTGGTCACAAAGTTGTAGATGCCGCCTTTGTCCGTTCTCGATCACCGAGCATACCAATTTTGGACGTTATGGATATTTATGTTGGACTGTTCCTGTCATGTCACCACTCACAACGCGGCAGTGGGAGTTGGTTGTGTCAAACGATGGGGCTGTGGCAAGTCCCTCATATGTGGACAGATGCCCCGTCTCTCAGCGCATTCAAGTACGCTCAAATTGGCCGGTGTACCCTCGTGACGTTGATTCGGAAGTTGTGGTAGAGGTTCCATCGGGGCACGTCCACACTTTGGGCGATACATGACACAGCGGACCATCGCTGAAACACGGCAGAATTCAGGAGCCGTGAATAGTGTCATTGGCGGGACCACCGGAACGAGGTAGGCGCTCATAACTCAGGATTGGTTCTGTGACGGGCCTCACTGATGGAGGCAGAACACCCATCGTGCTCCGCCAGGTTTGGTTCGTGGTAGAGTGGTGGCAATCGACACTGTTCAAAAACAGCATCGACAGCCCGTTGCGTGGAGATCCGCGTTTTGCTCGCTCAAGCGGAATCCAAGCTTTGGCGAAGGTTCTCGAGCAGCTTCGGATCACCTCATCGAGGCTTGCTTCTTGTTCGCGTTGCTTGGGCGAGGACGTAATAATAATCTCTGATAACGATCCCGGATGACTCAGCCGTTTGACCAATCCGTCCTCCTCTTCAACCACTGGCGGAAGGCCCGGCAGACGGAATCCAGCAAAGAGGCTGGGCTCTTCTTCTTGGCAGAGATCAGAGGAACCAACATCTCAGAAGGCCTTGTCGATCTTTTCTGTTTCGATATCATGACAAGCCGTTACTTGTACGGCTGGTTACCAGTCACTGACGGTGGGATGGCGGTGCCATGGTCAGGCAGGGTGGGGAGCGGGCAGTGTGGGAGCGAATCTCTTCAAGCGTGATGGCCTGATCTTTCGCCGGAAAAGGCGTTGTCTTTCTGTAGAAAGAGGCAATGGCATTCTTCGCTCACGCGATGGGCAACGCGGAAGGACGTTCCAGAAGGGGAAGGGGGCCTGGAAATTCGGACTCCTTTGTCATTCCCGTAATGCGGCAAGGGGCAAGGGCGCCGCAAGCTCCTCGTTGTGTGGCGGGCAGACCCTCAAGACACCGCCGTACCTCATGGATCTGCTGCAGAAGTAGAGTGCCGTGCGCTGGGCGTAGTTTCGGGCAATCTTCCGGTTACCTCCAGATTTTCGGTGGATGACGTGCGGCGAAGGGCTTCAGGACATGGATTCGGTGTCAGGGTAACCGGAGCAATTCAAGGGCAGGCGAGGGACAGGGTCGGTATTGGACGATCGCAGAACCGAGGCTCGACGGCGAGCTGGCTAGAGAATCAATTTAGGAGGTACGGACAGGGGAACGGGCCACGAAGTGCCTAGAAGGTGCTCGGGATGGTGGGCGAGGAGAAGCTTTCTGGCCAAAAGCAACCTTCAGGATTTGAATGCTGGAGCTTTGCGTTTTTCCTTAATGGGATACCTAAGGTCAGATGGGCCTCTGGTGGATGGTGGGCTGACACAGGCAGTCCGACGAGTTCCACGTAGGCGTGGCAGGTGGGAAAGAGGTCGTGTCTCGCCAGACGCGGAACGACTTTCCTCTTGATGGCATACTTTTCTTACCCCAGGGCCGAACGTGAGGCGGCGCTCACCCGTGCTTTGTGGTCAGCAAATGCAACGGGGCGCTGAGATTATCGACTTCATTGATGGGTCTCTGTCCAGGTTCATGCGTCCGTAATCCTGCGTCATGCCTTTGAGAGGGGTCTTGGGTGAGTCCAGGTGCCAGCTCGGAAGCCCGGGGCGGCCCCAACAACAGTGGCGGCTCAACCACTCGGACCGGACGCGCACCAGGTTCGCCGGAGCTCGAACAGTTCGCCCTCTGGACTGCTGGATTCTCGATGGGCGCCAGCTACGCCCGAAATGGTGAACGGAACTGCTAGCGAGCGTGTCAATGACAAGGGTCCTGGAGCGCCCAGAAATCGTGTTGACGGTGCAGCTGATTCGACGCTGGAGCGGCTGGTGGAATCTGCGCGCTCAAGAGGTGCTCTATGTCTTGGTTGCAGCGGCCGTGATTGCTGAACGGTCTCTCCGGGTGGCATGAGTGAATACCGACTGCTCAGGCGTTGGGACCGCTCTTCCGAGCGAAGTCTCGCCAGACTCTGCGCACAGGAAGTTAGGCAAGCAGATTCGCCATCACTTACCCATGATTTCAGCCGAGCGAGCCGTAGTCACTGGCCTGAGGAAGGCTCTCTGCGGGCTCTCTCTCACCCGACATGGGCCGGCGAGGGCCAGCGACCCGTCATCAGGATTTGACGCTCTGAGATGACACAACGCACGCAGATGGCTGGATAATAATGGCTTGAGATCGGGCGCGACTCAGCGCTGTATCTCGCTCTGATTGACTCGGGGCCGAGGCGTGACTCTAGAGCAGGCGCCACGAACTATGGGTGTCGTGTGGCCCACATGTGTTTGCGCGTGCCTTTCAGGGCCAGTTCGGCCGGCCAGCGCCAGGGCCGAATCCAGTTCTCAACAGCACTCTGTGATTCCGTGGCTCGGGCAGGTGCTATCCCTTACACGATACAGGCCATTGCGCGGGCACTTATTTCGTTGATCCATGTGCAGAGTGCGCGCCTTCCGAGAGTTGAGCAGATCGCCGCAACGTGGGTTCGCTCGCTGGGGGCTGGAGTGAGGCGACCTCTGCTGGCCACTGGCTCGCATCCGCAGGCCGCGCCGGTTCAGCCGCGCAACAGCCGGGCATTGCACGCCCCCACGCAAACCTGACGCCATCGAGGCAGAGGGCAGCAACAACCGCCAACCGGGCTCTTGTTGTTTCGGCTCTTCAAGCCGCGCAGGGGCAGGACATTCCCGGTTGCCGTTTGCGAAGCTGCAGCCGCAAGCCGCCCCGGTAAGGCCTGCAAGGCGGCCACTTTTGCTGTAGAGACTCCAGCGTCGAGTGCCAGCAATGTGGCCACCAGCACCAGCGGCCAGCGTTTAGATCGGGGCCAGCGCAGCGGCCTTGGGGCCTGGCAGGTGGCGAAACACGGCAACAACACCACGCCGCTTCGACGGCTGCAGGGGGTCGATTGCAGTGGGGTCGATTTCAGAGGCCAGAAGCGCAGCGGGAAGCTAGTCGCACCACCGCTGCCGCGGAGGGCGCTAAGGCCTAGCAGCAAACATTCGTGAGGGTACCGAAGGCGATGGAGGCGCCGCCAGTCGAGCCCGGTGGTTGTAGAACGGCCACCACCCAACCACGAGGCCAGGAGATCAGGGTCAGCACCAGGCATGGCTGGGTGGGGCAGCTCGGGCAGAAAAACCAAACACCAGCCTCAACGCCAGTTGATCGTGGTCCAGCGCCTCAATCTGTGGGTGCGCGGCATTCTCCAGGCCGGCGCAGTGGGACGCGAGTAGACGGAGGGTCACTACAGGCAAGTGCCATAACACCCGTGAGCCCAGCGAGACAGGGCGAAGCCCGGGCACGCAATCCGCCGCGCCCGAAGGACGCGCAGCGGCATATTGTACGCCAGGCGAGAGGCTTTTTTGACTCACGGGTTCTAGCGGGTGCGGGACGTCATAGGACGGGATGGCAGGCGCTCCGCGGAGGGCTAATCGGCTAGAGTCCTGCTCTCAAGAAGGCTCAATCGACCAGGGCTGCATGATACTTCCCTGCGGGTTGGCGGCAGTGTCGGGCAAGGAGCATGGCGATAAGAAGATGCGTTATATAAAGAATCACCAGGCCGTTTAGTCAGATGTTGGTCGATTGCCGTGGGCCATACTAGTTTTTTCGGTGTCAGGTCTGCAGGGCGCTTGTGCGCTCCCATGCACCCAGCCATCACTCTTGCATCGCCGCGCGATGCGAGGCTCGCTGATCCGAGGCAGGTGAGTAGCGCGATGATCCGGCTGCTGGCGATCGCCACCCTGCGTGCAGGGAGGCCGATCAGCTTTGCGGGTGCAGGGCGCTGGGGTGATCGATGGCCTGGGGCAAAGCCGGGCGAAGACCCAGGGCGACTCGGTGTTCGGCCTGATCAACCGTGCACGGGGGCGGAAAAGGTCTGTTGCTACGGGGATCGCGGCACGCCGAATCCTCACGGTGGGGGTGGTAGGCCGGCGGGTGTGGGCACTCGCGATGGACGACGCGTTGGCCTGTGTTGCACCACCGTACGGAGCCATGATTTGCGCAGTTTGAGCGGTTCTGGTTCGCCCCGGACGTGAGGTGCGCACCGCACGTCGAGGACCTCTGCGAAACCACGGCCTCTTCTATCGTTCTGCGTCGAAGGCCGCTGCAGCACAGAAGCATCCCGTGTCCAGAGTCGGTCAGCGACGCGCGTCCGACTGGCGGACAGCCCTGTCTGCCTTTGGCTTGGTGAGCCGCGAACGTAGGAATGTGGCCCTGGCCTGGGCGCCGCGAGGTTGCCGAGGCCTTTCTACGATCGGCAGCGGACGGTTGACGACGCCACGTGGTGGTATCCGCTTTGGCTACGACGCGACCCAGACTCGCGGGAAGTCCGTGCGCTCGGTGCCGACGAAGACCCAACGGGGTCTGGGCGGCCGATCGACACAGCCATCGACCGGGAAGCCAGAACTTCGTGATCGAGACGGCGCCGCCAGATCTTTTCGCACGCTTCAAGGTGGGATCGCGAACCGATAGATGGAGTCGCAGCTGCGTGACGCAGATCACCGTGCGTGCTTATCAGGGCTCTGCAATCCGACGACCTTCACGCGCAGTTTTTACAACCTCACAGCAAATAGGGTGGCCGCCACTGGTGAGGAGCTGTGGCGGCAGGTGTACGGGGCAAAGAGCCGAGGAATCGCCTGGTCGCCGTGATCTTGACAAGGCGTCGCCGGCGCGTCGACCAGATCTGAGCAGCCGGCAATACTCGAGACTTGGCTCGACACGGTTTCGCCTAACACCGCAACCGTTGGTGCGGGTCCGCGAGGTGGCGGAGGCAAGAAAATAAGAAAACCCCCCCCTTTTTTCAATATCACCACGCGCGCTAAGACTCGCGTACACCGTCTGAGTCCTGGGCTTCCGCCAGGGTCATCCTACACAGGAACGGATAGCGAGCTGCGCACGGGGCCAGCACGCAACCTCGTGGCTCGGTGGCTCCCGAGACTACCTGCCTGTTTTCGCGCCTGCCGCCTGCGCAACCGGCGCGGCGGCTCCTGCAATGCGTGGGATACCTCTGCCATGTCCCCTACCGCGGAGCTCGGCGCTGACGTCATTGTCCTTAGCGATTCATCACTCTGCCTTCACGCCGGTGTTTCATCCGCCGTTTTTTGTGTCCTGCACACCGGCCTAGGCGTCAGTGGTTGTGCGCCATGCCTCGCGGTTTTGCCACCGACCTTCGTCAGCAGAGTGAGGGAAGTCAGAGAAACTAGCGACAGTGATCAGGCCTGAACATCGCTGGTCGAGAATGACCTGAGGAACTTCGCCAGGGTCGCAGTGGCCTTGGTGTCCGGTCATACAGTCGTAAGCCTAAACCGAGTCAACCAGAGGAGATCAGCGCATGAGACGGCGACCTCTGAGGCTTCGAGGGGTGGTTTTGCCGTCTGCCAGGCCGGGGCCGAACTGGAAGCGGACTCCCCCGCACCCGGACCGGTTGCCAGCATGGTTCGGATAGATATATACCTGGGATCCCAGTGGGCTACGTATTTCTGGGAGATGCCCGGTGACGTGCAGGCGCTTGTCTTGGAGTCAGCCAGCTTTTGTTGCGGGTCGCCGACGTCACCGCCTTTCGGCGCGCCACCCACACCACTGCAGGAGGTTGCTGTCCGACGCCATGCACCGAGTGGTACCTCCCTGTTCCGTGAGTGATCGGGTTACGCGTTGAGATTGGGCTATCGCAGGTGGGTGGGGGCTTGTTCGCGGCTTTCGCATCGGGCCGGGTTCCCGCCTGCTCCAGCGACGCAGTCTTTGATTCAGTTCGTCCTTCTCGCTTGGAATTCCACCAGCGCAGGCACCACCGCCTTCTCCGCCCCTGTTCGAACGGACCTACCCGCGATCTGCATGAGCGGCTCTACAAGAAAGCAACCCGCCCTGCACGGCAGCGAGCAGCAGGCGCCCACGTTTCGGACGGGGCTTAGCCTTCCATGAGGCGCGCGGGATCTCCGGCCCGTCCCTCGCCATGGCCTGAGCGATTCATGAATCGGTGTATGGGCCAGTGGGCGCCTGAAGAATCGGTGGCGGTGGAGTGGCTCCGCCACGCTCTTTCCTTCTGTGGTGGCCGACGCCGAACTGATTGTTTACGCTCGACATCCTCGCCAGGCTTCGATCGGCAATGAGGATGTGCCCTCCCCCGAAGGCACTTCGCAATCAGGTGCCGTTCCGCGACGGCCCAGCAGCTCTATCGATCCGAAGGCCTGCTCGCGCGACGGTGAGCAGAGGCAGCATTCACCTGCCGTTTCGGTCGATCTCGAGGAGGACAAACGCAGCAACCCCTCCAGGCAAGGCCATCGCCGAGTAGGTTCTGAGTTGAACCCGCACATCGTGCTGTCACCCACTGGGCAGGGGCCCTGATTCTGACCGATCTTGGGGAGTTTCCGATTTGTGGTGGCGGGTTCAGTGTCGTGCAGGTGTTGGCCTACCGTCCGCGGACAGTGTGTGTGGTTGGTGCTGATTGCTCCGCACCGCGAAATGCCGGCGAGCATCACAGCTGACAGGTCCAAGGCTCAATCCAACGGGGAACCTTTGGAGGAGAAGCCTGTCGTTCAGCAGCGTTTTTGAAGCGTTCCTCTTGGTGGACCCAGTCGTTCTCCGCATCCTGGCTGCCAGGACCGGCTGTGGCCTGGCCCTGGCTTGGAGGGGCTGTTGTGCCACGCCGTCGTCTCGGTTCAGGGTTCGGCTGGGACGCCGCTGCCCGCCCGGAATCGAGGTGGCCTTCAATCACCGGCAGCGATCCGCATTACACAAGCCCGAGAAGACGTCCCCCGCAACTGGTTGGACCTCGAAAGCTTGCGCTGAGACGATTTCAGCGGGCCGATCGGGACATCTGGCGCGTTCAGATTTTGCTTGCCCCGCCGGTTGGGGCCGGAGGCTTCGTCGCCAGACATCGGGCGGCTATCGGGTGAAGGGTTCGTTGCTTTGAAAGACCCTACAGCGTTTCTGGGCCATCAGCACCTCCCCGGTTCTGAGGCCCAATCAGCGCTTGCAGGCCATTGTTCCGGTCTGGATGGGGCCCTGGCCGTTCGCGTCGCGGCGGTGCCCCTCAGCAGCGCCGAAGTGGAACAAGGTGATGCGGGTGGCCAGTCTGCAGCGGGGCGGATCCCCTTGATCGAGGACACAAGCGGATGGCAGTGCCGGCAGCGGCCTTGATGCACCACAAATTCTTTTGATCGGCCGAATGGCCGCTTGGGGCATGGTCAACCGGTAGCCAACTTCACCGCTTCCGGCACCCACGGTATTTTGTCGGGCATGCCGCCAATCCCGCGGCAAGCGTTGAAGTCACTGCTGCTCGGGATCGACAGGGCCCTGCCTAGGCGCGCGTTGTTCGACCGGCCGAATTCCAGCGGAACGTGTGGGGGGGGCGGGCCCGGGGGGCGAGGCTGATTAGCCGATGTTCGGGGCATTCGCACAAGGAGCAACGAGGCGTTTGCAATCCGCAATCGGTTGAGGCCAAACCCCCCACCGCGGGTTGGAGGGGTCACTGTTTTCCCCCACCGCCGCCCGCAGATCAGAGAACGGCCTGGCTTTTCTGGAAGCAAACGCCTGGCAGGCACAGCCACGTGGACAATCTCTCTCTTT
>Ga0163217_1006710_pt1 | contig 14484 bp, 16 predicted proteins | sample SynspAceP_FD_185933 | JGI IMG/M metagenome (GOLD analysis project Ga0163217, IMG submission 185933) | Saline lake microbial communities from Ace Lake in Antarctica - Synechococcus sp. Ace-P (PacBio error correction) | ecosystem: Environmental > Aquatic > Non-marine Saline and Alkaline > Saline ... | reverse complement strand
CGCGCCGGCACCGCCCGGACTGCGCTCCTTTTGGCCAGTTCGTTGTTGAGGTTGGCCATTCAATTCTGAGTGTTCGTACGAAGGCTGTACGGAAAGGAATGTCGCCGGCTGCGGAGTGGCCTGTCTGCGTTTGACTTGCCCATCCTCCAACTTCTGCTCGGTTTCCACCTCCCGGGCCAGAAAAAACATTTAGGAAGGTGCTAATCACGCCACCACCCCTAACTGGATTCAGGTTTCTACTCGAGGGTGAGGTGGTCGTGCACGCAGTCGGCGGCCAGCTGAAACTCCAGCGCCATCGACAACCAGCTGCGGAGCGTCAGGCGGATGGCATGTGAAGGGCGGCTGGCGATAGTCCTCGCTGGCGCAAGCGCACAGGTCCCCCCCCCCCCCCCGCCCCCCCCTGGCCATGGCTGACGGTGTCACGACCAGCGCCGATGCCACGCACTTACCACACGACAGGCCTGCCTCTAAGCAGCAGGCGCAGGCCACCGGCCAAGCGTCGATCCACGACCCCCTGCGAAACAGGCCTGCTTCCATCGGGCCAGCTCCGCACGATGCAGCGGAAAGCCCATGTGCCAGGTGGATCTACAGTGTCGATCCCCTGGGCCAATGCGCGCCGCCGGCCTTAGCGGCGGCAGTAGCTGGCGGGCGCAGAGAAAGGAAGCCACCCTTCACCATCCTTGCGGGGCACGTCCCAGGTGCTGCGGAGGGTTGAATCGATGCTGTCCTCCTAAACGGCTGCCACTCGCTCGGAGTTGGGGGATCGTATCAAGCAGCCTACGTCTCGGCTTGCCTCATTCGCGTGGCTTGCCCTCGGGCTCGCGCGTGGTCTGTATCTCAGTCGTCGGTGCCATTCCAACATTGCCGTATGCAGCTTCGAGCCAGCCCCATAGCTTGGCGGGGAACCCCCCCACCGGAGAGGTGCCTCAAAAATAGCCGGTCCTGGCGGCCTGTTTCTTCGGTGCCCGGGAATTCACCCTGCCAGGTGTTGGTTCTACAGCATGCGGCCGCCGGGGTGGAGCTCCGTGCCCCAGCGAACTCGGCCCGCCTCCAGCCCCCCACGGGCAGCCACGCTCCCACTCCGCCTCGCTGGGGACTGCTTCCCCACTCCAGGCGGCGTAGGCCTGGGCATCTTCGAAAGCCACTATGTCACCACGGAGTGGTGCTCGCGACCCTTGATCGATGGCCCTGCCGGGCCTTTCAGGATGAGCGCCAATGAGCTCCGAGGCCGAAGGACCCACCAGCGTAGGGATCGCCCTGGCTTCACAGACCCCGGCCGGGGGACGAAACACGATGGAGGCAGGCGGGCCAGGCAGGGCTGCGTCGGCGCCGGGATAGTCAGCGGAATTCAGCGGGCGCCGGCCAGGGTCGGTGCCCGTGGCCTTTCACGAAAACTTCTGCGAACTGGGCGTTGGTTGACCGGCGAGCAGTCAGATCCAGAAACCCTCTCCACGCTCACCCGGGTGGCCGGCGGCTTCCTCGGGGTATGATCCGTTCAGATCCCCATTGAGAAGCGCCGCCCGGAATCCACCACCATCCCCCTGGCCGGGGGCTGGCCTGGGCGGCTGGCCCCCGCAGCGGAGGCGGGTAGGAGCGGCGGTCGGGCCAAAAAGGACCCGTGGTGAAAGGGTGATCAGGCGGGCTGCGACTCACAAACTACCGAGGGTGGAGGTCATTCTTCTCGATGGCATCCCCACCGTGAAGCTGGCCGCCTTCTGGCGAGGCGGGAAAACTCCTTTGAGGCTTCCAGTGCCTTGGCCACCCGCGCCTGGGCAGGAATCAACAGGAAGACGTGGGCTCCAGCATCCAATCCCAGTAGGTGTTGGAGGTGATGTTCCGGCCCGACGTTGCGTAGATCGGTGAGCAGGTTAAAAGATCTTGGATGCGCAGAACGGTAAACGCGTTTCAGCCAGCATCTGCAAAGCGTTTCCCTCGTGCAGCGCTGCCTCCCAGAACACGAAACTTCCAGTTGTCATAACGCAGGGCGGTGAGATCGCCATCATCAAGAAGTAGAGAGTAATCCACCGGGGGCTGGTTGTCGGTCTTTGCCGGTCCAGTAGTCGAGCATGTTGAGCATCGAGATTGCACCTTGAAGCTTGCTTTGCCACCGTGTGACCTCCAGGCACTTCTGCTTGATGTCCGGTTCCCCGGGCGGCCAAACAGCGTGGGCAGCCAGTCAGATGCTGACGATGCCGTGTGAGCTACGGCTTGCCGGCTCGATGTGCCCGGCCAGCGCACCATCGGCGGGTACCGGTAGGCCCCTTCCCAGTTGAGTTCTGCTCCGTTGCGGAAGGGGTCATTTGCCCGCATCGGGCCAGACTGTTCATGTCGGCCCGTTGTCGTGCTGTACATCACGATCGTGTGCGTCGGTGATTGCCGCAGCTCATCCACCAGATCCAGCATCTCACCGATGCAGTGTCGTGATAGATCATTACACGTCGTGTAATTCCGATTAGCCCAACGCCCTGACTGGCCCAACGTCCTGGGACGGGCATGGGTGCGGAAGTGTCAATGTGGCGTGTGTTGAACCACACGAAGAACGGTTCGCCATTGAGCCACGCCTCCTTATGAAGCGCTTGGGCCTCCTCATGAACTCCTCCGTCGGCCGTCTCCATCGCTTCTTGGTGAGCGGGGCCGGTATTTCGATGCGCTGGTTTGCCGTCGCCGTTGGGCCCAGCAATGCAACAACACCCCGTGGACCGAAATTTCTTTTTACAAGTTCGGATAATCCGCTCGGGGCGATAGTCCTCGCAGCCCGGTTCCCTCCTCGGCATTGAGGTGATAACAGGTGCCGAAGAACTCATCGAAGGCCGTTGCATCGTCGCAGATGCTCGTCGCCGGTCGCCGAAAGTGGTTCTTCCCGAAACTGGCCGGTGCGTAACCCAGGGGCCTGAAGCAGTTTCGGCCGCATGGTGGATCCTCCCTGGGAGCCGGCGCCTCGGCGCCGGGCAGGACCCACCTTGCTGAGGCCGGTCGGATCACGCTCTGGCCGGAGATATACAAGCAGCCCGACGGCGGTGCAGCTTCTGCTCGGACGTATAGTGGATGAACTGGCGCCTTCCTTGGTCACCCGATCGATGTTTGCGGTCTGGTACCCCATTCAGCCATCGGCTGTAGCAGCTGAGGTTGCTCTGGCCGATTGTCACGCCCAGAGAATTCAGAACGTTGGTTGACCGTTGGGCAATGGGTGGCACAAAAGAGGCGCTAGGAAAGGCGGGCGATTGCCACCGCCGAACCATTTTGTTGCCGTGGCAGCTTGTTCCACTCAAAAAGTGCAAGCGGCAATGCTGGGCGATTGCCAGGACCTTCAGCAGCGTTGAAGAAACTGCGGACCGCTCCAGCGACGGGCTGGATCTCCAGCTCTGCCAAGCTCTCGGCGGGCGCCTGCAAGGCGGATGGCCCTGAAGGAGCGCGTGGGGGGCTGAGGCTGCTGCGACTCAGGTCAACCGCCGGCTTCTCTTTCTGGTTCCAAGCGGCGCCCATCGCCAGTTGGGGTGGCCCTCGACGTGGCCATGGGGGCCCGCGCAGGCCCCGCTGCGGGCCCGATGGGGTGGCGAGTTGCTCCGGACACACTCTTTGCCTCGACGCCCGCTCGGAGGCTGCACCTCTCCACACCGGAGCTGCCTCGGATCTGGGCTGTGTGATGCTTGAGCCGCAGCGTCCTGCAGCAGAACAGCAAACGAATTCGGCGGCCCGACCTCACGGCGCCCCGGCCTGAGCGCCAACTGTGCTGGAGGTGGGTCCCGAACGCCAAGAAGCCTGCGCCAGTATTGCTGACGCTGTTGTCCGCCCCCACCGCGCCCGCGGCGCGATCCAGGGCGACCTGGGTGCCGCTGCTGCTCGAAGGCGATGGTGCATGTGGCTCCGGCGCAGGGCCGAACCTCTGCCGCCTCACGGCTCGGATCACTGTTCGTTCAAACAGGTGCAGCAATGGGTGGAGGACCATCCCGGCGAACCAATCAGCCTGGAGACGGCTCTGCCGGCCAGGCTCACGTCGGCCGCTGCAGCCTGCTCCAGGGCTTCCGGAACAACCTCGGCATGGGCCCGATGGCCTACATCCAAGTTGACAGCGCCTTGCCATGGCATCCGCCGCGAACCTGCTCCTGGGCCCAGCCTGAATCGGTAATGGTGGCAGGCCGCGCCCGCTGGGGATTTCTCAACCCGGGGCACTTCGCCGGGATACCAGCGGTTGTTTGGCGTTCTCCCCAGCCAGACCCGAACGGCCGCGGCTAGCTAAGGGCAGGCTGGGGCGGTCGCCGTGCTATCGGATCCGGAACACCCGCGCCCATCGTTTGCGCATGCTCACCACGGTCCAGCGCGCTCCTGGGCCTGACGAGGCGGCCAGGTCGGAGCTTGCCGACCGGGGAGCGGCGGTCGTAGGCCAGCCTCCGCTCGCGTCGTCATGGCGGATGAGCATCCCCAGGCGGCTGCCGGCAGAGTATCTCCCACTCCAGCATCTGCCTATCTCCTATCGGAGTCTAATCTCTGCAATCGGCGGCCGGCCTATTTCTAGCTTGTCTCGATCTATCTCAAGTCTATCGCCCATCAGATCATCCTCATCGGTCTGGCCTCATAATCACGTCCATTCACGGACGTACAGTGTGTCTATCGCTGTAGCCCGATCACCTCTGCTTCGTGCGTGGAATGCCGTAGAGCTCTCTGGCTGAATCGCCCGCAGGAACGCTCCACCAGCCGCCGGAAAACGATGTATGGTCGGAGAAGCCGTGTACTCGGAGCACTTCGAGCAAACTACCCCAATCATCCACGTATTTATGAATAGCTCCGCTAAGCCGGGATGCAGCGTGTTCAACCACTCTCGGCCAGGGCTTTTCTGAGACGCTGCACCCGCCCGTGGTGATTCCCCAGCGAGGCGTCCGAGTCAGCCCCTGTCGTCCCTAGTCTCGCAGGCTGCGCCTCGCCGTTGCCGCGGTCGGCAGCGCAACCACGTGGATTGGCGGCGAGTTCCGGCGGCTCCTGCAGTCAGGCGCTGGCGTATCGGTGTGACGATGGCAAATCCTAGTGCGTGTCACATCGCCGTGCTACTTCATAGTGCGTGGCGCGTCGTCTAAACACCTGCGAGTCAGCTCGGGTCCTGAGTCACGTACCCCGTCCGCGCCCTCTCGTGTTGGTGACTGCGATATAGCTGTGAGCCAAACTTGCGCGCGCGCCCTCTCCCAGAGTCGACGCGTGCTCTCGATCACGCCCGTGCCGCGAGCGCGCCGACTCCTAGGGCGGCTCGCGCGTTGGCGCATCGCACAGCAATAACGCGGCCGCAGTCACTGACGAGAGCCAGCAGGGCGCAGGCCGATACAGGGCGAGCGATCCGTGGCCGGATGCGATGGTGTTGAGACTGAGAACGACGAGTCGGGCATTCTGGGAGCAAGCGCCTCAAAGGCACGGCCGCGATGGGCCAGTCGCGCCGCTTCTGAATCCGGCTGCATCTCGGGCGAAAGCGTCAGGGCCCACGTCCGGAACCAGGGAACAGTGGTTCGTAGCCGAAAGCGCACCGGCGCGCGCGGTGTTGCGTCCAGGATCAGTCCCTCACAGATTCCTCCACCCCAGCAGCGTCGGCCGAACTGGGTCGGCCACGCCGAGGCACGGCTGTTAAACTGTCCGCGGCGCTCCGTCGGAGTGGCGCGCCATGCTCCCTGCAGCAGCCGGGGCATCCCGCCGCGTCGGTTCGCTGGGCGAACGGGCGGATGGAGGCCAGGGCGCGCGAGGCACGACGCTTCAGGCGGAGTCGTCGCGCGAGGGCCCAACTGGCGGCCGGTGAGCGCGCCTAACCGCTCGGCCTTGAGGCGGCGGCGTTGGCGGCAAGCTGTCGCCGGTGTTTTCTCTCCACCTCCAGGGCCCGGGGCTGTGGCCGCACGTCGAGGTTTCAGGCCCGAGCCCGCCGCGCCCAGCAGGCCCGTGAAACTCGCGCAAGGCTGCCGGGGTTGGCCCGCTGCCGATTCACCAGCGGCATGGGTCGTGTGGTTGGAATCCGGTTGGCAGTCATCGCGCTACGACCCCGCTCCTACCGCCTCGCGTAACGTGCGTTGCGCCCAGGCCAGCACGCGGCCAACCCGCTCCTGGCTGGGCTTCGCCAATTTACAGCCGCAGCAAAGCGTTCGGGCGCGCGCAGAAGGCGCGACGCATGCAGCGCGAGCCGCCCGAGCCGCGAGGCTTGAGGCCGTCGGTGTGCTCCGGCGCGGTTCTTGCAGGCGTACGGGGCGCACTCCAGCCAACAGTAGCCTGGCGGCGGCGCCTGCGAGGCGAGTGTGCTGCGGCTCCGAGCCGTGGTCGGGGCTGTGGCCATGTCCTTGAGGCGGAGTCGGAGCGGCGTCGTAGCGCGTTGCCGCCGCCATGGGCCGCCCGCAGCCGGTCGAGCCGCGTGCGCCCAGAGGCGAGCCGCGCGTGCGACCAGGGCCTTCCACAAGAGGCAGGGCCACCAGCAGGGCATCCGCCGCTCGCAGTGTGCGGCAGCGCCCACGCCACGCCCCCCGGAGTGTCCGTCGGCCGGGCGGATCAAGCACCTGCACTCCTGAGCATCTCAGCGCGAATGTGATTGAAGCCGCACGCGGCTTCTCCACCACCTCGCGGCCCAGCCCCTGGCCCACCAGCTCCATCAGGTCGGAGCCGCACTCACCGTTATATAAAATCACCATCCCCGGCAGCCGCGGGCCCGGGCGAGGTGGTCGATGCAGCAGGTCGCATGAGCAAAAGCTGGTGCTGTCATGTCGGCCTGCTTAATACATATGTCTCTAATGCAGCTCGCCGTTCGCCGTCGCCATCGAGAACTCTCACTCTCGCGTGATAACAACACACACCCAGGATGAGGTGTCGCTGCGTAGAGCGCGCGTTCGATGCTATAACGCTGTCAGAGTCGTCCAAGCTCAGCGGAGGAGTGCGCGCGCGATAGAGTTGGTGGTCCTTCTCGTGTGGATCTGTAATCCATCCGCGATCGCCTTTATCACGGTCTCGCATGTCTATATTCCATCCCGCACCGCCGGCGAGCAGGGCGCATACTGCTCGCCGGCACGCGGAGCCAATGCATCGGATCGACATAAACCTGCCAGCCCAAGCTGCGTGAGGCCCTCCAGCAGGCGGCTGGTTCTGGTCGACCTGGCGGGCGCAGGCCGCCTGCTCCCGGCGGTCGGAATGGATCTGGCGGAGCCGGTGAGGCGATTCCGTGCAGAGATTCGCTCCCAGCGCGACCCACTCTTCGGCGGCCATCCCCCCGAGCCGCTAAGCCGCCTATCTTCGGCGAGACTGCATCGAACGGTGCGCGCCTCCACCGCGGCGGGGCGCCACGGCAGTGTGGGCCCATCGTCTTCGATGGCGACGGCCGACCGCATCGGCCGCCATTGATTGAACAGGGCCGCACTGCAGCACCCCAAGGCTGCTCATTGCCCTGCTTGATCGACCACCTCGCCCGGCCCGCGGCCTGCGGGCATGCGTGAATCAAACGGTGAAGCGGCTCCGACCTGTGATGGAGCTGTGGCCCAGGGGGGGCGGGGCGCGACGGTTGGTGGAAGAAGCGATGGGCTTCAAATACATCGGCCGCTGAAGATTGCTCAAGGGTGAGTGCGACGGCGCGAGGAAATCGGGGCGTGGGCGGGGCGTGCACCTGCCCGAGCGCGATGCCCTGCTGGGCCCTGCTCTTTGTGGAGGCCCTGGTGCAGGGCGGCCTGGCCTCTGGCGAGCGGCCGAACCGGCTGCGGGCGGCCATGGCGGCGGCAGCGCCTACGGAACCGGCTCGACCTCCGGCCTCAAGGACATGGCCAGCCGCGGGGGTGAGGGCGAACGGCTGGAGCGCCCCAGCTCGCTGAGGCGCCGCCCGGCAGGTTGTGCTGAGAGTGCCCGTGCTTGGAGGCGAGCAACACCGACGGCCTCAAGCTGCGGCTGGGCCCGAGGCCACTGGCTTGATGCTGCGCTTCTCGGGCACGAACCGCTGCTGCGGCTGTATTTGCGAGCCCCAACCAGGGCGGGTCGGCCGCGGTGCTGGCTGGGCGCAGCAGTTCGCCGAGCGGTAGGAGCGGGGTCGTAGCGCGATGACTGACGGATCCAACCCACGCCCATGCCGCTGGTATCGGCCCAGCGGCAACCCGGCAAGCTGCGCGAGTTCACGGCCCTTGCTGGGCGCGGCGGGCTCGGCCTGAACCCTCGACGTCGCCCCGCCCCCGGGGCCTGCAGGTGGAGGAAACCGGCGACAGCTTCGCCGCCAACGCCCCCTCAGGCCGAAGCGGTGGCGCGGCTCACCGGCCAATGGGCCCTCGCCGACGACTCCGGCCTGAGCGTCGATGCCCTCGGCGGCCGCCCCTGGCCCTCCACTCGCCCGTTACGCCAGCACCGACCTCCGAGGCGGATCGGCCCGGCTGCTGCGGGAAGCTGGCCGGCTGAGCGACAGGCGGGCCCGTTTCACCGCCGTGCTGGCGGTGCCGGACCCAGTGGCCGCACGCTGCTGGAGGTGGACGGAAATCTGTGAGGACTTCCTGGAGCACCCCGGCGCCGGTGGTTCGCTACGACCACTGTTTCCTGGTCCGGACGGTGGCCTGACCTTCGCCGAGATTGCAGCGGATCAGAAAGCGCGGGCGGCCATCGCGGCCGGGGCCTTTGAGCGCTGCTCCCCAGAATGGCGATGTGTCACTCTCAGCCCACCTGTGCCCACGGATCGCTCCACCCTGTTGGCTGCCGCCCTGCTGGCTTCGTCATGTGGGCCAGGGTTTGCCGTTGCGTGCCCCACGGGAGCCCCCTGGAGTCGGCGCCGCTGAGGGGCGGTGATCGAGCAGCCGCTGCTGCCTTCCTGGCGCGAGGGGCCCGCCCGCACTTTGCTCAGCTTCATGTCGCAACCGTCACCAACGGAGGCGAGGGTACGTGCCTCCGGCCGAGCGAATCGCCTTGTTCGGACAACGACGGCACGCATCTGGTTCGGAGCAGCCGGATGTACGCCCAGCTGGCCTTTCCATCGACCGTGCCCGCCGCCTGCTGCAGGAGCGGCCGAACTCCCGCAATCCGTGTTGCCGCTGCCCCGCCGCAAACGCGAGCGGCGCTGGCGATGGGGACGAAGGGTTGGCTGAGGGGTGGGGGGAAGCTCGGGGATCACCCACGCGGGCATGACCCCCAGGCCTTCGAACCCTGGCCGCGAGTGTCAACACCGCCTGCCATTCCCGGCCTTCAGCTGGCGCCTACACCTCCGTCACCTACGTGCGATGCTGGAGTTGCTCGAGCTGCTCCGGCGTCAACGGCTCCGCACCTACATCGTTTCCGGCGGCTGGTGGAGCGTCCGCGCGGCGATTCAGCCAGGAGCTCTACGGCATTCCACCGGAGCAGTTGATCGGCTTCCAGCGTCCGCACACCCTACGTCGTCCGTGATGCAAAAGCCGATGATTCTGCGGCAGCCCGAACTGGAGGGCTCAATGATGCAGGACGAATCAAGGCCCTTGTCGATCGACGGCCTGAATCGGCCGGCCGCCGATTGCGGCCTTTCGGCAACTCGATGGCGATCGGCAGATGCTGAGTGACGACCTCCCTGCCCGGCAGCCGGCCTGGGGATGCTCACCGCCATGACGACGCCGAGCGGGAGGTGGCCTACGACCGCGCGTCCCCGGGTCGGCAAGCTCGACCTGGCGCTCGCATCAGCCCAGAGCGCGGCTGTGGACCGTGGTGAAGCATGCGCAACGACTGGGCGCGGGTGTTCCGATCGGATAGCACGGCGGACCGCCCAGCCCTGCCCTTAGCTAGCCGCGGCCGTTCAGGTCTGGCTGGGGAAGAACGCCAAACAAACCGCTGTAATCCCGGGCGAAAGTGCCCCGGGTTGAGAAACCCCACGGCGGCGCGAGCCCTGCACCGTTACCGATTCAGGCTGGGCCGGAGCAGTTCGCGCGGATGCATGCAGGCGCTTCAACTTGATGTAGGCCAATCGGGCCATTGCCGAAGGTGTTCCGTGAAGCCCTGGAGCAGGCTGCGGCGGGCCCGGACGTGAGCCTGGCGCAGAGCGTCTCCCAGGCTGATGGTTCGCCGGGATGGTCCTCCACCCATTTGCTGCCACCTGTTTGACCAGATCGATCCGAGCCGAGGCGGGCAGAGGTCGGCCCTGCAGCCGGAAGCCATGCGACCATCGCTTCGAGCGAGCAAGCGGCACCAGGTCGCCCTGGATCGCGCCGGCGGGGCGCGGTGGGGGCGGACAACAGCGTCAGCAATAACTGGCGCAAGGCTTCTATGGCGGTTCGGACCCACCTCCAGCCAGTTGGCGCTCAGGCGGGGCGCGTGAGTCGGGCCGCGCCGTAATTCGTTGCTGCTCTGCTGCAGGACGCTGCGCTCAAGCATCACCACACCCAGATGTCGAGCAGCTCGCGTGTGGAGAGGCACCTCGAGCGGGCGTCGAGGCCAAAGAGTGGTGTCCGGGCATCGCCCACCCCATGGGCCCAGCGGGGCCTGCGCGGGCCGCATGGCCAATTCGAGGCCACCAACTGGCGATGGCCGGCTTGGAACCAGCAAAGAGAAGCCGCGGTTGACTGAAGTCGCAGCAGCTCAGCCCCCCCAGTCCTTCAGGGCCATCCGCCCTTGCAGGCGCCCGCCCGGAGAGCTGGCAGAGCTGGAGATCCAGCCCGGTCGCCTGGAGCAGGTTCCGCCAGTTCCTTCAACGCTGCTGAAGGTTTCTGGCCAAGTCCCGCATTGCCGCTTGCACTTTTTGAGTGGAACAAGCCTGCCACGGCCAACCAAAATGTTCGGCGTGCATCGCCCGCCCTTTCCTGCCTCTTTGGCTGCCACCATGCCCAACGGTCATCCCCACGTTCTGATTCTCGGGGCGATTGACATCGGCCAGAGCAACCCTCAGCTGCCGTACCCCAGGGGGGCGGGATTGGGGGCCATGGGGTACCAGAACCCCAAACATCGATCGGGTGGCCAAGGAAGGCGCCACAGTTTCATCCACTTACTTACGCCGAGCAGAGCTGCACCGCCGGTTCGGCGCTTTTATTCCTCCGGCCAGAGGCGTGATCCGCACACCGCCTCAGCAAGGTGGGTCTGCCCGGCGCCGAGGCCGGGCTACCAGGCGGAGGATTCCCACCATCGCCGAATGCTTCAAGCCCCTGGTTACCGCACCGGCCAGTTCGGCAAGAACCACTTCGGCGACCGCGACGAGGCATCTGCGGACGATTGCACGGCTTCGATTGAGTTCTTCGGCACCTGTAAATCACCTTTCAATGCCGAGGAGAACCGGAGCTGCGGGACTATTCCCCCGAAGCCGATTTTCCGAACTTTAAAAAGAATTTCGGTCCCCGGGGTGTGTTGCATTGCTGGCCAACGGCGACGGGCACCCCAGCGCATCGAAAAAAAAAACCCGGCCCGCTCACCAAAAGCGAATGGAGACGGCCGACGAGGAGTTCATGAAGGAGCCAAGCGCTTCATCAAGGAGGCGGTGGCCTCTGTCGCGAAACCGTTCTTCGTGTGGTCAACACCACCCAACATGCACTTCCGCCACCCATTGCCCGTTCCCCAGGACGTTGGCCAGTCAGGGCGTTGCAATCGGAATACCACGACGTGATGATCTATCACGAACAACTGCATCGGTGAGGATGCTGATCTTGGTGGATGAGCTGGGCATCAACCGCACGACACATCGTGATGTACAGCACCGGACAACGGGCCGACATGAAAGCTGGCCGCATTGCCGGCATGACCCCCTTCCGCAACGAGAAGAACTCCAAACTGGGAAGGGGCCTACCGGTTACCGCGATGGTGCCTGCCGGGCACATCGAGCCGGCAGCCTGTCACCGGCGCATCGTCAGCCATTCTCCGACTGCTGCCCACGCCGTTGGCCGCCCGCCGGGGAAAACCGACATCAAGCAGAAGTGCCTGGAGGGTCACACGCTGGGCAGCAAGACCTTCAAGGTGCATCTCGAGGGCTACAACATTGCTCGACTACTGGACCCGCAAGACCCGGACACCAGCCCCCGGTGCGATTACTTCTACTTCTCTGATGATGGCGATCTTCACCGCCCTGCGTTATGCACAACTGAATTCGTGTTCATGAGCCAAGCCGCTGCCCCGGAAACGCTGCAGAATCTGGGCTGAACCGTTCACCGTTCTGCGCATCCCCAAGATCTTTAACCTGCTCACCGATCCCTACGAGCGGCCGACATCACCTCCAACACCTACTGGGATTGGATGCTGGACCACGTCTTCCTGTGATTCCTGCCCAGCGCGGGTGGGCCAATGGCACTGGAAAGCCTCAAGAGTTTCCGCCTCGCCAGAAGGCGCCAGCTTCACGGTGGGAGCCATCGAGAAAGATGAACCTTCCCACCCTCGGAGTTCCTGAGTCCAGCCCCGCCTGATCACCCTTTCACCCCGTCCTTTTGGGCCCCGAACCCGCCGCTCCTACCCCGCCTCCCTGCCGGGGCCAGCCGCCCAGGCCGCCCCCCGCCAGGGGATGGTGTGGATCCGGGCGGCAGCTTTCTCAATGGATCTTGCGATTCACTACCCGAGGGAAGCCCCGGGCCCACCGGGGAGCGTGAAGTGTCTGGATCGACTGCTCGCCGCGTCACCAACGCCCAGTTCAAAGTTCGGGAAGCCACGGCCACCCGCACCCTGCGAGCGGCCCGCTGATCCCGCCTGACTTATCCCGTCGCCGACGCAGCCTGCTGGCCCCTGCCTCCATTTCGTGTTCCGCCCCCCGCCGGGGTCTGTGAGCCAGGGCGATCCCTACCGCTGGTGGTCTATCGCCCCGGAGCTCATTGGCGGCCATCCTGAAGGCCCCGGCAGCTCCGATCAAGGTCGCGAGCACCATCCCGTGATGCATGTGGCCTTCGAAGATGCCCAGGCCTACGCCGCCTGAGTGTGGAAGCAGCTCCCCAGCGAGGCGGAGTGGGAAGGCGGGCTTTCCGTGGGGGCTGGGAGCGGGCCCGAGTTCGCTTGGGGCACGGGAGCTCCACCCCGGCGGGCGCATGCTGGCCAACACCTGGCAGGGAATTCCCCCACCAGAAACACCCGCCAGGACGGCTACGAGCTGCACCTCTCCGGTGGGGTGTTTCCCCGCCAAACGGGCTATGCCTGCTCGACGCATCCGGCAATGTCTGGGAATGGGACCGACGACTGGTACAAGACCCTACGCCGCCGACCCCGACGCAACGCCACCGGAATTGAGCCAAGCCGGGGCTTGCTGCACATTCCCCAATCCCCGCGTGGCAGCCCGTGAGGCCAGCATCGATTCCACCTCCCAGCACCTGGGGCCTTGCCCCGCAAGGTGGTGAAGGTGGCTCCTTTCTCTTTGCGCCCCAACTACTGCCGCGCTACCGGCCGGCGGCGCGCATTGGCCCAGGGGATCGACACCTCCAACCTGCCACAAATGGGCTTCCGCTGCATCGTGCGGAAGCTGGGACCGATGGGAAGCAGGCCTGTTCGCCGAAGGTGGATCGACGGCTGGCCGGTGGCCTTGCGCCCTGCTCGCTTGAAGCCTGTCGTGTGGCGTGGCATCGGCCTGGTCGTCAACCGTTCAAGCCAGGGCCCTGCGCTTGCGCCCAGCGAAGGCTATTCGCCAGCCGCGGCCCTTCAATGCCATCCGCTGACCTTCGGCAGCTGGTGGTCGATGGCCGCTGGAGTTTCAGCTGGCCGCCGGACAATTTTCGTGGCCACGACCACCTCACCCTTCGAATCAGAACCTTTGATCCAGTTAGGGATATGGTGGCGGTTGATTCGCACCTTCCTCAATGTTTTTCTTGGCCCGGGAGTGAGGAACGAGCAAGAAGTTGGAGGGATGGGCAGAAACGCAGACAAGGCCCACTCCGCAGCCGCGACATTCCTTCGACAGCCTTTCGTGAAAACACTTCAGATGGATGGGCAACCTCAACAAACGAACTGGCCAAAGAGCGCAAGGCCGGCGGCGCCGAGCGCACGATGATTGGCCTGATCCGCACGCAGGCCTCTACGCTGATCAGGCTTCGGCTTCTGTCTCGACAAAGATCGTCGGCGCCATTCAACGCCAGTCGCTTTGAGCAGTTCCAGCTGGCCTGAGTGTGAAGGCTGGTGGCGATTGCGATTCGTGCTGAAATCGGCCATCGTTTCGATGTCGGCGGCAAAACCCGCCAGCACCTGCCGCACCTTGAGGCAGGCTGAGCTGATGATTTTGTCTACATTCGATCAGACCTTCATTCCACGATTTTCCACAGCCATTGCGCTCACCCTGATCGGCATTGTGGGCGTTGTCGCTGCCTGGATCATGGGGAGCGTTCGGGATTCCTTGAGGGCCTCGCATCGGGGTCCATGGCTGCGCTGCTCTGCTCTTGAACTTCCGCTGACTTCCAATTTGGCCGCCATCCGTTTTGCTCTGTGTTCAGTGTCGCCATCTTACGTTGAGTTTTTGCCCTTGGCCTTGGGCTCAAACCCTCCTTCCTTTGCTTGGTTTCCTGCGCCAGGGCACCCCGGGGTGTGGGATGCCACGGGGATTTTTGAGGTTGGGCCCCCAAAACTGAAAATTCCTCCCTTTTCCCCTTTTTTGTGGGGTGT
>Ga0163217_1112541_pt1 | contig 14487 bp, 14 predicted proteins | sample SynspAceP_FD_185933 | JGI IMG/M metagenome (GOLD analysis project Ga0163217, IMG submission 185933) | Saline lake microbial communities from Ace Lake in Antarctica - Synechococcus sp. Ace-P (PacBio error correction) | ecosystem: Environmental > Aquatic > Non-marine Saline and Alkaline > Saline ... | reverse complement strand
TTTTCAGATTGCCTGATAGTCGGCGTGGGATTTCCGGGCGCAGCTGGTACTGGCGGTGACAATATTCTTGGGCAGGCGAGCCCAAGCATTTTTCCTTGGCACCGGCTGCTTCTTGCAGCGGGGCGGACAGGGACAGGGTTGCAGCGGCGGCAGAGCGGCCAGCCGGCAAGCCGGTTGTTTCAAAAAGCGACATTTAGATTTCTCTCTCGATTGGGGGAACATGGTGAACCAGCAAAGCGGGCTCATTGATGACATTCGCCCCCGGCCGGCGATCGGGGTTTACACAGACGCTCAGTAGAAATGAGATTGACGCGAAACGAATGCGCATGTTTTGGAAATCGGGCAAAATTGGACAGAAATATTTTTCTGCCCCATTTCCCTTTGACGATTAGATTGTAGCCATTACATGGTTCCGTTAGCACTTCGAAGGAGAGAGTGCTAATTCAGCAGATTTGCTCTCCGGCGGCGGCAAAAGCGGGGCGGAAGTTTTGGATTGGCAAGAAAGGGATCTATGAATTTCGTCCTTACATGACGTTGTACTGGTGCGCCGCGTTTGAAGCGGAGCAAAGACCGAGGCGGAATCACTTCCGGATAGGCACAGGAAAGCCATCCGAGGTTAAAGTTTTGTCGCAGTCGGCAACCGGCCCTGAAGACGACAATGGCAGGCAACCCGCTTGACGTCAAAGGGACAAGATTCTGTTCGGCAAGGTCGCACGGGAAGTCAGTTGACGGCGAAGAGCTGATCATCTGAAGGAAAGGCGATAGTTCTTCGGCTTCTCGAGAAAATAAGCGCTTCCCCCATCACATTTTGTCAATCATTTAAGCAGAGGAAAAATATATGGTGCTAAGAAGTTAAAATTTGGTGCGACGCTCGCGAACGCATACTCAAAGGGTGTGAACCGGCTTGGGCTGACGCCAGTTAAGGTAACCCATCGGTCCAAAGGCCGTTAATGTTTGTGCTCGACAAGAGCTTGGCGACGCGCATCACCAAGGACGGTGTTCGGTTGCAAAGGAAATCGAACTGAAGGACCAAGTTCGAAAAAATATTGGGCGACAAGAGGTCGTGGGTCGATCGAAAACAATTGATGTTGTGGGCGACGGCCACCACCTGGCAAACCGTTCTTGCTCAGGAATCGTCAGGAAGGATGAATCCAGTGTCGGCGGGCAGGAACCCGATGGTCTTTCAAGCGGGGTCATTGGACCAGGGCGGTCTTCGCCGTTGGTGCGCGATCTTAAAAGCGTTGAAAGAGTCAAGGGCCGAAGAATTGCAGGTAGGCATTATCTCCGACAACGGCGATCGTTGAAGTCGGCGAGAAAATCGCCGAAGCATGGAACGGGTCGGCAAAGAAGGCGTGATCACGGTTGAGAAGCAAGGGTCTCGATTTGTGAATCGAAAGTATGTCGAAGGACATGCAGTTTGACCGCGGTTACTTGTCGCTTACTTCATCACCAACCCGGAAAAGATGATGCGGACTCGAAAAATCCTACATCCTGATCCACGAAAGAGTGACAAACTGCAGCCACTGCTCCGATTTGGAAGCTGTTTTCAGGCGACGTCCGCTTCTGATCATTGCTGAAGATATTGAAGGCGAAAGCGTGGTACTCTGGTAGTCAACAAACTGCGCGGGCGGGACTTCAAGATCGCAGCGGTCCAAGGCTCTGGGTTTCGGCGATCGTCGCAAAGTCGGTGCTGAAGATATCGCGTCCTGACAAGGGGAAATGATCTCCCGAAGATTCCGGCATCAAAGCTGGAAAGCGTTTACGGCTGACATGCTCGGTGAAGCAAGAATGTTACGATCGACAAGAGATTAACACCACGATCGTCGCGGCGGCTGGCAAGAAGAGCGACATCAAGGGCGCGGGTGGGAGCGTCCGTTAGCCAGATCGAAAATCCATTCCGACTATGACAGAAAGCTGCAAGAACGTTCTGGCGAAACCCGTGCCCCCGGTTGTTGCGTGATCAAGGTCGGCGGGGATTCCGAAGTTGAAGTGAAGAGAAGAAAGACGTGTCGACGCGCGCTGCACGAACCGTGCTCGGTTGAGAAGGCATTGTCAGGCGGCGGTGGTGCACTTCTCTATGCACTGCGGCGTCAGGGGCTCGAGGCTAATTCAACGACGACCAGACCGACGGCATCGACATGTTGTAAAGGCCGCTGAGGCTCGGTTCGTAGGATCGCTGAAATGCGGGCTTTGCGGGCGCGGTTGTTGCTGGCAAATGCTTGACCAGAAGGCAAGGAATTTGTTCAACGGATGACCGTGTTTTATGAAGCCTTGTTCAAAGCTGGCGTATGTTCGACCGACAGGTTTGTTGTGCAGATTAGCAGGGATTGCTTTCTCGGTTGTGGCTGCTTGATCCACACCCCGAGCGGCTGTTGGCGGATCGCCATCAGACGACAAGGGGCGGCGGCGCAATGCCGACATGGGCGGCATGGGCGGCGGCATGGGCGAATGAGGTTCTAAACACCCAACATCAGGCGTTTCGGCTTACCGCTGAACAACAGAGGGCTGGAAGGAACTTACGCCCTTTTTGTTGGCCTGGCATTCGTCCGAACGGATATACGACTACAGGTGTAGATGTAATAACTGGGCAGAATGAGACGAATTATGCATTTCCCATTACTAAACAGCAGCCTTTGCTTGCAGGGCGGTTCGCTTGGCTGCTCCGTCTCCCCTGCTAAGTCATCGAATAGACTGACCTCGCGCCAGTATGACCAATGTCATTTTGCCGGTGGCGGATGTTTCGCCGGTTCGAGTGGTGGCGCGGGATAAGGTCTGCCGTAATTATACGACAGTTGTTCTGCAGCTATTTCGATGTGGCCGAGGGCAAGTGCGGTGGTGCAGATACATTAATTCACCGTTGCATCCATCACAAAATATATACATTACCGCAATTGATCTCAAGGAGCGGAAGAGGGCGGTTGGGATCTCGACGAAATATTGGTCTTTTTCATGGTGTTACGAGGTTGGCGGAGCGCGACGTGAACGGTTAGGCAGTTGCTTAGCCACATTCGGGAATGGTTCAAGCTATGCGCCGAAAATGAAACGGACCGCGAGGCCGCGATCGAGGCATTGGAAAAGCAACCGATCGATCAGAAAAGTCGGGAAAATTCGCTATTCATGAAAATGGCTATGTCTAGTTGGGGATCAATATATTAAGAGACAAAGGCGTAAATGGGCAAGTCGTAATGAAGATATTTTGCGGGAAGAACGAGAAAGGCAAAATCCGCAAGTGGAACGGGCCGGGAATTGTCAAAAATTTGACTGGAAAGCGAAGAGGGAACAAGACCGCATTCGAAATGGTCGTAGCAACACTATCCGAAATTAACGAAAAAATTTATCGGGCACCAATTGCATGCTTTGGATCGCAGGCTTGTTGACGACCGCAATCGATCTGGTGAGCTGCAAAGAGGGTCGTGCGGAAAAATAGCAATTCGGAATTCTCTGAGCGAATTATGGCAAACAGAGAAGGATTTCGATCGGTCAAACGGCATTGGAGGGTTTCTGCGCTGATCTAAAAAATGGGTCCAGTTATTTATTCGTACGAGGCAATGAGGACTGGGGCGAATTGCCAGTATGAATCTTTACCTCGAGATGGCCTTGTTTGTTGCCGTTGTACCAGCAAGGGTCCTGCGGGAGGACAGCGGCAGAAGCATTTCGTTAGATAGTATTTCAGGCCATTGAATTTCGTGCTGCCGCGGTTGCCTTAGATTATTCGCGCTCGTTGCTTTCGCTCCCAAATTTTATCAATTTCCCAATTGCCAGGACCTGTGCAATGCAGGTGAAAACTGCCATAATATTGAGATCGTCGGGTATGAAGACAGTCACTTCCACATTTTTTCCAGCGCCTTTGGGGTTACGCCTGTTTCTTTTCCAGTCGGCTACCCGTGCTTTCGACTTGTGGTTGCACGAAACAAGGCCCGAGAGGACGGTATCACCAATGGTTTGACGAAAAATATTGAGGACGAGCTCAAGTTCGCCGATCGAACGACCTTTATGCGGGCGCAGAGATTATGACTGAATCCGACGATTTAGCGATGCCGCGGCCGTGCGCAGTGGTCTGGGTTGCGCATGCCGTTTGCCGAGATGAAAAGCCGTTTTGGGGACTATAAAAGCTTCAAGGGAGGCGAGATTTACGAATATGGTCCCTATAATCTGAAGCAGGCGGAGAGGCTTTGCGTTCCCGGTCCAATCGCTATGCGCTGCACAGCAATAATGGTGCCAAGTCTTTTTCCGACCTTTCTGATCAACACGACAAAGGTGAGACCCCGAAGCGACAGTGCTGGGCTTTGTCCAGCGTCTGTCGGTGTTTGCCACCGCGCTTCGACCAGTGCTCGCGCGCGCAAGGACAATGCGGCCAGCGGGAACACGTTTCCCGCCCGCCGCCTTTAGCCTATTGAGGTGGTGATGACAGTCGACATAGATCATCAGGAGGAGCGCCTTTGATGTGGCGCGCCTTCGGGCAATCTGGACCCCGCGACCCCCCGAAGCAGCTGCAGGGGCTGGTCGTTAGCGGCATGATCGACGAGCGCGAGCGCCCGAGTTTGCGGGAACAGGAGGAGGCGTGACCTCACTGTTTGCTCGCATTCAGCGATCATTGGCCTTGTATCAAACGCAGACATGGCAATAGGACGGTCGCCAAAGGCGTCGGCGGCGCTGCCACGGCAGGCTTTCATTAATTATCGCCTCGCCAATCAGACGACGACCGGGACTGGAGCGGCGATCCCCCATATCTCGGTCTGTCGAAGTTGGCGTGCGCGGCGAAAATGGAAGCCGGTCAGACAGTTGTATTTGACGGGACTCAAGGCCTTTCTTAAATATCCGCGAGGGACGACAGTTTAATTTCTTCCGATGACGATGCGGAGCGAAGCAATATATCGTGGCCGGCCAAGGCCATTCGATGCCTTGAAGGGCTATTTGCATGGACTATTTCCCCGGCATTTTCCCAGGCGATTTGGAGGTGCCGGGTCGAATTCTTTCGCGAACGTGATGGCGCGGCCAAGCCATTATCGCAGCGGCACGCCTGAGGGTCCGCGTCGGCTTATTATGCATCTTTTCGTATGCGGGCGATGACCGATCCGGTCGAGGGTTTGGCCTATTATGAGGGGCCTTGCCCGAGTCATTTATATGCAGATTTCCATTGCCCAGGAACTGACGGATCCCGACTCCGGACGCAGGCAGGTTATATAACGCCTTATAGCGAGGGTTTGGTCTATTTCAGAACGCTGGGCAAGGAATGGGCGAGTATTGCGATCCTTATTTCCGATTTGGGTCACCAGCGAGATTTGGCGCGGATCGGCTTGGTGGTGACACCACCCGGTTTTGACGCAGGATGGAAGTGAGAAACAGGGCGTGGCCTACTTCCTGTGAAAATTGTCCGTTCCCACCGAGCCGGCGGTTCGGTTCCGAAGTTGCCCGCGCTTATTTGGTCCATTGGGTCAGGCGACAGTACAAGATCCGGGATGATCAAAATTCTCGAACTGGCGGCCCGCCCGAGCCAAGAGCAGCTGGGGCGGGACAAATTTTGATATTCCCGCGCTTTCATGTGTATCTTGGAGTGGCGGTGCGTTGCCCTCGGCAGTATTGGAGCGCGGGTCGATCAGGGGATTTGCCGCAAGGAAGGCGGCTGAGGTTTTGCCGCTGACCTTTGGGAACGCCGGTTTTGTGGCAAGAGCCCGGACCATTATGGAAGACGGATGGGAGACGCTGTGGTTGATCTTTGATCCGCTGCTAACGCATAGAGCTATCTTGCACCCCCTTTTGCGCTTGGTATAGACCCCATGGTTCAGGCATGGCCCGGCTGCTCGGGGGAACTGGGAGAGAACGCGCGATATGGTCTGCAGCTCCTTTCGAGCTTCAGATTGGCGTTTTGGGCCGTCGAGTTCCCAACAAATGGGGCCGTGCTTGGCCGCCGCGATGTCGTCCCGAAGCGGGTTGCGAGCGGGAAACTGGCTGATGTGAATGGCTGGAGACCATTGCTCTTCGGGTCACTGGCGCTGCCGGCAAGGGACGGAACGACCGGGCGATTCTTTGGCTGTCCGGACAGCGACCCGGGAATATGAACGGATGCCCGCAGAGCTGGGTCCCGGCAATTCGCTCGATACCCAAGATTCCCAGTCTGGAAACCCGGTCCCATGAAGATTGCTTTAACGAAGCGACCAGATGTCATCTTTGACCAGAAAGCGGCTCGATTTCCCATAGCCCTGCCCGATGCGTTAGCGCTTTTGCCCCACGGTGATACCTGGTCCGCGACGCGATATTACGGTTGGGCGGTGGGCGTATATTGGATGAGGATTCAGATCAAGGCCCAGGCAACAGTCGGACACGGGTTTGTGGAGTGCGATCATTTTGTTCGGGCGTGATTTTGGCTGAAGTTTCGGAGAAAAGAACTCTCGATCGCGGACATCATGCGCCAATAAGAGGCATGCAGTCCGACGACCAGATAGCGCAGTAATTCGCGCCATTCGATTGCGATTCCCGGCCGTACTCGATCGCGGATATTGCAGGCGGATATTGCCGGGCGGTCTGCGCGTCAAAACGCGGGCACCGTTGATTCACCGTGCTGATGGGCGAAGGATGCCCCTTGTCGACCGCTGCAATATTGGACTGGGTCATCTCTGGGCATGGCGGTGAATGAGGAAATGCCGCTGCCCGGCAAAGTGGTGAGCGCCGACAATTGGTGCGCGGGATCATCCCGTCCGGTGCTGCCGCTTCTATAACGCTTTGCGCCGAAAGCAGATGAAGGCCGGGTTAGAATTTCTGCTACGGCTGCGGCCATTGGTTCTTTGTTCAGGAAAATGGTCGATTTCCGGCGCTGAGTAGGCGTCAGGGCGGAGCGGAGCGCCTGTTCGATGGCGGCAGCGGGCTCACCGCGGCGATGGGGCGGCCGCCTTCACCCCAAGTCGAGATGCGGGCGGGAATCGGCTGAGATAATCTTGGCTGACTGCGATCGTCGGCGGGCTCGTGCAAGTGCCCTGTATTCTACGCCCAATGCGGGTCGTTGCGGTCCAAGGCCCGATTTGGGCGGCAGACTGTCGATCTGGCCCGATGCAACCACGGGTCAGTTGGATGAGGTTGATCGAGGACGATGCGAAGACGGGGGAGTTGAGCCGAGGCTACAAGGGAACATCCAAGGTGGATCCGCCGTCAATCTGGGTGGGAATGCTGAGTTAAACCGGAGGAAATGTCATGAAGATGTGGGCATTAGGAATATTGATTCTGGTGCGTGGTTGTTGGAGGGCTTTGCTGTTTCCGGGAGCAATCGGCGAACGGTTGTTTTCCGGGCCCCGGTGGACCGCGGTTACCCGCCGATTTTGTGATCTGCGATCTTTTGCCGATGGCTCAATGTGTGGCTGTGGGTTCCCGGTCGGCCGCTGCCCCACGATCCGACGTGCGGGGTCTGTTCGGCGGTGGTCATTTCGATGGAAAGATGTTTCATGTGATATTTGGCGGATGGCGCGGTGCGCAATCTTGGCTGATGGGCCTTCAACCCGAGGCGCGATCGAGCACTATTGCTCACCATTTTCACCAGCGATCATATTGATGGCATGGGGGAATTTGTGATGCAGGGGTGGGCGGGCGTGGCGGGATTGCCGTGCCCCGGTGATTGCACGGAGGGTGACCGCGATTCGTCCGCGGTCGGAACGGCTATGCGGCCCGATGCGCAATTATGATCGCCCTCACGGCGCAGCGACGATTATTGCGACCGTACAGGCGGTGAGCCAGGCCTTTTCCGTCCGATGGGCAGGAGGATGGTAGTTAATTGGGACAGGACGGGATAAAATTTACCGCTTTCCGTCAACAAAAAGTTGCGCAGCCGGTGGCTATCGTTTCAGATATAAAGGCCTCGGTGTGTGTTCAGCGGGGATCCGATCAAAATTGCGTCTATTGCGAGGCTGTAATGGCCCCTGGTGAATCTTGCTTGGTCACGAAGCGTGGATGCGGAGTGGTGGGCACGATTGGAGAAGGGTTTTGGAAAGCAGGGCGCAGGCGGCGCCAAGATCATGGCGATATCCAGAATTCTATCACACCGACGCGGTCGAGGCGGGCGAGACGGCAAAGGGGGGAAGGCGAAGATGCTGTTCTCTCGGACTCGTCCGGCGCTGGGCGCTTCGATTATCTGAAGCTTATTATTATGAGGGGTCCCCGAGCCGCTTTGACGGGCCGGCGGTGCTGGGGCAAGGGACGGTATGCTGTTCAGGCCCTTCCGCCAATAAGGTAGTATCCGAAAGGGGTTTGTGATGGGTGCCCGCTTATTTGGGGCCTGGTCCTGTGATCCTGTGCAGGCAGGAGCCCATCTCTGGAATGGCGTTTAAACGCACAAGCGGGAGGATGGGCCCGGCTTCGCGAAGGACAGACTATGACCATTGAACATTTTGGCGTCTAAATTTTTCTAGTCCGAGGGAGCAGGATATATCCGGTCGCTGTCGCTTGAAAGCGAACCCTTGCCCGAACTGGCGATGGCGGAGGTTTACTGTCAAGGCGCCTATCTTCCGTGGGTTGCGGCACACGGGATGTGGAGACCGGCGTGGAAGTGCGTATCAACCGCTCTCGAACTGGGCACGAAGATCAGGTCGGGCTGGATGCTCGGCCATATTCGTGCCAGAAAAACAGCTGATTTTGCCGAGGGCGACCTGGTTGCGTGGGTTTCGGGGAATGGGCGGAAATTAGTGTTTGATGCACCGGAACGGGCGGGCTGGTGAAAGGTTGATGACAGCATAGCGATATAACAGCATTTCGGTGTGCTCCGGTTTCATGGTGGAAGGCTTTATGGGTTGCAGGAAACCGCCGAGGTAAAGCGGTGAAAGTGCTGGTCTCTGCCCGCAGCCGGGGCAACGGCGTGCTGGCTGCCAGGATTGCCAAATCGCTGGGCGCAATGTCTATGGTCTGGGGGCGGGCCGGATAAATTGTCGGCTGGTTTGAGAGGAGCTCAGGGGCATCCCAAGGCGATTGATTATAAGAATGATGATTCGCGCTGAACTGGGCAAGGTCGACGGCCGGATTCAATGTTATTTCGGACAATGTTCGGGCGGCCGATCTAGATGCAGTCTTGCCAATATGGGTTATGGGCCGTGTGCACTCTGCGGATTGCTGGCCAAATTATAAGGGTGATGGGCCGTGGCCATGGGCCGGAAAATTTTCGATAGATATTGATGAAGCGGCTTGCGATCGAAGGCTTTTTCTTCGCCGATTTAGGATCAGGCGAGCGGAGCTGACGGAGGAGTTTCAGGACGTGCCTCGGGACAGGGCTTGATCGACGGCTTTTTGATGTGACGGACGTATTCGAAGAATTCCTGACCGTTTGAGAATGTTCAGCGGCGGGCCGAATATCGGAAGGTGCTGGTTGAAAGTCTAGGCGTTTGCTTTGCTGAAGGGGCCCCCAAGTGACAGCCCATGATGGCCAGGCATAAGCGGATTTGCCATGATCGAAAATGCCCGGCCATCCGCATATTCATAAGTGGCGCGCCGCAAGCCAGCTCGATATGCCGCGCCGATTTAAATGATGACAATGTTAGAGTGGTCATCAGGCGGTCTGATTTCGGCGCGACGGCTGAAACAGGATGTCCCGGCTGCAAATATCGAAACGATGCTCGCCAATGGTGTTGAAATAAACTTGCGATCACCAGAAGCAGAGATTATGGCAGCCAAAGGGCAGGATGCAGACACGGCCAGCTGGCAGCGAGAAAAATAGATGCGCGCTTCGTCGGCCCGATACGATCCGCGAAACCGGCCAGAATTAAGGGGAAACCGAGAACATTGGACGATGGCGATGTGGCAAGGATAGCCAAACGGATCGAGCCATAGCATTGCGCGGGCAAATGCAGGCCTATTCGCCAGACAGAGCGGCAGAAAAAGGCCCGAAGGAAGCGCCGGTATCAGTCGCCAGCGGGCACCTCGCAGGAGATTTCATGATCGCAGAGCGAACGGAGCAGGTCGGTGATGTGTGTAGCGCGGTGGTCGGACGTCGGACGGCTTCTCGTTCCCGTTTGCGGCTCCATGATTCAGGGGCAGGGAGGATCACCAGCAGACGCATGCTCGCACCCCGACCAATTAGGCCGAGCGACCAGACCGAAATAATGACCAGCCAGGCCTGCACCCACCGGTGCCAATAACCCCAAGTTCACGCGCGGTCATTATCCCGGTACATGGCCAATTGCGCCGGGCGCAAACCCGCCGGGGTCACATAAGGGCAGCAAATAGGTGCGATCTTGGACAAAGCCGAGAGGAAGAGCGGCGAAGAATAGTCGGTGAAGCTGCGAGACGCGCCATCGGCCAGGAATCGCAAAGAAAATTGCCTGCGACAAATATCGTCACGAGCTTGCGGTTGTTGATTCGGTCACGGAGCGGGCAGCGCAAAACAATATGCCCAGCGCAGGGCTATCTGGTGAGCGACGGAGCGAGGTCGATGTTCGCGCGCTTGACGCCGAATTCTTCGGCAACCGGCGTGATCAGCGGATGATATAATACAATTTGGCACACCAACCGCTTTGCGACGACAGCGCGAAGAGGAAAAGCTTTGAGCTCGCTGATTACGGGCGGGGGCATTGCCTTCAAATGTGTTCGGGACTTGTTATTTTGCGTGTGCCGCTTACGCGTAACCGTGAAAGCAGAAACAAATTCCCGCACTATTGCCTAATCAAATTATATCTGCCAAGATCGTGCACCGTGGTTCCGTTAAACCCGCGTGCATTATGCGCGATCAATGCGGGATCGGCGATGGATGGCCGCTGTTTTTGAAGGCGATTGACGGATTCATATTCTAGGTGAGCTGGATCGATTCGGCAATCGTTGCCGGCTGATCTCGCATACAACGGGTCAAGCGAAATCGATACCGATGTCAGCCCAGGGTGATGATATTGGCCGTCCTGTTGGACCAGCGCGCCTGTTCATGCGTTCGCCCCGAATTTCCGCGAGCAAGAGTATAGGCCCAATGGCTGGTGCGCGTTTTTCCGTTTGGCCATCCCGCGGCAACGAGCGCAGCGAACGTTGCCAAACCGAGGTACTATTTGGCCGCAGCGGCCTGGATTGCGCAAAATTGCAGCGTGGCTTCATCCTGATCACATCTCTGGTGCAAAACCGCCGGGCACGCAGAGCAGATCGGCTTGCGAGGCAAATCGAGCGAAATTGTCGAAGGGGAGAATGCGAAAGCACTATCGGTCTGTATCGGCTTGATCTCTTGGGCCGCGTGTGGACACGGGCACAGGATGCGACAAAGCACCGTGTGGCCGGGCGGTGAAATCCAGCTGCGGTAATGCCGTCGAACAGCAGGGAAGACGAGTGAAAGGGTTTTGGGCTTATCGGTCATCGGGGTTACTCGAAATTTGAGATGGCTGCCCAGGCGATCGGCTGGTAAAGTTCGTTCGCTCCCCGATGGGTATCCATCTTTGATCTTACGCAGTTACGAACGGCATTGTCTACATTTTCGATTACAAGGTAGACAATCCGGGATCGGTTGGCCTGTCGGGCCAGCCCATATTAATCGGTTTCTTGGTACGAGCGCATGGCTTATGGTAGTTATGAAGCGGGCAGGAACCGCGCTCGATCGCTGGCAGCGGTGATCGCCATACATGCTGCGTCGGCTATTTGCTGGTGAGCGGCATGGGATGGATATTGCAAGGGGTTCGATTAGCGAATTCAAGGTTCATTCAGGATGCAGCCCGTCGCAGCCCCCGAAACCGGCCCCGGACAAGGGCAGCGGCAAAAGTCGAATGAAGCGCAGCTTCCCTTGAAATTTAGCGGGCCAACCGGAGCCAGATTTGCTTGTCGTCCCGGAGTGGAAACTGCCGATTCGAAACGCCTGTAGGTGGTCGCACGCCAGTCCCGGACCCAGGGGAAATGATGCCGTGCGGAGGCTTCGACCGCGGGAGGGAATTATGGGGGCAGTTTGGCGGCAAGGCGAGGGATCGGGGAGCGGGACGCGGCGGCGACGGAACGGAGATGGTGGATAATTAGGCCGCGCACTGTCCGGCAGCGTTCACGCAAGGATATTCCCGTTTCGTCTGGAATGCGCGAAACGCCGGGAGGGTCGTTGGTCCGGGTTTCCGGTTCGGCGCGGACGGGCCGCAGCGCGCGATTGCCATATCGGCAGAACCAGCGGGCCATCCAGCGTGGATGACATACCTGCCGGCCTGATCGAGCAGCGTTGCGCTTCGAACCGGCGCCGATGAGCGCGGCCGGGCGGTCGCCAGCCCCTATTTGTGGGTGAGGAATGGTGGCGGATGGGACGCGGCCCGCAGGTCGTTGAACTGGACCCCGTTCTACAATTCCCATATAGTCGGTTTTGCCGACGCTGAGCCCTGCATGCGCAGCGATTTATAGGCAGTGGTGATGTGGAGAACAGATTGGGCAGGAAAAGTCGGCACATAGGTCTGGCGTCAGGATCATGGTCTGTCCCGGACCGACCGGCATGGGAGATTGTTCATGTTCGGCACGATTGCATCGATGGGTCGCATCGGGGCGGCAGCGAACCTTCGCCGCACATCGGCGACCAGTCGATGCAGGGCGCATGTCAAAATGTTCTCGCCTCCATCGGCATGTTCGGCGTTGTCGACGCAGTTTGCCGGTATCGCGCGGCACCGCGAACGCAAATTCGGGTGTATATTTGGTATTTCAGGATCGGTTTCATTGTCGGGGAACAGCGCAGCGCCAAGATAGGGTGTGTGGGCTGGTTCGGCCGCTTCGCTGATGCCTTGCGCTTGGTGAAGAACGTGTCAGGCGGCGAGGAATGCCTTGTGCGTCGAGCCTTTGAAAATTGGAGAGAGCGTGGTCATATGCGATTCTAAAATGGGTGTTTGAATGTCATAGGAAAATTGCCGGCGAGGAAGATAAACCGCCCAGCGCGAAGGAAGCTGCCAAGGTAGTTAACGGCGCGATCGCCGAAAGATCGGAAATATCTTGACCGGGGTGGAAAGACCGTGCGACGGCAACCGTCGACAGGGCAATGCGTGCAAAGATGCGGCCCGACCGATGAAAGGCGATGGCAATGGATGCCGACGACATGCATTGCGGTACACGGTCATTGTCCGCCAGCGCAGATAGAGTTATTGTTGTTTAGAGCGGCATTTCGCCAGTTGCGATGACGGCGGGATTTTGTTGTTCTCAGTGCCGGGGTCTCTCACCCGTGCCGAGATTTAACTGGGGTTGCGGATGCGATGCAGGGGGGGGGAGTGGCCCCAAAGAAAAGAAAAAGACCCCCCCCAAGTGATCATCGATAGTGCGCTGAGAAGGATGATGTTGTGTGGACCGGCGGACAGCCGCGAGAATCGGTATGGTATGAGGGCATTCTGCTTGCTAGTCGATCAATTTGTTCTTTGGAGGGACTTTGCGGCAGTGAGAGTGGAGTGCAAGATTTTTTAGCGGCTGGAAAAATAGGGATGGTCGAAAGGCGACTGGAGTGGCAGCATAACCGTGGTGCAAAATTGTGTAGCCATGCATATCGACCTTGGCGGATTAGAAGCTAGCGGCTCATGGACTTGGAACGATGTAGTGGTAGTGCCGCTATGTGTGTTATGAAGCCGGAGAACGCCGGAGCGTGTGGCGCCACAAGGCCAGCTCGGGGGTGTAGGAGTTTAGCCGCAGGATCGAGCAGCGTTGGGGGGAAAAATCCGTCGACAGCCGACTGTTTCGCAGCGCGGGACAAACATGCGTCCGCGCAGCGTTATTTCCCGACTGGCATCGGCCCGGAAAGCTGGACGGGTCGCCGACCATTTCGGAAAAAGAATTATTCACCGTTCGAGCGTCATATCGCTGGCCGCAGATTAAATGGAATTGTCGGCAGCCTGAAGGTAACATGGCACGAACCATTTTCGCAGCTAACCATTATTGCCGACGGCTACCGGATTTTGTTGCCGCCTATCCGGGTCTGGACGTGGAAATTCGATCACCAGCTCTTGATTTGTGGATGTAGGCCCGACGCGAAGTGGATTCGCGATTCGGAATGGACAATAATCCAACCCGAATGTTGCCCTTGGTGGCAACATGGATGTTTGCTTATTGTACGTCCAATCTATGCCAAATCTGGACTATCTGGGCGAGCAGGGATTTTCAGAAACGTCGAAAGAGCACGCGTGGCGGTTGCTGGGATAGACCACGTGGCCGCTTTCCGATTGACCAGAATAGTGATATTGCGCGGGTTCGCGGGTGTGTGGCAGCATTTGCAGTGATTTGCTCTGCACGGTAGGCTGGCAGGGTTGGAATGGGCTGATCATGGTGCCTCGTGCAGTCCGCTTTGCGGATTGGGGGTGTCAGGGTGGTACGGCGCAATCCGACAGTGATCCGCGGTGGCCGTCGCGGGGGACATCTGGATTTTTGGGACCCATTGGGATCTGCGCAGAAACGGCCCGGGGTTCGCGCATTCATGGATTTTGCGAGAATGGGGTGCGCGACAATAGGAAGCTGCGTGGGTACAGTGGGTTTTTTGCCCGGGCTACGGCATTCCCTGCCAAAGCGGTTTTTTCGATGGATTGAGGTCGAAAATTTGGGGACAAATTG
>Ga0163217_1082912_pt1 | contig 14489 bp, 14 predicted proteins | sample SynspAceP_FD_185933 | JGI IMG/M metagenome (GOLD analysis project Ga0163217, IMG submission 185933) | Saline lake microbial communities from Ace Lake in Antarctica - Synechococcus sp. Ace-P (PacBio error correction) | ecosystem: Environmental > Aquatic > Non-marine Saline and Alkaline > Saline ... | reverse complement strand
TCCGCCGGGGGCCACAGCGTGATGAGCCATTATCGTCTCGCCCAGAGCGACAGAGGAAAAACCTGTTTCAGCGCGCCATTGTTGCAAAGTGGTCTTACGCGCCCTTCCAACAACCAAAGGTGGTTTGCGCAGGCCCAGGGTCAGCAGATAAGCCGCTGGCTGGGCTGCATAGACCGCAGCCAGATATAGCCGCCTGCCTTGCGCTCTGCCAGCGTCGCGGATCTGCTTGGCGCTGCAAGGCTCGCAAAGGCATTACCGGCTTGTTTAAGATCCCAGCGACGGACCTGTTACCCAAAATCGATCCAGAGGGCGTGGCTGAGGGGCGATTTCAATACCGACCTGGATATTCATGATCGGGCAGCAACCGGATTGAAGGAACCCTGTTTGTTGCCCTGGACGAACTCAGCCAGGGCCCCTGGGATACGTTGGGCGAGGCAGGAGTTATCGCCAACGGGTGGGACGCGTTCTTTTCAGCCGTATCAGGCGTTTGGTCCCCTATGACAGCGAGCAGATCGCCAACCGACTATCTGGCCCTGTACCCAGAGCAGCGGACGCCCCTGTCATTGGCACTGTCTGCCACTGGACGTTTTCACCTTCGCCTGGCAACAGGCAGCGTAACAAGCCGCGGACCTTTGCGGTAACGATATGAATACCGTTTCCAGTACTTGGCTTCCGTGATGAGGGATTGCGGCCCTACACCCTGGTTGCCACCGCAATTTACCAGTTTCGAGATGGGCGCCAGCACGCCAGCGAAGCCCCTATGTGGCTTTTATCCCGAGCAGTTGTGCGCGGATCGACATACCGGCAACCGGAACAGCCACTGGGGGATACTTTGGCGGGAAATGGTCGGAATTACTGGGGACGACTTTTGCCGCAACGGCGATCGATACCGGCAGGTACGGGCGTTGGCTGCTTGCCTGGCCACAGCTTGGCAAGGCGGGCAGCTCATGCAAACTGGATTGTTACCTGGGGCAACGGCGGGTCGCCCGCAGCGGAATTTTGCTTGATTATCACCGCTGCGGTTTACTGGGCCAACCCACCCTCCCTGCTGTGAACTGAAGACGGGCATGCAGCGCTGGCTAGCCCGGCCGCTGCGCTAGGTCCTTGCCTCGACCCACAGCCTCGTCAAACATGGCCCGTCTCGAGCCAGCGCGCCGGGCTCTACCGTATATTCCCGGCGCCGTTGACTGGCTCGGCGCATTCTGAGCACAACCAGTTACCGGCTTCATTTCACTGGCCGCAACCCTTTTGTTGAACGTGCAACAGGGGCGCACCGGCGCTCATCAGCCATGTGCCGGTCACCCCAACTCACCAGCGTTCGTATTCAGCGATGCAGGGTCCAGCCCCTCTCGGTAAGCCTGTACTCTTCGCGTAGCGGGGCCGCTGCTGATATGCCAGCTTTGGTTCAACACGCCATGCTCGACCAGCTTCTTTCAATTCTGCCTGCCAGCAGAATGTCGAGTAATCCCAGGCGCCGCCAAAACTCATCAAAGCGGCGGATACCCAGAAAACAGTTCGCGCAGCACCAGCAGCGTCCATTTGTCGCGATGACCGCCAGCGTGCGGGGCCAGCGAGCCAAGGCTGCTGTCTCAGATTCTTCCCAGCGGCATGCACACGTCCATCAAGAGTCAGATGTAAATAAGATGGCTTAAGCCTAACTTGGGACAAGTTCTAAAAAGGAACTGATTATCTATTATAGTTCAAAAAAGAACCTTACGTTGTCCCGACTATAAAAACGCCCGAAAAAGGAGCCACCCCATGTCCCTACCTCCCGTTGCCTTGGTTCATAGGTTGCAGGGCGAGCCACCGGCGGGCGCTATGCGCCAAGCGCTTCGCCCGCGAAGGGCTTATTACCGCATGGCGTTTACCCGCCGAAATGTAGATCAGTTGAGCCATTGGTGGATGAGATTCACAGCCGCCGGTGGCAGCGCCCACCCTTTTTTGCTGGCGACGCCGTGTAGAGGACCAGATTGGGTCGAAACTGTTCGAGCATATCGAGCGGGATATCGGCCCGATTGAGGGGGTGGTCTTCCATATTGGGCCAACGTCCGTTCTCGATTACCGAAACCAACCGAGCGGGGTCTACCGGCAAGGTCTGTGGAAATGGCCGCACTGGCGGGCTTCCTGACCGGCCGGGAGGCGGCCAAGGCGATTGCTTGGCCACGGCAGAGGGCACTATCATCTTCACCGGTGCCCACGGCTCATTGCGTGGGTGGCGTGGGCTTCAGCGCCTTTTGCCGGTTTGCCAAGTTCGCGTACGCGCCGCTGGCCAGAGCATGGCCAGGGAGCTCGGCCCTCAGGGTATCCATGTCGGCGCATCCGATCATTGACCGGCGCGATCGATACCGCCTTTATCCGCGATACCTTCCCGAGCGCTTATGCACTGGAAAAGAACAGGATGGCATCCTCAATCCCGAGCATTTGCCGAGCGTACTGCACTGCATTGCCAGCCACGCGAATAAGCTTGGACCCATGAGCTGGATCTGCGCCCCTGGATGGAAACCTTTTAAGCTGGCAGTGGGATCTCGGCACCCGACTAACCTGACACCAAGGACAGCATAATGAGCAAAACCATCGAATTCTTTTTGGACGTGGGCAGCCGGCCCTTAACCTCGCCTGGAGCAACTCCCGGCATTGGCGGGCACAGCCACGGCGCTCAAATCAGTTGGAAACCCCATGCTTCCTGGGCGGCGTTTTTTCCAGGCCAACGGGCAACAGCTCGCCAGCCACGGTAGAAGCAAGGGCCGATATTACCCGTAGGGATTTCAGCGCTTACGCCCAGCGCTATGGATATGACAGTAAAGGCGGCCTGCATTACGCAACCGTACTTTTTCCGAATCATCACCTCTCAACCCTGCATAAGCTGGCGCGCGCCCGCGCACTCGGCGCGCTTATAATCGGCACTCAAGAAGCGACTTCGCGCTTTTTCGGGCTACCTGGATAAGCGATTCCCTCGTGTCGAGCTGCACATCTGAGGTAACGACGGAGGGCATGTGCTGGTATGAGGCACGAGACGTATACTATAGCGCGCAAAGTTGGCTGGTGCTAAGGTCTTCGCGACGCAGGCGCGTTCTGAGCGTTCTCGAGATTCGTACGCACGGTGTCTCAGTGTTGTCAAATACGTGATCGTGTGAACTGCGACAGAGTAGGATATGATTCATCGCGAGTAATTCTCCTCTAGCGTCGTCGTAACATACGAAGCTGCCGTTCGACATGAAGACGCGTGGACAGATCGATGTCTAGCGCCGCCGACCGTGCATCTCTTTGTGGAAGATGTCGCGACGCTATGATCTCGTCGGCCGAGGGCAGGGATTCGGCTGGCGTTTTCGCTGCGAATAGCGCCAGCGCGCGTGGCAGTCATTTGATGCGAATCATTTGGTGCCAGGACGTATAAGCTACCTCGTGGCCGCTCGTGGATGAGAGCCCCGCAGAGGTAGGTAATTGGCGAAAATAGAGGGTATCACACGCATGGCTCGGGCAGTGAAAGGTTCTCAACTGCCGCGCCGGCCCCGGAGCATTGTCATGTTCATAGTCCAGAGTGAACGGCTGCAGACGAGAGACGTAATGCACGTCGTCAAAGACGCGCACCTAGGCAACAGCGGACAAGGAAGCCTCAGGCGCGGTTCAGCTTAAGCACGCCCACGTGCCCAAGACGATATGGCAAGCAACCACTGAAGATCTGTGCGCTCCCCAGGGCGCCGAGGGTCCCGCTGGCGGCCGGTCAGAGGCGGCGGGGCCGCCGGTGTCTCTGGCAGAAAGCCGGGCGCAGGCCCTTGCGGGTCAGTGTGCAAGCGCAACATGGAATCCCGTTTAGTACCAGTGCGGGTGAAAGAGTGGTTGCGACGGCGCACGGGCGGAGACGCAGCGGGCCTCCCGCGATGTGAGGCGCTCATCCTTGGCACGTAGAGCAGCTGTGAGCATGCGCGCCCTTCGGCGTCCAACGTTCGCAGAGAGCCACAGAGCTCTGTCCGAGCAAAGACGTGTGTGCCAAGGAGCAGTTCTCAGCGGCTTGGTCGGCTCGCGTGTCAATCGTCCCCAGCACGGTGCCGTACCGATGCGGCCGGCTAAGCACCACGCTCACCAGAGCACACGCGCCCTGGATACGGATACGTGCCTCTACGGCAGGTCTCCCGCCACATCTCCCACCCGCGCGTGAGGATACACTCTCTGTCGGTAGCAACTGCTCCATGTTCAACTAGGCCTCTGCGCTTCGCCCCTCATATTCCCACCACGAGGCTGAGGAGGCGATCTAGGCAGTCTGGTGTGCCGGGGCGCGCACCCGTGGGTTTCGTCACGGGGCTTCGCCGGGAAGCCCAGCGCGTGGAATGAACCGACAAAAGGTCGGCCGCGGCAGGCCAATGACGGGCGATGCGACCAAAATGCCTACCGACTAATGTCGCGACGGGCGGCATTGCCGCCGTCGACAGAAAGATACGAATCTCCCTTCAGTCGCTATGCCCTGCCTCTACCTTCCTGAAGTGGCAGGCTAGCTCTCGCGCCGTTGGTCCGAACGAGCCTCCGCAAGCCAATTAATCCGTCACCGCGCAGTGTCCCGATGCACCGGATAATTCCCGGCGCGGATATTGTGCCAATGGCCGGGGCCTCCGCGAGAGCGCGATTGATCCCCAGAGAGCCACGTTAGTGCATCGCGGCCTGTCCCAAGCACAAACGGCCGATGGGACCAGTGTCGACAAGTATGTACCAGGCACCTCACCTGCCGGCGCTGATGATGTACGCATAGGGCGCGTGACACGGGTCAGTCAGCTGAACGTTCGAGGTCACAGGACCCTGGGGGCCCTCGCCGCCGGGCGTAGCTGTGCGATCGACAAGCGGCGCCTTCCCAGTACCATGTGCGCCCCGACCAGGCCACCCTAGTGATGCGTAGTCCCGCATGTGGCAGAGCGAGGGATGTCGAGTCGGTCGCCGCGTGCGAGGGTCTATGTGTCAGTTCCAGGGCGCTCGCAGCACGGATGTGGGTGCGTGCGTTCGACATGTGGGCTATGGCGCGTGGAGTGCGAGAGTCGGCCCAGAATACTCATCGATAACCTGTCAGGTAGACGCGGAAAAACCGAGGTGGGGGCTCGTGCGCGCCGTTGCCTGGCGAAAGCCAGCGAAAGTACTCCGGCTCGCAAAGGTGCAGTCGGGTGGCACAAGAAGGACCAAAAGATTACGCGTGCGAGTAGATCATGGCCCACAGCGGAACGCCTGCGTGGTGTCGCCGAGCTGCCGCTGGTTGGCCGGGCTGATGTGCTGATGCTCGACAAGCGCGCGACATGAACGCCCTCAACGCGCAGACAGCCAACACCACGAACAACAGCACAGCTCGATTACTCGTAATACACCACACGATGCCCTGCTGCGCGCAGCACCGCGCTCCACGCACTCACTCAACCAGGCGCCTAGCTCCGCGCGTTGGTGTTATTCTCGCCGAGGATGGTCATGCCGGTGTCGTCAGGAACTCGTCGCTGACGCGCCTCCGACATGGTCCAACAGTGATGGGACATGTCGGTATACGACAGCGCAGTCAACCACCAAGCGCCGGACATCACGCGGCTCGCTGCATCGGGCCAGGTCCCAGGGCCCTGCGCGTGTAGCGCCATCCAGAAGACCACCACCTACACCGGTCCCGAATCAGGCCTCTGTCCCGCCTTTGCATCACCACTCGACCACCCGATGCGCACGCTTCTCCGACCTCGCAATCTCCTGGCCGACAGCAGTGCACAGGCTCAACTCTCCGAACTCTGTGCGACCCCGCCACGAACCAAACACACGCGGTAGGCAACAACCGCCGTCCGCATGATGCACCGCTACCCTGAGTCAGCCTAAGACTGGGCGCACCGGAACTGCGGCGCTCGCTATTAATCGATAAACACAACCGATCTAAACCTGCACACCGAAAGAGCACTATGTATTTAGATCTCCACCGCATTTGCGAAACCCATGTGTCTCCGCGCCTCAAGCTCGTCTAAGACCTTCCGCCGCACGCCACCTCCTCGCTACTCGACGCGACACCATACCTTTACAGGCCTGCGCGCGTCGCCCAGACGATGCGACCAGCAGCAACTCAGAAACCACGAGCCTTCTGACGCACTCGGGAAGCGCATAGTACGCGCGCTCCACAGGCCCGCCACGCTAACGTAGAACTCTGCTGCAACGCGCCGTTTACTGCCAGGACCATATAGGTGATCCTAGGCATGAGACGCGACTGGGGCCCCCACAGACACAAATACCTCTGACAACCTGTTTCTGCAAGACACTCAGCCAGAACCATGCAAATGTGCTTCCGTTCCTCGCACAAGCCTGTCCATCACGCCAAACCCCGCATGACTCGATATAACGATAGTCAGAAGCGGCACACGCGCACGACACACAAATCCGGGACACGTCACTGGTCAGCAACATGAGCGGGCAGACGGAACGAACCCAGACACCGACCTAAATCCATAGACCCGTAGTCACGCAGCTTACCCACAGTAGACGCTGCGCGACCCGCTGGATGGAAAGGGAAAGAACGACGACTGCGCGCCTTCACCGGCTGTGAACTGGTAACTAGGCCAGCGGGTATCACCGACGCCGCAGCAACCGACGGAAAGCCTCCAGGGCCTAGCAGCCGCCAAAGGGCTCCTCCACGCGATGCACGAACGCCCGTGCCCAAGCACCGGCCTCGGCACACCAAAATCCCCAGGCGACACCCCAGCCACCGACAACCAACGGCCCAGACGCGACATCCATTCGCACCGCGCCGCAGATAGTCCACACCCATGCCAAGACAAGACTACACGTCGGCCGGCAACACCACAAACAGCGCCACGGCCCAGGCCAGATACCAACCACGAAACCGCCAAGCAGGTCACGGCCACGCAGCGGATCAACGGTTGGCAAAACAGGTGAGGCAATTATGCGCCCCAGAAACCACTTATGACGCCCCAACCACGCGATCCGCGAATCTTAGCCGAACGGCGCATACCAATTATAAAGCGTGGCGTCATATGAGGTCGCGGCCAAACAGGATGAACCGCAGGCACCTCAGCAAGGACAGCACCAGATCAAGCCGAGGTCCAGACCGGAAACCGACAGCCAGAGCTGGCCTCCAGTACGCTGCCTTAACCGCTAAACCCAGATGATTGCAATACCAGAACCATCAAGCCTTGACATGCAGCGCCGTAAGCGCCCATTGAAACGGGAGCAGCCATCTCCTGGCGACGCTGCCGGGTACCCACTGCGCGGCAACACGCAGCGGCGGCTGGAAATAAGCACCCCGAGAAAACCCAGCCACACATGCCCTTACGGGGACATCAGCCTCAGAAGCCAGCAATGGAACCAATGCCTTTTGCGTTATAGGCGTTATCAGGGCGGCACGGGCAAGTGAAGCTTTGCCTCCATCCCGGCATAAGAGTATCAGGCCACACGCCTCCTTCCAGTGAAACTCAAAGCGCTCGTAAACGAAGCAGGCGTTCCAAATAACTGCTGCTCCTGCTGCATCAGGAGAACAGGCGCGCAGGCCTTGCGCGTGGTTGCCGTGGTGGAGAACAGGTCAGCCTTTCGCCGCTGAGCGCACCAATAATTCGCCCACCCCGGTACGTTGTGCTCGATGCTGCCCGAACGCCGGCGATCACGGCCGAAAGCTCAACCCGGGTCACACATGCGAGGCGAGTCACAAATCCACATGCCGCACGTCTGATTCGATACTCTACCACACAGACCGCACACCACACTCGCACCGCCTGCAGCAGAACCGCCCAGGCGCGCCTACGCACCGACACCACCAACCACCTCCCGCAAACTTGGGCTGAGATTCTCCAGTAAGCGTCGCAATCCCGGACCCGTCTGTACGGCACTAAAGACGACACATCACGCTTCACATAGCTCGTCCACACAGCCGTTCTTGCTCAGAACGCGCATCAATCGAACCGATGCTCCAACCGTCGCGACCATCCGATTCCCCTAACTCGCCGCGTTCGCTGGTCGACATAATAGGACCGCACGCTCTGGCAGCGTAAATAACCGCCGCAGGCCCTAGCCGAATACTCACTCTCCACTTCATCAAAGCACGCCGGGCGACCAGTCGGCACGCCACCCCTGCGCTGCTTCGTCACTCGGCAGGGCAATAGGGCCTCTCTCATTGTCGCACTGAAGCTCTCTGCAGTATAGAGCAGGTCAAATGAGGACATACGCGACAATGTCGCCCGCGGTCGTGCGCGATTACGCGCGAGCGGCGGCTCAGAAGTATGACGCTGCGAAGTGCACTGTAGAGAGGAGTGGCTTACCAGCCAGAAGCTCGCGGGCAGTGGACGGCCCAGACCGTAGTGAGATTACACGATCACGCGGAGAATCCCAAACGACAGGAACAGAGCGGCAAGCCGGACCGCAGACGTGCGCCAAACACACAAAAGAAACGAGTTATGTGCCTCCGCAAGGAGACAGGGGATCCAATACCGGAGTCGGCCCCTCGGGCTTCGGCTAGCGCGCACCTGAAGACCGACCGACACACCGGCGCCAACCACGCCCCAGTCATACCCACTGCTTATTTCACCACCTAGGCCCCAAGCACCAGGCGTATCGCCGCCTCATTAGCCGAGCACTGACCTGCAGCCGTCCGCATTGCAGAGACGCTGCACTTAAGAAACGCTGCCGCGCCCCCAACTGGCCAACAAAGCTTTCCGCGGAGGCCCCTCAGCCCAGCTGCCATACCTTTCGACTCCAGCTCTAGCGACGAGACGACACACGCAGCTGACGCGCAATCACCCGGCAGATCAAAAAAAACCGGACTAGCTTTACCCGGCTCCACTCCCGTCGAGCTCACGACCCAAGGAGCCCGCGCGAATCCAGCCTACGACCTACCGAACGAACAACCGCCACACGAGCCGACAAATAATACACAATCCAGACGACACCTCGCGTATCCAGACCGAGAGACAACAAAATCCAAACGGTACCTGCGGCCCGATCGAAGTCTGAAGGCGCTGTCAACCAGAGAACAAACAACCCTCGCCCCGGCTGATCGGCACAAGCCGCCCAGCTTTGCGCAGCTCGACATCAAGGGCCTGGCTATTTGACTTGCTAGCGCCACTTCTTGGACGCGGTGACCCAAAATGACCACGCAAGCACCAACCGCCCTCCTCCGAATCGGCAAGCTGGCCTGGTGCAGCGGGACATTCGTTATGCACCGCTGCGGGAGCCTGCGGCCACTGTCCTTGATTTATCCTTGCGCCCCATCCGAGCAGCCGAAGCAATGGAGCAGCAGCGTGCTCACCACCCCTACGCCAAGCATCCATCTTGAAAAGCCGGAAATGGTCGGAGGGGCAGAGCGGTAGATTCATGAAAGTGCTCCGCAAGTCAGGCAAAGTTGTGAATTAGGACTATACCAATCAAATAGGTGTTCCCCCTAGCGCATTCGTGTAAGGGTGCCAGCGCTTGGTTTGATTTTCCGGAGTTTCAAGGCCGCAGGTCACCATACACCGGGCTAAGCAGTTCGCCCATTCAACAATTCCAGGAAACCCCATCGCCAAATGCCGACCGTCCCCGCCCAAGACGCCGCCAGTTTACGGCATGCCGTTAGTTCTTGACCGCCGTGTCTGAATAGTACTGGTGGCGGGCCTGTTTTGCCTATGAAATCAGTGGACCTTTTGGGCGCTGGGGCGCGGACATGGCTGGGGCACCCTCTGGCCGTGATCGGCATTGTTAGTGGATCATGGCGCTGCTGATGAGCCTTCGGCTTGCCGGGCAGTTTTGTGGCTTTCTGCTGATAGCGCCCTTTCATGCGGCCGCTGCTGAGTATCAGCATTGCTGCGGGTGGGCAAGCTAGGGCCGGGGGCCATGGGGCGCCTACCGGGGCTGGAAAAGGTCGGGGGACGCCTGGCCCGTCCCGGTTAAAACTGGCCCGGCATGGTACTCGCCCTGCTCAGCAAGCGCAGCGACTCCTGTCCAGTGTGCGCTGCGCATACTGCGGGCCTTCCCGCATTGTTCTTCGTCAATTCTGGCGGCGGGGTTTTTAGGCTGCCGCTGAGCGTTTTCTTCCTTGCCGCTGGTAGTGGGGTCTGGACGGTCAAATGGACGGTTTATTTCACAAGCTTGTTTCACGGCATTTGGTAGTCAGCCAGCCAGGGCCAGAGGCAAGGCCTAGGGGTGGGCACCCTGCTGCCCATTTGATTGCTCTTCGCAGTGCTGCTCGCGGTGGGCGCCTTGGCAAAGCGCATTTTCTCGGGGCACCTTTCAAAAAGCTGAACAGCCTACCGCCAGGTTGATCTTCAGGGACGCTTTGAAGCTGAAGGCCACGCGCACGCGGGTTCGACCCTGATCCTTGGCCATTCGTAAAGCGCATCGTCCAGCCACGTTAGCAGAATCTCGACCAGTTTTCCGCATGCTGCGGGTTAGCTGGCAATGCCGAAGGAGGGCCGTTACCGCCAGGGGCTCAAGGCCAGTGCCTTTATCTCGATTAGCGCAGGGCCAGGATAAGCGCTCTCAACTCCTCCCAGGCGCGTTGCAAGGCCAACGGCCTGGTCAGCGCGGGGCAGAATGATGATGGAACTCTTTCGCCGCCATAACGGCACAGACCAGGTCTTCGCCCCTCAGATGATCCATTCAGGATTGGGCGAACCTGCACCAGCACCCGATCACCGCGTTATGGCCGTGGTCATCCATTGATCGCCTTGAAATGGATTTCCAGATCCAGCATGATGAACGACAGGGCCGGGCCTGCTCACGCAGCGCCCGGCTCAGCTCGCGCTTCTATGGTCGCTTCAAGATAACGGCGGTTGTACAAACCCTGTCGCGGGTCGCGCACTGATTGCTGCTCAAGGCTTTTCGCGCAGACGGCAGATTGGCCAGGCTGATAGGACAAGCTGTTCGGTCACCGAGGTGGCAAACTCGCGGCGGATTTTCCCAGTTCGTGTGCCTGGGCCGCATCCACACCACAGGTGCAGTAACACGAAGAGTCATGCCTGGGCAATCAAGCGGGATGCCACAGATGCTTCCCGGGAATCGGCGCAATATGGTTTGCCACACCATATTCTGGCTTCCGCATCCAGCACCTCGCACTGGTGCGGCTTTGCCCCGGCGTATTGCCCAGCAGTCGCGGGTCCGTTTAATCAATGGCCCGGGGTAAGCCTGCTGCTTGCCCCACTGTAACCGTAACGTTTGCGCAACAGCCCCCCTTGCCCTCCATTGGCGCATCAGCAAACCCACCGGTGGTGCCGGCAAACAGATCCCGGCAATCAGCGTTCTTGGTGGAGACCTGTACCGCCCATCAAGACCGGCAGGACTGCAAGCAGCTCAAAACCATGCTGTTCCATTGCTAACCAGTTTCGTGGGTTCCGGGGCTGGCCACCATTCAGCTCGACCTGTTCGGACAAAAACCCCGAAATCGCCGCCTGCTGCTAGGCGCGGCCACCCACTTCCTCCATGCGGGTAGCCATCTGGTTAAAGGCCAACGCCAATGGAAGCAAGCCGTCTCCATCCATGGCCAATGACCGGCGCTCAGTAATTGCAGGCCCACCATCCCATTTTCACCCGTCGCGCAGCCTGGGTCATCCCCGCCAAACCGCCAAGCGACGTGCGGGTTGGCCAGCATACAGCCAGATGATCAAGGCCAAGAAGCACGGCACTGCCAAAGCCAATCAGCGCAATCTGAGTTTGGCACGGCTGACGATCAGGACTGCTGGCGCGCTGAGTATTTCTTGGGAGGTCTTGCTGGGTGTGCTGGTGAAGTCGGCCATCAAGGTCCGAAAGCTGTCGACCAAGGCGCCGGCCCCTCTTCGGGAAACAGGGGCAAATATCCGGGCGGTGCGTCCGCCTTGATCGACGGATGCGCGATGGGGGGGACCATAAACCGCAACCTCGCGGTTCCCACTTTTTCAAACAGACCGCTGTGCTTCATCCAGGCGAAGCCAGTTGATCCGGCTGGCCCACCAGCAAAGTGCCGTAAATTGGCCTGGATAAGACTCGAAGGAGCTCAAGGCCTGATCATAGGGCACCAGAAAGGTGGTCCTTGCCGGTAACACGAAACCGCGTTCACGGTTTCGGCGTCTTAGGAAACCCGGCAGGGTCAGGATTGTGCGCTTGCGGGCAATCACCGCCACTTGCTCTTTTGCGCCAGGCTTTTCGCCGGTTTGCACTGCGGTTCTGCAGTGGCACCATTAAAGTGCCACAGCAAAGCTGACCAGCATTCACGCAAAAGCGGCGCCGGCCGCGCCGAGCAGCATCTTTCACCACAAAGTATCGGAACATTATGTGCGTCACTCCCGAGAAACTAGCGTCTTTAAAGCCAACTTGGCCGTGCAAAGAGCACATCAGGGAGCCGGGTTAGAGCAGGAGTTCAGGTCGATTGACCCGTTTGTCAGGCAGTGGTAACTGAGGCAAAACGGCTCTTGCCTTTTAATCGTTCCACTGAATGGCAACTATCCGGTCCATGCGCCGTTCCCTGCGCAAATTGACAGGCATTGCCGGGCACACGGGTAAAACTAGGCCGCCTCTGCGCCCATTGCTAATTTCGCCCAATTACTACCCTCTGGCCCGGGGTCACCGGCCAGGACACTCGCATGATTCGCATCAATGAACTGCAACTGCCCTGGGGCATGCCCCGGAAAGCCCTGCGCCCGGCGATTGTTCGCTTCGTCTGAAGATCAGCGATTGCCAAGCTGCTAGATTCAACGTATTCAAACGCAGCTATGCGCGCGCAAGAAAAAACAGCGGAGAATTCACCTTCGTCTATATCATTGATGTCACGCTGCGCTAGCGAATCCCAGACGTCTCCAAAAACCGCCTCGCCATTGACCGCAATATACGCCCGGCCCCCGGACACCGGTTTTACTACCCGAGTAGCCAAAGCGCCTTTTGAGGGGGTTGGGGCCGAAGCGGGCCCACTGGTGATGGTTTTTGGGCCCTGCGGGCCTGTTTTGCTGTTGACTCTGGGCGCAGATGGGCTTTCAAGCCGATCCGTTCTGGAAGCGCCGGGCCGGGATGTGGCCCCCAAGCCGCACAAGGATTACCTGGGGCGCTGTGGCGCAAAAAGGTGTTATCGCCGGAACTCCAATGTTGGCAAATCTTGAGCGGGAAGGCGGCGCCGTGGACCTGCTTCTTCCGACGGCAAGCTGTCAGCCAGATCAAAGGATCCCCAAATTCTACGGTCGCAAGTCATGCATGGGAATTTTGTCCGCGGGCGCACCGGGAAGAAATTTTTTTTTTTTTTTTTTTTTTTTTTTTTTTTTTTTCATGTTCGTCAGCAAGGCCGCTAATCGGCACTTTCCGCCTGACCGGTGTGGTTTTTCAAGCATGCGTGAGGAGATGCAAGGCACTGGGTGGGCGGAAGTCAGATTCGACAGGCCGAGGTGGCGGATTTTCTTGAATCAACGACGGGGGCGCATTGAGGGCGTCACCCTGACCAGCGAGTTGGAAGAGTTGCGCAGCCGCTATTGTGGGTGCTTGCCCTGAGCCACGCGCGCGCGACACCTTTCGTACCCTGCACCAGCGGGCGTCTATATTGAAGCCAAGCGCCTTCGGCCGTCGGCTTTCGCATTTGAGGCACCGCAATCGCTGATTGATTTCAGGCCCGCCTGGGGCAAAATACGCCGGCCACCCGGACCTTGGCGCGGCGGACTACCAAACTGGTACACCACGCGCGCAATGGGCCGCGCGGGTCTTGACAGCCTTTCCTGCATGTTGCCCGCGGCATGGTTCGTGGCGGCGGACCTCAGGGCCAGGCCGGGTTGGTCAACCAACGGCATGAGCCAGTATTTCGCGCAAAACGAACCGTAATGCCAATTGGCCGGGATTTTGTGGTGGGCATTCACCCGAGGAGGACTTTCCAGGCAGGGCCCCTTGGGCCTGGTGTGGAGCTGCAGGGAACACTTTTGAATCCCGGGCCTTTGAACTGGGCGCAGCGATTACTGCGCAGCCGGGGCAACTTGTAGGCGACTTTATTCGCGCACTGCGGTCGCCAGGTCTTTGGTAGGAGGTGCAGCCCTCCTATCAAGCCGGAAAGGTTCCTGCTCGGGCCGACCGGCCAAAGCGCTTTGCCCGCCTATGCAATTGACGCTCTATCGCGAAAGCACTGCCCGCCTTCGGCAACAGATTCCAGCGGTTTTTGGACCGTTGGACGGATGCGGTTACTCACCGCAAATCGGAAAACGCGCCACGCGTCCTCACGATTTCCGCAATCAAGCGTTGAACAACGTCACGCTTTTGCAAAGCCTCAATACCCGCCGGGGCCTTTACCCCCGCTGGCGAAGGGCGCAGGCTATTTTGCCGCGGGGATCCTGTCGGGCTGGGCCCGTGGGGGACGGCCATCAAGGTCGCTGGAGGCCGTGGCCACGGCGATTTTGCTGCGGGGGGACCTTGCAGGGCTTTGATTACTCAGGGCGGGGGTCGTTTCCAGGGGAAAAACTTGGAGCCCAGGGCTTGCTTTTGGAAAGGAAAAAATTCCCAATTTCTTTTTGCCAAGGGGGACTTTCCCATTTCTTTCCTCTTCCTTTTTTTTTTTTTTTTTTTTTTTT
>Ga0163217_1054420_pt1 | contig 14491 bp, 14 predicted proteins | sample SynspAceP_FD_185933 | JGI IMG/M metagenome (GOLD analysis project Ga0163217, IMG submission 185933) | Saline lake microbial communities from Ace Lake in Antarctica - Synechococcus sp. Ace-P (PacBio error correction) | ecosystem: Environmental > Aquatic > Non-marine Saline and Alkaline > Saline ... | reverse complement strand
GGCGCACCGGGCGCAGAGTCCCAGCCTTTGCTGCCGTTCGGGCTATGGGCGTGGGCCATGTGCAGACCGGTTCCCACGCCGAGATGCGCGCCGCCCTTCGTTCAGTGTCAGGATCAGGCCAATGGCCGCGCATGTTGCCATCGCCGCGCCGCTTCGGGCGGCCAAGGATAGCCACCGCACCGGCGTGCAGACGGGGGGGCGGTATATCGCCACACCAGTCGGGGCGGCCCCGCTGCGCAAGCTTCCTCCATTGCACCACAGACAATCCCGGGCGTTGCGTGGTCAGATGGAGATCCTTCGGGCGGAAGCCAGCCTGCCACACCCGTCTGATGGACCGGTCGGCAGTGCGTGCGCGATTCCAGATCACCTGGGTCCCGTCCTTGTGCTGCACCTGACCGGCAGCCAGATGCCAAAGCTGCGCCTTGCGGGCCCGCAATCCTCGTGCAAGGCGGGCCAGTGTCAAGGCGATATCATCCGCCATCGCCACGTGGGTCGTGTTCGCGATGCGGGCGCGGCGTCGCAGGGGCGGGCTCAGCAATCGGTCATTGTCTCCATCTTTGGCACGTTCTGTTTGTCCAGACGTTTTCTGCGGAGTTCGGCGTGTGACCCTGCCGGAAAAACGCTAGGTGTCCGCACAGCCACCCGCGCAGAGAAATGACCCATGCAAAGTGACACCGCTTGCCGCACCGTGCCTGATTGGTCAGCGAGCTGTGCCTTGGCATCGTACATTGGGCACCCAGACGGCGCAGGCCGACCGCCCATCGCCAGATCGAAACCGCGCTGGATCACTGGGATCAATCATCGACAGGCCGATAAGATTCCGGTCAACCCTGTCGCCAAGACACCATTCGTTGACGAACAGGTGATCGTCACTGCAAGCTGCACACCCGTCGCGCGCGACTTATCCTTGCCATCCCAACATACGGCGAGGGTATGCCCATGTCCTCGACGGGCATCCGATTCCTCTGCGAATCAATATCGAGCCTTCGAGCGCTCGCTCAAACGGACTTGTAAACGATTATCGACCTGAATTCATTTTCCACTGGCCCAATCCGGGTCCTACAGTTCCGGCGCAACTGGATAGATCCGTCCGCCCAGAACCGTGCCGAGGACGATCGCGCATATTGGAACACGCTGAGGCGCTGCAACGCAGGTCGAACAGGCCAATATCCGCCATTTTGGCCTGTCAACGGAAAAGTGCATGGGCACCACCCAATGGCCGAGATCGCCTACATGACGAAAAAAAAGGCTGGCCGCGCGTCCTCGATCCGAACGAGTATTCGCTTATGTGCCGGATGGTTTGACACCATTGGCCGAGGGTGAGCTGTTAACGAGGATGTGGCCTGCTCCTTCTCGCCGCTCGCAGGCTGTTGACGGCAGTAATCAGGTCGTCGTTCCCGAAGGCCTCGCGGCCGCAACCCGGACCCCCAGATTCTGTGGGCGGCTGTCTGACAGATCGCGCCTTTGCGCGGTTTGCAGGGCCTATCTTGATCTGCAGTCGAATGCCGGTTCGATCCTGCATTATGGCGCTGGCGTGTGTGCGGCGCCGCCTTTCATGACCTCGGTGATTTTCGGGCCAGCACACAAGGCAACTCATCACGTGTTGGCAGGGGGCAGGCTGTCTGCCTGACGTCTGGCCGAGCGGACGACGCTCTGCACAAGCTGCATCCGACTGCCTACTGAGTTTGTCGAATCGCTTGATCATATCTGTAATTTCCTGTATTTAGGAAAATAGGGATATGAACCCTGCCATCACGCTTTTGCATACGGTCGTCATGCCGGCCGGTCCTGTTTTTCAGTGCTCATGCGCCACGCTCCGCAGGGCGTGCGCCGACCGAGATCGCCGGGCGCTGGATCTCAAGCAGAACACATTGTCGCATCACCTGTCGATCGGAAACGCGCAAGTCTGGTTCGCAGCGCACCGGCAGGCCTCGTGTTCTACAGCGTCATCTCGTAAGCACATGTATGCTTGTTACATATTCTGTCGATGATTCTGTTTTTTCCGGCCCGGGGGGGGGGCCCGCCTACTTTGCGCCAGTCTTCCTGGCATATGATGGTTTTCCCCACAAACGACAGCGAGACTGGATATGTTCAAACGTGCTGTTCATCTTGCACAGCAATTCGGCGCGCTCCGATCTTGCGAGCTTATGAATACATGGCAGGCCGCTTTCGCGCGTAATTCCGCAAGCACCATTTCCGCCGGCACCCCGCATCCGCGCACTGACTGTTTCGCGGCGGGGTGTCGGCGGGGCTGCGCTCCAATGACCTGTCGGAGGTTCGAGGCGCGGGCGCGCCTGTGATGGATTCGTCTTACCTTTGTGACGCGCCGCATCCGGAGGAAATGCCACGCCATGGCCCGGCCATCCCTTAAGCGCGCATTTGGGGATCCGGATCCGTCAAGAGACAGCGACTGAGGCCGAACAGGCGCTGGCCTCGTCCGCAGCCTTGCACCGCATGCGCCGCCGGATCGGGGTTCGTTGCCCTGCACAATGTATCATAGGACCGGATCAGTTTCAAAACATATAGATTGATAATTCGGCCTTGAATCCCAAAACCACAGGACAAGATCGAACAGACCCGTAGGCGTTGACGGATGGGCGTATCGGCAAACTGCTCTGCGCTTACTGGCGATGACCCTGTCAGCGGCAGATCGTGCTTGCCTGAACATCCGTCCGGCAAGCCCGAACACGCATGCTTTCTGATGAATTCGACAGCGTTGCGATGCCCTGTAATGCTAAGATTTGCCCATCATGCGACACCCTGACGCTGAATGGCCAACGCATGCAGTTAACCTCTCATTAAACGTATCGAGATTGCCGCGGCCCGAAACTGGGCGTCGATTGGTGCTCGGACTGCCCCCCCCCCCCCCCCCCCCCCCCCCCCCCCCCCCCCCGCCCCACCCAAAAGCTCTTGTGTTCAAGACCGCGAAGTCGCGCCCATATCTCGGGGCGTAAAAAAGTGATCGTGTCCCTCGCCCGTCATAAGGATGGCGGCGCGCTTTAATCTGTCTTACGGGGTCAATTCAATCACCTCTATATCCGCGCAGCATGTATCTGGTACGGCGGCAAGCTTGCACCCTACGATGTTCCCCCGTGTGAAGGTGTATGCATAGAATATCGCAATAAAACACGAGTCCAATAACAACAATACATGATTGGACAACACACAAGACCATTGTGACCGTCCCCCAAGGAATATGCGCGCGGCAAGGTCTGCGTTGATGAACCTGTCCCCACGACCACTGGCAGACGCCACCTCGATCACGTCTGATCTATCCGAACTCAATCTCTTCCGTCGCACAACCTTCCTATTCCTTCACCGTCGCTATACCTCCTCATCCACTGCTGAAAACGCACTCGTATACCGATTGCGTTGTTCGAGGTCGAGCCTCCGACCACCCGTCAGATGAGTGTAACGACCCTGTTCAAAAGCCGCTCGAAGATACGCTCATCAAAGGCTATTCTGCTATGAGAGCTCACGCTCGTTGTCTTCGACTCATCCGGCTATCCGCTTCGGGACATTTTGATGCGCACATTCGACCATGCGGTGATCAACGCACACAGGTGCAGATCTACGTCTGGTTATTATAACGAAAGGCATACCTGCGCGATGGCATATCGCCCGCTATTGCAGGCGATGATGAGGCGTGACAAACCGACCCGCACCATCCGCCTCGCCCTATGTGCGTACGCAAGCCTAGGCCTTTCTGCTGTCGTAATGGTGCGTTTTCGGCATGCTTGTCTTGCTGCCATTCACGCGCTTGGCGTTTTCGCCTGTGCAAATGCATGCTGTTACTGCCTACGACTGCAGGATCGACCTAACCTGCCGCAGGGCTGGATTCCGGCGCGCTTCGGGCTACCAGTGACGCTTTATCGGGCTGCGATCAGATCGCGGCGCTGGCCGTTTGGCGGGCAAAAACTGACGAACCAAGCTGGAGCGTGGCAGTCTCTGCTGGCCCTCTCTGGCGTCAGCGCATCAGTGTGTTCCAGGACTGGCCAAGTGGCATCGAAATCCCGGGTTAAGTGCTGGCCCCCAAGGGCGTGGCGGGCTTTCCGCTGATCGTGCCGCTGCGCACTCGTATCGCAAAAACGCGTTTCAAAGCGGCGGTTCTTTCCGAGGCGGTTGCTGCTGTCTGTTGGGTTTCTTGCCCGCGATCTGCATGCCGTGCTGTGACATCTGGATGCCGTGCGCTATTCATCCTGCGGCCTCCTGTGAGTCGCAAGGATGCGAAATTCGCGCAGGTCTGGTCGACGGCATGCGCGCATCAACCAAACTTCACTGACGCGAATTTCTGTTGGCGCAGATGTTGGTTCTGGTTGGCACCCGATCTATTGTCCATGTCCGTCTCAGATCCACGCCCAGGCGCACGCGCGCATTTCTGTATCGCAGTTCATGACGGTGTTTGCATCATCGCCTACGGCGCGGTGCAACCAGGGGCTGCGCCCCTGCTGCGCGCCGCGACCAAGCCCGGGAGACCAGATTGTCGCACAATCGATCCGCTGGCAGGTTTCTGTGCCGCATCCCGCTGAAGTACTGCGGGGGCTGCTCCATGTGGCCGCCACGGACTGGCTAATTACGTGTGCGGATGCTGCCTTCGCTGTCTTCCAATCAAGCTTCTCGCGGTGCATTCCTATCTATTTTGCCTTACCAGTGCCGAACGGTGACGACTTGGATTGGTTTTACTATAGTCCAACGCACCGGGCGCTTGTACCTTGCTTCAGCTTGTCCTACCAGAATCGCGATCCGTGTGCCTTGGCACCACGGTTGATCGGCAGGCAAGTGTGGGCGGGTCCGGCGCATTGCGCGCCGCTTAAGCTGCGCGACCGCTATCGCCTGCAGCTGCCCCACACCATAGGGTACCGGTAGCAGCGGGCGGTTCCCCACGACAGAGCGTTCATGCCCATCCGCCACATCCTCACTGATACCCGCCCCTGGTTGTGCTGTCCCTGATGCTCCTGCTTGCACGCTGCACCTGCAACCTGAACGGTATTTTACGTTGTCCCACGCCTTTTCGGCGCTTCGACGTCGCCTTTGAACCGCGCGTTATCGAGTGAATGGTGCTCCGTTGCGCGTTCACAGCATTCCGGCCAGACCCTGCGTCAGCGCGGAATCTGTACCGCACCACCCACAAACGGGACCAGAACTTGTGCTGATTGTCACAGTTGCGGATGCCGTCAACCCACGCAGTCTATATCTGCCGCAGCCTGGGTTCCCTGCTATCGGGCAGAGAGAGCCACAGATGAACTCTGGCTGCTTCTCGCGTGATGAGGGGTTTCCGCACCGCTTTCTTGCACACCGTCCGCTCGCAAGCCTTTATTCGGACCTTAGGTGCAAACACCGCCCCCGACCTCTGCGCGCCGGCACTCGATATTTGACTGGTTGGCTATTTGAACTGCACGCGGCTTCGGCGCGCTTTAATCTGAAAACTGAACCAATCAGTGATCCTTGCGCAAAGCCTGCCACAATTGGCTGTCAAGTCACGCGGGGTATTGCCTGCCTCTCGAACCAACTCGATCAATAATGGCGTGTGATATCCTGACCCTTTCGCTGTGGCGGAAAGCCACATAGTTGCGTCCACAAGAGCCGCCAGCAGCAGGGCGAAAAATCTATCGGCGCGGAATAGACCGCGGCGGCATCGAAAGATAAAGCCGCAAGCCGGAAGTAATTCTGTCATCAGTTACAGGAAAACGCTCGGATCTGTTCTATCCTCAATCTGCCGAAGAGCCGCCGTCAATAGCCGTGCCTAAGGCGAAAACTTTCATCTCTTGCAGGGGCAGGGCGACTCTCAATCCCGGAATGCGCCCCCTCATTCCATCCAACCGCGTCCTTCGAAGCGTTTCCCTCTTGTGGTAGCGCCCCAGTAGGGGTGTATTTCCCTCCAAGCAGTCGAGTCTTGAGCATTATCGGGAAGTGCCGCTGCACATTGACGAGAATCTTGTAGCCTGCTGCCCTCGCGTGCCAGCCAAAATCTGCTCGTCCACAACGCGCGCCCGTGCCTCGCAGCGAAAGCGAGTGCCTCAGATCGCGCACTTCGGGTCTGTCCGATAGCAGAGAGCAACCAATCCGCCGATTAGCCACAAGGCCGCTCACATTCGCACCATCTTGCGCGTGGGACAGCGTGCCCATCGCCGCCGATAGTCGACAATGTCAGCGGCAACACCGATTGCAGGGCCCATCGCGCTCTGCTCATTTTGGCGGATCCATCGCGTTGGCAACCGCTGCGAACTGGATGCAACGATTGGCGTTTTTCGATATCATGTCCGCATATGTGACAACTATCCACATCGTCGTGTTTTGTTAACTCATATTCAGAATTCACCACAACAGTGCGTGACGGCATAGGTCTGGGAGATGATGACCGCAGGTAAAATGGCCAGTAAAACGGCGTTCGGCTATCTGTTTGAATACTTTGAATGGCCCGACACTTGGCACTTTTGATCCTGTCTATGCGGTCTGGGCGTCATGCACCATTGGCCGCGTCATGGTTCCTGCCTGCTGAGTCATGTTGCTTCGTACGCGGCGGCATGATGCTGATTCCTCGCTTTCCTCATGAGTGCTGCACGGCTATCCGCTCGGCACCGACGCCGTGAACGAAGCGCTGTTTTTTCCTGCGCTACATGTTGCACTACCCTTTCCACGCTTTCGCGACACCATCTGGCGCATCACACCGATTGCACGCCTACGATCCCTATGACATCGGAAAGCAATATCTGATCAAGGTCTGGAACCCGCACGATCACCGCTTCGCGCAAAGCCCGCGAACCTGAAAAACCGTCTGATCGGCGGACTTTTATCGGGCCGGTGCGGCAGGTGGCTCATGACAACGGACTGCGCGCAATCCAGTGCCGGAGACGAACCGTATGCGGACTGGGCTGTGAATCCCTGCGCTGCGGCAGCTTGATCTGGATGGTCGACACGGTGCCAAATTCCCGCTCGTGGCGTTGTTTGCTGTCCCAGCTATGCCGCCTGTCCATCCTCAAGATCCACCCTTTCTTGAGCATTCAGCGCATCTGCGCGCGCTGCTGTTCGCACCGTGATCATCACGATCCGCGGCCCGTTGGCGTTTTGTTTCTTGTAACAACAACCCTCATGTCGGGAGCATTCACAATGCACCCCAAGCTGCCATCGTATCGCTGCCTGCGTCTGTAATTTTCAATCGCGCTCGCTATCTGTTCGCGCAATGACGGCTATATGTTGCCTGCGCCGATTTCCGCCCTATCTTTGGAACCCCAAGGCACCCATGTGCCGACTCCCCTTCTGGCGCCGTCCGTGATTTGAGACAATGAGACGCCATGGAAACATTGGGTCACTGCTCACAATCCTGGCTGCGGCTTTCAGGACTCCCGTTTTATGCTGCAAAAACAGATCACATGGGTCTTCTGTCAACTGCAGGCCACCTTCGCGCGCTTTGTCTATTCCCGCGCTGGTTCTGTTGGTGCTGTCTATTATACCTCGCGTGGCACGCCTGCACTGCAAGTCGGGGCGTTCTTGATTTATGCGCTGCGGCGGCTGGCAGATTCCTCTGCCTCGATCTGTGTGGTGGCGCTGTTCCGGCAACGCAACTTCGTCGCATCACTTTCAAAAAATACCCGACGTGGTCCTGACCCTTTGCCGGCTTCTGGGCGGCGAAAGGTCACGCCTGCCTGACTGACGCATCTCTCTGGACTTTGGCGTGTTGTTGCTATCTGGCACTCCGGACTTTCGAGGGAACTGGCTCGCGTCTGCGTCGCGCAGCAAGGTTGGCATGCTTCGGGCCCGCTTTTGCGGTGTCCAGCGTGACCTATCGCGCGCTCACTGGAACTGGCCACGATATCCCTCCTGCGGGCAATGTCCGCTGCGCTGGACAGCTCAATAGACCATGCCGATGACGTTGTGCTGCGCTGGGCGCCGAGCCGACAGATCAGCGCCGTGAGCGCGGCCAGCGGCCGCGTCTTGATCGCTTACCTCGATTGGGCGAGCTTGTGTTTCACCCCTCCGCTGCAAAACGTGGCCTATGTCCAAGCCGTCGGACAGTCAGCTGATCTTTTTGCTGGCCGCGTCGGATCCTCTTCAACGAGAAATTCACCCGCGCGTCTGGGCATCGCCCTGAATCAGTGTGAGCGTCCTGTCATTGGCTATTCCTTTAACGCAGGAACAGCTTTCCTCTCGAGTCTTGGGAAAAACGCACCGAGGCGGCGGCTCGGTCTCCGGCAGGCCGGCTGCGGACTCGCCCGAACAACTTCTGGTGAGAAGGCAATCGAATTCGCGCCGCGCACAGCGGGTATCCTGCGCATGCGAAAAGCCTCAAGCTGCGCCAATATCATCGGATCCTGGCAAGTATCACACGCTCACCAGGAAGAACCGGCCATCGAAACGCCGTGCTGCCCTGCGTCACGCACGGAACACGGAAGCAACGGATGGGACAGCGGTCATTGCCAGTGCCGGATGTCTGCCAGTGGCGGCTGGTCACGACCCTTGGCCCAAGAACAAGCTCAGTTTCCCCACAACTCGGGATGCGCACCAGCGCATGGCCAACCGGCGGACGCGTCATCGCCATAAACTGCCCGCCATACACTGTAGCGGTGTACAAGCCACCAACGCCTCATCATCAACACGCCCCCCGGAAAAAGACTAAACTTTCGTCATAAAATGCCTCACTTATCCGCGCTGACCATAGACATCGATCATCACCTTTTTGCGCGCACGATACGCGTCCGCGTGGCGAATTCTGATTCGATGTTCATTTGTCCCTTCATTTCAAGGCTTACCCCTTTGCACCCGTACATCAGCGCGCCATTGCAGCCGCATGCCCGTTCACATCTGGCGTAAGTAGATGAGAGGGCTACGGACAAGCGAAGATGTAAACAACACGCTCACCGCAATCTCGGAACACTCAGCCAGGGGCCATCAATGCCACCACGAGATCGTAGATACGGCCGCATCGCGCTGTTGTGTGAAATTCCTCGCGCACACACGCAGAATTCTCGCACGGTCAGATAGACCGCTCAAGCAAGGACCGCTTGCCGACATTGGGCATTACGCACCAGCTTCCGCATCTGCGCCAGCTTCGCGAACCTGGTGTTAGGCAGACGTACGTCTGCTCTGACAGGGTGGTACAACGAATCGCCATATCAGCCTGATTCGTCAGCGGAACCATCGACGAATTGGCCACAGAGAAAGACCGATGCCTGTCGCGTCTTCAGCGCAAAACAGGGGGCGTTCGTTTGCACCAACATCGGTAAAAAGGCGGCCGGGTTGCACGGAACGCAGGCACGTGCAATCAATGCTAGAACCCAGCAGAAGCCTGGGCTCCGAAAAGGAAATAAACAACCATGAAACGTGCATATTCTATTCGGCACTTACACCCTAGACACTGCAGACCGCCGCGTCGTATCGCAGCCATCCCATGCAAGCGGCTATGGGGCATTCTACGTCCACCATGTGAGCGGCACGATATATTCCTTCGCAAATGACACCCATCGACGGCAATCAACCACGAGTGGAAGCCCATCCGCGCGTGACATCCCGATACCAATGGTACGGATTTGTCGACCGCCATTGCAGCGCAGTGCGGCCACCACCGGGTATCAGGAGGCGTAGCTCGCGCAGATCGGAACGCATGGCACTGACAACACGCAACTGCCGCCGCAGGACAATGCGCGGTCCTGTGCGACGGTCGAGCGTCCATGCTCACCGGTCCATACGACTGCAGATGCATTCGCGCGAAATGGATGAATCCTCGCCGTGCTGCATGGTCCCAGCCCGGCGTGGGCGACCGCGCACCACTGTCTGGAACTGATCATCACGTTTCAAGACACGCTGGCATGCCCGCCCCGATCATGGCATACAAGATATGGCAAGCCATGTATTGCACACATGAATGCCGATACCGGGACAAAGGCAAAGCCGACCAATGCACATGCTTTTGACGCCCTATCGACCGATGCACATTAATGCTATCACGCTTTCTCTGGCAGCGCGGCGCCCATTGACCGCTCCACACCGCGGTCTTCCCATCGCTGGCCTCGACCCGCCGAGCCAGGATGTGCGCAAGAGCCTGCTCAAGGGCGATCGCCACCGACTTGCTCAGATCGAGCTAAATCACGACTAGCACCGCGTCACCGGCCAATGGCGAATCGACGTGCGCAAACGCGGTGGGCCTTATTCTGGTGCCAGAGCCTGAGACGCGGCGCCAATGTCATGGCATGCATTGCAGGACATACCCCGCTCAGGCTTCAAACGGCGCTGGCATATCCCGGAACCACGCAGGTTGTGCTGCCCCATATCAGAGAAACTGGCAATCCCGAGAATGCCAATTAATTACATCATCGCCCGAAGGCGGTCGAAATTAATAGCCGGGGCAAACCCACTACCGCATTGACGCGGCGGCAATTGGTATCCATGATGATTATCAACAGGACCGAACGACACGGAGTTGAACTTTTCTTTGACCCGCGGCCGGATAGCACGACCGTCAAGTCCTGAATGCGCGGGCTATGCGACGCAATGCAGCCATCGGATCGCGGCGGCCGCGCAATGCCGATCGCACTGCCCTTCATCAAGCCGCGCGGCTACCTTTATTCACTACCGTGCCCTGGCCTGTGCTCTTGCGGCAATTCCAACCAGGGGACGTTCGCTTTCGGCTTCAGCCACTCCTTTTGATGACCGTTCCAGCCGGTTACTCGCAACAGACCGAGGCTACTTGTCGATCTTCAAACTGACTTGACTAGTCAATGGGGATCCGAGCGAGCTGAGTATACATGCCAAAACCATCCTGCCTCACACCGACGCACGTCGCACACCATGCGCGCATGATCAATTGTGCTTTTTTGGCTCCTGGCGCAACCTTGCTTATTCCGGAGCTTCGTTTCAGCTGCTACAGCGGTATAAAGGACAACGCCCTATGCGGTGACCAGATGCCCCTATACTCGCGTCAGCCGAGATCCGCGAATCGGCCGCTTGGCGGATGCAGGGCAGCGGCTGACCGTCGAGATCCTGTCCGGAATCGATACTGGTGACAGCCTCGCTATCTCGTTTGACGCACTGGTTGGCTGCGATCATGAACCAGCCAGTTCGGCAGGCACTTGCGCGTGCAGAAACAGCAACCCGTTGCTCGCAATCGAGCAAATGACCCAACCAGCGTCAGCCTTTGCTGACGTCTGGCAACCTGAACGCCCGCAAGTCGCGCCGAAAGACCCTCCGCCCTTCTACTACGCACGCGGAGAGTACACACGCGCCAAACCAATCCTCAGTCCATTTGCGGATGTCAACCATGCTCGCAGCCTTGCTTCAAGCGCCTGATCCGCCTCGTGCCAGGCGTTGCACCCTGTCGATAAAGCGTTCAGGGCACCCTATCCCCTCACCAACACCCATCGCACACGCCATGCAGAGTGACAGCACCGGCCACCTGACCGGCAATGAAATCCTCCTCCGATGCCACAACGCGGCGGCCGCATCATCTGCCTCGCCAGTCCGATCTCTCCATCAAAAACTCCTCTCCGCCGATCCACCATATCACGCCGCATGCCGCGCCAAACCGATTTGCAATCAGATCAGGACAGGCACCACCTCAGGCACGTACGTCATGACGATTTAAAAATCCAGATCGGCCAGCATCACGCAAAACCCCCCCCTTGGCCGTGCATTTCGGCCAGTCGCGCCATCGCAGGGCATAGCTCTTGGAAATGTCCTCAACGATCGGTCATGCTGCGCCAACCATCAACAAGAACTCGCAACGTCGGCCTATGCTTGCTGCCTATCTCGCTATCCATCCGCCCCCAGTTTCCGCAGACTGATTACTGCCCCATCACATCGCTGCCGGCCAGATCCAGTGCTCGCTGCAAGGCTGCTGGTCGAGCTGCCATCAGCACCATGTGCATGTCCGGTCTCGGATGGCGCTAATCCCACACCCACCGCATCGGCGGCAGATTTGGGCATACAGCACGATCACGCAAAGACTGTCACCCACATGCTCACCTCGCTAAGAAAACTGCCGCTGTCGTAATATCTGCCCGATTCCGGAGTAATCCACCCTGCTGCCACTTCGGGCGGTCCACTCAGAGCCAAATGCGTTGGCAGGTACAGAAAGCCGCTGGCTCTTCGGCAATCCGAGCGCGCGTCTGTGTCGCCATATGTTCCTGCGCCCCTCCCCACACGATCAGGGCTGCGAAGCGGTGCACATCACCGCCCGAAATGGGTTCAGCACCATCTCGCCCGTGATCCAACGCAGGCGCAAGCAGGGTGGCATCGGCGCCACGAACAAGCACCAGCGAGACGGCAACAGATATCAACCGTTCGCCCCGCCCGATCTAGTCCACGCTCACCCAGCACTGCTCGCCGTGATGACCTCGCGCCGCGCTTTATTGTGGCGGCACAGCTCAAGAACTGTCGGAAATCGGGCAAACCCCGTCTGAGCAGAACCAATCGTTCCTTCCAGGCCTCCAACCCTCTCCGCGTGCGCGCACACATCTAAATGCCCCACAACGACCCCAAATATGCTTCGGCGTTAGGCACACGATCAATTTGCGGCATGGTCCCCGTTCACACCGCCAGGGAGACCTGCTTGCTCCCCTCGCATGACATTTCTATGGATGTGTTAAAAACCCTTTCCGAAGCGATAAATCTCCGGCAGAAAAACGCCCATATGCCTTCGCCCTAGCATCAGCACGATACATCCTGCCATTGCGCACGGCGTCTCGGGATATTGGAAAACGCGGCGATCGGGTTCTGGGCATGCTGATTTCTATGTCAGTCCGATCACCTTTGACAGTACGCTCCCTATGACGCACATCGGGCACGCGCGCATTTCCGGGCGGCCAACATCACTGAACTGAGCCGGCTTTCGCAAGGTATCAAAGCGTATTGCAGCGTGGCGCCATCCTCGGGCGCAGCTGCACAGCGATCATTCGCTATTCGCGGCAAATTCGCCATATCGCGCATTGTCGTGCAAAGGCTGCGCTCGCACAATCGCGCGCAGCCTTCGATCAGTCGACCCTCTGTCCGTCCAGTGCCCTGAGCGCCCAGCAGGCCATCCTTCTCAGGCGCAGGGCACGTTGGGCGGTCGGCAATGCCGACAAAACTCAGGCATTTCTACAGTTGAACAGGTTTCACCCGACGCCAGCAACACACCATTCTACGCATCCATTTTCAACTTGCTCGTCCAGAACCGCCGCTCCTGCAGTGCCCGCAACCGAATCTGATAGCCAAGAGCGTCAAGCGTTAGTCAGTCTTCAGCCAACCCAATCAGGATCAAGCAACACGACCTCTTGTAACCGCCTTCATAAATCACTTGTAGCAGGCTATACCATCTGTCGTCAGCAGGCGAAGCAGGACCAAATCTAACGTATTTATTTTCTATAAGAGCACGGGCTTTTCTATTTCCTTCGACATGGACTCTGCTGGCGTGATTACCAATTGTCTGGCGGGACGCATCCGCAGATCCGATGCCGTTTTATCTGCGCGGTCCTTCTCCGGTTAGCCCGATCACCGCACTACCGACGCGAGCGATAGGTTCGCCCTCCGAACGATCATCGAGCATCGAGTTTCTGAGCGCCGTGCCCGCCGTGGCCGATCCGCTGCCCTGATCCCTATCACGCCCTTGTCGGGCGCGGCTCGTGTGATCACAACGACCGAAGGGTGCCTGGCATTTGGATCGCGGGCTGCTCGGCATCATCATTCCAGCTTTACGCGTCACGTGGCCAACCGAGCGCCTGCTCTTTTGCCTACAGCACGTGCTTATCCGCCTCGGTTCATTCCGACGCGTTCACATTCTTATCGGCGGGACCGCGATGGCAAACGTGTGCTGACCGCACCGACCGTCCATCTCCCGCATGCGTCTGCCCGATATCGCCATATCCCGGCTACACGCGCCCTTCTGCCTGATCCGTTACAGCAACAGGGCGTCCAAGCGAGGTTCTCAGTCTATTGACTTCATTCCCCTAAAGGCACGCCAATCGTCGCAATCGAAAGACGGACTGTCCCGTGTTGCTGTTCAACAGAGCCCGAGATTTAACATTGCAGGCGCAGACTCATGCTGCTGGCAACACCATCCGCCGCGACGGCGCGTTACGTCCATGCGCTTCCGTCATTGACTGCACCCATCGAAAGCCGCTCCCCCGAAGGCTGAACCATCCACGAATCTCAGATCATCAAAATCGGATCAATCTCACTGAAACCACGAGCCTTTCGATTCCTGGCCGAGGCGGACGCACATGCAAAAATTCAGCCATGGCCTCATTTTTCGTGATTGGGAATACATCCGCACCGCCCCCGCTGCATATGGACGATCACCCCCGGCCAATCCCGCGGCTCCAGATTCACCATGCAAGCTTATCCTTTCGGCAATGTTCCGCCCCCCCCAGTTAACTGGGATATGGGCGGACGCGGCAAAAATTTCCCGGGCACGCCAGAAAATGTCCCGATGCTGCTCAAAGCTCAGCCATTATTTCAAACTTGCAGTCCATTGTGTTTCATTCTCGGCTTATATTTCTCCCTTTCCTTTTCCCTTGACCGG
>Ga0163217_1104000_pt1 | contig 14492 bp, 16 predicted proteins | sample SynspAceP_FD_185933 | JGI IMG/M metagenome (GOLD analysis project Ga0163217, IMG submission 185933) | Saline lake microbial communities from Ace Lake in Antarctica - Synechococcus sp. Ace-P (PacBio error correction) | ecosystem: Environmental > Aquatic > Non-marine Saline and Alkaline > Saline ... | reverse complement strand
GCTCCTGCGCCCATCAACAATTCCTCACCTCGGCAACGCGCGAGGCCTGCAGCCAGCGGCCGGTCGCTGTCGTTTGTTTCACTGCGCAGCCGCACCTGATGGGCCCTGCGTGCACTGGCAGCATGCAGCCAGGGCGCTCCAGCAGATGGGGACCGCGGGATGGGGTCATTCCGCTCGTGCGGGGTCCTGACCATGCGCGGAGACGGCGAACGCAGCCCTGCCTGTTGAGTTGTGGTCGACCCAGGAGCAGGCACGTGCCCTGGTTGATCAGCAGGTCTTCGCAGCGACGATCCAGAAGTTGGCCGCAGCTGGGCCGGCAGCGCCTTGCTCCCATCTGCGATGCAGACACAGGGAGCGGTGCGCTCGCTCAACGCGAAAGCTGAGTGGAGGTCGGCGGAAGGCATCGGCCCCTTGGCCTGACAAGCGAACCCGCTCGCCACGTCCTGAGATGGCTCTGTTGCGTCAGCGGTTTGAACTCGCTGCTTCCCCACGCGCGATCGCAGTGGCAGGTGCCGGCGACGCCATGCCAGGCTTGGTCGCTCCCAATACGACCACTGCAGGGCTTCTTTGAGCAATGGCGCGTGTCCACCTGCCGCTCGCTGGGATTGCCTGGCTCCTCGAGGGGCCTGCTCGCAGACCCTCAACTGCCGATCCCAGCAGCTGCCGCTGCGATTGAGCGGGCACGACGACGGACCCAGAATCTTCGGGGGTCAGGAGGCCAGGGAATTTCAGGGGCCAGCGGAGGCGTGACCAGGCACTGAGAGCGCTCCGGTTGCTTCAGCGCAGCGACCGCTGCAGCGCGGCTGCAATCGACAAATGCGGGGACTGGAGCAGGGCAGGTCCAGCCTGGCACGGCTCAATCCTGAGATCCGAAGACTGGGCGGGTGAATCCACCTCCGAGTACATGGGTATGGGTGATGCACAAGAATAGTCCACTACTTGATGTATCGGCGCCCCCGCTTCCGCAGTCAGGCCGGCCGCGACCACACAGCGCGTGCGCTCGTTGGCGTTGCGCCGGATTGGGCCGAGGGCTCGCAGCAGCAGCCTTCATCGCAGCCCTCACTGGAGGCGGAGGCACCTTGACCGGCCGAGGTCGTGACTTCAACCACCAGCCACGGCACCCGAGGTGCGGCGGCGAGTTCGCGGCAGTTGTTCGGCTGGCAGGGCCAGGCACGATTCGTCTGGGTCGTAGGGGGGTGGTGCCCTGATGTCATCGATCAGCGGGCCTGCTCCCCGGCCAGCGGTTAACCAGCCTTTGCTACCCAGAATCTTCGCCCCAGCCGGCCAGCCAGCCACGAGCCACCTGGGCGGACGACGTCCGTCGATCAGGTCTGCGTTCGCAGGCTGTGGCCAGGCTCTGGTGGGATGGAAGGCGCGGCAGAGCAGCCGGGCCAGGCCGGAGGGCTCGACCATGGCGGATGTTGAAACGGCCCGCATCACGCAGCGGGCGTCTCACGTATGGTTGGATGTCCCCGGCCGGAGCCTCCCCGATAACGGCGCAAGACTCGGCTGGATCGTCGAGCACCCGAAGCAAGTGGGTGGGCACCGGCAACACGAGCAGCATATCCCCTGCGCAGGGCGTGCGGGATGAAGCGTTCGGGCTTGCGCAGCGGGACAGCCACAACCATCGCGGCGGCAGGCGCCGAGGGCCGTAGTTGACCAGAGATCTCCAGGCCGATGTGGGGTGTCGGCAGGGCGCGAGATTGGTCCGGTGCATGGCTCCGGCTGGGCGCCTGATGTGGAGGCGCAGCACTGGCCTGGGTGGTTGGTTCTTTCCTTTGACCGATGTAGGCAGCCAATAGCGTCCGGGCGGGGCCTTTTTCATCGGGATGCCGCAGACCTCGTGAAAGCTGCAGCCCGGGCGAGGTGGGCGCGTCCAGCAGGGTGGGCTGAGCGGCAGCTCGGCACCATCACTTCATGCGGCCATGGGGGTTTATGCGATCCGTCACCCAGCCCCTCACCAGCGCTTCGCTGGCGCCCGTGGTCACGGACCAGTGGCGACGGAGAGACGCAGGAGAGGCGGGCCGCAACCGGTTGTTGCGAATCAGCCAGGAGGAGGGAGGCCGAAGAAGCACGGCGCTGGTCAAGGCGACGAGACAGTGAAGACAGGGAGGCAAAGCGGAACTGGCGCAACCGGAATCAGCGGGAGGCGTAAGCGTTGGGCCGATCCAGCAGAAGCCTCTGCGCTCCGGCATCAGTTTTCCAATCAGGCCGAGCCGAAGGCCACTTGACAGGCGGCATTGAGCAGTTCGGCTTCATCGCCATCTCTTTGCGGCCTCTTGTCCGTCGATCAAATCCGCCATGACAATCGGCTGAGATGGTAGGTCTCACGTTTTCATTTACGCGAGCTGACCACATCGGTGCGGAGGGGGCTGCACGCTGCCATAAAGCAACTGCGTAATCGCTGTGGCACAACGAGTGTAGGCTGGTTGCTGGAAGACGGCGTTCGACGCATTGTTGATGATCGCTGCGTGGCAGGGTCCCGACCCCCACGTAGCCGCCTTGCACCCCACCAGCCCCAAGACGGGGTGGACCAGCCGCCATAGCCACGCCGTGGTTCCAGGGCCGGGCAACGCCCAACCCGCCTTGCCCAGCCTGGCCGCACGTTGACGTTGTTGGACGTTCACCGTCGACCGTTCCATTGTTGTTGCGGTTGCGTTGCGGTTGACGTCCGATCACATCCGGTGACATTCCGGTTCAAGTTGGCGTTCTGCCCGCGATTGCCCGACGGTTGGAGTTGCGGCTACCGGTGCTGGGGCGGTTGTTGCCACTGGGGCATTGAGGCTGGCGTTGCCACTGCTGCGCGATTGCCGCTGCTCACGTTTGTTGTTTCAGCCGCGCTTGGCTGGAGGATCGCGGTTGAGCGATCGCTGGCCTGGTGGATCCCGTGCGGAGCCACTCCCGATCCCTGGACCGGCGCGCTTCCGCCCGGGCTACCTCGGCTGCCGGCCGTCCACCGCCTCCCGGGCGCACCGCCCCTGGCGTAGGTTGGTGCTGGAGCCTGCTGGATTCAGCCAGTTTTCAGGCCTGTCACTGGCCACCCCTGGGCAGGCTCAGGTGGGACGATCGATCCAACGGGCCAGGCCTTTGCCCGGCCGGGTACGAGCAGAAGACCGCTGAGCATACGCTGCCCAGTCCCATTGAATGGCTTCTTTCTTGATCCGCTCGCAGCCTTCGTCGTGCAGGTGGTGTTGATTGCGCCCATCCTCAGCGAAGGAAGACCCGCACCAGATCCTGCCGCCATGGGCGGGTGGGATTGTTTCGGGTGATGCGTTGAGGTTAGTTGGGGATTCACACACAGAATCGAGGCCGTTGAAAGATCGGTAGTTGGTGGAGAGTCGGGCACGCCTGCTCGAGCGAAAACCACTGGTTGCCAGCGGCATCCAGCCGGACATCCGGATCGTTCTTCGCTCATGCGGATCGTTTCGAGCGCGAGCCGATTTCTGGATAGGCGATACACCGTGCGTCTCCAGTGTCGATCGCATCGACGGGCAGTCGACCGGCTCGGCCACCTTTGGAGGCTTGGCAGGTGTCTCGAGTTGTAAATGAGCGTTCTTGCGGTCTTCTCAGCCGGTGCCTGCATTGTCGGGGTTCTGGGCGACCCGTCGCTGGAAGCAACGGCATCAGGGCTGCCCCTGCGAGGGGCCCATGCGAAGGCGAGGCACGGGCAACGACATTGAAAGGGTGAAGACGAATCGACCCGAACGGATCTGTGTCATGGGTGATGGAAACCACCAGCCCAAACTTCTGTCCCTGTCAGCGCTGCCAGGGGCATGGCTTGGGTCAGTGGGCCCTCGGCTTGTGAGCCGGGTGGGTGCGCTGATCACCATACTGCTTGGGCTGCACCCAGTGGTCGAACTGACTCCGGCGCTGGATCTGGCCGAATAACAGGGCGGGACTCCCGCAGGCTGAGCCCTTCTGGTGGGCATGGTTGGCGATCTGGCAGGCCGGTCCGTAGCCGATCGCCGGTTGTCAGGGCCGTGACAGCATCAGGTCTGATTCAGAAAGCGCTCGATATGCGGGCGTGTTGGCCACCAAGCCCCTCGAATGCAGGAAGGGCGGAAGCGTGCAGGCCCGCCAGAGGCAGGCGCAGGTCTTCCAGCAAGGTTGTGGGCCGCAGGGGTGAAATGAGGTTTCGAAGTTTCCTGCTGGCGGCGAATTGCACCGCTGTGTTGTTGCCATCACCTGAATGGCACCATGGTTGGAGGGCTTTCGCACTGGGTGGGATTGACCTTGCCCGGCATGATCTGGAGCCCGCGTTCGTTCTCCGGCAAAACAACCAGTTTCGCCAGGCCGCAGCGCGGGCCGCTGGGCCCAACCAAACGGATGTCGGTTGGCGATCTTCAGGAGCGAGCCGGCCAGCACCGTGAAGGCGCCGTGGTGACGGCCAGCGGTTCCGTGGCGGCGAGGGCCTTGGAATTTGTCGGTGGAGCACTGCCAAAGGGCCCCAGCCGCTGGCCTCAGCCGCTCCGCCACCGCCTCACGAAAAGCCGCGGGGGCGTTAGAGGCCCGTGCCACCGCCGGCCGCCGATCGCCAGGCTCCGCAGCCTGGGCGAGGGACAGTGAACGCGGCTCCAGGCCTTGCTGCAGCTGGGCCGGTAGCGGAGAATTCCTGGCCACGAGCTGAGGGGAAACCGCGTCTGGAGATGAGGTGCGGCCCACCTTGACTCACCTCGGCAAAGGCCCTTTGCTTCTGCCGCAAGCGCCTCGGATCCGGGCGCCGATCGCGGGGATCAGGCCTTGGTCGGGATCTCGACGGCACGGCCATATGAGGCGGTGGGAAAGGTGTCGCTTTGCTCGAACTGGCGAGGTTGACGTTGGTCGTGGTGCAACCGGGTCTTGGCTGCCAGAACGCCGCCCATGCGCGCGATCGCCCGGTTGGCGATCACCTCATTCACGTTTTCATGTTGGTCTGGTGCCGGAGGCCGGTCCTGCGACGCGCAAGGGGAATTCGCCTCGAGCGCACTGGCCACTCCTCGGCCGGGCGACGATGCTGCGGTTTTGCTCAGCGCGAGCAGACCCGATGGCTGCATTCACCCGGCGCAGGCCGCCTGAGCTGGCACGAACGCCGCACGATCCGCGCCGCATCACGCTCGCCATGCCAAAGAAATGGAGGGAGCGCTGGGTCTCTGCGCCAGTAGTGGCTGGCTGGCACCTCGATCGCCCGGAAGGTAGGTCGGTTTCGATCCGCTTGCTGGCGGGGCTGGCGCTACCATCAGCCGGCGGGGGAACCACCTTTCGCTGATTGAGTTCGTTGAAGCTTGCGGGTGGTGCTACAGGCCGGCGCCAGGCCATCGCGTCGAGGCGGTGGCCTCGCGCAGGGCTGTTTGTTGATGGCGCGATCTGTCAACTTGGCGCTGTCATCGAAAGACCACATCACCGGTGGGGTCAAACACCACCACCTGGGGGATGTCCCCTTTCCAGTTTAGGGGCGGGATCGGTGCGGCCCGTCTCCTGACGGTTTCTTGAAGCGCATCGGTGTGAGGGGGCATCAGCTCGGGACGCTGCGCCCCAGAGCCGCTGCAAGCTCGTTGAGCACCGGCGAGGAAGCGGCTTGCTTCCGCGCTTGTCATCGAGGTAATAGACACACGACGGCGGAGCGCGGTGATCAGCCAGCGCCTGCTCCAGGCTGCTGCGGGGCGGCACCAGGGAGGCCGTTGGCCGGCATAAGAGGGCGGTAGAATGTTGCCGTCGTAGCTGGTTTGGTCTCGATAGTGCCGGCTCAGGCCGCTGCGGCGCAGGCCGCCAGCAGGAGCAGCAGCAGCAGCAGGCCGAGAGCGGGCCATCAGCTGGCCAAGCCGCTGGCTGGAGAAGGAGACAAAGACCAGGGTGCACGGCAACCGGGCACCCAGAGGCGAATGGGAGCCATGTGACGCCCGGCCGGCGCCTTCTCCGCCAGAAGGCCCGGCGAAAGCCGGCAGAAGGCCAGGGCCTGATCTTCAGGGCTTGCTGATGCCGCGCCCAGCCCGCAGAATGCCGCGGCCACCCAGGCGCGGATCGCCCCGGCCCACCACCTGGGTGAGCACCACCACAAAGCAGATCGCGAGGCGGCGCAGCAGGGCCTGGAGCTGAGGGGCGAGGGCATCGCGCTTTCGAGCGCCAGGTGCTGACGGCCTGCTGCAAGCCAGCCCAGTTGGACGCAATTCCTAGGTCGCGGGTTCACGGTCGAGCAAGCAAGGGCTTGATCGAATGCCCCCTTTTCCAGGCGGCTAGTAGATGAGCCGGCGCTTTCGTTAGAGGCTGGATCGGTCGCTCGAACCACGCGCTCCGCGTTGACGGCATTGAGTGTTGGCGCCAGCCGCTCCAGGTGCGGGTGGCCAGGCAGCTCCTGCACAAGCCAGGATAGCGGCGCAGTTCGGCAGTCGCCGCAGCAGGCCAACGCACCTGGGCCACTGATCAGCTCGGCGGTTCGCAGCCAGCCAGTTGCTCACGACGAGCTTCTAGGTGGAGCAGGGCCTGGGGCTCGTCCGGGGCAAGCAGCCGTCCCTCCACCAGCAGGGCTGGCGTTGAGCAGGGGCCGCGGATCGCAGGCAGGGGGAAGGCTCGGGATCGTTGAGCAGCAGATCGCTCTGGCCGCTGAGGGTGTCGGCGACCGGCAGCAAGGGCCCCTTGCTGCGGGCAGCAGGCTGCACGTAGGCCCAGCAATACTGGCGCAGGGACGTGGGCGAGCAGAAAGCTCGGGCTGGAGTTGCAGGCCAGGACCCTGCAGCTCGTCGCCACGCAGCCGCTCCTGGCCGCAAGCGCTGCAAACAGGTGCTTGAGTTGGCCAGCAAGGCATCAGCAAATCGCGGCGGGCCTCGGGCTGAGCCCTGCAGGGCAAACAGGCGCATCGGCTGGGATGTGAGGGCACTGCCGCCCTCCTGATTCACAGGCCGCTGCGCTGGCCAGGCCGCCCTGGATCGCCTGCCAGGACCCCCGTCGGCGGTGCGCTGGCGCAGGGGTGTTGATCGCCCTGCTGCCCACTCGCAGGCGGTTGCGGCAACCCCAACCTCCGCCCGGCTCCAGCGTGCCCCCCAGGCCAGGCGAGTGAGGTCCCCAGAGCCAGAGCAGGAAGGCACGGCGGCGGCCCGCCAGTTCCCGCAGCCGGCCTGTCAGGGCAAGGCCGCCAGCAGCAGGTCTCCTTGGTGGCTGCAGCCAACGCGCAAAGCCGCAGCCGGCCTCGATCTGGCTGCAGGCCGCTCTGGCAGCAACGGGATGGCCCAGCCCCTGGCCCGCTCGATTCGCGCCCATTGCCTTGGCCAGAGGTTCCAGGGGTGGCTTCGCTGTTGCACGCCGCCGCGGCAGGTCGAGCACCGGGCCACCGGCCAGGAGCGGTGGCCACCGGCGGCGCCCACCCTGCGTCGGGGCGGGTTGCTGCAAACAGACCCGCCACGGGCAATTTGCAGGCAACCAGTCGCGCGGCTGCCAGGCCGGCATGGCCAGGCAGAGCAGAAGCAGGGGGGCGGATGCCAGCGCTGCTCGAGTTGTTCCAGTTCCGCAAACAGGTGGCGGGCTCAAGCGGTGCAGCCAGCTCCAGAGCACCAGCTGTGGGAGCGCCCGCGAGCTCGGAGGGCTGGTGGATGGCAGACGGACGAGCTGGCCTCGGCTCCCCAGGCAGACGAAGCAGGCCCTCGCGCTTGGAGGGGTTCGGCGAAGAGGAGCAGCTTGGGGCCCACCGCCGGGGCCTGGACTGGCCGGGCTCTGGGGCTTCGATCAAGCTCTGGCAGGCCAATGCCGTCAGGGTAACCAAGCCTGGGCGGTTTCTCCAGCCCTCGTCCAGAGGCAGGGGCGCTGCGGACGGGTGTCAAAGCCCGGCGGCGGGCCCACTGAGCTGCAAGGTGTAACGACTCGATCTCGAAAGCGTTGAGGCGCTTCGATTCTGGCTGACAATTCGTTCGGAGCACGACGTCAAAGGTCGTGGATGGCGCCGGATTCCAGGGGGGAAGGGTGAGATGGCTGTGGGGAATCGCTGCGGTAAGGCCGTAGAGCCGGCCAAATGGCTTTGTCGAGGCATTCGATCACTCAGCTGACTGAAGCGCTTACGAATTCTGATAAACGGAAGGTATGGCCGATGTTGCGGCCCTGGCTGTTGAGCTCGCTCGAAAATATCCGGCGCTGAGGTGACTCTTCTCCGTCCCACAACAACTCGAGCACCATGCGCCGCTGGCGGACTCAGCGCCATGCCCAGATCCGGCACGACCAAAGGCTTCGTTACATCGCCTATTTGGATGTTGTCCTCAAGGACAGTTGGCTGAGTGCGATGCAGGCGACGAAATGAACAAGTCGGAGAGGAATGATGACTAACCAGCATCATCATTTGTATATTCGGCGCCCCAATCCTTTTGTCAGAACCTTCTGGCCCCTAGGAAGGCCTCTCCTCAAGCTGAGTCATGAGCCTGTTCTTTGAGCATTTTGAAACCTTCAGCCCACGCTGAGCGAGGAAGGGGGTCCTCTGCCAACGGCCGGGGCCCAACCGCCTGCAGGCGCCTCGCGAGATCGACGCTGCCGTCGTAGACGCGCGGCCGACGATCACGCGCTGGACGCCCAGGGGTTCAAGCGCCAGCAGAGAAGCAGGTCCGGTGAGCGATCCCACCCCACCGGGGCGACACGGGATTTGAACGGGGCGGGCGGCCATCTGGCGCAGCGCCTCCAGGTGGGGCAGCCAGGACGGTGCCATCGGTGGCGATGGTCCGGTGCTGATGATCGCGGGCCACCCACTTGACCTTCGAGGCTGGCGGCCAAAGCGGTGGCCTCGCATCCCGTGCTCTTCCTCCAGCCGAGCCGCGGCGTGGCCACCTTGCCGTCATCTGGCGTCGATCCCACCACATTCCGGGCCGGGGTGGAGGGCCGCCAGGGCGCACCAGCATGGGGCTTCCTCCGATTCGCCACGGTCGCGAGGCATGGACCCGAATCGAGGCCGCAGCTCATGCAGGGCCTCGCTCGGCCGTGCGCACGCCGCCGCCCAGCTGCACCGCGGAATGGCCAGGGCGTTTGAGTGATGCCCAATGAATTCGCGTCATTTGGCCGGCACGGGCCCTTCGTCTGGCGCCATCGGATGCGACCAGATTGCAGGCGCTCGGCACCGCTGCTCTGCGACTGCAAAGCGCTGGGCCACCGGCGTCGTCGTTGAATGCGGGTTGACACTGGTCGTAGTCGTCCCCTGGTGGAGCGCGGACGCGAGTGGCCAGTGGGAGAGTCGATTGGCGGGAATGACTTGCAATCGGGCTGAGGCGCGGGGAAGGCGCATGTACGGTGACTCCATCCTCCCCGGCGCCTTGTATGGCGGCCCCGTTCGACTTGCCACTGCCGTGAAGATTCCTGGTGATGCGGTGCACCCGCTTCAGTCGGCAAAGGCCGTTGGTGGCCAGTTTGCTCGGCCTTCGGCCACGAGCTCACCCTGTTCACCCGCGGGCAGAATCCCGTTCCCGGCCGGGGTGGGCTCTGGCGGGCGATGGCGGCGGCGACGCCGAGGCGCCTGCGCCGCATGCAGGGGCGTAAGGCTTCGACGAGTGATCAGTCGACAGCAAGGCGGCCGGCTCCCTTTGCTGACGCCGCGGCCGGTGCTCGGAAGAAACCGGCGAGCCGAAGCACCGCTTTGTGTATGTGAGCTCGGCGGTTTAGCCGGACAGTTGAGCTCTGGCCCCTCAGCGAGTAAACTGGGCCCCACCGACCCGGCGCCAGCCGCCATGCTGCAGCTCGAAACGAGGAATTGGTGCGCAGCGAGGCGGATTTCCCTTCACTCAGCTTCCGGCCCAGCGCTACATCAATCGGTCCGGCAACTGACAACCCGGTGCAGAGTTGGTCTTGATCGGATCGTTGCACGTCGCCCCTGCGTTGCCGGCGATGCAGGCCGGAATTCACCGCAGCTCGGCCACGTGAGCGATCTGCCATCGCCAGCGCCGTTGCCTGGATGGTGGAAGTTCGTGCCACCACCGGATCTTACAACTACACGCCGCAAGGGATCAAGTTTCGGCCTGTGGCCGCGGCGGCCGGCGCTGCAGCCAGGGATCCGCGGCGGTGAGATCCTCTTCGATCCAGCCGCGGCTTGACCCCAAGGGCCCGCAAGCCTTCCCCCTTGCGCCTGCAACCACTTCCTCGATGGATGTGCACCGGCTGGAGCGCGAGCTGGATCTGCGTCGCCTGTGTCTCGTATGCCGATGCGGCGCCGTGGCCGACAGCTACGGCCAACGACTACGCCTGCGCGCAGCTGGCACACCGGCATCTTCAGTGCTGACGCGGGCCTTGCTGGCTCTGAGTAGCCCAGCGCCGAACTCAGCGCCAGCAGAAGCGAGGGCCAGAACAGCACCAGCCCAGGGCCTGAACGGGCGCGGCCAGGCCCGCCCAGTGGGGCCCAAAGCCAGTGGGCCAGAGCTGAGCAGCACAGGGCGACTGAATTGCAGCACCGTCGTGGCCTTGCCCGCGCGCGACGCGGGGCCGCCATCCCCTGGGGCGGCCCGCAGCGAGACCAACAGACTTCGCAGCGCGCCAGCAGACAGCCAACACGCCCAGTAGCGGGCAGGCCACCGGCTGCGCGCCTAGCACAACAACGCGCACTGAATCAGTTGATCTTGTCGGTGAGGGGATCGAAGGCCGGGCCCCCCAGAGCCGAAGCCGCCAGCCGCCCGGCGGGCCAGGGCCGCCATCGGCCAGTCGGAGAGGCCGCGAGCAGCAGCAGGATCCAGGCCAATTCCGCCGTGGCCGCGAGAAGGGCGAGCAGCAGGGGGCAGGCGATCAGGGCCACGGGCCACGTGAGCCCGTCGGCGAGGGCGCGGCATGCGGCGGGCACCTTGGCCGTCCATGCCGGCTGCTGGATCTGCTGCACTTTGACTGCTGGTTCTCGCTGGAGTCTCGATGGGGAGCACACGCGCCGATCAAGCTGTTGCAGGGCGGTCCAGTCTGGACGTATCGAGCCACCGCAGGATTTCCCGCTGCCTAGAACCCTTGCAGCCGCGGCCGCCCCGAATGACTTCCGCACCCGTCCAGCATTTCAGGTGGCAGAGGCGAGACCTCCCCCCGGTGTGAGCGCAAAAAGCGAGCACGCCCTGCCAGAGAGGCGGGTGCAAACTGCTCAGCGATCACCACATCAGTGGTCTGCCCGGTGTGGATGACAGTGGCGTGGCTGATCGGTGAAAGCTCAAGCGAGAGGAGCGGGCATTGCGTCGAAGGAGGGCGGCTTCCGATGCCGGCCCCTACGTGATGCGCTCATGCGTTGAATCTATCCCTGCGCAACCCCTCGACTGGGGACAGGCACGTGCACCAGGTTGACTGGGCAGCACGCGTGGCGAGAACTGATGCCGGACCATCGGCGCACAGCTTCGAGTTCCAACGCTTCTTCCCTCGACCGATGCGGTCTCCCGCGCTGCTGCACGACCGCCCAGCACCAGCGCCTCGTTTGTTGCTCGAAGCCGGGCAAGCTTCGCCGGGGTGCTCACCCGCGGTGATGTGGTGCGTTTCGATGGACCCGCACGCTTTAAGCCGGCCAGGGCCACAACGGAGAACCGTCGGCCACAGCCAGCAGGGCAGCGAGGTCGCCCAGGATGGCCGCCGGTTGAGGCTGGGCCCGGAAAAGGGTGAGAGGGCAGCAGCCAGCCGGAGCGCGCTGCACATCGAAGCTGAAGCAAGGGCAGCCGCAGCCGGTCGTTGCCAGAGCCCACCAGGCGCCACCGGTGAGATGGCCGCCCAGAGATTGCAGCCGCTCGGTTCGGCACTGCCGGTGCTGCCCCGGGATGTGGCTCAAACCAGAGCGCGACCGCTGTTGGAGCTTGGCGTTGCTGGCTCAGGCCGCCAACCGCATGCCCCGTTCATGGTTGCCGCGATCAGGCATGATGCGGGCAAGCGCCAGCAAGGGCCGGCAGGGCCGCCGATAGCTTCTGGCGCAGCTGGGCGGTGAGCGAGGGGCGGCTGTGCGATCCAGTCGCCGAGAGACCCACCACCTCCCCGGGCCCCAGTGGTGGGCCAGATCCAGAAGGCATTGAGGGTAGCCCGATCGCCGTCGCTGGGCAGGGGGATGCCCATGGGCGCTGGGAAGGTTTCGGCCTTGCCGAGATGCAGATCGGCAAGCAGCAGCAGCCGCTGGGCCGGCATCCAACGGCCTTATTGCGCCAGAGCAAGCTCCAGCGGCTGCCCCGCCAGTCGAAGGGATGAGTGGCTGGCCATTCAGCGAATTAGCCCGCGTGGCCGAACTGCCGCTGGTAGGCGACACGCCCCTGGGTGGCCTCGATGCTGGGCCTGCACGTGATGTTGGGTAGGCGCCTAGATCGAGCTTGGGGGAAGAAGATCGGCAGGTAGGCCAGATGGGCCTGTACCAGGCACGGGTCCGCAACCCCCAGGCCTCACCTAAACAAGGAGGCTCCGCCCTCCAAGCGAGGTCGTGAAGGGCCCCATCAGCCGTGGGAACTCCTTCTCGGCGGCGGCTTCGAGCGAACAGGGCGGTGGCCAGCCGGTGGCATTGGCAAACAGGCACCCAATTTGCTCCGCCTTCGCGCCCGCTCGGGCCGGCTGCTAATCATGGCCGTAGCGGTCGGCCAGGTACAGCAGGATGGCGCCGCTTTCGAAAACGGCGCAGCTGCCCGCTATCTGCCGAGCTGGCGCCCTCGTCGACCAGCAGGAGGCCCTTGGCGAAGGGGGTTGAGCGAGAGGAAGGGTTCCTGGCGGGGTTCGCCGGCGGCCATGTCCGAGTGAATTCCAGGTGTAGGGGATCTGTTTCTCGGCCAGTACCGCGGGGGCACGAGGGCCGCTGCGGCTCCGCCATAAAGGGTGAGGGTCATGGCCCATCACTCGGCAAACAGGCTCCAAGAATCGGGTGATCGCTGAGCAAGCCGGTCCTATGGCGGTGCCTGCTGTTTCGGGGGGGGAGATGTTGTCCATGCCTGAAGCGGCCACTGCCCAGTTCCGAGCGGTACAGCCGCCTGCCTCCCTTACCTGGTGGCCGCGCGGCGGGGATCTCGGCAGGCAAGCCGCTACGCCGTCAAGCTGAGGGACGGGTCCGCCAGGCGGCTGGCGACCCTGAGCGGCACCGGGTGTGATTGGCCGGTGAGCCCGGCCTGGAGAAGGGACGATGCGCCGCCCTGATCACTTCGGCTCCGCCACCCGCCGCCAGCTTGGATGATGCACTCGACTGGGCCCTGGCTGCGCCAGTCAGTAATGGGTGCGGAGCTGTTCGGCGAGTGCCAGCAAGCGGATGGCGCCGGGCGCCTGCTCGATCGACATCAGGTGACGGCCAGCCTGCCTGATCAACCAGCTCTCCGATTTCGGGTCGATCCCGCCCTGCTGCCGGCCTTTGACGCTGGGCCCCGCAGCGGAGCGACTGGCACGCCCAGGACCAGGCTCGACGCCCCGGCAACTTCGCTGGAGGCTGCCTGTTTTTTCACCACCGAACGGGCCCTGCCCGGCTTTCGATCGCTTCCTGCATCCCTGATCCGGGTGCCGCGCTGCGGGTGCGACGGCCAGGGACCTGGGCGGAAGTGGCGGTGCGTCTATTTGCGGCGCTTGTACAGCGAAAGGCTGGGCGGGCGGTGTCGCCGGTGGTGGGAGAGGGGAGGTGATCGCGCTGCAGATCCATGATTTCCCCGCAACGTAGCGCGAGCTCGAAGGGCTGGTTGGACCGGCCCTTGCGCCAGACTGCCGGCTTTCGGCCCTGGGCGTCGCTTGAGCCCGTGGCCCTGCGGAAGAAGGTGTTCTGGCTGAACGCCGCGGCCCCAACGGCTCGCTTCGATCTCTGGCGGCTGGCGGCCGGCCACTAGCGGCCAGTGGATGCCGGCTCGCCCCGGCTCTGGAAGGCCTGCTGTTCGGCTTGGTTGAGCTGGGTGTTCGTTGCTGGTGAACCTTTGGCTGTGGCTGGGTCCAGGACCGGGCCAGCAATGGTTGCCTCAATCTGTTCTCGCCCGCTGGGTGGTTGGTGGCCGCTTGATCCTGCTCAGCTTAATCCCCTGTGGGCCGCCTGTGGCTGCTCGCTTCTGCCCGTTATTGGTCTGGGCGAGGATCGTATCAGCGGCTTCGCGCGGCTGGTCTTGTGCTGGGCAGCGGCCGCCTGGCCCCGGAGCCCGGCAACACCGACTGCCTGGGCACCGGCCCTCGCGGCTGGTTTTGCGGCGATTCTGCTCTGGGAGGAAACTTGGGCCGATCTGGAGCACCACCGCCTGGCTGAAGGCAGCTTGCCTTGCTGTTGCTGATCACCGGCGGGAGCCTGTTGATCGGCTTCGCTGCGGCTTCGAGAAGCGCTTCTGGTTGCCGCTCATCTGTGGCCCGGTGGGGGGGATTGAACGGCCTGTTCGGGCCAAGCATCTCGATCTTGGAGTTTTGCGCGGCCGGAAAGCAGGGCACCTTGGCAGCGGCCAGCTGGCAGCACCTATGGCGCTTCCCCAAAGGTGGGCCCCGCCGATTGGGGAGGGCCTGGGGGCCACGGCGGCTTGGCCCGCTTGGGCAACCCACCGGCTCACCTCGAGGACAAAAAACCGGCAACTTGCGTGCTTTTCTTGCCTTTCACCTGCCGCATCTTTCCTTTCCTCCCTGGC
>Ga0163217_1023641_pt1 | contig 14492 bp, 10 predicted proteins | sample SynspAceP_FD_185933 | JGI IMG/M metagenome (GOLD analysis project Ga0163217, IMG submission 185933) | Saline lake microbial communities from Ace Lake in Antarctica - Synechococcus sp. Ace-P (PacBio error correction) | ecosystem: Environmental > Aquatic > Non-marine Saline and Alkaline > Saline ... | reverse complement strand
AGATTTTAATAATAACGCTTCTTTATCTGCGATGTTTGGAACAAAACAAGATGATATAGGACATGAACTGCTAAAAGCTAATGGCCAAAATATCACTAAAGATGAATAGAAACCTTACTCTTCACATTAATAAAACTCTAATGGGTTGCTGTTGCTTTGCTGTACTCAATCATGGATGGACGGACAATTACCCGCAAGGTGCAGCAGGCTCTTTACTACATAGTTTTTTGAGGTAGCCTTAATAGCTACGTTTTTATTTCTATTCCAGGATACTAGCTCCTGCATTGAAAAATAGCACGCGCTCGCGGCACGTCCCGAAGGGTGATGCATTTCTTGGTTTTCCCTATTACAACCTCAGCATTCTACCATCAAAACACAGCACCTACATAAAATTTGAATGGGCGCTTGGCATTATGACGTTGCTTCAATTGCAGATTTCATAGTGTTATCTTTCCATATTCAGATTCAATATTGGATAAAATTGGTAATCAATGATAATTTGATATTTTTTCAGAGTTATTTTTTTAATCAGGGAAAGGTAATAATTTTAAAGATAGTAATTCATGATAAGTTATTTTAAAATTAAAAAGTCCAAAAACAAGATGATTATCAGTTTTTGGATTTCGATATACGTACTTTAAAAAATAATCATTAAACATTTCTTTCCTAAATAAAGTTAAGAAAATCGCAACGAATTTCTAACGGATTTTGAATTCTTGAGGATTGAAAAATAAATACGATTTAAATTCTACTTGGTAGCTTTTAATTTAAATCAGCACCTAAAGAAAAGAATTACGTGCTCGCTTAGTTACTTTCTTAAATAAACCTGTTCTTAAATAAAAGATCTTGAAAACTCATATTCAGCTCTATGCCCAGTTTAATTTCCTTTAAACTTTTCAGAAATACCATCCGGAGATCTCCAAATGATTGAAACCGCCACTTAAAAACCTTATGTTTTGGATATTTCTTCTTTATCATTTCATTGATAACACCATGTCGTTAAAATCTTGGAGGTGTTGGTACTAATAATTATTTAAACTCTTGGTGGTAATAGCAGGGTATTATCTTCTCAAGAATAAGTCAAGCCAATTCCGGCTTTAAGGTTAGTCGGCTAAAAGTGTCTTGACCGCCTTCATCATAAGTAATTTTATTCCTAGGTTCGATATATTAATCCAGCAATCCAACGCCACTAATTGTCATAAGCGATTTCTCTTGAACGATTAAAACCGGCCAATCTAACGCAAATGTATTTGCCGCTGCGTATCTGAGGATTCCGTTTGATCAGGGAACCTTAAATTTGTTGACTGATAAATCGCCTGAACTTGCCCATGGGAAATGTTTAGATTAATTTCAGGGAAAGACCATCATAGCTAATTCGTTAGGTTTTAACTATTTCTTCTTCTCTCGGCGGGTTTTGTCTTAGTTCTATTCACTAGCGTAAAAATACCTAGATGGCTGCAAAGACACTACGATCAGTTACTATTATAATAGTTGCACTTTAAAGTCTATATCTTCACTAAGCTTTCTAAAATAAGGGGCATAACTGATTGCCAAACCCATTTTATGTTTTGCAAGGATTTACTTCGCAGGATTCCATTGTTAGTGATAGGCATCACAGACGTTGCAACGCGAATATCCCATACCCTGACGGCTCGCGGATCAGCAGTAATGTTACAAAGGAACCCTGTTGGTATTGTCGACTTTCTTTCTTGTTTGGCCGAATTTTTCAAAGACAATTAATATAATGTGTTGCTGTTACTATTTTTTATTTCTCGTCCTTCTAAAATTCTAATTATTTCTAAAGTATTGAGTAAAAAAACGGATTAGATTTTATTCTATACTTTAGGTTAAGAGATTTAAAAACAGTATATCCGCCTTCAAAAAAAATAGCATTTTTATTCTCAACAAAAAGTTTTATACCGCTAGAGCTGTATTTAAATCTTTCATGTTTAGAAAACACTGGTCTTTTGTTTTAAATCTATGGAAAGTAAACAATACTAAGCTGTTTTTGGCTGCGTTATTGGAAATGTTAAAGCCTCAGATTTCATGACATCTTTTTTCAAAAATTTTATAGTTTACATAAAATATTCTTTTAAAACATCGTTTAAAAAGCGGAAGCATATTGCAACAAAAAAAACAAATTACCAACTAGATTTTTGTAGTTAATTTTATTTGAACTCAAGTCCTAAATTAGAAAAAAATTCATCAAAGTTGTTCTCTTGTGCTGTATGCAGGCGGTTTTAGTAGCTGTAAAACGCTTCTTTTCTAAACACATTCTAGAGCTTTACTGGTGAAAATTAATGCGAAAGAGGTGGTTTTCGGCATAATAAGATTTTAAGAGCAAGAACTGCCTGGATGGTATTTGTTGAAGGGCGGTACTTTAGACGTAAAGTACAAGATTGATGGTGATGGCCGACTGAAATAACACTCCAACAACAAAGCATGTTCATCTTTTTTATGGATGAAACGGAGGTAAACCAATTCTATGTTATTTAGATACTTAGATATCTTAAAAGTGTTTATCCACCGAAGCCACGATATGTAAATATCTACACAGCGCTTTACCTGTCGTGTATGAGAAACCGATTAGGTGTAACGAAACACATGACCATAAATTATTTTGCGTTCACACAGCCTATGGCAGAATTTCTGTGTGTTGGTGTGAACTGGATTCAAGCACGTGCAATTTGCGGAGTGGAGAACAGATCGGGTTAACGAAAAATTATTTGCTAGAAGAGAAGGTATCTTTTCTCGGATGCTTTAAATATCAAGTGGTGATGGCGAAGCTTGAAGTTCATTTGACAGAAACTTATTCTGAATAGACCAGAATCTGTATATGGTGGGAAATTGCGCATGATGAAGATTCTAAAAATGGGCAAAAATAATATGACAAGACGTTGATGCGCCCGTAGTGCTTGATGATGAAAATGAGACGGACGGTAAAAGAAAACTATAAACACGCCCAAATATGCTTAAAGAAGTAGTGGAGATTTTACCAGAATAAGGTTACACAGGAAACAGAATGGGATATGCGCAGCGTGCACAAGTTGGATTCAGAGATTACAAACAAATACAGGAGGTAGAAAAAATATCCATGGATGGTGTTATACTAGAACGGTCAAGTGTGTCGTGGGATCGTTAGGCCATTTCAAACAAGGAAAAGGTCGATTAACGGCGGAATTGCTGGTTGGTTCGACAGATGGGCGCCGTATACTACCGGAAGTAAAAAATCGTACAACCAAAATGATTTGCCTGTCATGATAGGCTGGTAACGTGCAGAATGGGACTGCGATGTATTATAGACCTATCGTAGATGATGAAGTAAGGTGATTTAACTTACTATCGAGGAATGTGTACATTAAAAGTTGCTTATAGCGAAGACGGTAAGGTTAGTGTCATCGAGATTCTATGGCTTACGAATACTTTTACCTAACGGAAAAAGTGATTGCAGTAAATTTTACTGTGAGAATTAAAAGGGTCCTGTTGGCGAGAAGAAAGTTAGTACGACAAATTCTCTTCTAGCGATATAGAGGTTCAGAGATGGTAGCCAGGTTCTTCAGATTTTATAAGGATTTAGTGATGATGTAGAAAACAAAGAAAATTTACAACTCTCTATTTTAAGGTAGAAAAGATTTCTGTTGGTAATATTTCTAGAGATTATTGACAATCAAATTACAGAAATCTTAATTACGTGAAGTTGGTTTTCAAGGTGGTTCTTGGAGGATATAGCGTATTGGTTAGATCGGCGAAAGTAGATTTTACCACAATTATATGGTACAGAATTAACATCGGGTTTAGATGTGCAGTATAGTCCAAGAGTTGGTTTCTGAATCGAAACTAAAAAGAAACAGTTAGAGGAAAAAAGCGAAATATCGCTCCTCATTAAAAAATAAAAAAGTCCTGATGCCTTGCATCAGGACGGACACTTTTTATTTATACCTGGTAGTTTCAAATATGTACTTTAGGCTATTTTTAGGAATTACGTTGTGAACCGGCCAGCATATGTTAGAAACGCCCTGCTAATGAATTTTATTTATGAATATTTGAAAACTATACGAACTTTTTTGCGTTCCCACAGTATCAAACGATACACGAAATAACTAAAGACGTTGTTTTCTTTGCTTTAAGGGTGAGCATTTTAATTGGTAATTCTATTTGCCCAACAGGCTATAGAAAAGGTTGCTGCCTATGCCTTTATGATGAAGAGGGCTTTGCGAATCACCCTATTATTTTAGTTAAAGATTACTTAGAAACACTACAGCATTAGCAAATTTTCATAGAAAAATCAAAGGCTTACATTATTAAGTTTAACAGGGTACGGAAAAAACTTTATCCACGAAAGAGTTGATTAGCTCCGTACTTGTACGTAGGATTAAAACCATTAACCGGTGGGTTAACTTAAAACAATCATATTGGTGTCCTTAACCTTTACTACATAAAAAAAGTATGAAATCGGCATTATATGAAATGGGTGCAAACACCAAAAGAAATCGATTTCTATTGTGCAATAGCAGAACTGATTTTGGTTATATTACAATTTTGGAAAAGACCGTAGAGGGTTTTTGGGCGGTGTTGAGGCGTTATTAATGAAAAGTGAGTTGGATGATTTTCTAATCGAACGAAATAGGAACATTTTTTTTAATGCGATGATGCCATGCAAGTATCCAAGTTTACGGCTTACGAAAAAAAAATATGGCTTTAGTCAGAAAAAAATCGAAATACCATCAAGTACAGTATTTTCTGCGACCCCTTTGTGAGCTCAATTTGAAGCAAATTATACACTCTAAATTAATCGGAGTTATAATTTTGTGAAATTGTTGTGGAGCTCCAATGGGTACTTATTTTAATTGTCATTTGAACTATTAAAAAGGGATTGAAACATTATATACCCGTAAAATAACGCTCTCAAATTATCGATTTAAAAATGGCCATCAGATTATTTCTAAGATGACCTATACGTAACCCAAGTAGTGGTTGTAGCGCTAGAAAAATTTTAAAAATTTAAATGTTACCCTAAAATTATTATTTTAGGTGTAGTGTTTGAACTGGCGCGAAAAACTTGCTCGGAAGGAACACCAAGCCCATTGAGACTTGGCAAGTTTCATGCGTTTGAGCTACCTTTTTTAAATTGGTTAAGAATTCTCTAAACCAAAAATAAAGGTCATCCGTTTGAACTTTTGAAGCCTGGCGTCTTTTCTGAGAAAAAACGATTACCAAAAGTAATATTATTTATAAAAGTTCTCGCGGATGGCTTTGACGACTTTTAGAAACTCTTATAATCTTATTTAATCTTATGTAACTAGTATTGATTTATGATAAAAATCATTATTTTTAAATTCGTGATTGAAAAGTAATTTTGCGACAAATCATTAGGCAATTATGCGCGTAGTTCACTTAAGAAGCTTGGTTTGTTAATGGCAATTGACTAGCTTTTTAAGAGTTCTCATTTTTTAATTTTTACATCTCCTTCTTAGCCAAAAGAAGGCTAGAAGAATTTAAAAACACCATTACATGAGCAAGAGTTTATATTGCCACTACGAACCAACGTGGAAAGTCTATTATTTTCATTAGGATAATGAGGTTTTATTGGGCAAACGGCTAGTTTGGTGTATTTCAGGACCAATTATAGAAGACTTGTTGAAAGATTAGATTGTAATATCATATCAAAACCATTTTAACCATTTTGAGTTATTTAAACCACTGATGCCTTTGCCAATACGCGAAGTGAAGTTAGTGGAAGTTAAAAATCAAGGTAAAGATGATGAAATTATCATATATTATCACAAGGTTTAAAGCGATTTGAAGAATCAGTTGTTTTGTTTTAAGTAGAAGGAAGTGACTTTTCAGGAAAGGAAATCATTGAGTGGGACACCATGTTTTATTGCAAAGATGGGAATTCCTGCAATATTTTATTACTAGTGGAAAGATAAACGGTTGAAGAGGCGTAAGTAAATTTAATATATGGTTACGACTCATTTAAAGACAAGGTTTGTTGAAGTTTTATGGTAGTTGCCAACAGTAGGCAGATATTCGCGAACGGGTTAATGAATAGCTTAAAAAAACAAAGTTCAGGTCTAAAAGGTATATGTGGTGATTGGGTCTCCCCTTAATTCCTACTTTGGAAACCGGACCGTTAAGAATTGTACCAAGAACTAGAGGTAAGGTGCTTTGGGAGGCTATATTAAACATCAGTGAACGGTTTTGTGTTGGTGCAGCATTGCGATAACTATTTAACATTAAAAAGATAGTTTGTGATACCCAGGTGATAGGGCTGATATTATTTTAGGGCGCTACAAGCAAACATCTCTTTAAATTACCCAAACCTTTCTGGATTATACTTACGCGTGGTCTAATGTCCGGAGGCCCCCTTTATAAAAATTTATCGAGGGGTTTCTGTGTTATTCTTTGTTTTCGTAGACGTGGCACCTATGGCGTAACCAATAAAATGGTGATATTCTAGACGAGGAATGTTGCGGAAATACAGAAGAAATTATACTCTATTCAAGAGTTTGAAAAACACATCACTGTAACGAATACAGGCGCCTATTACTTTAGGGAGGTTTATAACACCAGAATGTTCCAGTATATTACTCAAAGAGCAAATCTTCAAAAAAACATATGTCTTTTACCCGAGGAAACGATGAACGAATTTTTAATTGGGCTACCCAGAACATTTATAGATTGCAATTGTGTATTCCCTACGCTTTAGGGTAAAAGAACATAAAAGAAAAATAGCTTTGCCTTAGATATTGTGTTTAGACACTCGTAAAATTTTCTATAATCGATTCCTAAACATCTGCTATTTCTTTAGCATTACGCCACCCACGCTATTAACTCCGTGTACATAATGTGAATGCGATGGCAAAGATTTATGGAAGATGTATAGTATTTCGGTACTTATGATTGGTACACAAGTCATGCTGGATGTAGGTTTATGGAGCTATTCACACCACCAACTTACATTTTACCAGCACTTCAGTTTATTTAAACGGCCAGAAGGTATCTATAGTTTCGTCCGTATTTTTTTTGTGCTTGCCTAATCGGGTATATTTTTTGGCGATTGCGCATATCCAAATCAAAGGCAGAAGCAATTATTCCGGAGATTGCAAGATTTGATCCGCAGCTACGAAGTGCTTCTTGGTATAGGAGGGGCCCAAATAGCATGTTATCTGTTATCCTTGGAGCTTCTTGGTGGTTGGTGAAGATCGTAGATCGTGTTCGTTTAAAGCCCGAAATTATACGATTAAACGTCGATTTAAAGTAGAAGGGACCTATACAATCGATGCCGCTGTAGGTAGTAACAGTAGGCAAAGTAAACTTCAATTCTGAAGTAGCTGGTCAGGGCAAGTGTTTTTATTTTCCCAGATTTAAATATCGAAACAAACCTATAAAGCGGATGCCAAGGAAACAGGGATGGCCATTGGTCTTTGTTACCAAGGTTAAAAACCTGTAACGATTTAAGCCGTGGCGGCACGGTAGATGATATTTTCAATCCGTAAATTATTACCGCGGATAACAAGCACGAAGGACTTTAATCAGATAAAAAAACTATACGTGAACATTTATTATTATAAATGCTGGAAGTTCTTTCCATAAAATACGTTGATGAAATGCTTAGAAAAATTAGTTGTGAAGGTCTTTTAGAACGCATGGAGTTGCTGACGTATTTTAATTATAAACTCGAAAGTAAAAAATTCGACCACTGTAGAAATACTTGACTCATAAATCTGTTTAGAAAGATTGCGGCTGTTGTTTTAGAATCCCCTGAAAAAGGAAGTTATACAAAAGTAAAGAAATTGATGGCCGTAGGGCATCGTGTGTTTCATGGCTGGGAACACTTTTTATAAATCTTGATCATGCTTCGGTTAAGGAAAAAATTAAATGTCTCTATTCGTGGCCATTGCATTAATCCAAGCAATTTAGAGGGTATAAAACTCGCCGAAACAAGTTTTTAGTCCGCTAAACAGTGGCTATTTTCCGAGTGTACTGATTTTTTCATTCATACCATACCTTACAAAGCAAAAAAGTTTGCAATTCGATGAATTTTTAACCCCAAAACTGTGGCTGTTTTTTGGGGCAACACAAACCAACGATAAAATGCAGTCTATGGTTTTCATGGACGAGCATAATATGTATTCCGAACAACTATGCTATTTAGAAAAGAGCGTCGAATTTTACTATTTCACCTAGGAAATGCGTAGCTGACGGCGGTCAAAATGGAAAAGTGTAGATCATTCTATGGTTTGCCCATCAACGGATTAATTAATGGGCACGCGACAGTTGGCGGTAGTGGTGTCGTTGATACCTATATGGTTCAAAACTAGGCTATCGTTTAGAGATGTAAATACGATATTAATTAAAAAAAGCGGTATGCTAGGTTTGAACAGGCTATTAGCGATTAAGAGATATCAAGCGAGCGAAGAAGGAAATTGAAGATGCCAATTACGTTAGCCAATGAACGGGCTACCGAATTAAAAATATATGTTCCTTGTGCCATTATGAATGGTTTAGATGCAATTGTATTTACCGTGGTTTGGGGGAAAACTTGCTGTTATAAGAGCTTTAGTTTGTGAAGAAATGGATTATTTGGCATGCAGACTTACGAAATAAAAACATACAAGATCTAGTGCATTAAAAGGAAATTATACTGTACTCAAACTAATTTGTGGTCATACCAAACAATGAAGAATTGGGATTGCCAGCAGGACCGTAATTTTAGTGGTTTAGCGGTTAGATTTTAAAAAATCTATCTTAAAGGCAAGGTAACTCATTTTGGGTTAATGCTGTTTTTATTACGCTTTTCTCTGTTAGCTACGAGTGAATTCTTTGTTATCTGGAAATAGCTATAAAACAGCGTTGCGCCGAAGTTAAAATGAGCTGCACAGAGAGTTTTTAGGTATTTAGATAAAAAAAATATCGTTTCGTTGAAATGAAAATTATTTTCAATTAAAACAGGTTTACTTTGAACATTATGCTTAGACTTTAAGGACAGATTAAATATGAAATTATTTCTTGGTGAATGTAATGGCATCGAGCTCAGTAAAAAAAGAATTTTTTTTGAGGATATCGAAAAAATAGATCTCATCATAGTGTTTCAGGAAACTAAAGCGCAGGATGATGGAAGTTTAGTGCCTAGCAACCACTTGGAACCTTCGGCATTCATTCTAATTCAGCCATTCAAAAGGCTATTCTGGACAGCAATATCCAGTAGGAAAAAGTTTAAAAAGCATACATGACGATTGGGTATTGATGAAACATGATGCCGAAGGACGTTTTATGCGCGATATTGAAACTTCTTTTGGTTCATGTATACGATTCAATTCGGTCAAAAATAGAGCGTTTAGTTTTAGGAAAACAAATGGAGCTAATTTTCTGACAAGTATTTTTAAAAAAACTTAGAAAAAACAACCAAGTCATCGTTTGTGGTCGTTTTTAATGCTAGCCCATAAAGCTATTCCATCCTAAAAACGACAAGAGCAATACAACAACAGAGCTAACCCAATTGAATAGAGCTGGTCATTTTTCCAAGTGGTTTTGTGGATGCCTTTCGAAATGTTATTTCCTGATGAAATTCTATACTTTTTGGGCTACGCTTTAAATACGGGAGCATACGGAGTTGCGCAGCGATTATTTTTTAGTCAGCAAATCTTATTGCTGTAAAGGTAAAAGATGTGAGGATATTATTGTGATTATGGGTTGCCATCCCTCTTGGCTTTGGAGATCGGATTTTTTGGGTAAACCAAATATATCAAGGTAAGAAGTACAAACCAATGATTTAGTTTAAATTGTTATTCTTCACATTCAGAAGTTGTCTAAAATATCCCATTTAGTGATTTTTTTTATTGAAGGTAACGGAAAAAACGGAAGAAGTATCGAAGGACCATTTAATTAAAAAAGGTTCTCGATTACTAAACATCTTTCAGGGTTTCATCGAACTGACATTTGACTTCACAAATGCACCTCATACAATAATTACTGCAGCGTTAACAGGTCCTTTTTTATCCCTTTAATTTCTGAAAAAATAGGGTTTCTAGCAGGACCATTTCGTAAGGCAGACTGTATTTAATTATAAGGCCTAAACGTGAACCACATCAATTTGGATTACGGAAACGCTAGCACTACGTTAATAAGACATGACACCAACGATAACTTAAATACGTATTTACATTTGATTAATTTTAAGTCTTATATTACTTCTTTCATAGGAAAAACCGCTTTTATGGGTTGTTTGTTTCTATTTTTATTTGAATTTTTCAATAGTTCAAATTAAGGTTGTCAAATATTTATATCCTTCTGTAAACGAAAAAATAAATCATGCTACGCCTTTCTTCGCACTCGGACAGCTTGATTGTTCTTTACACCGAAGTAGAGTTTAAAACCTCAATAATTGCGAACTGCTAAGCTCTCAATATTGGCTTTTTTAAATAACGTTTAGATTCTTTTCAAAATCCTCCACACGGTTACAATTATAGTTTCATAGCTAAGTATTTAATTCATCCCAAAGTAGGGAATTTGTTTTGTTTTTTTAATACTCTTTTCATTTACTGCAAACTTCACACTTCTTTTTATCAGTATTTCAGTCTCCTTCTCCTGTGCTTGAGCATAGTCGATGGTACTGTGGCATAGAGGCTTTTTACCTTCTGTCTCTCTTCCAGAATCAATCCCACTTCCAGAGCGGGGGTTATCTATATTACACAATGGCATACCAGTAAGGTAAGTATCGTGACACCAAGTTACCACCATTACGAATTCGCTAAACCTTGTAAAAATAGGCGTCGAATAGATTCAAATGCCCCGGTATTACTACCTTTTTGCTGTTAATAAATAGGTGTTTACGGACGGCTCGGCTTCAATAGCGGCTTGTTTTAAGGGATACCCTCTGCTGTTCGAAGGTTTGATAAAAGCGATTAACAATTACCGGTTCGACCATTATTCTGCTAAAGTATCATGGGCCGATAAGAGGTGGCTGTAAAGATGCTCCATGATTTCAGTGTCCTAAAATACTCGATTAACATAAGGATCGCAACCTCATTACAATTGGTTGCCTTAAGTTCTGGGACCTCCCTCAAATTTAAAGTGTATCAAAATTTGTTGCTCCCTAAAAGGCTTATACTAATCTAATACTTCTTAATGTTTGCATTTCCATCCCATGTTTACGATATAATTATCTTCATATTCTGGCTGCCCCAAATACATTTTCGTTGAGTTCAGAAAACCTTTGTGGTAAACGGTTCTTTAACTTTCTCCTTCGTAATAGTAGCAGGGATTTCCATTCTCAGATATCTGCCATCAATAACCACAACGTTTTTGGGTTTGTTGGTAATGACTTTTTAAGCTGTGTTCATTATAGTTACTTAATCTTGCAATTGGCCCAAATTGCCTGTTTAGATTATCACTTTAATTGTGAATGATAATATAGTTTCGATTTTTTTCCTTTTCATTAAAAGATCACACTAAACAAATGGTTAACGCTCTTCATCATATAAATTTGTGATGGCTCTGTTAGACATGCCATATTTCATGGTATATGCGATTTGCTGTGCAAGGCGAACCATATACATCGCTTTTGCTTTGTTATTTCGAATCGATATTCCGTTTGGTCGCTTCAAAACCATCATCAACATTCAACCACGTCATCTGTATTTTTAAAAAATATTTTGAACGTTGTTTTGCAATTTTTTATTGTTCATTATAATCAGGTCCATAACTTCAGCAACAAATCGTGATAAAATGGCGACGGTCTGTGATCCACAGTTTCACCATTTGCATTTATTTTGGGCTATTTTCTGAATATCTGGACGCAAATAATTGAGCTATATCATGACTTTGGCAGAACGCTTGTCTTTCCGCTATTAATTCACTTGAATATTTGCCTATTAGAGCACCACGTAATCGTAATTGACGTACCAAAGTTAAAGGTTATTGGTTCGGACGTTACCAACATAATCTGGTATTCACAACTTCTGGTGCGTAGATAAAATATTGAAATCTCTTGAGGCTACAATGCGTTCGTGCTAACGAGTTGTCTTTGCATATCAATGATTACCTGGAAATTCGTTTTATTATCGAAGGAACTTTTTACTGCACCGATTGGTATAAAAACAGCCTCGTTCCAGACACTAAAATGTTCCCTAAAATCCAACGCTTTGTTTTGCTTTCTAATAATGGGCTTCAAATTTTGTAATAATTCATAATAAAGGTTTTTTAATGGTTTTGCCTTACTTTTTCTGGTTGTCCTTTTTTATCCTTTTCTCTAAGAAATTTAAACCTAGATACGGTGTATCGTTAAAGCACAATTAATGATAAAATCATTGCAATCGATGCGCCAATGGCATTGGTGCCATTAGGACCCAATTTATCCAGAACCCAAAAGCCATAGGTAATACCGAAGCAATACGTAATTGTTGCTAAAATTGGTTTGGCTAACTATACTTAGAATCCGCATTATAGCCGCTTTTAAAGGCAAGCTGTTTCATTTTGAATGCCTATGCATATTTTGGCGAATATAATGATATCAAACAATACGTGTACAAAATACTAAAGCGAACATGTAATTCGGTTTAGGTTATATTCCCATCATATAATAAACTTAACAAGGTCAATGGCAAAGGTAATGGGACGATAAAACACGGACCATCACCTCGCCAACCATTGCCAGCTCACTACTAGCGTTACTGCAAAAAAAATAGTCCCTTAAGGATGCACAAACAATCAGATACTTTTTGAGAAGCCGTTTTCTCATAGTTTTACTTTAATTTCTCATGTACATCATCCGATAATTAAACGTGGTACGTAAATGATCGACCTTAATCAATTTAATAACTTACGAATTTTCAATCGCATTCTGCGCCTTTTTCGTTTGGCAACGGAAATTGAGTAATGCAGATATTCCGATATATCGTCCGCTTTTACACTTTCTTTTCAAACCCTAAACTTCATAATTTTGTGTACTTCGGGACCATCAATATTTTGGCAACTTGCTCTTAAATAAATAGGTGATCTTGTTTCACCAACCACCAATTTTCAACATCCGCAAACCGTTTTCTAAACTTTCAGGTTTAATCAGAATTCGGAATCATTTTTATTCAAAAACTTTGCCTGAAACTCATTTGGTACTCTACTAGCGGTTATCATTTCAGAAACGACAAAAAAATCTAATCGCTCGACGGGCTAATTTATCCTTATCTAAAACCACGCGGAACTGACGTTTCTGCCACCATTTTTATGGGTAATTGCTACTCATTACCTCCTTTTTTTAGCTCGCTTTCTAATTATTGTGCTATTTGTTTAAACTGGTTAATTCGTCGAATCTCGGCTCATAAGGTTAAGCCCAACATGGGCAACATCGTCAATCGCTTCTTAGTTTTTACTAATGGACAAACGTAACACCCTGCTGGATTTTGTCCCTCCAATATGCTTGTTAATTTCGTGTGATAATTTCACGAAAGAACGCTCAATATCTTCGCCAACATTAAAAACTGCTCGATCACCTTTCCTTGCTTCTTTAATTTAGAGTAGAATACACATTTCACCACCATTTAATATTCGGAATTTTAAAATGCTCTAAATGGCTTTATCACGCGCGATTCAACTTCGTTGGGACTTTGCCCCGGAATAACACAAAAATTGTCTGCCATCTGGCCGATTCAATTTGCGGGTTCTTCCTCCTCGTGGATTAAACGAAAACTCCATACCCAACAACATAAATTACAATCATTAAACGACATGTTTAACTTTGATTGCATAAAGGACTTTGCAAAAAAAAAAAATTTTTTTTCCTGCGATACTTCCTTTTATAATGAAAGGCCCTTTTTAAATTCCCAAAGGGGAAAAAAACTATTACGGGGATATTTTTTAGTTATATTTACTTTTTTTGAACACTCCACCGTTATTTGAAACCTTACAGGCTATACTGAAAAACTGTGACTGAGACTGGCTTACTGCACAACTTATTTTGGTACCGTTATTTAAGCTTTCCTTCGGGCTGAAACGATTGTAAGCTTCACCTGCATTTAAAACCAGGAAAAAAAAAACTTCTACCTTGGTTTTCCATAGATTTTCCTACCAACGCAACCAACGGTAAAATTTGCTTGTTATTTTGCTTTTGACCTTACCGCTATTAAAACTCCGCATAATTGTTCCGTTAGTAATAAATAGCTTCGGTTGGAATTTTAAAACAACCAGTTCGGGTTTTTGACCTTTTTCTTTTTTTATGAAATTGATTCAACTGTGGTAAAAGACATTCCTAGATAAATGGAGGAGCATGCGTTTTGTCTAAGGCTTATTTTTTACTAATATTGTCGGGCACAAGTAATTTTTAGCAGGGAACGTAAATTAACTTTACAGGATTATTTTTATTTACTTTTTCCTTATTATTAATGTTTATTTATTCGGGTTTAATAGATACTTAAATAAAAAAAATTTCTCTAATTCCCCTTTTTTTTTTTACCAAACAAACAAAACCAAAACCAAAACCCAACACAAAACACCAA
>Ga0163217_1105744_pt1 | contig 14495 bp, 7 predicted proteins | sample SynspAceP_FD_185933 | JGI IMG/M metagenome (GOLD analysis project Ga0163217, IMG submission 185933) | Saline lake microbial communities from Ace Lake in Antarctica - Synechococcus sp. Ace-P (PacBio error correction) | ecosystem: Environmental > Aquatic > Non-marine Saline and Alkaline > Saline ... | reverse complement strand
AGTCAACAGGAATTTATTGAGGTAGCTTACGATAGGGGAGGTGCAAATCAAGAGAGAAGGTTTAATGTGACTGGAAAAGACTGCTTCGAAAGTTAATTTAGGCTATTTGATACTGCTTCTGTAGTCAGATCCCTTATGTTTTTTAGATGCAACCCACCGATACTTTTCAACATACTCGTGGCAAAAAATATCAAAGGTTCACTTTTTCTGTTAATAATACGGAATTTATTGGGTAGAGGGTAACCACAACGGTTGTACCGTTCGTACTCTGTTTTCCATTCACATACAATCAAAGTCAGTGGTTAATTAGGTGGCGATTAAAGTGGATTTGTGGGATTTTGGTGAATCAATTGGTATTAGATGCTACCTACGTTGGAGCCACTATACCTGTGGAATGACATTCAACAACACCCACTTTGTCAATTTCTGACGGTTGGAACCTAATTGGCGTGGAGGTTACAGCAACGGATGCAACCCAACTAAGGGACACAGTGGATGTAAACTAAGTATAACAAAAGCCCGTTATAAATTTGGGGAAACGACATTACAAATTTGTAATTCAACGTCCTTTAATTCTGGATTCGAAAATGTATTCAACGTGAGATTGGGGCTTGTTAAATGGCAGAGGGTTCAACTAAGCTTAACTTTAAGCTGTACATAAGAACTGCGGAGAATATTGGGTGAGGTAAATTAGGACCTGCGGTTACAGAGATTCGATGTAGTACTTACAGTGGAAATTTCTCCTCATGGTTCACTTGGAGAAGGACCAAAGGTAGAATGTGAAGGCTTCGATATGAGGTCAATCTTCTTGATGCTTACGTTGTTTCCTGGTGCTACCTTATTTGTGCAGGATAATCCGGAGCCACCTTATCACAGTACTAACATGCAGGACTTATGTGCCAGGCCGGTAACGGTTCCACAAGATGTTGCGCTAAATTGGATTCTTGTTAATATTATTTTTCAACGACTCTGTTGTTGTTTTGGAAAAATGACACTTTAATCTGTAGCACAGATTCCTTATATTAGATTGCAACTTTTTCAATTTGCTTCTTATCGTTGGCAAAATGGTTTCAAGAAACGCGAAACATGCTTTATTCTTAAAAACTGGGGACTATGTCGGGTTACGCAAATGTTGGACGATGTTCTGCAGCAGACACTATAAATGTGAATTTATTTAAAGCTCCAAAGTTAAAATTTTGGGGAGGATAGGTGATGTGTTTGGCGATGACCATGAAGTTTACTTAGAACCTAATTATGTAGATTATTGTGGGCAGATGGTTCGTGAAAATCGAAGATACATTTAAGAAGATCCTGGAACCTATTCCGTATTAGTGCATCTGTCATATTTGGCGGGACAGATAGATTACAATTCGTATTGATTATCGAAATTACAGGATGTGAGTATTGTTTTATGGCAAATGCGTTTTCACCCAATTGGTGGATGGACATAAAAACAGGGTAACAGTTGGTGGAACCACTTATGAATACCTATTGTTCAACTATAAGTTCTTCCAATTATAATACCGATCGGGCCAATATTATTTTGAGACTGGAATCAAGATCAGAAAATGGGATGGAGTCTCTCGTTGGAGGTAGATGTTGGTTCTCCTGGGATTATATTTTACTCATTCAAATATAGTTTTGAAACAAGACGGATTTGTTGAAGACATTCTCAGGAAGTTTTTCTGCTAATTCTCGTAAATACACTTCATAAAAAAAGTCCTAACTCGAAAGTTAGGAGATCATTCATCTATTTATTTTATAATTAGTTGGCTGATAAGTATGAAGCACACCGTATAGTTGCATCATTTCCTTCTTTTCTTATTGGGACCAGTTCGCTGGAACAGTAACGGTTCACCTTTTTTCTATGCAAAAAACTGCACTGAATCAACTGATTCTGTGCTGCTTCATCAACTTTCTACCCAATGGTTAAGTCATTTCATCTGTGTTATTACGATTCCTTCTTTGTCAATTAAGAATAACCTTTCTATATGCAACCATTTCGCCAATGAGCCATCATCTGAAGCCTTCTTATTGTAGGTCACCCCAATCTCCAGGCTAAAACATCAATAGATAATTTGTTTGCATGCGCTTTGTTTTATCGTGCAGATGACTTTGGGTATGTTTACTCCTTGAAATACCACCATTATCTTTAGCTACCTGCAACCATCCCCAGTGTCACATTTCTGTATCTGCTAGAACAAGAACTAACTGCTGATATTTCTTCTTCGAAATTCTTTCAATTTGCTTGAAAATGCGTGTAATTTCAGTTGGACAACGAAAGTAAAATCTTTTGGATAAACGGGAATAAATACAACGGTGTTCCATACTGATCCATAATAGAAAAAATCAACTCTACTTTACTTTGCAGTTCACCATTTAGTTACTGTTTTGCCCTCTAGAGGAATATAAGGTGCTTTTTTTCAGGACTAATTTACTGCCAATTTTATAATGTTTTTTATGATTTATTTTTATTCAAACAAGTTAACTGACATGAGTTCGCGTTCTAAAATGAACGGGAAAAAAAACTTTAAAAATCTATTAATAACGGAAGAGTTTAATAGGTCGCTTATTATGGCCAGTATAGCTACGACTAAAAAGGTATCCTTTACTATTTTCATTTTACTGGAATTTATGATTCTCGCTTGTTTCTAGTAAAATCGTGGTTGCTATTGTGCAATTAAGATTCAACTGCGAGGCGCCATAAGATAGGGGAATAAAAGTTTGGCAAATTGTTGTTCGTTGTTGGCTCAACAATGACCTAAATACCCAATCCAGAGACGGAGCCTTAATGAGAGATTATTATTGCTATGACTACCTTTATTTTTTTGATTCGCATTGGGCAATGATAAGTGGCTAAACAGAGTAGGAAATTGAATTTGCATGTAGTAAATATGCCAACTCATTAAAGTGGAAAACTTCGTCTGGGGGGGGGGGGGTCCCCAATATGGGGGGCGGGAAATTTTTTTTTCCTATCCCCGCGTTTCATGAAATGGAAAAGGGCAGGGCTGCCTCACAAATGCATGGAAGCATAAAACTCAAGAAAACCAAAAAGGAAATTTTTTCACAGGGTTGTATGACATGCATATGTTCATGCTCAATTACCACCGAAAGTATCGAGCAGCATTGCATAAAAAAATCAATTAATGAGAAAAGTGGACTGATTCTTTTATGGGTGCACTTGGTAATAATTCAGGAGCAGGTGAAGAACGGACACAATAATGGCCATCTAAAAAGCCCACTAAAAGAAAGTTAAAAGGCTTAATGTTTTCTGTGCCATGGTTTTAAACCAAACCATTGGCGATTCGCTAATTTGCAGAACTTATTAAACAAAGGTAAAAACAAGGCCCCGTGTAGTTCATTTAGAGTGTGAAGATTTTTTTTTAAAATTACATATTAAATCGGGCCGATTGCTCTTTCTTCAAATGGTGTCAGGTGGTAATTTCCAAAGGTAATAGTTAGGAGATCTCTAACCCGGCCCATGATTATTTAAATACTCCTTGAATTGGAGAGCCTGATATCATTTAAAATTCTTGGTGAAAGATACTGCTTCGGTTCCTCATCAGAAAATTCGATTCTTGTTTGTGATTATTAAAACCTTTTGGCCAAGAAACTTAATAATGTGTAATGTGATACCTTCTAGTAGTTTTTCGTGATGCCTCTTTTGACTTGTTAAATCTGATAGAAATCGGACTTTTCTTACATTTAGAAAGTTTTCAGGATACCAATTACCATTGTTGGTAAATTTGCCACCCGGCCCATGGGATTTGACATCGCTTTTTTAATTTTTCAGTTCCTCATTCTCAAAGTAACCCAAAGCATAGTAATTTACGACTCTATGCAACATCAAGGTGAATAACTGGGTTCGAAAACTTTTCGCATGTCATGACGAGCAAAAATATGAAGGCGGAGAACTTTCGGTCTTTTTGCCGCGTATGCAATACTCTTCGGCAGATTAAATTCAATGCTGGACATTCAAATCCCCAATGTGCTGATAAATTTAGGAATGCGGCCTTGCCACAAGCGATGTCAATTATCTTTTAACCCGCCCGTTTAAGAGAAATCGTCTATTAATCGTTTTATAAAATGATGTGCTGTTCTTCCTCATCCACGGACTTTGATAAAGGTATTGGTGATAATAGGGAGAGTGGCATAACCCAATCTTTAACCATTCTTTATTTATCATTATAAACCCTCCTTATTGGATCAAATTTAGGAACGCAAAAGTAAAACTAAACAGGTTCAAGAAGGTGCTACTATTTTAACTTTAAGGTAATTCATATTTCTTTTGTGAATAATAAATAGAGTAATTTACTATTAGGATTCTGACTGGTTATCTTTCTTGCGTGGGTCACAATATGCATTAATATTAGCACTCGTAAACTAAATTGCCGGTATTGCAATTGTTCTGTTTTTTTAGCAAAAAGTTGAGAAATAACTTATGAAGTAGCACACTAGTGGGATGGATATAGATTGTACAACTGTATATAGCCTTATGAACAAGCACAGTATAATATTGTCTTATAAAGGTGACGTTTCCTTCAGACGTCTGGCGTGTTATCATCGTGTTTTACTCAGACTCAGTAGAATTCCAGAATGGAACAAATTAGGGAGAAGAACCATCGAGATTAGAAAGGAAAGTCTACAAGTACTGGCTTGAAGCCGTATACAAAATCGTATAATCATCATATCTACTGAAATCTGTTTTAGTAGCGAATTGAAGACGTTCTCATTCAGTTTTGATTTTGTGATTTGAATCAGGAAGAATTCTTTTACTAATATGTTACAGGAAATTACAGATTAATACATGTGGATGGTTAGAGAAAGAATTTGATAAAAATTAATCTTTAGAGCTGATGCACTTAAAAGATTTTTATAAGGAAGTGTCTGAAATAACGGAATGAGTCAGAGAAAGGTGGCGGGGGGCTGGAATGATAGACATAGCCGAAATCGCTCACAAATTCAGCATTGTGATTTTACAAAATTAAGACGATAAAATATACAGTTTCTATAAGCCTTTTGGTTAAGATTGGAAGCATATTGAAAAAGTAAGAAAAATGGAAATTTAACCAGATAGAGGGTACACCAAAAAACCCCAACATTGAAATTAGTTAGAGGAAGGTTCATTATTAATAAAAGGGTCGTTCAAATTCCTGAGATTCTAATCTGAATATTTAGTAAGCCGACTAATTGATTATTAGAAGAATACTCTTAATACACCTAAACAAATCCACAGTAGGATTTCAGTTTAGAATATTTAATACAAGATTCATCTAAATGTTTTTGGATTGCTTTTTATGTTAAAAACGTTATACAAAAGATTAATAACCCGGTGAAGTGGACAGTGATTTAACTGGTGGATTTATCGAAGTAAGTATTCCGATTGAGGATATGTTGGAGCAGGGGTGAAGATTACCAGCGAATGGGCATAAATCGCGGTGCCAAACAATACCCGGATTCAAAATGGTAGAAATGGAGAGGTAATCTCTTTGATTCAATAAATAAAAGCGTCCCTTAAAGTTACTATTTAAGGAAGTTTTTTATATGGTAAAGTTTTGTCGCTATTGGCGAACTTTAACTTTCAGAGATGCTTTTTCTATCCAATCCTCGAGCAGGTGGCTTTAAATAAGTCGAGCTATAGCTGATAGCCTAAACCAGGTCGAGAAAAGCACAGGATCACTATGAAGGTTTGTAGGAAGAAAGTAGTTATTTTTCTGCCCGAAAAAAAAGCTCTTTAGATGGAGCGAAAAATTTGAGCTCTAATCATTCAGGGTCTTTATGGATACTAGGATTCGCAGGAATGGTTGAATTAATTTGTTATCCACTCAATAATTTTATTCAAATCATTTTTATTGTGTGACCAAGTCAGTTAATCGACTCGCATTCGTTTATCATCCCTGGCGCGCAGTTTGATAAATGCTTGGCTCGATCCTCATCATGTCTTATTTAAAGCAACAACAATCTGATCTTTTTTCTGAATAAGTTTGTATTATTGGTCAATAAATAAATCACTTCAGTTTCAGTTAAATATTCTTGTTAACTAGCTCTATTGTTGGGCATCAATTAGTCAAAATACATTGCTGATTCAAAGATTTGTTAAGGAATTCATTTTCAGCACTATTTTGAACCTTTAAGGACTTTTCTTTTTAGTAAATTCAATGCATTATAACTTCTTCTCTTTTAGTTTCATCAGCAAGTTTTCTTCACGATAGTTTACTTTCCTTTCATTTCTACCCATCCAAAGTTCTTCTTTAAGCCATATTTTAGTTTCTTTTCAGCGTAATAGAGTTCTTTATTGATTTTGTTATTTTTAAAACTGATTGACCGCAAGTGCTCAAAGCCACTTTACTCACCATTGGTATGTCGGTCGCTCCTATCGGGGGGCTTTGTTTTGAAATCGTGGATAGTAGGATTTTAATTTTTCCGAAATTTAAACAATCACCCACTAAAATCAATTGCGGAATTCCATAGAAACGGAAATCAAATATAAATCGGTTTAACTGCGAATTAAGTGCCGAGGGAGATATTCAATCCCCTTAACATGGTTAGAGCAAAGCATTGTGTAGAGAAGAATCAAACCGGAATATCGAAATTACATTCCTTGAATTTCTAAGGATTGAGTTTACCTACTAAAACGAACTAGCGCTTTGAATAGCAGAGACATGAACTAATGTAATTTTAACGAAACAAATAGCTTCCTTTGCTCAAGTCAAAACTTTTCTCGTTTTTTCTAATTTTTTGATCCGAGATAACTTTCTCTGCGGCCACTGTTAGCGCCCATAAATAAGGCGGACAATTACAGGACATAAAAAATAAGCCGGTGATCATTTTTCATTTTCTCTAAATATGACCCAGTATTAAAGCAGGCTCCACATTTTTTACTTTACAATAAATGCAAGTATTAAAGCTAGAATTGGAGCTCTAAAAAGTTGATCAACAATTACTTGGCTGATTAGGTTCGGAGTTTATGGACATGTCTCGCTTAAAAATACTTTAAACTGACCTTGACAAAGAGAGGGTTCTTGAAAGTAATATACTGGGTTCTCAGTAATTTTTTGATAGCAGCTAAAGGACCACCTTCATTTTTTTTCTTCTATAACTGTTCTTGCCATTCAGGAAGGCGAGGTTTTTCTACTATCTGTGGGTAGATTTCCATATTCATCCAATTACCTTTGGTTTCTATATCGGTTTAAGAATCTGTTTCAGGATTTACATGGTGTCCACCATTTCCCCAATATCACTTTCAGAAATTATTGGCATTGATTGGCCAATGTTTTAAAATAATAATTGGCAATCAACAGGATTTCCATTGTAAATTAAATAAAAACCACGGTGTCAAGAATAGAGTAGTTTGTTCAAAACATATTTTAAAAATGTCTTGAAGATGGCTGGTGAATAACCACCAAAGATTTAAACTTTCCTTTTTAATGAAAGCATCCTCTTAATAGATCCATGTGTCTTTTCAGATCGTCTTTGAAGATAGACCTGAAGTAGGTTCATCAACAAAAAAGTACTCTCGCGCTCTCGGAAGTAACTCCTAAAGCTATGTTCTACCTCTCTGTTCGATGGACCGCTGCTTGAACCGATGGTATTTATCCATTGGCTGCTTAGCCAAGCTCTTCTAATCTTGCTCTCGCGTTTCATATTACGCCCTAGAGAATTAAGAACTTTAATTCACCATTCTAATTCAAATTGTTTCTCGGTAAAATTTCGAAAACATTACTTCCCGGCATTAAAAAAATTAAGTCTGTTGAAATACGGTTAACTCCTTCAGTGTGGTAAATCATCTTGGGATACATAGCCAATTAACACCCTTTTATTTTTTCTCTTAATTTCAGATGGGTCTACGCATAAGTCAACCACTTGATTTGGGACTGCCTGTTTGTAGAGCATAGTTTCCAATTTTAATACGGTTAGTTAGTTGTGGATTTCCAGCACACTTGGCACCCAATAATTCTCCAATCAAACACCTGACTTCTTTCTTGAATGACATTGGTGAAGTCCAAATGTTGCCATTTTTAAATTGAAATCGTAATTTATCAGCTGGTAATTTGTAAGCTTCCTCATTGGTGTCTGACAAAAACTTACTAATAATATCACTGTAATAGATGTAATAACTGTTACTGTCCTCTTTAGTGCTGATCCTTGGTTGAGGATGTATATCTTATAAGGATATAATTCTGTCCATAATTGCAATTCTGAAATGTCCCTAAAATTTTACAAAGCATTTCGAACACTCCTTTACAAATAAGATTCACATTTGCCATAGTCTTCTGCATGAATAAACTGGTGTTTGAATTGGCTTCTGGTGTTTGTCTACATTAAAAAAATCTCAGAATCTATGGAGTGAATCAAACATCTGACTCAATAAAGGACTTACACGCTGTATATTCTTCTTTGATCTATTATGTAAATGTTATCTGCAACTCGTATCTACAAATTTCTAACGCTTGTGGAACTACATCTCTCATCAGATATACGAACTCTAATAAATTTAAGGAGTACAAATATTCTTTTGGGTTTTAGAGTCAACTCCTTATTGATTTGCGTACAAATCACCTAATACTTTTTACAGAGTCTAACAGGAGGGTTCTTTTTCTTTGTGCTTTGAGATCCGTCTTTTTTTGGCTTGCTTTGTTGTATTACGAACATCATTCGATCAACAAACTTCGAGGAGTTTATTGGACATAATTTCTTGATTGAGTTGTTGCTCAAAAATAGGCACCAACGCTCCCTGATAACCTAGTTTATTGTCTTCTCCAAATTGCCACAATTGCAAATCGCTCGTGCGCATTAATGCTTTTAGGTATCCGTTCACTCATTTTGTTGAATTTAAATCGAGGCCCAATTTGACGCCATGGAAAATAAATAAAAAAAGGCTTGAAACTAATTTGTCTGACCTTCATTTTTAAAAAGTTGGTTTTTCTTACTGGGTTTAAATCCTTACTAGTAAAAAGCACATCCGAACCTTAGTTTGTCTAGATTAAGATTCCTTCTCATCAATATATCCACTGTGTGTCTGGTTACCTGGTTAAAATCCCAATATGGGTGATGGCGTGAATCTTTATTTGGAGAAAATTAGGATTGCTCTATCCTCTGTTCGTTAAACGGAGACTTCTAAATTCCCTTCGCTGGGTAAAAACCACTACAGCAGCAATCGATATGTTACTGTTACGTTTATCAAAGTGCGCGCAAGTGGGAATTCTTGCTGTTTCGTTCTTCAATCAAAAGTGCACGATACTCTGTCATCGCGAAAGGTTTATTCTTGTTTCCGGATGTTTCTTTTCGCAAATAGGTGTGTGCACAATTTAGTAATCCATGAGAGCTAAAAGAATTAAGATTTGACTGGCCAAACTGTTCAGAAATGAAGAAAATATAAGAAGAAGATTCTAGGCCCTTGAGTTGGTTACATTCGACGCTTTGTAGGTCATTATAATAAGTGTGTATATATTTACTGCATGGACTTTGATGATTTGTGCTGAAATATTTTTCAAAGTGTTCAGCACTTCATTTCTATTTTTGATACACCTAGTGATTAGTCGTTGCTTTTGTTTTCTACGTTCAGTTCGATTGGCTTCTTTATATTCGTAACCGTAATTTATACATCTTTATTAATGATCTGTAATTCTCGTGAAACTTCCCCTCGTAGTCTGGGTGTACGTCCTCCGTTAGGTTCAAATGGGTTTAAACAATTAATTTCTTAAAGTTTTTCCAATTGTAATCTTTTGGTGTTCGCAATACGGTCGATTATTTTTGATTGCCATGAGTTGCTAGAAATTTTTTGTTGCGAATATGCAATGTTTCAAGTGGCCATCCCCCGGCTAGGGATTAATACACCAATTGTTCCTGTTGGTTTTTTCTTTAAAAATTGGTCAGTTGATTTAATGCATACAGAAAACAAACTCAATAGGAGAATCTTATTTGCCAATATTTTTTCTCAAACGAAGCCAACTACTCTCTCTCGACGGTACCAAAAAATATTGCAATCCTACAATCTCGCGGCTTAGCCAAAACATTTTTTGTGCCGCTAAGTAAGAATAGAAGATTGCTGTATTGATCAAAAATAGTCGCTATCTAAGTCTGCACATTAGATTTCCAAGATTTATAGCTCTTTTGTTGATATCGTAGGATATATTTTCTGAAATATAGTGCGCCTCTGGATTCAAACAGAACCAATCAAAGGCTGTTCGGTGCATCTATTTCTTTAAAGCAAAGCAGTCTGAATCGAGAGAAAGGTATGCTGAAAACACCTTTTCCTTGCCAATTTCAAACATTGTTCCATCTGTTTTTATCTTTGTTGCGATTGTTCTTCGTTCTTCTATACTCGCTTTCTGTGTGGCGCGGGCTTTCAGCACAAGAGGCTATAAGATAGAACTTCGCCAGGAGTTTGTATTGCAGCAAAATGCTTGTCTAGTCGCTCCATGTAAGTGATGTTGCAGGAAGTGTCTTGTGCCAAGCATAAACTAGCAAATAATTAAAATATTTATTAGACCTTTTTTTCAAAATGTCGGGTAAAGATTAATTTAAATCTCTAAAATTGTTCGCAAAAAACTAGATTATCTTATTCAATCCATCTAAATTTTAAATAACATTACCTATTTAATAGATTCACAAAAGTAACTGTGGTTAAAATTCACATTGAACTTATCACTTCATAGACTGTTTGATAAATGTTTCATTGAATGATTTCATCTATTACCCAAAACATTGACAAATTCAGCAAAAATTATAGGGATCGCCCTTCATAAAAATTGATTTGCCTATTTTCGTTTTTTCAAATCCATTTTGAATTTGAAAACTGCATACATCCTTACTTTTCTTAATTATTTTTAGTCTGTTTCAGTCAGCTTGCGCAATCACCTATGCAAAAGTCGTCATTTTAATGCGATACATGGTATTGACGAAGTGGAATAAAATGGATGTAAAATCAGATGTTACTGGTAATATTTTGAGATTGTACATCATTCAGGATACTCGGCTATGAATTGGTCAATACTATTTCAGGAAATAAATAAACCGAGAATGTACCCCATGGTACATTGCTTCGGTTTTATGAACCGAACAATGGCCCATTCCAGCCTTATTATTATAGAATTATAGAGGAGCCAATTTTTTATATAGAAGGAGATTCAAGCGCCTATACGGGCATTACAATAGAATTATATAATAAAAAGTTTTGAATCGTCTCAGAATGGAGATTATTTCAGATGATTCTATTTTTGATCAAGAAAAATCGATTGCCATATTCCGACTCCTTAAAACGTCTGGTTACGCCATTGTTGAAAGGCGAGGTAAACTTACCATTTCAAAGAAAGTGGAAATGAATTATTCGGAACTGCATGTATTTTTAGGGAAGGAAAATTGCGGGGTTATGTTGTCTCGTTGTGAGAACAATGGCGTCTAAGAAAAGGGATGCACAGTTTTTATCTATTTGATACAGACTTTACAAATTGATTGAATCAGGTTGAAATAAGAATGGAATATCTATGGCTTATCCTATGCAATCACCAGCAATTTGAACAATGAAATTTCAATATTTATTCTTCCGGAGGGGAAAATCTCATTTCATTGAATTAGAAATCAGATTTTTGAAGAAATTGAATATGAACATGCGGTTTTAATGTTTATTCAGATACAGAAATGGATTGTGGGATTTAGCACAGTGGAAAATGGAGTGAAAACTTTATCGAGATGAAGATTGACAATCAAATTCACCGTTTATTTTAAAAATTACTTACGAGATTAAGCGCCGAAAGACTTATGAAGGTGGGTTATGGGTTTATTCTGAAGAGAAAGGAGTTTTAAACTTCACATTCTAATCACTATTGAAAGCTACGTACCGTGGACGTGAGAAAATAAAGCCGACAGGATTGGCGACAAACGGGGCGCATTAATTCATAAGCATATCAATGTTTATGCCTCTCGATAGAGAATACTAGCAATTATTGGCAGGGTAAAGAAGGGCTGTTAATTTCTAGTATTGATATCGTCTCAACAAATAAAATGCGAATAAGTGCTCACCAGAAAAACTACCTATTTAGGATGTCGAACGATATGTGAGATATACAACATCAAAAGAATGAGTGAAGGAAGTTGGGTGCGACTCAGCGCGGTAAAAAATTATTACGTTAAAAAGATATGAATGGAAAGAGCGTGATACATCATCACTTCAAACTGATAAGTAGTTGGTACCTGGTTTTAAGGGTATGAATGGCATTATGCAGACGGGCGATAGTACAGATTATACTCGCTTCCGCGCTCCCTCTCTGGGCAATGAGCCTCAGCTCTCTTTTACTTGAAGGAGGAAGTATGTTATGACAGTTTCAACCTGGTTTCTTTCCGTGAGGATTTATTTTAATTCATTGTGTGTGGTTCAGAATGATTACTGCGTGGGTAAGTTTGTATTGATGGCTTATTATTTAGTACGGTTAACGACCAAATCCAAACAATTGTTGGCTATTCCAATTTCCTTTAATTGACTAATGGGAGTGAATCAGCCTCTATCGCCATTGATCTGGCACTATATTGTAGGTTGTGAATCGTGCGAACAAAGGAGTCCATTGTTTGAAGAACGATTCTCTTATTCCTTCTAACTTATAATGGAACTGGCAAATTAAAAGAGCGCAGTTACTAGTGTGAAAAAAGCAAGTAAAGAGAAATTGTGGGTCTTTGCCAATGCGATTAGGCAGTTTTCAGTTCCATAACTTCCGATTTGTCCAATCATCCGTCAGGTACTTTTTATGTCCGTTATATCAACCTGCTATATGAGATTCAGTTCTACTGAGGTTGCGTTGGAATGAGTCAAACGGTTTATTTTTGGTACGAAGAAACCAAGGAATTCTTCGAGGTAGAAGGTTTGGAAGGACATCATGGCATCGACCTTTATCCAGTCCTCGATTGGTTATCACAACATTAAAAATAAATGATCAATTCATCATACGAGCTGTTCGTATTTGAGTTTGAAAACAATAAAGGGTGATTTCCAATTATCTACCTACAGGTCGGAATTAGTTTATACGCATGCAGAAAGTGCGCTATCGTTACCGGATGAAAGGAATTGAATGATATTTAGGTAGGAGTGATCTGTACCATGACCGCGCTCTGGTATACCTTTCAGATATACCACTTGCCTCTGGTGGCAATAATCATTTCGCGCTACCGGAAGCTCTCCCTCGAATTGGGCCAAGATTCAGCCATTGGAGCGCTTCAAAAAACACTGTTGTTTGAAGTTTCCCCCCTGTATTGGAAAACCTGGTATTTCATTCTTGGATCTATTTTTTTAATAATATACTCTAATTAAGCTATAGCAGTTGCATTACCTATGGCGCTTAATTCGGATAATTAAGCGAGAAGAGGAGTCTAAATCAACAAATTGATCGATAATCTGGCAGAGGCAACGAGCAGTTTACGCGGGCACAAATGATGTCATATGGACCGCCACATTTTCTCGTCGCTTTAATATTGTCGGCTTGGGCAGCAACAGAGGGTTAATTTTAGAAAACAATGAAAGTCAGGAAACGGGCCAACCGGCGGGTCCTTTTATGCGACTTTTATAATCACTCAAAGTATAATGCGCAGGTATCTTGGAATCAAATTCCAAATCCAGTTATCAGCCCATTAAAGCAGAATTGAAACTATTGAGAAGAATATCAACTGGCATGTGCCGCCGATTGGAGAAGGAAATTTTGGATACGGGAAGTAGAGAAGACACAGGAATTCAGGCCATTCATCTAAATCGATATGTAGATTCCACTATTCTTTAATCACACCGCCCATGTGATAGCTGCGATTCATCATGGATTGAAGAATAGAAGTGGGAAAGGACTGCTGACGCTACGGTCTGTTACAAAACAAGAGAAGGATCCAGTGTTGTGGGAATTTAAAGGGTGTGATTTGCAAAGCAGGTGATGCGGAAAGCGTAGGACGGAGCAAAGTGAGTAGGTTAATAGCGGAACGATAGACCAACAGTTGGCGGCGATAATATCGCACGGCCATACTAGATATTATAACAAGACCGAATTGTGCAGATCTGGTGCATCATGGAAAAGCAGGCAGAAATCGGGACAGTGGGTGAGGTCAGAAGATATGTATGGACAATCGAGGGAAGTGGTGTTAGGAAACTAAAGTTGACAAAAGTATTCATACATTAAGAATAGGTCACCAATTGAGAGTCGGATTTAAGTAAGTTTGGATGACGAGCGTTGCGGCATAGACACATTTACAAGAAATGATTTCAAAAGAATTGTTTTGAATTAAACAGCACCACAGTTTTTACTGCGCCTCTGAAGCCCTAGAACATGTAAGACTGAAGTCTATGATTTTGTTGTTTTTGGTGTGTAGATTGCCATGAATTAAATGGATTTGACTGGTGATATGAAGAACATGGTCGGGGCCTATAATTTGCCGCGGACCTCTTTACCATTGTGATATTTTATAACGCTAATTCTCATTATTGCTTCGAGCTTTTTTAAAAAGCCAATTTGGCGGTTCATTAC
>Ga0163217_1039310_pt1 | contig 14495 bp, 19 predicted proteins | sample SynspAceP_FD_185933 | JGI IMG/M metagenome (GOLD analysis project Ga0163217, IMG submission 185933) | Saline lake microbial communities from Ace Lake in Antarctica - Synechococcus sp. Ace-P (PacBio error correction) | ecosystem: Environmental > Aquatic > Non-marine Saline and Alkaline > Saline ... | reverse complement strand
CCGATTCCGCAGCTCGGCACCCTTGCAGAGCATGGACCGCGACAAGCGCCGGCGCGTCGGAGTCTGGACCGCACATGGAACCACCGAGGAAGGTGCCGGGTGTACTTCATGCAGGCCAGCGAACTGCCATGGCTTGATCTGCAACTGCTCTTTGCGCCCGGCGCCACGCCGCGATGGCGAGCTGCACCGGGGCCTGGCCACGCGGTCAACGGTAATGCTCAACGAGGGCGCTGGCGGCACTGACCTCCAGCGAGATTGCTGCCGTTTTGAAAGGACCTGGGCGCCGAGTTGAAAAACAGCTCGCACCGGGACATGGCGCTGGCCAGCGTGCGCAGCCTGACGTCCGGCAGACAAAACTGACCCCGCGCTCGCGCTGTTTACCCGCGTGGTCAGCCAGCCGGACTCACTGCAGACGCCTTCCAGCGGCTGCGCAACCAGTTGCTCGCCAGCTTGCAATCCGTCTGCAAACGGCCCGAGCGCCCAGGCCGCGAAAGCATTCTTGGACGTCTCTATACCCTGGCCGAACACTTACGGCAGCTCCGGACATACCCCCAATAGTCCGAGTGATTAGCGCCTGGATAGCCTGGCGGCCCATTACCCCCGGTTGTTCCCCAGCTATTCCTTCTCCTTCGGCGGACTCCCATCAGCAAATATATGCTGCCGGCAATGCCGGTCATTATCCACTGTCGGCGATATCGGACCGGCCCAGCAATGTCCAGAGCGACATCCACGCCGCACGCATTTCCCACGCGCCCCCTGCCTGAGGGCCTCTCCCACCAGGTTCTCTCCCAGTCGTAGCTATATCGAAGAAGACTCCAGGCTGAGCGCAGTTCTCTCCCACCTTTCCTTCATCCAGGCGGTCCGATCTAACCCGCCTTACCCACACTTACTACGATCTCTCCATCGCCTAGATGCGCAGGAGGCTAATCAAAACACTGGAGCTAGGTAGGCCATGTCCAGGTCGGCGAACTTGGGCGTCAGCGCCAGGCAAGGACTATCCGGGCCGTATGGTTGGGTACCAGATTCTGGTTCCGGCTTCGGCTCGCGGCTGATGGAAGAGATTCGCCGGATAAGCACCGCGCGCCTACCATGACCCCCATGTCCTATTCGAACATGCGATGAGCAGCAGGCACTGTCAATACCACGTGCGACTATATATCAACTGGCCAGAAGACCCCCTTTCAGCTCCTACAGATGGCCATGCACACCACATGGCTCCTCTTGCGACAGCGAATCACTCCGGTTCGTGACAGCGCGCTTGTAGTTCTACTTGTCAAAACAAGCACACTGAGATACCTTTGTCAAGCGAGAGGGCCCAGTCATACGCCGGATTCGGGTGAGAGTGGATGGCAACCTGTGATCCGCCCTGGCGAGCGTCCCATAATTGGGTCTGGACTTCTGGGCGTGCGGCATGCATTATAGCCGACGTCGCGTTTGTCTCTCGGCCTCTTGCGCTCGCTGCAGGCAGACAAACGCGTTGCTCTCTCCACTGTGTCAGCTTCTGCAGAGTCTGCGCGAGGCGAATGTCGGTATCTGACACAACTTGGCGCCGAGCTTACGTTGGGTCCCAATCGACCTGCAAACTATTCTACGACCAGGTGGAAAATGTGGCACTGAACGCGCGGTGCGCTCGAGGCCTAGATTGAGTTGGCGCTGGAGGCATTTGGCGTGGGCATCCCGGCGTCAGGCCTGTGAGACGCGCGAGCAGCGCCCTATGAACCGTTACCGTCGGCCAGGCCACGCGTAAATGGCGAAGAGGCGGCCAGGCGAGATGGAGGGCGAGACAGAGGGCGCGGAGCGAGCAACCCAGGGAAAAGCCCGAGACAACGGAGACCTCTGAACTATGAAGAGCAGTGCACGTGTGTGGGTCCCGCAGTCTTACTCTGTGCACGAGGCGTTTGACAGAACAAGTTCTGGCCTGCTACGTCTGTGTAAGCAACCCCCTCGCTGATCGTTCGGTTGCAGACCGCCGTCAGCGTGTGCATGGACTCCTTGATCCGCTGCGCCCGCGTTGTTCTTGTTAGTTGTGCCCCGGATATTAACGCGCCGCGAGCCCTGCGGCCCATGGGCGGCTTGGGCCTCTACCCCCTCGCGCATTCCAGCCGCGGCGGTCTCCCGTTGCAGACTCCCAAACGAGACAGAGCTGTCTCTCAATCGCGTTCCCATTTGTGCGGCGCGGCGCTTTGGGACCGAGGACGTTTCGGAAATGCTCGACCTGCGCGCGTGGATATGGCCATATTGCCCGTTGGCAGGAAAACCCCATGGCAATCGACTCTCTTCGCTGCCTGCGGACCACCTTTCGCTCCAATGCGAATGAGGCCCGCCCCGAGGATGGCTAAAGAGCGCGGCCTTCCCTCGCAACAAATAGTGCGGCCGTCATTCGGCCACAGACAAGTCTGCGTCCACCCGGACATGTCTCGGATCTCCGTCAAGGACACACAGTCAGCGTTTAACGTTTCGCGCCTATGTCCCCTGGTCTTACGCGCCTCTGCGCGCCGGTCTCGCGCGGACTCAATGAAGTCGGTGGCTTATAGTGCTCGAACGCACTCGCTGAACGAGTATCAATGCCCGTGTGCTCCGCGCAAGTGATGAATCCGGGTGGCAACTGATAACACTCGCTCGCGCGCGCCCCAAGAGCCGCACGATAGAGTTTATCCACACACGCAGGGGCTCATTCACTCGCGGCGTGCGGCACTCCAGCATAACGTGTCTGAGCACTTCTAGCCATGGCGCCCGTACTTCCTGCTCTCGAACAGGGGTCACGCGAAGAATGCGGGTTGAGATGGTTGACAGTGCTGCGATTGGCTCACTGCCGGCCGATCGCAAGTAACATCCCTGCATAGCCGCACCTATCGGCGCTCGCGTTTATGCTGACGCGCTGCACAGCACATTATTGCTCATGTGCCGACAGTCATCGGCCCCTTGACAAGGTGCGAGCGACTTGACATCGGCGGCTCTGGCGCACGCATACCGCGTGTTGCGCTGCGCCACGCGGCCGCTGCAGCAGAACGTCCGCGCGCATCTGCGTTCTGTCCCGCTATTCTGGAAGCCGCCAGTGCGCACATGGGTCACGAGAACGTTTTGAACCTGCACACGTCTTCGCGTCATTGCGCCCTTTGTGCGATTCAAATCTCAGTCAGTCACTCTCAGTAGATACATTCGGAACTCGTTCCGCGTACACGACAGCGACGCGTCGAACGGCCGGTGCAGCGAAGTCGTGCTTCGCGACCCACTGAGTGACAAGACCCGTGCTCACCTCCCCGACAAAGAGAGCGAGCCGTGCTACCGCCGCGCATAGGTCTGGGGGCGTATACTAGCCAGGCCATTTGGCGTGCAGCGCGCTTTGCGAGCCGGCCCATTCGGCCGCCTTCGGAAATCCGGCCCGCCATCACCCTATCCAGCAATCAGCTGCGCGCCGGGTCCGGTGACTTGGAATTTGCCCAAAGTTAAGGCACCTCGTTGATGCCGTGACCTTGAGTCACTTCATTTGCCACTGGCCAGCCTTCGGGCTTGCGCTCATGGCTCTGCCCCGCGGTGGTTCGCGCAAGACCGGCTCGGACAGGATGAGATGTATCTCGAAGTCTCGGAGGGGCTCCGCGGAAGCTGCCTGCGAAATAGTCACACAAAACTCTCGAAGCCCATACCTTGCGCGCCGACGCACCGCCTCACCCATCTATGTCCCACTGCCGCAGGCCGCGTGTCATGACCGTGCCCATCGGCGTGATTGCGCTCGATTGCGTAAGCCGGCTGGATTTTCTGTGCGGGCGATGCGGTGCGAGTACTGGCTCCTCATTGAGGACGCGCTCAACGCCCACGGGAAAACCTCGCTTTTGGTAGATTCGTCGACCACGCGTTCCCGGCATAACGTGCATATAGCGCGCTCGTTGGTCAGCGCACCCATAGCGGGCGTCGCATAACTGTCCATAAGCCTCCCAGCGGGCGGATGCGCGAATCGGGCGGCGCCATCGATCATCCATTTGCGCCTGCAGCGCAAGGAGCGCGCCCCAATGCTTCGCACCTCTGGCTGATAGCCGCCATAACCCGTACACCGCGCTGCCATAAGAAGCTCTGCGCAATCCCCCGGAACGGCCTCCGAAGAACAGCGCGAGCCGGAGTACCATCGGGGGGCAAAGGCTCAATTAGGGGGCCGGCCTCGAGAGTGACGCTTTGATGGCCTAGCGGGTTCCGCACGGGGCGAGCGTTTTAGCAAAGGCAGAGTGGCTGTACTTCAAATCTTATCCAAGTTGTTGCATTTCAGCAAACGTCACGCCGCCAACGTGAGTCCCACGGTGGGTGCGCCCACCGCGGCCCAAGGCTCGCAGGTTTGCGTCGTAGCCATCCAGACCCAATAGCAAAGCCGCGCCCTCTTGGCCGCTCAGCATAAATACTCTGCGCCCCGCGGACTCTTACCAATCACAATGCTGGACTTCCTCGCGGTACTCGGCGTGTATAAATTTCGAGAAACTACTCAGTCTCTGGGGTAACGCACTATACTGGCTCCGCGCAAGGTCCGATATCTGGCCTACCCAGGCGCGAAGTTAAAGCCCGGGCCATCGCTCGGCCCATCTCTCTCCCGCCGCGCGCCAAAGGACGCACCTGCACTCTCGCCGATAGTTGCCTCGGCGAACTCGCGCATCGTACCTTTCGGGCTCACATCATGCCTATTCAGTGGCCCTGAGTCCTGCGCGAGGATTGGTTCCATGTCCTGCTCGTGTTAATGCAGATCCACTCAAGTTTCCGCGCCGAATTCTGGCAGCGGCCGGGCCATTGGGGCATAAGAGGCCTCGTGCCCCTTTTGGTGGCCGCTGGCCTCGCGCACCGCGAGGATCAGATGCCCGTTCCAGCGGATCATAGAGCGTCGCCCAGCACCCCCTATTCCAACACTCTCAACCTTCAATAACCCGCGCCTGACCCACGCTCGGTCTCTGGCCGCGCGTACCAGTCCTCGTCGAGGCTCCCAGCACCTCTTGTGGTGCAGCCGCCTCCAGCGCTTCTATAGTCTCGCGCTTCGCGCGGCGTTCTCGGTCCTCTTTAGCATATCTGAAAGCCCAGGCGCTCGCGCCTCGTGTCTTTTGCGCGACTTGCTGGCCTATGATTGGGTAACACAGCAGCGCTGTTTCGCCCACCAGGGGGTTTGGATGCCTGGGATCGGGCCAGAACGTTGATGCCGCCCACATGGTTGCAAAGCGCAGCTTTGCCCCGTAAGCTCTTCTAATTCTTTATAAAGAATGCCTCTGAATGGTTTTTGTAACCTGAAGTAGCGGCGCGCCTTATTGTGGTCGCCGTTGCAGGGGTATCATTCGTGGAAAACCGGCCCGGCCGCGTGCCAGGTTGAGTCCGGCTCGTCAACTCAGCAGCGTTTGGTCCACCGTCTTACTACGAGTCATTCGTGTTCCAGCCGCTTTGTCAGGTGACTGATACGATAGACGAACGCGACAACCGCCCGCGCGGGATCGTGCACGCATACTTCGTGGTGTGTTGTTTTGTCCATGCGGTTGAAAGCTAGTGTGGCTTAATTTCTGGTAGCGTCAGCCTAGGGGATCGTCTCGCGGGCGGCTGTGGTTGTCAAAAAAACGACACCGGCCGCTGGTTCAATGTATTCTACTCTCAGCCGCCCATCTTGCATGGAGCCGGTCTCGTTCATCATAGCGAATTCCGCATTTTTCGGTCATCGGTGACACTTGATCCTGATGGGCGCGTCGCCGAGGTTGCCGCGCGCATATGGCGCTATCTCGGTGTCGCATGAGGGATTTGACCGCGCAAACCCCGGTCTTCCATTATTCAACGCTCGTGAAACGGACAAACGGGAGTGTCTGGTTACACTCCGCGGACGAATTAATCCGCCTTCGCCAACGAACCATCGAATGCTTTCTGATGATCGAACGACCCCCCCTTTGTGGTGTCTGTCCATATTGCACGCCGACAGCAGCGCTTCCGCGGATATAGGATGATACGGCGGCCATGGAGATACCTGACTCGTAGTTCCCATTATCTACACAAACGTGTCCAAGATTGACAATAACCATAACGCAGGATCAGATAGATAGCGGACGGATTGCTCAAGTCATGGCTAATGAAAACAGCAAGGTGCTGGTTTTGATTTCTGCCGCTGGATTCCATCAGCAGAGGTCAAGAGTGACCGCCGCTGCACTGAACACATCAAGGCAGAAACCGGCATCGTCCTTGCCACCACGATACGGGGCATCGCCTCGCAAACGCATCGCGGGTACCGCGCGTTGCATCTTTGACCGCCAGAGAGCTCTCGCCCGTGGCATTCCCTGTCGCAGAAGGGTGTCCGGCAGCTTTACGCAGCACTCGATGAATAGGCGTCCAACATGCGGGTTGCGGCAGCTTTTCTCGAACATTGCGATCTTGAAGAATCTCAAGGCGCCCGACGAGATGATTTGCGGCCCCAACGGTCAGTTGAGGGTTCAGCGTGTCAAGACGACGGGGTGTCTGGACACACCTATCTGGGTATTTTCAGGACACGTCTTGGTAGTCGCGTGTCTATCGGGCGTGTTCGAAGAGTTCGGTCTCTTTGTGGATGTGCGCCGGTTATCGACAGTACGCATTTCTGACCGTGTCTTGGTTGGCCGTCTTCCAAGACCCCCAATATAGATACATATGGCTAAATATTGTATGACTTACCGCAACCGGGACGGAGGGTCTCTCACCAACAACTCCGCACTGAAGCGTTTCGCTTTCACAGAACGGCGTTCGGAAGTGTCAGGCGTCTCTTCGTTGGGCCTCTTACGAACCTTACTTGTCTGAGGCCCCGCCCAAACCAAGGCGCGCTTGCATCGCCGGACTCGCTCAGTATCTCTAACTTGAGGTGTCATTTACCCGCGCGCAATGGCGACGGACAGCATCGGCCTCGATCTCGCCATTTTCCTTTCGGTCTCGGCCAATTGTTAGGGGGGCTGCCCAGTCGATTTCCCCTCGAATCTTCAGCAGCCGCGTGCGCGGTGTCGGACCGGTCTCGTTTTCCGGCACTTTCGCCTATCATGAATACTCTCTCCGCCATCGGCCGAGCGGCCCAGGCCTCAAAGTCAGTCGCAGCGTGTGGCCGAAAGTTGGCAGCCGTGTAGGGACACCTCGTGGGGCTTCGCGAATGCCCGGGCCGGATGCGGACCAGATGGCAGTGGGAGTTTTTATCGGCGCCCCTCGGCAGCGGAATCGAACCGGAACAGCGCTTGCGTATAGGGGGTGCTGCATCTCCTTTGGTCAAACAACGTTCCTCGATCGAGTCGCGGTCAGCAGACCGATTCTCACACTGTGGCCCATACGCTCCATACAGCAACTCACAGATACACAGAGGCATATAATTTCACGGCGTCAGTTCGGCTGCTGATCCGTTCCAGTACCGAAGCGCACAACCGGCTCCGCAGTGTTTCCAGCCCGGTCGATGGCAGAGCTCTGTGCACCAGGAGATAAACTATACAGCATTAGGTGTGCTCTCGTACTTCTCTAGTGCCCAAGTTGCTCCACCACATCGACCACAGCGGCTCTTACCTGTCACGTCCGAGCGCGTGTTGTCGGCTCGTCCAGGGAATCAGCAGCGACGGGCTTTCGCGCGAGTTTGGCGCCATGTCGCATCACGAGTTGCGCCTGAGGCCACAGGGGATGTTGCTGTGCCCGCGACAACTGGTGGGGGTGAGGCTTCCCAAAAGCCGTTTAGGCATCAGGGAGTTTTGGAGACTCGGTGGACGACTTCTAGGCGCGCCAGGTCATATGGCACTTTTTCCGACAACAGCCTCGTGGCATCCATCGGCACTTCCTCAACGTGGACTTTGCCGATTTTTCATTCGCCGGGTTCAGGGACGCATATTGGCTCCTGATAGATTCATCTCGCGATTGCCGAGCCCGCGATGTCGCGCAGCTCCTCGGGGTCATATCGTTCGTCGGTTACGACCTTTGAACGTTGATCGTGCCCGTCGACAATTTTGCATTTTACACCAAGTCTTGCCATGACGCGCGAGCGCCCTGGATTGCGCACGCAACGGAGCTCTGCTCCGCACAAGGCCGTGCGCCTCGCACGGTATTGCACGACGCAGGAAATAACCATTCATGCGGGGATTTCCCGAAGTCGGAGTGAGAAGCTGATGGAGAGGTTTATCGATCTCGAGGGAGTCGGGAACGGGTGATAACTCCATGTTCTGCCGCTTCCTTACGACTTCCCGGCTATTTATCTATCGGTGAGGTCGTGACAGTGGCTCCCCGAGATCCTCGCGGTCTCGCCAGGGATAAATGCCTCCGGTTAATCGCGTCTCTTGCGATCAGTGCGACACCAGCGCGCAGAGATCGCGCGACTTCGTCAGATTAGCTACTCAGACAGATTCTGTGCCGCGTGTCTCCTTCTATGTGGCCTTCCTCTCACCTTTGTGTGAGCAGACACCAGATCTCTAGTCTGTGATAGCCTCTCTCTCCGCGCAGGCTGTGCGCGAGTGCAGGTTTCATCGCACCCTGGCTCATCAACGCGATCGCTGGCGGTGGCAATGTGCGGGTGCAATGCATTGTTCGGCTCTACTGTGAGGAATACCAGATTCCTAGAACCAGCATCGCTCCGCGTCATTGATGTCGATGACCCCCAATTCCTCAAGGATCGCTCGATCTGACCGGCAAGGACATCTAGGGCCCATTAGGAGAGCCCAAGCTAGTCCAGGCTAAGTATTTCGTCGGCGTGGCCTAGGTCCCATGCGTAGACAGAAATCGACGATCAGCGGGTGCACGTCTGTTGCGGCGGAGGGACTAGTTCCCTACTCAGTATCTAGAGGGGCTGTACGAGGCCGGAATCCTCCTAATTTACCGTGCCCTTCACTCGCGCGCATCCTTTGCGCCCCGCATATGGCGACCAATTTCGCGATCTGCATATTAGAATGGCTTCCGAGCTGCGCAGTGGAAGCGCGTGCGCCACAAGTGACGTGGGTCTATCTGCCTCGCATGCGTGCTCAGGTTCACTCGAACACCCAGCTCGCTCGAGACGAAACCCAGCAAGGAGACTCCAGCCGCACCAGCCCGGAACCTAGATACCGCAGGTCAATCACGCAGGCAGCGCGTAGCATTCGTTATGGTCCATTACTGGTTCACCAGTGATCAGCAGGTCGGTCGACGATCCATCTGAGCGAGATTACACATCGCACACGATGGATTGTCCATAAGCACCGAGCATTCAGCGCGGCGTCGTGCGCTCGCGACCTGAGCGCGGGTCTTCGCTGTAGACAGCCGCCGCGGTGTTGATCGACACCAATGCACTGCCGCGCCGCCATGAACACGAATTTATCGGATAATGTTGCCGCTGAATTTAGAAACAGCGCGCGTTGCCATGACAGTTCGGGATGCCCGTGTCCGAGCCAATGCTCAGCGGTGTGGCCGAGGGTGTCACCTAGCGTGCAACCACTCAGGCAGCTCCTCTCAGTTAAGTAAAAACAGCTCGGCGGCCATCGGAGAAAGGCGAGTGCATACCAAAGTCCTAGAGATAGCACACGCGTATGGTGCAGCTAATCAACGATAGTGCGGCAGTCCTGGTCGTGGCACCAGCGTCATACGTGCACCGCGCCGTACGCATGCTGCCGCGCGTGATGTGGCCGTTAATGAGCAACAGACGTCAGCCATGCGCTGTGGCCGGCCTTGGGCGATTTAGGATCTGACCAACGACCGAGCTTGCCACCTGCGATGCTCAAACACGTCAACCGCGCCTAGCGCTTTGTCCACCAGCCTGAATCGCGGCCCAGACCAAAACGGATCGAACATGGTAAGGAGGTCATGGTTGCCATCCTCGCAGACTCGCCCCGCATCGGCGAGCCATGGCAGCTCGTTGTATTCAGGCCTGATCCTGGAGTCCGCCAGCACTCAATCGGCGATACGTAAACCATGGGTGGCCTCGAGCGCAAACGCCGTTGTGAACATCTCGCGTGTACGTCTCAGGACACCAAAAACCATCACCAGCGCGAAGCCGATCATGCCATGACGCTGTCAGAAGATAGTTTGCCCCCTAATAGGCCAAAGTTTGTGCACTCCATGTCGCACATGCCATACGAGCGACGTGAAGGTCCACGAGACCAGCGCGTCATCCCATACTCGGGCTAAACTAGCCCATCAGGCACGGCGGTGGCTCACGAAATTTCGCCGCACGTCCTTAAGAACGTCCTCCTTGATCGTGTGTGTCCCCTTAACGAAATACAGGCATGCGAGGGAGTTCGTAGACGTTAGGCCGAATTTTCGGAGATCTCCAGCTGTGTCACCAGAACCACCACCCGAGCACACATGAGGACTGCAGACGCCCAGCATCGATGGCGTATATGGTCCGCCGCTTGACACAAGCGGTCCAATGACCGAAGCCTTGCACAGTGTAAACACATGTGCCACAATTGACGAAGACATCTCAGCAGCCGAGAGGGGAATAGAGACAGAACACTGAAACTCACCTCGTGGTAAGGGCGATCTATCGGCAGAGTGCTCGCTCGCGGTTTGGGTCAAGAGCGGAAGGGTTACGGACACACCTGTGCTCTTCACTCGGAGGTCTTCGAGCGAGAAGACGTGTACTTTCAGGCGCTCCTCTCGCGGAGCGCATTTATTCTGCGCGGCTTACCTCGAGGTATTTCCTCCGTATTCGCAATGCGTGGACCGCATTACCGCCGCGCTCAAGCGTGATCCGTAGTCGCCGAGATATGAGCCCATTCCCGGCTCAAGAATGTGGCGAGCTCCGTAGCATCCACCCGGCAGGGAGGAAGAAGTTCTGCGCAAAACATTCGTGATTTCCTCTCATCGCCAGACCAGGCTCCTGCTGGTGCTCTGTGAAGCCCATCTGAGCCACCAACCGCCCGCATAGGACGCAAAGATCGCAATCCAGTGCACAACCCCTGGACACATTGATGTCAGGGTTGCCGTGCCTAATTAATCCGGAGTGGTGGAGAGGATACGTGGTTTTCGACGCCTTCTTTCATCTCACCCTGGACAAACGCCGGGAGTGCGGAATCGAGCGACCGCTGGGCACCATCACCAACCATCACCCAGAACATCAAGCTTGCGCTCGTGGGTTCTGTCGCCCCAAACGCCACGCACGCGGGGTGATGTTGAATACATTCATCTTTGAAGCACTTGTACGACCCTCGCCCCGAATCGCCAGTTCTTGCCAGACGATTGGCCACAGAAGCTTTGCCTCCTTCCGGCGGTCATGCCGCTGTCGATACAAGCGTCCGGTGGACTTTTCCCTCCTCATCGGCTGCGCAGTCCGCCGGGCACGGACGCCGATCCATTTTGCCCACGAATTTCAAGGGCACTCTAGGTGCGAGTATAAGCCGTCCTTTTCTAGGCCCACGCTAGCGGACCTTGCTACGGTCCGACCATGCGAAGTTGCCTTCGGATTTTGCCAGACCTCTTCGAGGTTTGGGTAGAGGTTGGTCACGCGAGAAACACCGATGAAGGTCAGGCAAAGTGCCGTCGCCAGGATCATCACACCACCGACAGCCCAGTAGATAAAACAGTCCCTCGTGTGTGCCGGTCTCATGTTGGTCAGGCCTTAAAGGTCACGAGGCTCGTCTGGTCAACGTCTCTAGGCTGGCGCGTCGTTAAAAAAGGCCGCGCGAACGTTTTGGGGCGCGCTGGCTGTGCGTTTTCAAAGGGCTCTGTATGCCGCCACAGCCCACTTATAAATCTGCGGCAGATACGCGATGTGCATATCCATACCCCCACAAATCCGGGCTTGGGAAGTGATCGATAAGAGCGAGCGCCAGTATGGCTGGATTTCGTAACACCTTCGTCGATGACGATGGCTTGGATCTTGCTCATGACAATCGCGGCAGCCGCATTCACGTCGAGATGGAGTTGGCTTGATTCCAAGCAGCGGGTCGGAACTCGGCATTTGAGAAGCCGAACTCGTTTCCAAGCCTGCACCAGACTTATTTACGCCAGACCCAGCACCTGGTGACAAGCGTGAACGGTGGTTCCAGTTGGATCGAGAGGACGCGTAAGTTACCGATCTCACTGGCTTTCCAGACACGTCGACCAGGGCCGGGTCAGGATTGCTCGTTTCACGTGTGAACTCGCCCTGGCATCTCTCGCGTCGCGTGAAGCTGCCGCATCAGATATCCCGGTCTGGTGCCGTGATTTGCTCAAGGGCCCCGACAGGTTCATCGTGTGCGGATGCGTTGCACTCCGAGACTCGATAAAGTGTCCTGGCATGCCTGCTTCGCGTTCAAAAGCTCCAGAAAGCACGGGCCGCATCGAATGGCAAACGGGTCCAACAGAGCGCTCTATGTCGGGATGTGAAACCGGGCCATACGTCAGGAGACAGTTATCCGCAGGAACGCCACTGACACAGCATTGCCAAGCTCGTTGCAAACCGCAATTGTCCCACGCCATTGAAGATGGCCTCGACGCACGCCGCTATCTCTGCTCAGGATGTCGCCGAAGATGGTCTTGTTGCCTTCGCTTTGCGTTCTTCTGCTTTTCGGTCGGAACGGATAACATCGTCGAGCCCGGCTCGCGATTTCCGATACTTGTGCTCAGCAATGCTGCTCAAAGCACCGCCGACGACAATCACCCAGTTTTTCATAGATCGGTTGTCGATTTCCTTCAGACTTCGGCTGCTGCCAGCCAACCCAGAACCAGAGGGGTCCCGAACCGTAGTCAGAATACTTCGATCTCGTCGAGGGGAAGACGAACGCTGGCTTTTTTCTGCAGGCCCAGGCGAGAGGCCCCACCAATCGTGACCTCATATCCCGCGGTTGAGTAGACGCCGACTATCACCACCAACGGTGTGCTCAGGTGTTCAGATGCGTGGCCGGCGACCCGAGGTCCTATGGTCTCAGTTCAGCAGGATCGGAGGCATCCTGATCCGGGTGGGATAACATGTGCTGCGGCGGACAGGAATAATCCCGTGACACGAACTGGCGGGGAATCAAACGTGATGTCGGGCTGGATCAGCGTGGTCAGCGCGCTGTGGCTCGTCGCTGAACCTCAAACTGGCCGCACCTGGTCTTTGCCATGTTGGTTCTAGAATCAACAATCGAGGTTCACGCTTTGCGGCCATCTAGTTGCCTTCCGCATCGGCCTCCAGCCAACGGTGTCGAAGTTTGAACCAGCAGACATCCTCGGCGGTAGTCGTCACCGTTGTTCCATCTCACACCCTTACGGCTACGGTCGATTGCGATGAGACTGTGGCGTCGTCATTGACGTCCCAGCTACTCGTATTCCAGCAGGCCTTCGAAAAGGAGCCGTCCGAGGTTGTATTCGATTAGGTGCTCAAAGCCAGCGGAAGCGCCATAGGACATCTGCGCTCGAGTCAAAGTGCTCGCGGGGGTCTCTTCAGCGCACAGCAGAAACTTCCAGATTTGCATACGGATTTTTCGCCTTGCTGTGCATTGGCCGCTGCAACCGCTTGGGGTCGCGTCGATCAGGCTGTTAGTCGCCTGGCTGTCTCGGTCGAGGACCGCGAGCGCTTGTGGCGCGGGGTGAGAAAAATCGCGACGGCATTGTTGGCCCGGGGTGATAATTCGTCGGGCTACATTGTTGGCTGCTGTGAATGCAGCTTTTCCGCTTATTGGTGTAAATATGAGTCATCGTGTGATCCCTTGTGACACACATACATTTATTCGATGAAAGGAAGGGGAGAACGAAATTCAACAAATAAGGTGTGCACCCAGAGGATCCCTCTCCTCATAGCCCCACGCCTTCGGCAGACTTTCATTCCCGCACAGGGCCCGGCACAGGTTTTTCCCGTGTCGCCGGTCATGGTGATCTCGTCCTCTTACAAGTCCAAAAGAAAAGGCGACATCCGGCTTGTCCGAACTCTCGACGTGACTTGGGGCAAACCATTATCCGCAAGTTGTGCATTCGGAAAATTGGGCCGCGAAATGCGGCATCAGGCTTACCTTTTAGGCGAATATTAAATTTGGTCGAGGCCGACGTAGCTTGTAAGCGTGCCTGCGCTCGCTCTCGCCTGGGACGGCGTGCTGTCTCGACTCAAAGTTGCTCCAAACCGATGCGCGCTGACCAAAGGCTCGCGTGAAATACGCCGCCGATCAAAGCCCAGATCACGCGCAATATCGCGGATTCGTATGGTCGGTTATCCTCAGAAGCGGCGCGCTTCGTTGATCACGGCGCTCATGCAGCAGATTGGAAGCGGTTTTTCCCTGCCACAACGCTCGTCGACACCCACCGGCGGGTTTCAGATGCGTTGGCGTTGATGCCTAATTTTGGGCATCAATCCGCCGACGGGTCAGACCTTCGGAAAAGATGCTTCTTTCTATCGCAGTGTATAGCCCTCGACGAATACGCTGGGCGCTGGCCGATGGGCGGAATCTGGCGAGCTCTGCATAGTGCCTGCGCTTCAAAACCGCTCGACCGGCCTGGCCCGCGGGCCACAAGCGAACCCTTTGTGGTCGGGAGATAGTCTGCGTCGCAGCCGGCATGCACAAGCCCTGATTGTGAATACGCTGAACGCACCTCTTCGCCCGTGATCTGATCGAGCACTGTGCGTCAGTTAGCCTGGTGGT